>OCPS01000509.1_pt1 | contig 42810 bp, 30 predicted proteins | sample 1538651 | NCBI WGS metagenome assembly OCPS01 (sample SAMN04571715, study PRJEB22368) | human gut metagenome | biome: human gut; material: stool | host: Homo sapiens | place: Luxembourg | collected 2012-09-21 | reverse complement strand
CAAACCACAATTCATTTGTCAACATCTTTTTTGACAAAAAATTACATTTCTTTTTTGTCTGTTTTTCAGATTGAAAAATCAGATCATACCTTCTTTAATCACATTATGATCGCGCAGTACTTTTTCAATGACAGTTCCTTTTACCACACGAAGCAATGGTTTCTTCAATGCGTTTAACGGTCCCGGCAATGAGATTTCAAGCGGAGACTTTCCGTCCATGAGTTTTACACTGCTGTCTAAGAGTTCGCGGATATCATAAACACTTCCCCAGACCTCAGGCACACCACGGTCTACACCAAGCAATCCATAAACAGCTTCCATTGCAGTTCTCACAGAATACTCTGTTGTGAATACGGTATCTCTCGGAGTCTCTGCAAACTGTCCCAGGAATGCGAAGTTCACGCAGCCGTCCGGGATAACATCCGGTCTGTCGCCTTTGGTTCTCGGCATAAAGAATGCTGTGATATATGGCATCATGGTTGGAACACAGATGGCGCTGTGTTCAGCAAGCTCTCCGATTTTTTCTGTCGGAACGCCCAGATGATAAAGCCACTCTTCTGTGATCTCTTTTCCGGTACATTCTTTCATTGGTTTCTTAATATAATCGCCCGGTACATCGGTAAATAATCCATAAACCCATACGCAGACCTGATTTTTATCCTGCTCTTTGAACTGTCCCTGACGGTTGATCGTCCAGCTTAACAGCCAGCTGGAATCCTGGCAGCTCACGATACCACCTGTCACGACTTTTCCGCTTCTCGGATCTCTCTTACAGATATCCATAATATAAGGAATGATCTTATCATCTAATGTTGTGACGGTTGCAGATTCCCAGTTTGTTTTTGCAATATCAGAGCAGAATTTCTCCGGGTGTCCGAAGGACGGATCCTGTTTTGCAATATTTTTCCATAAATTCCAGCAGCCGCTTGTACGAACCTCTGCATCACCGTTTGGTGCATGATTCTGGTCTCCGTAAATAGTTCCCTCGGTACAGCTTCCGTTTGTGACAAATACGAGATCGTTTTCTGTTAATGTGATGCCCTCTTCCACACCTTTTACCTTACACTCGATTGTTTTTGCCACTTTCTTTCCATCTTTGATCTCAAAAATAACATTGATCACTTCTGTATTAAACTGAAAATCAACACCTGCTTCCTCGAGATACTTCTGCATTGGAAGGATCAGTGATTCATACTGATTGTATTTTGTGAATTTCAGTGCTGAGAAATCCGGCAGTCCGGCGATATGATGAATAAAACGCTGGAAATAAAGTTTCATTTCCAATGCACTGTGCCAATTTTCAAACGCAAACATGGTTCTCCAATACAGCCAGAATGTGGAATCAAATACCTCATCATCAAATACATCCTCGATCGTCTTATCGTAAAGATCCTCGTCTTTTGTCATGAAAAGTTTCATGATCTCCATGCAGCCTTTCTGACTTAAGTTAAATTTTCCATCAGTGTGCGCATCTTTTCCCTGTTTTTCCGTTGCACGGCAGAGAGAGTAGTTTGGATCTTCTTTATTTAACCAGTAATACTCATCCAGAACAGAAACTCCCGGCGTCTCAATGGATGGAATGCTCCGGAATAAATCCCACAGACACTCAAAATGATTTTCCATCTCACGTCCGCCACGCATTACATAACCTCTGGTCGCATCATAAATGCCATCACATGCTCCACCTGCAATGTCCATTGCCTCCAAAATATGGATGTGATCTCCCGGCATCTGTCCATCTCTTACCAGAAAGCAGGCTGCTGCCAGAGAAGCAAGGCCGCTTCCTACTATATATGCACTTTTTTCGTCAACCCCCTGCGGTTTCTTTGGTCTTGCAAAAGCTTCATAGTTACCGTTGGTATAATAAATGCCTTTGCTGTTTTTTTCATTTTTTCCGCGCTCTGTATTGCGGTATTCCTGCTCAGGTGCATTTGCTGCCGCTTTTTTCACCTCATTTTTGACGTTATTCTTATGATTCTTTGCGGCAAGTGCCACGGCTCCTGCTCCTGCTGCAAGTGCAGCTACTCCAAGTCCAATGTTTTTCTTTTCCATGGTTCATTACTCCTTTCATCGATCCTCTTTTTAGGCGTTTGCGAAACTCTTCATAATCTTCTTTAAATTGTTCAATTTACGCTTTCACGAGTTTCGCAATTGTCTAATTCCTTTTTTGATGTCTCTATGATAGCTTGCCCCAAAATGATTGCCAATTTACAAAAAAGGTGAAATGATAAAAATTTTATCACTTCACCTTTTTTGTAAAAAATCCTATGGGTGTCTGCGAAACGCCCCATAATATTCTTTCAATTGCCCAAATCTTCTTTATCGCAAATTACATTTTTTCCTTCACCTGTTCAAAATTACGGATGGAATTGGCAATATTACCATGCAACGTCACTGCGAGCAGATCTACGATCTTCTGATAATCCTCTTTCATTCCGCGGTCGATCCAGTCTAACATGATTCCGACAAAACCGTATTTGTAAAAATCTGCAATAAACTGTTTATCTGTTTCCGGCAGATGATCTCTGGAGCATTTTTCCTCGACAACATCCGCAATCAGCTGGTATGTCAGTTTGTATAGAAAACTCTCGATCTTTTCACGTCTCACCGAATGATAGACGTTCATAATAAACGGCTTGTTTTCCAGCACTGCCTCAAAGATCTGGGCAAACCCCTCCTGCCAGGTATCGTAAGTTTTCTTATCCCGCAGGGCTTTTTTGCCGTCTTCCACACATGCCCACTCTACCAGATCATAGATATCCTTGAAATGATAGTAAAATGCCATACGGCTGATCCCACAGTCCTCTGTCAGATCTGCGATGGTGATCTTATCAAAAGGTTTCTTTTTCAAAAGCTCTTTCAATGACGCTTCCAGTGCGATTTTGGTTGTATTCAATATCTGCTTCTCCTGTTTTTCGCTTGCTTTATGAGTTCCATTTTATCTGCGTTCTTCGGTTTGGTAAAGCCTTTCCGTGATTCTTTCATAAAAATTTCAGAGACATTTTATAATTTTTTATTCTTGACAGAAAATGTTAGCAGGCTTACAATTTTTCTGGTTTCAAATGATTCACAATTTTTGATGTACAATTTGATATTATAAATGAAAATACAGACATTTTGACACCTGAATTTTATAAAAAAGGAGTTTATCAACATGACACAGGAAAAACAAATGACAAATCCACTTGGTACCGATAGAATTTCCACGCTGGTGGCACGTTTTGCTGTTCCAAGCATTATCGCAATGCTTGTCAGCGCCGTTTACAATATCGCTGACCAGCTTTTTATCGGAAATGCAGTCGGCACGCTCGGAAATGCTGCAACCAATATCGCCTTTCCACTCTCTATGCTCTGCACTTCGCTGGCACTGCTTTTTGGGATCGGCGGAGCAGCAAGCTTTAACCTTCATATGGGCGCTGGACGAAAAGAGGAAGCTCCTTATTATATCGGCAACTCCATCACTATGCTGCTCTCACTCGGATTTCTTTTACTGCTTATCACCGAACTGTTTTTAAATCCGCTGTTAGTGCTCTTTGGTTCCCCGGCAGATGTACTCCCACTGGCAGAGCAATATGTCCGCGTCACAGCGATCGGTTTTCCATTTCTGATCTTAACCATCGGAAGCGGTCACCTGATCCGTGCGGACGGCAACCCGAAAATGGCAATGTTTGTCACAGTTTCAGGTGCTGTCATTAATATTGTCTTAGACGCACTGTTCGTATTCGGTTTCCAATGGGGAATGTACGGTGCTGCCTGGGCGACTGTCATCGGACAGATCATCTCCGCTGCGATCGCGATCCGTTACCTCATGCATTACCACACTGTGACATTAGAAAAACAGCATTTTATCCCTTCCGGGAAAGTTCTCGCACAGATCTGTTCCCTCGGCATGTCCTCAGGCATTAACCAGATTGCCATGATGATCGTGCAGATCGTCATGAACAACCTGTTAAAACACTACGGCGCACAGTCCGTTTATGGCGAATCCATCCCGATCGCCTGTGCCGGAATTGTCATGAAGGTAAACCAGCTTTATTTTTCTATTATTATCGGACTGTCCCAGGGAAGCCAGCCAATTGAAAGTTTTAATTACGGTGCAAAGCAATACAAACGGGTGAAGGACGCTTTCCTTCTCGCAGCGTCAGTCGGTGCGGTTGTATCCATTATTTCCTTTTTGCTGTTCCAGCTTTTCCCGAGACAGATCCTTGGTCTGTTCGGAAGCGGAAGCGAAGAATATTTTGAGTTCGGTGTCAACTATTTCCGAGCCTTCCTGTTCTTCACCTGGTTAAACTTTTTGCAGCCGATCTCCTCGATGTTTTTCAGTTCCATCGGAAAAGCGTACAAGGGAACTTTCCTCTCCCTGACCAGACAGATCCTGTTCCTGCTGCCGCTTATCGTTGCACTGCCGCATTTTTTCGGCATTATGGGCGTACTTTATGCAGGACCGATTGCCGACCTTCTGTCCTTTGCAGTCGGTCTTAGCATGGTGATCGTTGAATTCAAACATATTAATAAGCTGGAAGCTGAACTGGCTTAATATTATCCTTTACCCCAACACCTTCTCCAGCTCCTCCACAACGATCTTAAGAGCTTTTATCCGGGCATATTTCTTGTCGACAGACTCTAAAATATGCCACGGAGCATAGGAGGTGCTGGTCTTTTGGATCATCTCATTGACCGCTGTCTCATACGCATCCCATTTGTCACGGTTGCGCCAGTCCTCGTCTGTGATCTTCCACTGTTTTTCCGGTGTATTCTGTCTCTCATTAAAACGCTCAAGCTGCGTATCTTTGTCAATCTGCACCCAGAATTTGATGATCACAGCGCCCCAGTCGTGAAGTTCTTTTTCAAATTCGTTGATCTCATTGTAGGCGCGCATCCAGTCATTTTCACTGCAAAATCCCTCCAGACGCTCCACCATCACTCTTCCATACCAGGTGCGGTCAAAAATAGCGATATGTCCTGTTTTCGGCAGTCTCGTCCAGAAACGCCACAGATAATGTCTTGCTTTCTCATGAGGTTCCGGGCTTGCGATCGGATGAACTTCGTAACCGCGCGGGTCAAGTGCTCCTGCGATCCGCTTGATGTTGCCGCCTTTTCCCGCTGCATCCCAGCCCTCATAGGCAATGATGACCGGCACTTTTTTCCGGTAAAGACGATTGTGCAGCTCACCGAGCCGGTTCTGCAGTTCTTTCAGTTCCTTGCGGTACTCATCCGCCTCAATCTCTTTGTCCAAAGGCACTTCTGCCAAAAGCGGCATCCGCACTAACGGAAAAACATTCTGCAAAAGAGGTACTGCCAGCTTCTGATTACTCAACGCAATCTCGATTCCCTGTGTCAATGTCTCTAAAACCTGAAGTTCCGTCCATTTTCTTGACTTTGCATCAATAATGTACCACGGTGCAGACGGCATATTTGTGTTTTTCATATAGGAAGAAAATGCCTCTTCGCACTTCTCATAATGCCGGTTCTGCCAGAGATCATTTTTGCTGACACGCCAGACCGTATCTTTTTCATGCTCTAAATGTTCGATCCGTTTTGCCTGTTCTTTCTCCGGGATATGCAGGAAAAATTTCATGACCAGATAACCGTTATCTGTAAGCTGGCGCTCAAAACGTCTCACACTCTCGATCCGTTTTGCATAATCCTCATCGGAAAGTTTTCCGTGCAGCTCGTCTTTTACGATCTCATCCATCCAGCCCGAATCGAGAAATACGAACTTTCCCTCTTCCGGGATCCGTCTGAAATAGCGGTATAAAAACGGTTTCCGGCACTCCTCCTCACTCTTTTCCCCCATCGATTCCACCTTGAAGAAACGCGGATCGATATTCTGGATCACCTGACCGATCACAGAACCTTTTCCGGCGGTTCCCCAGCCTTCCATGAGCACAAGTACCGGTATCTTCTGCTCTTTGATCAAAAGCTGCTGCTTTGCTAACTTTTCTTTTGCAGCGGCAAGGCGCGCCCTGATCTCTTCCTCCTCCGGTTTTTCCATTGCTTTCCATTCCTGCAGCATAAAAAAATCTCCCTTCTCTTACACTTTTTCATCATCAATCCATATCTCCGCGATCATGTTCCGAAGAAGCACGGATCTCTGCCTGTTACTCTGTTGTCATTCTTCTTTTAGTTTCTCTCAAAATTTCCGAAACATCAAGGCATTTTCACACTTTTTATATTTTTTTCAGAATTTGACAGTTTTATTCTTCTGCCTATATTTTCGTATACTTGTTTTCTTTTATAAGCGTTTCTTATGAATCATTTTTTTCTCCCTATTTTTTTGCATAAATGCAGGAAAACAGGAAAAACCTCCTTGCAATTTGTATTCTTACACGATATAGTTGAATCAACAATTTCGAGATGAAGTTTGCAGGAAAACGACGCAAGTCTACCGAAGGAGTAACACTCTCAGGTGCCGGTCATACCGGTGCAACTGTAAATGGATCGACTCTCTGGAGACGCCCGGATGAACCGGGGGCCGAAGGTGCAACATACGTTTTCGTATGAATCTCTCAGGCAAGCGGACAGAGAAGATATCTTAATTGCACACATAAGATTTCATTTTATATGAAGTTTTCTGATTATGTATCTTCCTATCCCATATATTTTTATATGGGATATTTTTCTGTCAGTTCATCCTGTTTCCGGTCATCATCCCATTTTCATTGCAAGATATTTTTCTGTGATACTGCATGCACTCGATGTATATATTGAAAGAAAGATAGAGGATTAGAAACATGTGGAGTGTAATTAATGATTTTCTTGTCAATGTTGACAATTTTGTCTGGGGTGTGCCATTAATGGTGCTGATCATGGCGGGTGGTCTGCTGCTTACGGTGCGCCTCGGTCTGTTACAGATCCGGAAGCTTCCCCTTGCGCTGAAATGGATGATCCAGAATGAGGAAGAGGCAGAAGGCGAAATTTCCAGTTTTGCAGCTCTCTGTACTGCTTTGAGCGCAACGATCGGTACCGGTAATATCGTTGGTGTTGCAACCGCTGTCTGCGCCGGCGGTCCGGGCGCTCTGTTCTGGATGGTCGCAGCCGCTTTTCTCGGAATGGCTACCAAATATTCCGAAGGACTTTTAGCTGTCAAATACCGTGTCGTTGCTCCTGACGGCCACAGCCTTGGCGGTCCTTTCTATTATATTGAACAGGGAATGGGAAAAAACTGGAAATGGCTTGCGAAGCTTTTTGCATTTTTCGGCGTCTGTGTCGGACTTTTCGGTATCGGAACTTTCAGCCAGGTCAACGGTATCGCAAGTGCGATCAACGGTTTCTTTGATCCGGACAATGCACACTGTGTCAAGATCCTTCCTTTCCTCGGAGAATATTCCTGGTCAGTCGTGATCGCATCCCTGATACTGACGGTCTGTGTCGCAGCCGTATTGATCGGCGGTGTAAAACGGATCGCAAGTGTGAGCCAGATCGTTGTACCATTTATGGCGATCCTTTATTTTGCTTTTGCCGTTATCCTGATCATCTGCAATATTACTGAAATTCCTGCAGCTATTAAAGTGATCGTAACCGCTGCTTTCACACCGAAAGCTGTTACCGGCGGTGCTGTCGGAAGTATGTTTGTCGCAATGCAAAAAGGTGTTGCCCGCGGTATTTTCTCAAATGAGGCAGGACTCGGAAGCGCCCCGATCGCAGCTGCTGCTGCACAGACAAAAGAACCTGTCCGTCAGGGACTTGTCAGCATGACCGGAACTTTTATCGACACGATCGTAATCTGTACACTGACCGGACTCTCCATCGTCTTAACCGGCGCATGGCAGGTCGAAGGCTTAGAAGGTGTGGAAGTCACCACTTACGCATTCCAGCAGGGACTTCCTTTCCCTCCGGCCGTGTCCTCTTTTGTATTAATGCTCTGCCTTGTATTTTTTGCATTTACAACAATTCTCGGCTGGGATTATTACAGCGAACGCTGTCTTGAATATTTAAGCGGCGGCAATTTAAAACATGTGAAAGTCTACCGCTGGATTTACATTTTTGCAGTATTTATCGGACCGTATATGACCGTCAGCGCTGTGTGGACGATCGCTGATATTTTCAACGGACTGATGGCTCTGCCAAATATGATCGCACTGTTCGTATTGAGTGGGGTTGTTGTCAGGGAAACAAAAGCGTTTTTTAAGAAACAAAGTGGAAAATAAAGTTTCTTTCTGGATACAAAAAACAAGAGCATATGCTCTTGTTTTTTGTACCCATTCACTTAATTAAAAAGTTTGAGAATTTAAGTCCAGCCTATCGTAACAAGTCCAGCAATGTGTATTCTCCCTTTGGCACTTTCGACACTTCATGATACTTTTTTATTGCAGTCACAAGAACTATCGGATTGCTAAAGTAATTCTTGACAAAAGTTACTACATTAGAGTCAAAGCAATACTCTTTTTCAGTTGCATATAAGCCTCGTATGTCGGAGTCGTTCCCTCAAGGAAACCGCTCTGGTACGCATCACTCTTCTTGATATCATTTCTTTTCAGTATCTTTGACAGATTCTCCGCAGTAATTCCATTACGATTTCTGGTAATAAATATACCATCATTACGTTCATATTCATCCAGCAATTCCGGATAATGTGTAGAAAAAATGAGTATTCCACCATTTTTGTTCAGCTTATTATCCATGAAAAATCGTAATAGTGTTGTTACAATTTCTTTGTTAAAATGATTTTCTACCTCATCTACAACAATATATCCACCGCTCTGCAATACTTCCCGTGCCAATGTAAAGGTAATCATTCCTTTTACCGTACCTGACGAAAGATAACTATTAAGCTCCACCGGGCTATTGAGTAGAATTTCCTCTTTACCTCTGAATTTCAAATGTATTAAAGTCTTACTGTCATTTTCATCAAAATGCAGCTTCTCAATTGTCGGATCCAAAAAAGTAATGATTTCTGCCGGAATATCTTCCGAAAATGGAAGAACATTTTCATTTGTGTATTTCAGGAGATTTACAATTCGTATATGTTCCTTCGTTTTTTTGTTTCTGGCAATCATGATACTTACATCATCCGACAAAAAATCTTCCTGACTACTTCTGATCATTACCGGTTCTCTTCCTTCAAAATCCAACATTGCCTTACGGGTAGTCACTACATCTACACATTTTGTCCACATGGTCTCAGAAGCGATGCTATAACTTATCCCTTCTGACTTGCTCTTATGGGAAGTAATAATTGTTTCCAACCGGCAAACTTCATTTGTCTTTCCTGAAAAGAAATACATATTTAATTTAACTTCTTTTGAGTTTCCCAGAATATCTCTGGTCTCAATATGATTGATCGGCTCATTATTGATTATTTCTAAAGCCAGCAAAATAACCTTTAAGACAGATGTCTTTCCTGATGCATTAATACCAATAAATCCAATAGCAGAATTCACCCAAATATTTGCAAACAATGGGTATAAAATATTCTTCTGTTCTTCTGTGACTCTCTGCTGTGCATAAAAGGATAAATCCAATTTTTCCTTGAATAACGGCAATCCTTCCGCTGTAATACGAAGAAGTTTCATATTCACCTCCAAATTTATAAACAGGTTTTTCGTTTTTATATTTAAATTATAAGTAGTATAACACTTGTTTTTAAATTTATCAACGGATTATACGTTTTTATTTTATGTGCAGAATGGATTAGAAGGCTTTACATTGCTATCTCAACCTTTTTTGCCGCAAAAAGCAATTCCATAAATGTGCCAATTTCAGTTTCTATTGCTTCCTCTTTTCCAATGCCAACCCAATCAATCGATCCGCCTGATCTGCCATGAACAGCGGGATATTCAGCACATCATCGTCCAGTTTCAGATTGTCCAATGAGAACCGGATGCGAAGCTTGACCTTATCAGGGAACAGTTCCTTGAACTTCTTCATACTCTTGCTGGTTGTGTTGGCTTCGGATTTGACCTCCACAGGGAAGATGTCGTTCTCCCGCTGAATGAGGAAATCCACCTCGTAAGGTGGGTTGTTCTGGCTCCAATAACGGGGCATGACTTCAAACTGAGTAATTAAAGTCTGCAACACAAAGTTTTCGGTTAATGCGCCTTTGAATTCAGTAAATAGTCGGTTTCCTTCGCCAAAGGCAGTGGGAGCCAACTGTGCCAGACGGCGGAGCAGTCCCACATCTACCAAATAAATCTTGAAAGCAGACAAGTCATCGTAAGCTGCAATCGGCAAGCCGGGAGCTGAGCTGCGATAAATTTTATGCACCAGACGGGCATCCACCAGCCATTGCAAAGCATCCTCGTACTCACGGGCTCGTGCGCCTTCCTTGACCACCTTATAAATAAACTTCTTGTTCTCCCTTGCCAGTTGAGAAGGAACAGACTTCCAAATCATTGAGATTTTCGGGAACTCGCTGAGATTAGGATGCCTGGCAAAATCACGCTCATAGGCTCCAATGATTCCGGACAATGCTTCCTGCATGGCAGAAACATCCCGTGCCTCCGTCCACATCAATACCGACTCCGGCATACCACCGGTGACATAGTACATCTTCAGCTTCTCATACAGCGGATTAAAGAAGGCGTCAGGAATAGGTTCAAGGGTATCCACCTGTTCCAGATACTGCGCCAGATTTTCATCACCGTTGGCAAGTAGAAACTCAGCGAAGGTCATTGGGTCAATCTGCATGAAGCTGACCTTGCCTACTGGAAAAGAGGAAGGCTTCGCCAAGGCGATACCTAACAGAGAACCGGCACAGGCAACATGGTACTGCGGTGCATTCTCGCAGAAATATTTCATGGAGTTAATGACTTTCGGGCAGTCCTGTACCTCGTCTAAGATGATGAGGGTCTTTTCTGGCAAGATCTTTTGACCGCTTGCCAGCATAAGGTTTTGTAGAATCCGGTCCACATCCTTGGTTGTTTCAAAAAATTGTTTATATTCTTCGTTTTCGTCGAAGTTAAAGTAGGCTGTATTTTCATAACAGCGTCTGCCGAACTCTTTCAGAATCCAAGTCTTACCCACCTGACGTACGCCCTTCAAGATTAAAGGCTTGCGGTAGGGAGAATTCTTCCAATCCATCAACTTTTTTAAGATAAATCGTTCCATAGTATCACTCCTCACATTTTTATTGGAGTTTTATGCTTTATAATCACACTTTTATTATATGCGAAATCTATGAAAATCACAACCGAAATCACAAAATTATTAAGATTTAGTGCTTATCAATCACACTTTTATATGAGATAGTGAGAAATTTTTTCTACAAAAAGTAATAGAGGAACTAAGAGAAAAATACATTAAAAATCCACCTGAAGGAATGACTGCACAGCTTGTAAAAAACATGAGTGATTCAGATTTACTTGACATGCATTATTTCCTTACTGAAGATAAATATTTTGACGGCGAAGAAGAAGGTTTTTATATCGACCTTTTCTAAATATTTACCGTCTTTTTGTTGAGCCCTCTCTTATACGGGCTTTTATATTAGTGTTTTCTCCGAAGGGAGAAATTTCCTAATATTAAAAATAGCCGCTAAGAAAGTTATCCCTAACGGCTGTAAATACTATCTGATTATAATTCCTTTTTCCATTTACTCTTCTTTCCAGAGTAAATATCATATCCTTACCCATAAGCCTTAATCCTCAATCTGCGGAATATTGACCAACTGCTGCAGCTTCTTCTCAAGAATAGTCTTATCCGGTAACTGTAACTGATACTGAGATACCAGCATCGGTGACATCGTTCTGCTCATAGCATATTCTACCACCTCATCATTCTTAGATGCACAAAGAAGCAAGCCAACACTCGGGTTTTCATTCTCTTTCTTTACCTGTCTATCCAATGCCTCAAGATAAAAATCCAACTTAGAAATATACTCTGGTTTAAACTTACCTATTTTGAGTTCTATTGCAACAAGGCACTGTAATCCCCGATGATAAAACAACAAATCAATACGAAAATCGTCTCCTCCAACCTGAACTTTGTACTCTTCATCAATAAATGTGAAATCTTTTCCTAATTCCAGAATAAAATCCTTCATGTTTCTAATTAACGCTTTTCGTAAGTCATTCTCATGAAACTCATTTGGCAAATCCAGAAATTCCATAACATATGAATCCAAAAATGGATTTTCTCCTAGCTTCTTAACCGACTCTGGTAATAAAGTTTCCTTTGATAACATATACCTTTCATAATATCCGCTATCTAACTGTCTCTCCAACTGACGTTTTGAATAGTTTTCTTTGATACATAGGCGTATATAAAATTCTCTTTCCTCATCAGTCTTACAGCCTGACATTATCAACAAGTGATTCGTCCAACTAATTTGTGTCACCAATGGTGTCACAATCTCATTATCCTTATAGGTTTCATAAAATTTTTTCATTCTATAAAGACCTCTTCGATTGAATCCCTTTATTCCAGGAAATGCCTCCTGTATTTCCCTTGAAATTTCATCGATATATGCATCACCATACGAAGCCCGTTCCGTTTCCTTACTTAAAAACTCACCAACTTTCCAATACATTTTGATAAGCTCTTCATTCACTTTCTTCAATGCACTTTGTCGTGATTCTTCAATTATATAAATTAATCCAGCTGCTGATATCAAATCATTACCCATACAAATATTCCACCTTCCGAATTGTGACACCAGTGGTGTCACAATTCCATTTTTGCCATTTTAACAAGACTTTATAAATCTTTTTCAAAATTAATACATTTTAATTATATCAAGACATAGCAATCCTCTCAATGACTTTTTACTGATGTTTTTCCTTTTTCATCATCTCGATCTTCTCATGCAGGTTGGTGTTATACAGCTTGTAAAGGTCTGTATTTGCCTGCTTGCGGAATTTTACTCCATACGACATTTCTGGTATGATAATGATTTCTCATTGAATCTGTAATTGATATATTTTGATTTTCACCTCACAATCCCAAAGCTATCCATACTTATATCTAACATGAATAAAAGGTAATTTTTTGCTATACGCAAAAAGCTGTAAAACTCAATGCGAATTTTACAGCTTCTAAATAAATGTGTGCTGATTACAGAGATAAAAGTGTGCAGGATTTTTGAATAACATTATGTAGGGATATGCGAAGCAACCGTTCTTCCATTACTCCGCATATCTCAAAAAAACTAGTTGATGTAGTTAGCTGCTGCTCCCATATAAGCGATTGCTTCATCAGCTGTCAGATACTGACCTTCCATAACAAGGGAAAAATCTGAATTTGCAATTGCAACGGAACCGTCATCTGCTTCTACAAATACTGCTGAGAAATCATCACCTGTATAAACATCTGTTGTGCTGATCTCAGTCCAGTCAATGTTATCTTCATCTGTAACATTTGTTACATTAGAATCATCATATGCTCCACAAAGGACATCTCCCTGTCCATCCTGTGGAACGATCATTAATGAAACATAGCTATATCCATCCGGATCTCTAAAGAGTGTGATCACATACTCTGTATTATCATCATCCACTGCATATAATGCTGCATCAACAAGATCTGCTGTTACATCAAGAAGGGAAAATCCTTCTTCCTCTGTTGTGTCTGCTGCTTCTGCTGCATCTTCCACATCAACTGCATCCTCTTCTGTATCTGCTGCATCATCAGATGCTGTGTCTGTTGTAGTTGTCTGCTGATCATTGTCAGCTGGTGCTGCTGCATCTGATGAACCACCACATGCTGTAATATTAAGAGCCATTGCTCCAACAAGTAATGCTGTTAATAACTTTTTCTTCATTTGAATCTCCTCTTTCTATTATTCATATTTTTGATAAAAATAGAATTTTTTGTAAATTTCCTGCCCACTTTTATCTCTGTAATCAGCTTATTTTTCATTTTAAAAATTGTTTGTGCAATGCCTTATCTGGCATGGTTTCTTTTTCTTTTCGCAAAGATTCCTGCAAGTCCTGCGCATGAAACCATCAGAAGTGCTGTACAAAGTGCCATGCTGAAATCTTCGCCTGTCTTTGGAGATTTTGCACTCTGGTCAGCGTTTTCGGCTACCGTAAAGTTTGTTGCAGCTGTTCCATCTGTCCAGACAAGTTCAAAGGAATGGTTTCCTGCTGACAGACTCTTAAGGTATTCCGGTTTGAAGGTAATGATGGTAGATCCTTCTGTGACCGTATAGTTGACCGGATCAACTGTAACTCCGTCCACCTTGACCTCACGGAATTTTGAGATCTCACCGCTTCCTCTGATTGCAAGGCTTCCATCTGTATTCTGTGTCCATGAGCTGCCTGCTCCATCTAAAATATCATATGTTACCTGAGCCGGTGCCGAAGCTGCTGGAGCAGCTGTAGTTGATGCAGCCGGAGTTGTTGTCGCTGGTGCTGGATCCGGTGTCGGGGTTGTTGCTTCCGGTGTAGGATTTGGAGCCGGTGTTGGGGTTGGCGTTGGCTCCGGTGTTGGGGTTGGATTCGGATTCGGTGTCGGTGCTGCATCTTCTGTCACAGTCAATGTAACGCAATCTGAAATGACATGACCGCTTAGATTGCTTACCATACACTGATATCGATATCTACTATATTCTTTACTAATTGCATTTAACGTGTAACTTTCACTAGTTGCTCCAGCAATATCAACAAATCCTCGATTATCATTTTTGTCAACCATCCACTGATAACTCAAATCTGCACCTGCTGCCTCTACAGTAAACGTTGCCGTTTCTCCGACTTTCACAGATACAGGCTGTGGCTGTTTTGTGATTGACGGTGCTTCAACAGCTGTCTTTTTTTTCAATACAACTTTGCTATTTTCATCAATAGCTGTTACGTAATCACTATTATCAGAAGAAAAATAGCTTGCACTTGCGACATTATCTGCAATTATAACCGAAGACTTCTCTGTTGGCTTAGCTTCTGTAGTCACGCCTATATTTGCTCCCTCTTCCAGCGATTCTACTGTCACTATTGCTTCAGTCCTAAGATATAGATTATTAGTTCTGTCTTCAACTGTATTTCCAATAATCTTTACCGCACCACTCAAAGTTATCTTATGGTATTGACCTACAAAAACACCGCCTCCCTTGTTATCGATAATTTCAGCCGTACCACTCATTTTAAAAGGCACTGTCGATATATAATATACTCCTCCTCCTTTATTGGATGTATTATTATTTATTTTGCCTCCTGACATAGTGAATCTGCCAGCATTATTATATACTCCTCCACCGCCAGAGTTTGTATTATTACCGGTTATTGTGCCTCCGTACATATCAAAAGAACAATTTACGCTAACGTATACTCCTCCACCACTTCCAGCATTATTAGTAGTGATAGTACCTCCGTACATAAAAAACTTGCCAGGATTATTATTATATACTCCTCCACCATTATCAGCGGTATTCGAAGTGATTGTGCCTCCGTACATAGTGAATATGCCCGCGTCATTACATACTCCTCCACCATTATCAGCGTGATTCGAAGTGATTCTACCTCCGTACATAAAAAACATGCCGGGATTCTTGACACCACCATTGTTACCGGAAATTATTCCATTATACATGAAAAATCTTCCATCATTATAAACGCCTTCACCGCTCACTCCTTCCTGATGAGTAATAGTTCCAGTCCCCTTACAGTCCGTAAGCGTAAAGTCAACGTTACTTTTTATTATAATAACAGCATTATTACCATTTTGGTCGTAATACCCTTTAGCCGTGCGAGTAATGCTGTGTCCATTCAGGCATAAATTTACGTTTCTTTGACAAGTCCATGCACTTGTGAGTGTCACATCCTGCGTCAGATAGTAATTGCCTTCTCTGTTTATGTCACTAAGCTTACTAATCCCTGTCCATGTCTCTTCCTTATGCGTATGCCCTTCAACCGAAAGATTCCCTGTACCGCATACGCAATGTGTATGTGGTTCCGTTGTCACATTCTGCCCACTTATCTCCGCAGCCTTCGCATGCACTGTTCCACCCGGTACTGCTGGTACAAGTCCTGCCACCATTCCGAACACCAGTAAACCGGAAAGAATTTTTGCAATTCCTTTGCTCATTCTCTTTTTTCTTATCATGTGTATTCTCCTCCTGCAATAATATATCGCTTTACCATTTTTTTCATTTTATCACAGCGTTCATCCAAAACCCGGATTTCGGCGTGAGTTGTAATTATATGGCGTGAATTGTAAGATGCAGGCTTGCTTTGCATTTCCGAATTTTTTATAATGGATGTATCATAACTGTGAAACAAGGAGGACTGCCATATGCCGCTTCAGATTTTAACTTATACACACCACTTAACGACAATGCTGTTTGGCATTTTTCTGTCCGCCTTTTTTCTCGGGGTAAAACAGAATAAGAAAAATGTCTGCATTCTTCTTGGCGGTGGAGCAGTATCCGGACTTTTCTTTCTGATCTGCAATACGGTATTCGGTTCGTTGTTCACGGAAGCCATCTATCCGCTTTTCGTGCATCTGCCGCTTTTTCTGCTGCTGGTGTTTTATTACCGTTTCCGCTGGCTGCCTTCCATAATCTCTATCATGACCGCCTATCTGTGCTGCCAGTTCAGCAACTGGGCAGGTATTTTTGCCTTATCCCTGAGCGGATTGGACTGGGTTTATTATCTGGTAAGGATTATCGTGACTGTTGCCGTTTTCGCTTTCTTAAGCCGGTATCTGTGCCAGACTACCGCACTGCTTTTGGCAAAATCTAACCGGGAGCTGTATATCCTCGGGGCAATGCCATTTGTCTATTATGTGTTTGATTACTCTACCACAAAGTTCTCCATGCTTCTTTACTCCGGAAATAAGGTGGTCGTGGAATTTCTCGCATTTGCCATGTGTATTTCCTATGTCATTTTCCTGTTCGTCTATTTTCAGGAATATGAGCTGAAAAACCGCGCTGAACAGTACGGTCAGCTTACCAATATGCATTTAAACTCCCTGCACTCGGAGATCGAGCAGGTCCGCAGCAGCGAACACCGCATGAAGATCCTGCGGCACGACATGCGCCATCATCTTGCCGCCATCCAGACTTTTATCTCCCAGCAGGAACCGGAGCGCGCGCTTGATTATATTCAGGAGATCAATAAGCAATATGACGACACTGTCATCCACTCTTTCTGCAGAAATGAGCTGCTGAATTCGGTTCTTTCCATTTACCAGACACGGTTTGCGGAAAATCAGATCGTTTTTGACGTACAGATCCAGACTTCGCAGACACTCTGCTGCTCTGAGATGACTTTCTGTGCGATCCTTTCCAATCTTCTGGAAAATGCCATGCATGCGGTCACGAAGCTCCCTGAGGAAAAACGTATCGTGCATCTGAGCATTTTTGAAAAGGGAAACCACCTTCTGATCCTGCAGAAGAATCCGGCTTCAGAGACACCTGTTTTTTCAAACGGTATCCCGGTTACAACGGCAAAGAATCACGGTATCGGTGTCCAAAGCGTCATTTATTATGTTGAGAAGGAACATGGACAGTACCAGTTTTACATGGAAGGTGAGGACTTTGTAGTCCGCATTATTCTTTAAGCGAGGAAATTTATTATGGTAAAGATTGCGATTTGTGATGATGAAACTGAATTTTTGGATCTGCTTTCAGACAGTCTTGATTCCTGGTGCCGGGCGCATCAGCTGACACTGCAGCTCTACCGGTTCACAAACGGTGACGAACTGATTTCCGCACACAGGGCTTATGGCATGGATCTGATCCTGCTTGATATGATCATGCCCCTTTTGAGCGGCATGGATACCGCCCGCGAACTGCGCCAGCATGACCCGCACGTTCCGATCATTTTTCTGACTTCCTCACCGGAATTTGCGCTGGAATCTTATGAAGTCCGCACTTTCTGGTATCTGTTGAAACCTCTTGACGAAGTGCGTTTCCATGCGGTCCTTGACAGCTGGTACGAAGTCCACAAGGCTTCCATGGCTCATTTCGCGGCAAGAACAGATTCCGGCTACCAGTCGATTTATTTTCAGGATGTCGAATATCTGGAAGCGCAAAATAAGAATGTGTTAGTCACATTGAAAGACGGCTCGGTGATCTCCATAAAAGAACCCTTTCACCAGTGTGAAACAATTTTCACAGTGGAAAAAGGGTTTTATAAATGCCACCGCAGCTGTATTGCAGCGTTAAGCTGCGTGGAAAAGTTCGGTAAAACCTCTCTCTTCACAAAATCCGGCGCACAGATTCCGATTTCAAGAGATAATTACGCTAATTTTAAGGATGTTTATTTTTCCTATATGTTTCCGCAGGAATGATCCGGCTATTGGATCCCAAAGGACGCCAGTTTCATGTCCTCGTTGAACGCCAGTGTGTAATGCACCTCGATGTTTTCATATTCTGCAGTCACGTAAACGGCTGCGATATGCGCACCTCTCTGTATGATCTCCGCATCCTGCATTGTTTCAATGGAAACAAAATCTCCCCAGTCTTCCGAGATCCGTGCCTTCCCCTCGTCCATGCGCTCTTTGTTCATGATCTCCTGCATGTCCGGGACAACAAGGCTTTGCAGGCTGTCAAAATCCTCTGCATTTAAAAGCCCTATGATTTTTTCCGCCTGTGCCTTCACTTCCTCTTCGCTGAACACTTCACTCTCTGCCAGCGCTTTGTTCTGCGGCTGCATCCAGTAAGTTGCAACGGAAGCTGCCACAAGGATCACTGCGACAATGATGATGTTGCGGATGCGCTTTTTCTTCTGCTCCGGTGTCAGCACTTTTTTTGTTTTTATCTTACTCATTTTTCTCTCTGCACTTTCTTTTTTCTGCATATTAGTCCCTGATTGCATCCAACGCATTCGAAATATCTGCGATCAGATCTTCCTTATCCTCTAAACCGAGACTTATCCGGATCAGCTCTGCCGGAACACCTGCTTCTTTCAGCTGTTCATCTGTCATCTGTCTGTGCGTGGAGGTCGCCGGATTCAGACAGCAGGTTCTTGCATCTGCCACATGTGTCTCGATCGCTCCAAGCTTTAAGTTCTGCATAAAAGCAGACGCAGCCTCCCTGCCGCCCTTTAATCCGAATGAAACGACACCGCATCCGCCGTGTGGCAGGTATTTTCTGGCACGTTCATAGTATTTGCTGGAAGGCAGACCCGGATAGTTCACATAGGCTACCTTTGGATGTTTTTCCAGAAATTCTGCAACTGCCTGTCCGTTTTCCACATGCTTAGGCATACGCACGTGCAGCGACTCCAGTCCAAGGTTTAACAGGAATGCGTTCTGTGGCGACTGGATGCATCCGAGATCACGCATAAGCTGTGTTGTACATTTTGTGATGAATGCGCCCTCATTGCCAAATTTTTCTGCATAGGTCACGCCATGATAGCTCTCATCCGGTGTACAAAGTCCCGGATATTTGTCTGCGTGTGCCATCCAGTCGAATTTTCCGCTGTCAACGATCGCACCGCCCACTGCCGCACCATGTCCATCCATGTATTTGGTGGTGGAGTGTGTCACAATATCCGCACCCCACTCAAATGGCCTGCAGTTGACCGGAGTTGGAAATGTGTTGTCTATGATAAGAGGTACGCCGTGCGCATGTGCTGTTTTTGCAAAGAGCTCAATATCTAATACGGTCAATGCCGGATTGGCGATCGTCTCGCCAAACATCAGCTTTGTGTTCGGACGGAACGCAGCGTTTAACTCCTCCTCCGATGCGTCAGGAGACACGAAGGTTGCCGTGATTCCCATTTTGGCAAGCGTAACTGCAATGAGGTTGAAGGTTCCGCCGTAGATCGAGGATGATGCCACAATATGGTCTCCACTCTCACATATGTTGAATATGGCAAAAAAGTTCGCTGCCTGTCCGCTTGAGGTCAGCATTGCGGCTGTGCCGCCTTCCATTGCAGCGATCTTGGCTGCGACATGATCATTGGTCGGATTCTGCAGCCGTGTATAGAAATATCCGGATGCCTCAAGATCAAACAGTTTTCCCATGTCCTCACTGGTGCTGTATTTGAAAGTGGTAGACTGGATGATCGGAATCTGCCGCGGCTGTCCATTCTCCGGGGTATATCCTGCCTGTACGCATTTTGTACCTATTTTATAATCGTTCATTTCATTTTCCATGCCTTTCCGCAATCTGCCCTTCGTATCCGGCAGTCACATTATTATCAAACTGATCTGCGCCATGATCTCTGCTGCAGATCATCAGTATTATTACTGTAGCATTATAAGCGCCGTTTTTCAAGAATTGTTTTTCCTGTCTGCCCGGAAGTAAAACACTTGCAGAAGTATGTTATTTTCGATAGTATATAAGTATCAGATGTACGGATACAGGTTGAGTCAGAACAGGTAGTTGTCTGATCGATCCTGAAGATAAAAGGAGGCATCCTCATGACCGAACAGGAGATCAAGGATATTTTACAACAACAGAACCACTTTTTTTCCAGTGGCAAAACGATTCCGGCGGAATTCCGCCTGAAACAGTTAGAAAGTTTGAAGGAGGCTATGATCCGCCATGAAGCCGACCTCGCTGCGGCATTGAAGGAGGATCTTGGAAAGAGCCGTATGGAGAGCTATATGTGTGAGATCGGGTTGACACTGTCGGAGCTTACCTGGATGCAGAAACATCTCCGCAGCCTTATGCGCAGCAAACGTGTTTCCACCCCGGCCGCCCAGTTTGCAGCAAAGAGCTTCCGCTCCCCTTCCCCTTACGGAACCGTGCTGATCATGAGTCCATGGAATTACCCGGTGTTACTGACACTCGATCCGCTGATCGATGCCATAGCAGCCGGAAATACTGCGGTCGTAAAACCAAGCGCCTACGCCCCTTGCACGTTTGATGTCATGAAAACCATGATTGAAGAATGTTTTCCGGCACATTATGTTGCAGTGGTCGATGGCGGCCGCGCAGAAAATCAGGCATTGTTACAGCAGCGTTTTGACATGATCTTTTTCACCGGCGGAAAGACTGTCGGACGGGAGGTACTCCGCCATGCGGCTGAATATTTAACCCCTGTCACGTTAGAGCTTGGCGGAAAGAGCCCATGTATCGTTGACTCCACCGCTAAGATCCGGCTTGCCGCAAAGCGTATTGTCTTCGGCAAGTATTTGAACTGCGGACAGACCTGTGTTGCGCCGGATTATATTCTCTGTGACAAACGCATCCGTGATGAGCTTATCACTGCGATCTTAGCTGAGATTGAAAAGCAGTTTGGGAAAGAACCTCTGAAAAATCCGAATTACGGAAAGATCATCAACGAAAAGCATTTTGAACGCATTCTCGGGCTGATCAATGGGGAAAAGCTTGTGTATGGGGGACAGTCAGAGCCTGAATCGCTCCGCATTGCACCTACCGTTCTCAATAATATTACGTGGGACGACGCTGTGATGGGCGAAGAGATCTTCGGTCCACTGCTTCCGATCCTCACCTTCGACACATTAGACGAAGCGCTTGATACCGTGGAGTCCCACCCTCATCCGCTTGCGCTTTATTTTTTCAGTGAGGACAAAGCCGCACAGAAGAAGGTCTTAGATACCTGCCGTTTTGGCGGCGGCTGTATCAATGACACGATCATTCATCTTGCAACGAGCGATATGCCATTCGGCGGTGTCGGTGAGAGCGGCATGGGCAGCTACCACGGCAGGGTTGGATTTGAAACCTTCAGCCATTACCGCAGTATTGTCGATAAGAAAACGTGGATGGATCTGCCGATCCGGTATCAGAAATATACCGGATTGAAAGAAAAGATGATGCGGATGTTTTTGAAATAAGGGGAGATTATTGATAAAACTGTAATGCAAGTTCATTATAATGCAATATGTCTTCCACTTCTGCAAGCCGTGTCCGGATTTTTTCTGACGCCGGCTGTTTTTCAAGATTCTCCTTGATGCCTGTGTATATGAGCTTTTCTTTTTCAAGGAAAGTTTTCAACACGGGATGGCGGTTTTGCAGGAGTAATCCACCATAAAGGTCTGAAAGTTTCAACACTTCCGAAGCTTTCTGTGCATTTTCACCCTGATACTGCACTTTCATCATCGGATAGAATTTTCCATCTTCCAACACCATGTCCTCTGCGAGAATGGCATATCCTTCTTCCCGTAAAAATTCACGGACATGCTCTATCTCGGACTGTGGCTGCAGGATGAGTTCTTTCGCAGACTGGCAGACTTTTTCCCCGTTTTTTAAGATATGCATGACCAGTCCGCCTCCCATGCCGGCGATGAGGACAGCTTCCACCTCGCCGGGTTTCAAAGCTGCCACACCGTCTGAGAGACGTGTCTGTATGTATGCCTGCAATCCATATAAAGCAATATGTTCTTTTGCCCGCTCTAACGGTCCTTCATTGATATCCATGGCAATTGCAGCTGGAATTTTCTCCTGCTGCAACAGATAGATTGGAATATATCCGTGGTCGGTTCCAACATCTGCCAGTGTATATCCCTGTGTGACAAGAGCTGCGGCTGTCATTAAACGATTTGAAATCTTTACCATTTTACTCTAAGTAATCCTTTAATTTGCGACTTCTGCTTGGATGACGAAGTTTGCGGAGCGCTTTTGCCTCGATCTGACGAATACGCTCACGTGTTACATTGAACTCTTTTCCAACTTCTTCCAGTGTTCTTGCACGGCCGTCCTCCAGACCAAAACGGAGTGTCAGAACTTTCTGCTCTCTCTCGGTCAGTGTTCCAAGTACTTCCTCCAACTGCTCTTTCAAAAGGGTAAATGCGGCTGCATCGGCCGGAACAGGCACATTATCATCCTGAATGAAGTCACCTAAGTGGCTGTCCTCCTCCTCACCGATCGGAGTTTCCAGAGAAACCGGCTCCTGGGAAATCTTTAAGATCTCACGCACACGCTCTACCGGCATATTCATCTCTGCTGCAATCTCTTCCGGACTTGGCTCACGTCCTAACTCCTGAAGTAACTGTCTGGAAACACGGATCAGCTTATTGATCGTCTCAACCATATGAACCGGAATACGGATCGTTCTCGCCTGGTCTGCGATAGCTCTTGTGATAGCCTGACGAATCCACCATGTTGCATAGGTAGAAAATTTATATCCCTTGCGGTAGTCAAATTTTTCCACAGCTTTGATCAGACCAAGGTTACCTTCCTGGATCAGATCAAGGAAAAGCATTCCACGTCCCACATATCTTTTTGCAATGGAAACAACCAGACGTAAGTTTGCTTCTGCAAGACGTTTCTTTGCCTCATCCCCTGCATCAAGATCTTTCTGCAAATTCTTAATTTCTTCTTTGATCTCTGCAAGTTCTTCTTCCGTTGCATTCTCTTCTCTGCTCTTTAAGATTGCGATTTTTTCCTTTGCCACAGCACCGGCTTCCATGTTCTTTGCCAGCTCGATCTCTTCCTCTGCACTTAAAAGAGGTACTTTACCGATCTCCTTCAAATACATACGGACCGGATCTTCAATGGATACGCCATCCGGCACGGAAAGGTCGATTTTTTCCACTTCGATCTCGTCTTCATCATCTACATCGAGTAAAATTTCATCATCAGAATCATCATCTGTGATCCGAAGTACATCGATATTGTTTGCTTCCAGAAAATCAAGAATTTTATCAAACTGCTCTGCTTCTAACTGCATGTCCGCAAAGAAGTCGCTGATCTCCTGGTATTCCAACATGTTCTTTTTCTTTTTGGCCAAGGCTAACAGATCTTTTAACTTCTGCTGAAACTTTTCTTTTGCAGCTTCATCCATCACTGCTGCTTCTTTTTTGGTTTCCTTTACCTCGTTTTCTGTCTTTTTTGCCATTTTGGTTCATCCTCTCAAGTTTTCTACTATTTTGTCCCTAATCAATGGAAATATGCAATTTCTCCAATTCTTCCAGGTCACGTTTATCTGTTACAAGCTGCATCAGACCAGCCATATCTGTCGGTGCCAAATGCTCGGACCGATACTTGATACTGTTTTGTTTGATGCGGATAATGGTCTCTTTCAATGCCTTCTCCCGGTCTTCTTTTGACTCGACCTCATGGATTCTTGCATTGAAAAGCGCCGCAATCTCTTTCTGTGCCTCCTCATCAGGAAACATGCTGACGATCTTCGCCGGGTTTGCTTCTCCGCTCTCCTCAAACTGCTGGAATAATACTTCAGCTACCTTATGATATATCTCCTCCGTAAAATCCTTCGGTTCGATATATTTTTTTATCTTATGATATAATCCGGTATTCTCTATGAGCCATGTCAAAAGAAGTTTCTGGGATTGCTTCATCCCATCTTCTTTTTTGATTCCTCTGGCGGAGGCGTTTTTCTCATTGATACCGGTTTTTAACTGGGTTGGTTGTTTTCGGATGCCTTCCATCTGCATTCCGTATTTACCGACAAGCCGCTGTAAATCCTGCGTTGGCAGCATATATTTTTCCGCGACTGCCTGAATGTAAATATCACGCTCGATTTTTTCTGTGAAGGAGCATAGTTTCTTTGCCACTTCATGATAAAAGGCTGACTTGCTCTCCGGATCTTTCATGTCGTACTGCTGCTCTAAAATGCGTATCTCAAACATAAAGCTGTTCTCTGCATGATCGATACGATCCTGATACGCCTCTGCTCCCAAAGCCTTGATAAATTCATCCGGATCTTTGTGCGGACGCATATTAATTACCTTTGTCGTAATCCCTACTTCCTTTAAGATTGGAATCGCCCGGAGTGCAGCTTTCACCCCTGCGCCGTCACTGTCATAGGTTAAATACACTTCTTTGGTGTACCTTTTTAACAGATTCGCATGTCCTGCCGTCAGCGCAGTTCCAAGTGATGCCACCGCATTGTCAAATCCTGCCTGATGCAGCGCGATCACATCCATATATCCTTCACACAATAAAAACTGTGGTTTCTTTGTGGTCCTTGCAAAATTAAGTCCATACAGATTCCGGCTCTTATCAAAAATCGGTGTTTCCGGTGAGTTTAAATACTTCGGCTCTCCATCGCCCATCACCCTGCCACCGAAACCGATGACTTTGTTGTGGACATCCATAATCGGAAACATGGCACGGTTCCAGAATTTGTCATAGCCGCCGCGTCTCTCATCGATTGTCACAAGCCCCGACTCTTTTAAGATCTCATCCTCATACCCTTTGGAACGGAGATACCGGTATAAGTCATCACTGTACTGATCCGAATATCCCAGACCAAACTTTTTCATGGTCTCCTCAGACAATTCTCTTTTCTGGAAATAAGCGAGTGCATGTTTTCCACGGTCATTCCGCAATAATGTATAAAAATATCTGGCTGCCTCTTTGTTGATCTCCAACAGCCGCTGTTTTTTATCTGCCTCTCTCTTCTGTGCGGCAGAATATTCCTGCTTTGGCAGGGCAACACCTGCCCGGTCCGCCAAGGCTTCCATTGCCTCCCCGAAAGTAAAGTTTTCATACTGCATCATAAACGTGAAAACATTCCCTCCGGCTCCACAGCCGAAGCAGTAGTACATTTGTTTATTCGGAGAAACAGAAAACGATCCTGTTTTCTCATTATGAAAAGGACACAGTCCAAAATAGGTGCTTCCCTTTTTCGTCAGATGCACATACTGTCCGATTACATCCACGATATCATTTCTGGAACGCACTTCTTCAATTATATCATCCGAAAAATATGGCATACTGCGTGTCCTCCTTTCGTTTTAATATCTATTAGCCAATTGCGAAACTCCTCATAGTCTTCTTTAAATTGTTCAAAATTAACAAAAACATTCAAGACACGCTTTCGCTATGTGTCGCTCGCAACGGTACTAAGAAGCCAGACACAACTTACCGTTGTATCTGCCTTCTAAGTGCCGGCGGCTCCCCAATGTCTTTCATGTCTTTTGTCAATTTCTCACAATTCAATTTAGGTCGTTATGAGTTTCGCAATTGTCTATAATACCCATCAACCTTCCCACGCCGCAGGCTATATTGGCTTAGTATCCATCCACCTGCCAGGCCTGCGGCAGGAAGTATTCGCTGAATTTGGTGATGGCATATTGGTCGGTCATACCTGCGATGTAATCGCAGATCACACGCTCCGTCTTTTCCCCTTCATCAAGCATGGCGAGGTATTTTTCCGGCAGAAACTCAATGTGGTCTTTGTAGAATCCAAAGAGCTGCCGGATCATTGCCTTAGCCTTCACTTCCTCACCCTTGGCAATTGGATTTGTGTATACATGATCGAACATAAAATGGCGCAGCTCAAACATGGCTTCCTGAATATCTGCTGACATCCGGATGTCATCCTGATCCATGCTGTTCATGATCACGTTATGTATGAGTGTATTTAAGCGCTGTTTTGTTGTAAAACCAAGTGTTTTACGGATCTCTGACGGAATATCATCCTCCGTCAGAATCTCTGCACGGATCGCATCATCCACGTCATGGTAAACATAGGCGATTTTATCTGATAAGCGGACAACTTTTCCCTCTAAAGTATGGGGCATTGACTTGGACTGATGATTTAAAATACCGTCCCGCACTTCCCAAGTCAGATTTAATCCCATACCGTTTTTCTCAAGTTTTTCCACGATACGGACACTCTGCTCGTTGTGCCGGAATCCGTCTTCACAGATTTCGTTTAACACATACTCTCCGGCATGGCCAAACGGCGTATGCCCCATATCGTGTCCCAATGCGATTGCTTCCACCAAATCTTCATTCAGACGCAGTGCTTTTGCAATTGTTCTCGCATTCTGCGATACCTCTAAGGTATGGGAAAGTCTTGTCCTATAGTGATCTCCCTTCGGTGTCAAAAAAACCTGTGTCTTATTCTTCAACCGCCGGAATGCCTTACAATGCAGGATTCTGTCCCTGTCTCGCTGAAAAACAGGCCGGACATCGCACTGTTCTTCCTCGCGTTCCCTGCCTTTCGTGTTCACACTGAGCGTTGCATAAGGACTTAATGTTTCCCGCTCCATTTTTTCAAGTTCTTCCCGTATTGTCATATGTATCACCTCTCTGATATCTGACAGTCTCTCCCGAAGCACCATATAAAAAATCGTTTCAATAAAATCTCCATATTTTTATTATTCGGCAGGATTTTTCAATTTCCTTTATTTTTTATAAAATTCATACAATTTTTTTATTTCAGATAATTCATGGCATCTAAAAGATTGCTCACACCGACCAGCCTGATACCTTTTACTTCTGTCATGGATTTTCTGCAGACTTCCGGTAGAATACAGACCTCAAAGCCAAGTTTTTTTGCCTCCTGCACCCGCTGTTCTGCCATATTTACCGCGCGGACCTCACCGCTTAATCCGACCTCGCCAAAACAGATGGTTTTCTCATCGATCGGTTTGTCCTTGTAACTTGAGATCAATGCAAGAACAATGCCAAGGTCGATTGCCGGCTCATTCATTTTGATTCCTCCTGCGATATTCACATAGGCATCACAGTCACCCAGCTTTAAGCCCAGTCTTTTTTCCAGAACCGCCATCAGAAGATTGACACGGTTAAAATCCGTTCCTGCCGCTGTTCTTCGCGGAATCCCAAAATTACTGTGACATACAAGTGCCTGCACCTCCAAAAGGATTGGTCTAGTCCCTTCCATGGAACATGCCACAACAGAGCCGGACGCTCCCTCCGGCTTGCCGCTCAACATGTATTCAGACGGATTTTCCACTTCCACAAGTCCGTCCTGCCGCATCTCAAACACACCGATCTCATTTGTGGAGCCAAAACGGTTTTTTACACCTCTTAAAATACGGTAAGCCGCATGCCTGTCTCCCTCAAAATAAAGCACGGTGTCTACCATGTGTTCTAACACCCTCGGTCCTGCCACCACTCCCTCTTTCGTCACATGTCCCACAATGAAAATGGAGATTCCCATTCCCTTTGCGATCTGCATCAAAACACCTGTGGACTCGCGCACCTGTGATACACTGCCCGGTGCCGAGGAAACCTCTTCGTTAAACATCGTCTGGATGGAATCGATTACAACGATCTGCGGTTTTTCCCGGTCAATGACTGCCTTTATGGTGTCAAGATTTGTCTCACACAGCAGTTTCAGACTGTCCCCGAAATTTCCGATACGCTCTGCACGGATCTTGATCTGCTGCAAAGATTCCTCCCCGGAAATATAGAGCACTTTTATGTTATGCTCCGACAGATTCCTGCACACCTGAAGCAGCAATGTGGATTTTCCGATTCCGGGATCGCCTCCCACTAACACCATGGAACCCTGCACAATACCTCCGCCAAGTACACGGTCTAATTCTTTCATATCGGTTGACACACGTTTGTCATAGGTCATCTCGATCTGGGACAGTGGCAGTACCTTTGCCTCTGACGCTGTTGCTTTCTGCTTTGCCAGTGTGCCCGCACTCTTTTTGTCCACCACTTCTTCTACAAATGTATTCCATTCCTTACATCCCGGACACTGCCCCATCCATTTGGACGATTCGTATCCGCAGGACTGGCAGAAAAAAATACTTGTTTTTCCTTTTGCCATAAAACCTTCCTTTATTGACAGCAAAAGGAGTTGCCGTTTCTGACAACCCCTTATCATTTCTTAGCATTTCTGAATCTGAACTTCTACCGGTTTCTCTCCAAGTTCCACACTGACGGTTAACTTGCCACCGAGATTTGTTTTCATCTTACCTGCGCTTGCTCCGTCCACTGTAATTTCATACTCAGTCTCTTCTTCTAACTCCAGTGTGATCTGAGCATCTTCCGGTCCTTCCACGGAAAAAGAAATTCCTGTGTCCGTTGCATTCAAATGATATGCCGCTGTTCCCGGTACGGATTCATAAACAAACATACCATTACGCTCCAGCTTTGTGATGTCTTTGTAAGTTTTTACCTTATAAAGATCTCCCTGATGCCCGAAGTTATCAAGCTTTGCCTTTGCATCCAGAGTGTAATCTCCAAAACTGATCGTTCCATCTGCTTCTGAACGAATTAATTCACTAATAGCGCTCATCTTTTCCTCCTGTGGTACAGTCCTTCTCTGCCTGCTGCACCGTAAAAATTTTGTAAAATCATTATAGCTCAACTACATTTCGATTGCCAGCATTTTCATCATTTTTAAGGATTTTTTTATTTTTGTGTTACTGTTCCTTTACTTCAAAAACAACTGCATTCTTTTTCGTAGTGACGATCACTTCATCACCCTTTTTCACCTTGCCGTCTAAGATTTCTTCTGCAAGCTGATCCTCGATCTCATTCTGGATTTTGCGGCGGAGTGGTCTTGCTCCATATTTCGGTTCGTATGCTTTTTCCACAATATAATTTTTCACGCTGTCACGCACATGAAGTGTGATATCCATCTGGCTCTTACAACGGTCTGTCAGATCTTTCAACATTAATGTGACGATCTGTTTCATATCATTTTTGTTCAGTGAACGGAATACGATGGTTTCATCAATACGGTTTAAGAACTCTGGTTTGAAAATTCTGCGCACTTCCTCCATCACACTGTTTTTCATGCGCTCGTAATTCTGCTTTTCATCATCCGAAGATGCAAAACCTAGTTTTTTCGGTTCCACAATGGACTGTGCTCCTGCATTTGATGTCATGATAATGATCGTATTTTTAAAGTCCACCTTGCGTCCCTGGGAATCCGTGATATGTCCATCGTCTAACACCTGGAGTAAAATATTAAATACATCCGGATGCGCTTTTTCGATCTCGTCAAACAAAATCACGGAATACGGATTCCTGCGCACTTTCTCGCTGAGCTGACCGCCGTCCTCATGTCCAACATATCCCGGCGGGGAACCGATCATTTTAGAAACACTGTGTTTCTCCATGTACTCCGACATATCAACACGTATCATCGCCTGTTCATTGCCGAAAACAGCCTCCGCCAGTGCCTTGGAAATCTCCGTTTTACCTACGCCTGTAGGTCCTAAGAACAGGAACGAACCGATTGGTCTTCTCGGATCTTTTAAACCGACACGTCCACGTCTCACCGCTTTTGCCACAGCCGTCACAGCTTCTTCCTGACCAACGACACGTTTGTGCAGCGTTGCCTCTAATTTTTTCAGGCGGGCTGCCTCGCCTTCTGCCAGTTTCTTCACCGGAATTTTTGTCCAGCCGGAAACAACATCTGCCACATCATCCTCTGTGACAGACAGATTCTTTCTGCGGATCTCACGCTGCACTTTTTTTGTCTGCTTCTCAAGCTCTGCTTCCAATGCTTCTTTTTCTTCCTTGCACTGTTTTGCAAGCGCAATATCGGAATTGCTCAGAGCATCCTCTAACTGTAATTCTTTTTCTGTGATCTGATTTCTCAATTCCGCAAGTTTCTCTGTATGGTTAGACACGCCAAACCGCACTCTTGCTGCTGCTTCATCCATCAGATCAATTGCCTTATCCGGCAAAAAACGGTCATTAATATAGCGCGCTGACAGGCGGACTGCCGCCTTGACTGCCTCATCCGTGATCTTTACATGATGATGTGCTTCGTATTTACCGCGAAGCCCTTTCAAAATTGCAACTGTCTGTTCCTCGCCCGGTTCCTCCACCGTCACAGGCTGGAATCTTCGCTCTAGTGCAGCATCTTTTTCTACATATTTGCGGTATTCTGTGATTGTCGTTGCTCCCATGATCTGAATCTCACCACGGGCAAGTGCAGGTTTTAAAATATTAGAGGCATCGATCGCGCCCTCTGCGCCACCGGCACCGATGATTGTGTGAAGCTCATCGATAAACAGCAAAACATTTCCTGCTTTTGTCACTTCCTGAATCACTTTTTTGATACGCTCTTCAAATTCTCCACGGTATTTTGAACCAGCCACAATACCGGATAGGTCTAAAGATACCACTCTTTTTCCCTGAACAGAGTCCGGTACAAGGCCGGATACGATACGCTCTGCGATCCCTTCCACGATAGCCGTTTTACCAACTCCCGGTTCTCCGATCAGACATGGATTGTTCTTCGTTCTTCTGCTTAGAATCTGAATCACTCTCTGGATTTCTTCCTCACGTCCAACCACCGGATCCAGTGCTCCTTCCGTTGCAAGCTGTGTCAGATCTCTGGAATACTGATCCAGCGTCGGGGTTCCCTCATTATTTTTCTTTTTTCCCGGACGGCCATTCTGAAATTCTTCGCGGTAAAGATTTGCATCTTCCCCCATCGCAATGAGAGTGTCCACAAAGACTTTCTGCATATTGACGGACAGCGTTGTCAGTAATCTGGATGCAACACAGTCTGTCTCTTTGATCATGGCAATCAGAATATGTTCTGTTCCAATGGCATCAGCATGGAATCTGACTGCCTCCTTCTCTGCATTCTCAAGAACTTTTGCTGCTCTCGGTGAATAACCATCTGATTCTGCTACTGCTGTTCCCTCTGCCGGAGCGATCAATTCTTTGATCAGATCTACAATTTTATCTAACTCTACACCATTCTCATTCAGAATTTTTGCCGCTACTCCTGAATTTTCCTTCAATAGCCCAATCAGTAAGTGCTCGGTTCCGATATAATTATGATGTAATGATTTTGACATTTTGCCGGCGATATCAATCGCTTTTTTGGCTTTTACAGTGTATGGTAATTGCATGTTGTCTCCTCACATTATTTATTAGGTGATTGCAAACTCTCCTTAATCTATCTCAAATTGTTCAAAATCAACAAAATTTTCGAAAACACGCTTCCGCTACGTGTCACTCGCAACGGTACTGCTCATTCTTCGCAGTACTTCGCAAATTCATATAAAATCTGCTTCGCAGATAGGAATTTGCTCACTCTTGAATCATCTTCGCACGGTCTGTGCAGTAAATGCACAGACCTGATAAAAAATGTCGCACCTGCCTTCTAAGTACCGGCGGTTCCACAGTGTTTTCTCAAGCTTTTGTTGATTTTTCACAATTTAATTTACGTTATGAATGAGTTTCGCAATTATCTACATTCTATTTTATATTATAAATCATTTAGGTCGAAAACTTCCATTCCTTTTTCATTTTTTTGCGGCACATCCATTTTTTCATTTTCTATAGGTGATTTTTTCTCGGACATTTCTTCTGTCACTGGTTTCTTAGACGGGGATGGAATTTCATCCTCATAATCATTCCATTCGCGGTAAGCCCTGTTGATTGGATGTTCTTCCTCGATGTACTCTTCCTCGTCATCGAAATAATCGTCCTCATCCTCTTCGAACTCTTGTGCTTCTTCTGTTTCTTCTGCTTTTTTCGGTTTCCCGGCTTTATTTGTTCTCGCTGTCTGCCCTGCTTTTGATGCTTTTTTTGTGTTCTCTGCGTTTTTCATTGGAGCTTCAGGGGATTTTTCGACAAATTCATCTTCCTCATCGCTCTCGTACTCAGACTCTTCGTTCTCAGAATCGTTGTCCTCTAAGAGTTCGTCTTTTCCTTTTTTCTTTCTGCCAAAGAGAACGATATTCAGGATGATCACAACTGCGATTGCCAATACAAAAATAAGCACAGCGATCATGTTTCTGGAAAAGGATTTTGCATCTTTATATTTCTTTGAGAGTTCATCATACTCGCTCTGCAATGCTGCAAGATCATCCGAAGAGGAATCCGCTGTCTCTGTGATATTTCCATTCACACGCTGGTAAGTTCCTTCCGCTGCATCATACTGATACCAGCCTTCGGTTCCATCCTGATTTACCCCATAAAAGATATAGAAATCAGACGCTTCCTCTCCATCCTCTGCCGGAAGCTGGTAAGCGGTCATCACAGTATTTTCCGGCATTTGCAGGGACACCTGCACATAACTCTCCGGCAGTACCGAATCAAGCGGCGCCAGAAGTGGGATAGCATAACTGCTCTCCCCTGCTGTAAACTTCATAAAGTCATAGACAACATCCCTTGTCTCATCATAGATAAAGAACCTGCCGGTTGTTGCATCCACATTGTCTGTTTCCAGATAGATCAGAGAGATTGTTCCCTTGTTAAATGTCAGACCTCTACATTCCGCTCCCCGGAAATTAACTGTTGCCTCTGTAAAATCAGACGGAATCTGTTCCTCTGTAAAATTGTCTGCGATATGGTAGGTCGTGTTATTGATCACAACATCCGCCGCCGACACCGGAGTTTCCGTTGTGTCCACTTCCTCAGTATCTTCTGGAGTCTCGCTGTCAACATTTCCGTCGTCTCCGTTTTCACCGCCTGTAGTTGTCGTCTCACTTCCGGTGGTTCCTGCAGCCTGTCTTGTCACAGTGATTTTATAAGTGGCTGTTGTACCATTTTCTGCTTTTACGACAATCTGAACAACGTTTGCCCCAACTGCAAGATTCGTATTTCCAGTCACAGACTCAATCGTTGCCTTTTCATTGACCGGTGTTGCACTCACTGCAATACTTGTCACGGAATTATCAACCGTTGCCGTGTACTTTGTGGTGCTTCCCTTAAAAGCCGGAGACAATGTTCCCGGTGAAATCGTCAGCGCCTTTAAGGAATTATCTGCGGATAAAGCTGCCGTATTCGTATTGCTTCCAGTATTGTTGTTATTTCCTGTATTGCTGCCTGCTGCTTCGTTTTTGACCGTTACAGAAGTGCTGCTGCCTGCCATGGAATCCAATTCTTCTTCGGTACCGTAAATAACACCATCCGTAGCAGAAAGCGAAATAGAAGCTTTTCCCGCACTGATTGCTTTTAATGTCACACTGAAGCTGTCACTCGCTACCGAAATACTTCCGCCGCCACCGCCATAAGTTGCATTACAGCTCACAAACTCCAGAATGCCGGCATCATAGGTCAAAACCATATTGGCATATGCACTGTCCCCGGATGCACTTAATGCTTTTGCCGTTACCGTCACAGTCTGTCCGATATTCAGGGAACCGGCAGACACAGCGATCGTTGTTTTTCCGGAAGCCGCCTTGGCATGCATCTGCGGTGTCATAAGGCAGATGCATAATGTTAACAGTGTAATGATCACACCTAATTTCTTTTTCATTTTACTCTCCATTCTTATGTGTGAAAATTGTATTTTCTCACTAAAATAACTCTTTCTATCCACACAGCCCTATTACTGTTCAATCTGTGCTGCATTTATAATATGTTTCTGCAAAAGCACAAGGTCTTTTACGGAAACTTTTCCATCTCTGCTTATATCCGCAGCCGCTGCATACGCACCGGAAAGCTGTGATGTTCCAAGAATCTGTTTCTGCATCATGACCAGATCGACCACAGAGATTTTTCCATCTCCATTGATGTCACCGTAAATGACAACGTCATACTGCTTCACCAGTGTTCCATTTGCATATACTGCAATTTTATTACCTGTTCCGACTGCACCGGTATTTTCTGTGCCATCTGCTTTCAGCACTTTGACCGTGCCGCTTCCCGCTGAGATATTGGCAAGTACAGAAGAAGCGCCTGTTCCCGGTGTAATACCTGTGATCACGGTATCTCCCAGTTTATAGGAGGTAGAAACGGATACGCCGTCCGCAACCGTTGTTCCACCACTTTCCGGTGTCTGGGTATTGTCTGCTGCCGGCTGCTGTCTTACCACATTGATCGTGTAGGTTTTTGCCGAACCGCTCTGTGACACACAAGTTACGTTGATCGCATTATTTCCATAATTCAATGCATAAGTTCCCGCTCCGGAAACTCCCGCTTTCGGTGCAACTGCCGAAGCACCTACATTGATCGAGCTTACCTCGGTTCCAACGATCACGGAATAATCGGTTACTGCTCCCTGGAAAGACGGTGTCAGTCCATATCCGCTTACGCTGAGAGAAGAGAGCCAGTTATTCGGATTACCACTGTCTGAAAACGTCACTGCTGACTCCGGCATATTGCTATACACCGGAATACGGAATATAAATCCCTGTGATTTATCCGCATAAGCCGTGCTCATTGTTTTTCCTTCTGACATTGCCGCCTGCACATTTGTCATGTACTGATGTGAGTATATGCTGTTCATATTCACCACATTAAATTTCTGGAAATATAAGGTGTTCTGCCCTTTTTTCACATAATTATTTCCAACGATACCAGCTCCACCATTAATTGATTTATAAATAGAATTCCAGTCGTTATTTTTCGCATAAATCAATCCGTTGACCGTCGCAGACGCAGACGATGTCGTATATGCTCCGATATTAAAGTAATTGTAATATCCATTATAGCCAGAGTAATTGCCAGAGATCAAAGGACTTGTCCCCTTATTTCCCTGCTCCTGCTTACATCTTGCAGCCAGATGATAAGGACTGACACTCAAGTTCTGTCCCACTTCCATGAAAGTATCTGCATAGCTTCGCGATGCTCCGTCTGTATCGCTATAGTTTCCACTCATGAAACTGCCTGACAGAATATTTCCAACTCCTGTCACGTTCTGATATGGCGCATATTCTAACGTTTCAAACTGAAAAATATACGTGTCATTCAGGTAATTTCTCGGATCCATGCAATATGCTATGTAATTGGAGGAGGCACTTACCCAGCCTGCTCCGTCATAACCATACCATTTGTTGGTCGCCCAGTCATAAGCCCCCGTCTCCGTTGACTTTCTCGCATCATTGGAAGAACTCTGCACCAGATTCCTTCCGACAACACTCTCATTTGCAATGACGGTATTCCAGTCTAGTCCTGTCTGTACCGGAACGAACTGCCAGTCTGGATACTTCTGGTGCAATGCCAGAAGTGAGTTACAATAGCTGTCCGGAAATCCTGCTGATTTTAACGATGCAACATATTCTTCATCCGTCACCGTTGTGGTGTCTCCCTGCGATCCATCCGCAGAAGTCTGTCCGGTTACTGACAGATAGGTTCCGCAGATCCAACCTGCATAATCCACACCATTCTTATTAAATGTCACATTGTACCACACAGTTCCATTTGTGGTTGTCTGTCCGAGTACATTGACTGTCTGATCTCTTTTTACCGTCGTGACCGGAGAATATGCCGTGCTCGCACCTGTCCTCACATAGACATTGCCGTTCGTGTTGGTGACAACTCCGGCTGCACCCTGCGCTGAATTATCTGTGATCGTACTTCCCGCAGAAGTATCCTCGGATGACAGTGTGATAAAATCGGATCTGATATAACCTGTCGATGACATTCCATTATAGGAAATCTGTACTTTATACCACTTCATTCCATCCGAACCATCCGCTTCATCGATCACGCGGACGGCTGTTCCAGCCGCCAGAGATGTGATTTTTTCGCCATTCACAGGCGATTTCCGCATCTGCACCGGGCCATCGTTCAACACTCCTGCCGTCTCCGTGTAGGCATAACTTTCCAACGGTTTTACCGTAATGACCGCAGTCGCTGCTGTCACACCAAAAATCGTTGCAAAGATAAAGCTCCGCCATTTTCTCTGTTTTATATTAAGGTTTCTTCTCATTTTTCCTCCAGATGCCTTCGGTATTCCCCTAAAAAGGCACAGTAAATCAAGTTTATTATATTTAATTCACGATAGAGCGTCAACCTTAATCTGGTAAATATGGTAACTATTCAGAGCCAAGACAATTTTCATAAATTTGCGAATCATGCTTGCATGAATGAGCATAATTTTGAAAATTTCTTTGGCGAAGTAACCACATGAGCAAAAATATAGCTCTGAAAGAGCGATTTTGCGAATGAGGTGCTGAATAGTTACTAAATATGTATGATACAGCAAAGTGCTCAGATACTGTCTGAGCAGTAACGATGTTTTGTCCTTTTTTCCACATTATCATTGTTCAAAACTAACAATAATCCCCACAAAAGTCCTCCGATAGCCAGAAAGCTTCCCACGATCAAAGGCAGGTTATAAACATAAATCTTTGCCCCAGCCAGCACAACAATGCCAGCTACCATTCCAAGCGCTGCGATAAATGCAACAATACCGCATGTAAAAATAAATTCATAATCCAACTTTCTCATCCTTTTTTACCTCCCATGGAAAACAACTTTTGTCATCAATATAAACATCCGCATAAATCTTTCTTCCGTCTGATCCGTACCTTTCGATAATCTCCGGCAGATTCTCATTCACCGCATCAAATTCCAGTTCCCACTTCCTGCACCATTCCACTGCTTCCTCTAACTGATTTCCACAGCGGCACGTCCACAAAATAATCTGGCGTCCCTGCCTTCTCAATCCTTTCAGCAGTTCGATCAGTGCTGTATTCGGCTGTCCGATCTTTGGGAAGCAGTCCGTACAAAGTGTTCCGTCAAAGTCTACCGCAATAATCTGATATTCCGTTTTCATCTGCCATGCTCCTCACTTTCCGTCATTTTGCCCTCTTGCTGCTTCCCATTATCCATATTTTCTGTCCATTAATTCGGACAGTAAAAGACCACCTCACGAAAAATTTCATGAAGTGGTCTTTTTACCTTTCTTATATTTTGTTTTTTACGCAAATAATTTTTTTACCATTTCCGCATCAAACACAACCTGTTTTACATGGTCTACTTCAATCTGATACAGTGCATTGGCTGCTAGGTGCTCTGCCGCCTGCTCCAGATCACGGATTCCCGATGTATTCTTATACTGCTCGATCAGTTCATCCAGTCCCTCCCCGGTCAGAACGATCTCGCCCTGCAGCAATCCGATTCTCTTTAATACTTTTGGCAGTGCAAATTTGGAGAAAATGATTTTTTTCTCTTCCTGCGTATAATCCGGGATATCGATCACTGCAAAACGTGACATCAGCGGGGCGCTGATATCTTCTTTTACATTGGCAGTTGCAATCGGATAGACACCGCCGGTCGGAATCATACATTCCATATAGTTGTCTGTAAATCCGAGATTATCTAATAAGGTAAGAAGCACGTCCGCCGGATTGCCGTTTCCTTTTCCGGATGCAGCCTTATCAAGCTCGTTGATGATAAATACAAGGTTCGACTCGCCAGCCATGGAAAATGCATCCATAATAATACCAGGCTTCGCATTTCCGTAGATACGGGAGCTTCCGGTCAACTGCTCCGGGTCATTGATGGAACTCATATCGAGTGTCGTCCACGGCAGTTTTAAAATTCTTGCCACCGCATAGGCAATCTGCGATTTTCCGGTTCCTGCCGGTCCGACAAGCAGAAGTCCATACGCTGGAAGTGTGTGTGTGCGGTTGATCTGGATGATAGTCTCCATGATACGCTGTTTTACTTTTTCCATTCCGTATAGTTCTTCATCTAAAATCCTGCGCGCCTCCACCGGATCGATTGCTTCAAAATAATTATTTTTCCACTGGATATTCGTCATAATGGAAAGTGCACGCTGCGCGTGGCGGCGTTCCTCGGCAGACACTTCGCTGGAACGTGCAACTGCTAAATTTCTTCTCGCCCACAGTCTGATATTGTCCGGCATGGTTCTTCCTGCGCAGTTTAAGAAATCCGAAATACTCTGGATACTGGTAAGCTTCATGCTGTCGCCGCTCTCGTCTAACTCTTCGTCCTCATCCTCCTGCTCCGGTGCACTGCTCGATAAAAGGCGTTCCATCACATACTGTAAAAATCCATCCGCCGCAGAGAGTTTCGTTCCACCGTGAAAAGCATTTTCCCTGATCTTGTACACGGCATAGCCGTCCGCCCTGTTTTCCCCGGACAAAAGAACGTTGATACGGTTCTCCCCAAGCCATTTGATCAGATTCACAAAACGTGCATCGATCCGCAGGATATTGGAACGGAATGTCTCGTCCTCCTCCTTAAACTCAAATGCTGTCCACTGGCTCTGGTTGCAAAATACTCCGGTGGAATGATGGCTCCACTGTTTTTGCTGATTGTCTAACACCAGGATCGGATCATCCGGTGTTTTTTCGGAACTGTCTGATGTAAATGCGGTATATGTACATACAAACGCTTCTTTTTCCTCTGAAGCGCTGCTGAAATCAAAAACTGGCATACTTTTTCTCTCCTTTATTCTCCGATACTCTTTTTCTGTACTTATCAAACCATAAAACAAAAAAATTTACAAGGAAGTTTTTCGATATACTTCCTATAAATATGAAACTTCTGCCATTCCTGCTAAAACTAATCATGGTCATATGAATACTGTAACGAATATTGACGTTACTGTTCACTCAGCACCTGAACACCATGCTGTTCAGGTGCGTATGAACGTGATGTGGGTGTGAGCAGCCCCCTTTTGCGAAGCAAAACTTTATATGGGGCTGCGAAGTTACAGTTCGCAGGGTAACCTGTGAACTGTAACATATTGACAATAGGGGTAACTGATTCTATAATTCAATAATAGGAATTATTACTAATTTAAGGAGGTTATGAAATCGCAAGGCATGGCTTTGTATGCCGTCCGATTTCATTAAAATAAATTATGGAGATAGATATTATCGGTTTGATCAGTGCCTGTTCCTATGCTCTCGACTGCATCGAGGCAGAACTGGTGAATATTAAAAATAAACATGGAAAGCGAGTGGCCTATATCAGTGTGCGCATGGGGCAGTATTTTGATCTGCCAGAGGATGCCCTGCAGGATCTCGCAATCTGCGCCCTGCTGCACGACAATGCCCTCACCCAATATATTTCCGAGGAATTGCAGAAGCATTCTGCAAAAGACCTGACCGCTGACCTTGTGGCAAACACTACGAACCTGCATTGCATCTACGGCGAACAGAATCTTGCAAAAATCCCTTTTAAAACTGACGTTACCAATGCAATCCTATACCATCATGAGCACGCGGACGGCACCGGGCCATTTCACAAAAAATGGGATGAAGTTCCTCTGTCTGCGCGCATTATCCACCTTGCCGATGTGGTGGATATCATCGGGCACAGCGGTGCATTTGAAACACAGAGATGGGATATGGTAAAACAGTACCTGATCCAGCATACGGATAAACTTTTTGACGCCGCATGTGTGGATGCTTTTTTCCATATATTTTCAGATAACGAATTTGCAGATTTCAAAGATGACTCCTTTGAAACGAAACTCTGGGAGATCGTTCCGAGAGAAAAACAGACCTTTGACTGGGAAACCTGCAAAAATATCGCCGACTTTTTTGCGCAGATCGTCGACTATAAATCTTCTTTTACAAGCAGACACTCCATCGGTGTCGCTGAGAAAGCAGCCGCATTTGCAGAGTACATCGGCTACGATTCCACACAGGTTCAGAAAATGTACCTGGCCGGCGCACTTCATGATATCGGCAAGATGGCAATCGACAATGATATTCTGGAAAAACCGGATAAGCTGACCGATGAAGAATTTTCAAAAATGAAAAACCATGCAGGATATACTTATCTGATTCTGTCCAATATCAACGATTTTGAAGACATCCGTGACTGGGCAGCATTCCACCACGAAAAACTGAACGGAAAAGGCTATCCTTTCGGCAAAACTGCCGCTGAATTAAACGAGCCGGAACGCATCATGGCGTGTATAGACATTTATCAGGCACTCACCGAAAGCCGCCCTTATAAACAGGGTTTTTCGCATGAAAAAACCTGCGATATTCTCGATGATATGGCAGACAAAGGCTTTATTGATGCCGGCATTGCACAAAAGATCAGAGTCTGCTTTCAGAATACAACGATCTGATTTTTTGCGTTTTATCTTTACGAAAACATATTTTTTCGTTACAATATGGTGTGTATATGAAAAATCACGATATCATATTCAATGAAAGGAATCAATTATTATGTCAAATCCAATTGTTACAATCGAGATGGAAAACGGCGATATCATGAAAGCAGAGCTTTATCCTGAAATCGCACCAAATACTGTAAACAACTTTATCAGTTTAGTAAAAAAAGGGTTTTATGACGGCGTTATCTTCCACCGTGTCATCAACGGTTTTATGATCCAGGGCGGCGATCCGGACGGAACCGGAATGGGTGGCCCGGGCTATGAAATCAAAGGAGAATTTTCCCAGAACGGTTTCAAAAATGACTTAAAACATTCTGAAGGTGTTTTATCCATGGCAAGAACTATGATCCCGGATTCTGCCGGTTCCCAGTTCTTCATCATGCACAAGAACTCTCCACACTTAGACGGCGCTTATGCTGCATTCGGTAAAGTGATCGATGGTATGGATGTTGTCAATAAAATTGCAGAAACAGCAACTGATTACTCTGACCGTCCATTACAGCCACAGGTAATGAAAACCGTGACAGTTGAAACTTTCGGGGTTGATTATCCGGAACCTGAGAAGTGTTAATTTAACAGAATTTCAGACATCATAAAAAAGGACTGGTTTTTGAGGGGACACCTCAAAAACCAGTTTTTTTTTATTGATCCATACTATTCTCTATTTTACGCACTCCATAATGATTTCCCCACACCTTTCATATCCAAGCTGCGAGCTGTTCAAAGATAATGTATAATTTTTTGCCATTCCCCATTTCTGGTCTGTGTAAAAATTATAGTTTGTTCTACGCCTTTTATCTGTTTCGGTTATCATTTTTGCAGCATCAGCTTCTGCGACATTGTATAGTTTACAGATACGCTGCACTTTTTCCGGCATATCCCCATGTATAAAAACATTCAGCACATCCTCCCGGTCTTTTAAGATAAAATCCGCATTTCTTCCTATGATCACACAGCTTTCTTTTTCCGCAATTTTCAGGATCACGTTTCTCTGTGCTTCATACACCATATCTTCCACGGATTTTCCTGTGATATCACGTCCGGAAAATGCATAGGCAAATAAGCCTTTCTTCGGAGACAATTCCGCATTTTCACGGATATATTCCGGTGAAAATCCTGACTGCTCCGCAATCTGTCCGATGATATCCTTGTCATAATAGGAAATCCCAAGTTTCTTTGCCACTTCTTCACCGATAAAGCGGCCGCCGCTTCCAAACTCTCTGCTGATCGTTATGATTCTCTTTTCCATAACTGACTCCTCCTTAACTTAAACTTTCTACCTTGTTTTTTCTGATCCTCTTCAACAATACATATCCCACCAGACATGCGGTAAGCTCGGTGATTGGAAATGCCCACCAGATCAACGAAACTCCCATCTGACCGTTTCTGACAAAAACAGAGAAAATGCCAGCCAGCGGTAATATAATTATAAGCTGTCTGAGCAGCGAGATCACAAGTGATTCCATACCACCGTCCAGTGCCTGATAAATTCCCTGATATGCCACATTGATTCCCGCAAAAATAAAGCTGATGGAGATGATTCTCATCGCTCCGATGAAATACTCTCTGGATTGTCCCGCATTAAATAACGTCGCAAAAGCACCCGGGAAAATTTCTGTGATCGCCACACCAACGACCATAAGTACGATCGTATAAATCAGTCCATACCTGATTCCGTCCTGAATCCTCTTTTTGCTGTGCATTCCGTAGGCAAACGCAATAATCGGTGTGATTGCATCCCTGAGTCCAAATGCGAGGAACAATACAAACTGCTGCACTTTATAGAACAATCCATATGCGGTCTGTGCAGAAGGACTGAATTTTAAGATCAGATTCATCACATAAACCATGATAGACATCAATGCCTGTGCAATGATCGCCGGAAGTCCGATCGCATAGATTTCTTTTATAATTCCGGTATCAGGCTTCATGTATCCCACACCATGTTCAAACTCTTTATTTAATTTCATATGAAAAATAAATAATAATGCTGCCGATGCGACCTGCCCAATTACAGTAGCATAGGCTGCGCCCTCCACGCCCATTTCAGGAACCGGTCCGATACCGTAAATCATAATCGGATCTAGAATTATATTTACGACCGCACCTACCACCTGACCGATCGTAGAATAAAGGGAACGTCCGGTCGCCTGTAATAATTTTTCAAATAATGAGAAGAAAATGATTCCAAATGAAACCACACAGCATATTCTTAAATAACTCATTCCCATTGAAATCACTTCCGGATCAATGGTCTGTGATGAAATGTATGCTCTTACTCCAAAAATTCCAAATAAGAAACATACCACATAAATAATTACTCCGAGAAATAAACTGTTGCCCGCCACTTTTGCAGCTTTTTTGGCATTTCCCTGTCCGAGTGTCCTTGCGAGAAGCGCATTGGTTCCGACACCCGTTCCAATTCCTACTGCCACCATAAGCATCTGTACCGGGAACACCAGTGTCAGTGCGTTAAGCGCCGCTTCACTTCCCACCTTCATGTTTCCAACAAAGGCACTGTCCACAATGTTGT
>OCPS01000500.1_pt1 | contig 43215 bp, 36 predicted proteins | sample 1538651 | NCBI WGS metagenome assembly OCPS01 (sample SAMN04571715, study PRJEB22368) | human gut metagenome | biome: human gut; material: stool | host: Homo sapiens | place: Luxembourg | collected 2012-09-21 | reverse complement strand
AGGCCTGCCGCTAGCGTTCATCCTGAGCCAGGATCAAACTCTCCATTGTAAAAAATGTTTTGTTATAAATCTTTAGCTCTAATCTCAAAGGTATTGTTTGAAATCACTCTCTTGCAAGAGTGGAAAAAACTTTTAGCTGCTCAAATACTTCAAAGAACGCTGTTCAATATATTACTATAAGAACAATTTCTTTTATTTCTCCGGGGTCCGCCTTTCGGCCTCTCCCGCTGTTCTGACCGCGATTTTTTCAGCAGAAAGTGGTGCAAAGATAAGTGTTTATTTTCGAACCACCAAATCTTTTTGAAAGAATTTTTCAGAATTTTTTCAGAACCTTTTTTCGTATCGTTTCGAACCGTGTGTTGCATTCGAAGCGGGTGCAAAGGTAAGTCATTTTTCTGAATCTCCAAAGGATTTCGGAACTTTTTTCAAAATTTTTCAGAACCTGTTTTTGTCGCTTTCGAGCGGTGTTTCTCTCTCGAAGCGGGTGCAAAGATAAGGACTTTTCCAGGCAACTTCCAAATAATTCCGGGACTTTTTTTCGACAATTTTCACGTCTTTTTCTCACCCGATTATGGATCAGCGAGTTAGTTGTAAAAATATTTTAATATCTTTGCAGAAACAATTTCAAAACAATACCCATGCGATTGTTATTATATATAGGTATATTACTGTGCGGCTTTTCCTGCACCCGAAACGCCCCTTGTCTACACCCGGGAGATTTGTTGTTTCAGGTCGGAGAAACATCGGAAATGACCGGAGCGATCACTGCCGCGACAGGCAAAGAGCGACAACTGAACTACTCGCACGTAGGCATAGCGGTGCGGTCGCGCGGGGTCGATTCGGTACTGGAGGCCACGAGCGACGGCGGCGTGCGGGTCACGGCCCTGGGCGATTTTCTGGCACGCTCCGCCCGAATCGACGGACGGCCTGCGGTTACGGTAATGCGTCTGCGCGACACGACGGGCGTCGCAGCAGCGATAGAGCGGGCGCGAAAATTCATCGGACAGCCCTACGATTACTCGTTCCGACCGGACAACGGCAAGATGTATTGCAGCGAACTGGTATGGGAAAGCTACCTTGCCCCGGACGGCAGCAGACGATTTCCGGCCCGGCCGATGAATTTCCGCGCGGCAGACGGATCGTTACCCCGGTTCTGGGCAGAACTGTTTGCCGGATTGGGAGAGGAGATTCCCCAGGATATTCCCGGAACGAATCCCAACGACATGGCACGCGATCCGCAACTCAAAGAGGTCACCCGCTGCTATTGACATGGCTCTCCCCAAAAGGGCTGCCCGATAAAGGCTCCCAGCCTGCATGGTTGCGGAAAGACTGCGGCAAACAGGATGGGAGCGGAGGCAATAGCGGCAGGATAACGCTCTGCGCCGGCAGGACGATCTTCCACGGCAGATCTGACATGGCCGGACCTACGATCTTCAGGTTGTTTGTCCATCGTCGCACGGGATCTTTTCATTCGTTGATCAATTCTTTGTCGACCTCCTCGGCTGTCACCTCTTCAGTATCGGGATAGGTGAAGGGAATGCGCGCGGCAAGCAGGAAGGCGGGAACCGTGGCCAGCAGCGCCCACATGAAGAAGTAGTGATAACCGCCCAAGCTGTCGCAGAGCCAGCCGCTGATCATACCCGGAAGCATCACGCCAAGGTTGGCAAGCGACGACCCGAAAGCATAGTGAGCCATCTGGTGCGAACCAGGCGCCACCTGCTGCATAATAAAGAGTGTAAGCCCCACGAAGCCAAATCCGTAACTGAAATATTCGAACACGATGGCTGCGCAGATCAACACGGGACTCGAAGGCTGAAACCATGCCAGCAGCGCATAGACCACGAACGGAACGTTGAAGATGCAGACCAGCGGGAACAAGGCACGCCGCAGTTTGAGCCACGAAATGAAATAGCCGCCCAGAATGGACCCCACGACGAAGGCGATCACGCCGAAGGTACCGTAATAAAGTCCAATCTGCTGTTCGGTAAGCCCCATGCCCTGCTGATCGAGCGGAGCGTTGAGGAACAGCGGTACGATCTTGATGACCAGACCTTCGGCGAAGCGGTAGAAAAGGATGAATGCGAAATAGATCCAGATATATTTCTTCTTGAAGAATTCCAGAAAGATGCGCTTCGTTTCGCGCATGGCGCCGCCGAAACTGTCGGCATGGGCCGTCGCGATGCCGCCTGAAGGCAACATACGGATATGATACAGCCCCAGCAGAAAAAGAATGCCGCCGCAAAGGCCCATCACGACCATCCACGCCTGCACGATTCCGACATGATCCTTAAGCGCACCGGCCAGATAGACCAATCCGCCCATGGCGAAGACCTTGGCGATGTTGTAAAAGGCTCCCTGCCAACCAATAAATTTAGCCTGCAAATCCTTGGAAAGTTCGGTGATATAGACGCCGTCGGTGGCGATGTCGTGTGTCGCGCCGCTGAAAGCCACAACCGTCATCAGGGCGATGACGTAAGGGAAAAAGTTGGGAAACGGAAGCGACATGGCAACCAGCGCAAGTCCCAGCCCCGAAACCAGCTGCGTGGTGACGACCCAGAACTTCTTGGTCCTGAACATCTCCATCAGGGGACTCCAAAAGGGTTTGAGCGACCACGGCAAAATAATCAGCGAAGTCCAAAGCGTAATGCGGGCATCGTCGATACCCAGCCCTCGAAACATCAGCGTTGCCACCATGTTTACGATAATGAAGGGGAGTCCCATCGCAAAATAGAGCGTGGGAACCCATGCTAACGGCGACACTTTTCGGGAATTTGCAGACATCGGTTCTTTTTAGGTTTAGGTTAGAATTGATATAAAGACAGATCAACTTTTTGCAGCCGCAGTGGTTGTTGCTCCCGTTCTGCACCTTTGTTTCTATAAATTTGTTATTGTGAAATTCCGGAGTTCACGATCCTGACCGAGGACAAAAGCAGCAAAAAACCGCGATACGGCCAAACGCCTATTCGATCGGTTTGATCTCCGCCTCCCACCCCGTCAGCGTCGAAACGTAGGGGATCAGCAGCATCGCCATCTTGCGATGTCCCGCATAATTGGGATGGGCCGACGATCCGAGTTCGCTCCCGTCGTTGCAGTAGCCGGGCAGGACAGCCGCGAAATGGAGGTTCGGCACGACGCCGGACTGACACAAGTCGCGGATATAGGTGAAGGCCGGTTCGCTGACGCGCGGCGCCACGCAGAGGATCGGCATTTCGTCGCCGTAAGCGCCACGCAGGGTTTGCAGGATACGGGTATAGGCGGCCGCAAACTCATCGCGCGAAGGATGCGGCAGGGTCGAAAAGTCGTTCGACCCCAGATTGATGACGACCAGATCGGGACGGTACGGCGACGCCGCGAAATCCCACGCCGGTTCCGCCGCCTCGTCGAACGTATTGGCGATGCGGTCGGCCATCGTATTCTGCGAAGTGGCGTTTTTATCGCCGTAATTGCGTGCCGCGCCGCGTCCCGAATGGGCGATCAGCGTATAGTCGGCGCCGAAATAACGGGCGATGATGCAGGCATACGCCTTGTTGCAGTTCTCGGTTTGAGGTTTGAACGGCTCGTCCTTCGAAAGCCCCTCGGTCCCGTAACCGCAGGTCAGCGAATTGCCGATAAATTCGATATGCCGTCCGGGCGCGGGCGCCGCAGGCAGCAGACGCCGTCCCCTGTCAAGCAGGAAGGCATGGATCGTCGTGCGCCCCTGCTCGCCTTCGGTGCGTTTCTGCATCCGCACGGTATGTTCGCCGCGCCCCAGCTTCTCGGCCAGCACCACGACCGAATCCGTCCCGAACGTTGTAACGACGCCGGCGTCGCGGCCGTCGACGGTCAGATTGTAGTAATTCTTTTTCGTATCCGAAACGCGCATCGCCAGCGAGCCGCCCGTAAAACGACACTCGAAACAGGTTCCGCTCCAGTCGAAACTCACGTCGCCGCCGTTTGTCTGCGTACGTCCGACATAGCGCACCTCGGACGACGCGGCGGGCGCCTCTGTCCGCTCCTGGGCGGAAACGGCGCCGGCGCACAACAGCGCCAGCACCGCAAAAATCAGCCGTCGGTTCATTGCTTCGCCTCCGCTTCATAGGCGCTGACGGCCCGCTGCAAGGGTCCCCACCAGTCGCGGTTGATGATATGTACGATGTCGAACACCATCAGCCCGTCGGACTCGCGGAGATTCATCTCCACGGCCCGCTTGAACCGGGTCGTATCGCGTTTGTAATCTTCGACATACATACCGCCGAAGAAGGGCCTGCCGCCCAGCAGACGGCGCGAATAGCGGCATCCGCCCTCAACGCTGAGGTGGTCGCCTTTCGACATCTCGCTGTCGGTCTCGTTCTTATGCAGGCCGTTGCTGCGGCGGTACTCGTCGACGGTCACGTTCCAGTAATAATTGCCGTTGGTGAAAATGTCCAGCAGTTCGGCATATCCGTAATTCTTATATTCGGGCGTGGCCCATGCGAAGTCCTGCGAAGGATCGTACGTATTGCTGGCCCAATTGACGCCCACTTCGAAATAGGACGGATACCACGCGCCCGTATAAGCGCCGAATTTCAGACCGGGCTTCACGGCTTTCAGCTCCTCTTTGGTGCGTTTGAAGAAGTTGTAGATCACCGACGCGCGCCACTCGATCCACTGTTTGAAATAAGGGCCGTCGATACGTCTCCAGCCGCCGTCGCCGTCCTCCTCCCACGCATAGACATCCTCCGGAAAACGATCCAGTTTTTTCCCGATATAGGCCTCGAATTCTCTGCGTGAGAAATCCGAAAAGTCGGACTGGATATTGTCATAACGGCCGCGGTCGAGCAGCAGGCCGTCGAAATCGTACTTCTGCGCCACCTCCTTGAAAATGGCGATTTCGTGATCCTGAACGGCAGGAAGCGCGGGATTGGCGAACAGCACCTTCTTGCCCGGAATCTCCAGCTGGGGCATCAATCCCTTGCCGGGAACATAGTTCACGGCCTGCCATTCGGGATGACCGTCGTAGATCAGTCCGCGGCGGAATACGCCGTTGCCTTCGGCAAAGGTGTTGAACGAACCGTAAATCTCCAGTCCGGCATCGTGCGCGGCATCGACGAAAGTTCCCACAAAGTCGAAATCGGGACGGGTAAATCCCTTCCACTCACGAACTTGCGGCGCATATTCGCTGGGATACACCACTTCGCTCGAAGTGCCCTTGACGTCGAGCACCAGCGCCGTCATGCCGGCCTCCCGGCACTTGTTCACATAATAACGGATCGAATCGGGGTAACTGAAACGCACCCAGTTGGCCGAACAGTCGAGCCACATCAGCTTGGGTTTCACCCCCTCGGCGGCACTCCGACAGCCGGTCGCACCTGCCGCGGCAAAGGCCAGCAGGCATACAGTCAGCAGTTTTTTCATGGAAAATTAAAAGCTATTTTCGTTTGTAGTTTCCGTAAATATCGACTTCGGCCGCATGGAAAGGATCGGCCACCGCGTCGATCAGCAGCGCGCATTCGAGTCGCGTGAGCGGACGCGCCGGATCGTAACCGGAGAGCAGTCCGGCGGCGGCGCGCTCCGTCTGCGCCGCAATGTCCCCGGCCGGCTTGCCGAGCGCTTCGGCCAGCATCGCCGTCAGGAGCGCCCCGTCGACCGGCGTTTCCCGAACGGAGGAGCGTACCGACGGATAGACTTCACGCAGCCCTTCGCGCAGTTCGGATTCCGCGATCGTCCGATCGGCGTCGAACCAAGTCTGGTTCTCCCAGCCGACATTGGCTCCGCGCCCCTTGAGGATTCCGGTCACGCCGATCCGCTGCATCGCCTTGAAACGCGGATCACCGGCCGGCAGGTCGAGGTACGGCAGCAGGTAGCCGCCCGCATCGAGCACCGCCTCCTGCACCCTGCGTACCGCAACTTCGGACGGATCGACGCCCGCCGCCGCGGCCAACGCCGCCAAGGCTCCCGTTGCCTGCCCGATCTGCAACACGACGGGTTGCAGGCGCGTGGAGCCATTGACGAGGTTGGTTACCGAAACCGATTTTTCGGCTACGAGCAACCCCGGAAATCCTGCGGGGATCACGATGCCCAGCGGAAAACCGTACGAGGGAATGGGATGGAAATAGAGGTCGGGCAGATCGTCCCAGCCCGAATAACGGGTATGATGCTGGTCGACCGGATAATCGCCCACGCCGACCGCCGTACGGTAAAGCGTTCCGGCGTAGGGGTCGGTGATGTCGTTGAGCGTAAAACGCACGGCGCCGTGAATGCGCCGCGACTCGCGGTGATAGGGAATGAACGGCAGCCGGTCGTCCGTAGGGAACTCGTCGTCGGCCAATCCCAACGTATTGAATCCCAGCTCATGCTGAAGGAAATAGACGAATGACAGCGTATGACTCTTGGCCCTGCGGACGGCGTCGGCCCGCTCTTCGGGCGTCATGTCGATCATGTCCACGTAGTAATCGTTGCCCTCGATCGGCCAGTTGATCATGTATTTGCCGTTGGGCAGTTTTCCGTAAGTGATCATCATCTCGCGGGACCACATGCGATGCGGCTCCTTCGGAGCGACGCAAAGATCGTTCACGCAGCAGCAGGCAAAAAGCGACGGATCGTACCCGTCGGGCCGCGGAATCGTGACGTCGCGGCCGTAATCCTTCAATACGGCGACATAAGTCAGGTCCTGCACGATGCCGTTGGCTTCGGCCGGGGCAATATCCTCGTGCGTGACGGCCGACGAATCCATGCCGACATCATAAGGGACGCCTGCCATCCGGGCGACGTCGCCCAGCTCCGTCGCATCGACGAGCACGTCGGCCTCGACCTGCCGGAGCAGGCCGTCCCGCCGGACACCCAGCCGCCATACATCCTTTTCGCGCTCGGCCGTCTCGGCCGCCGAACGGTACCACACGGTGAGGTTCGGCTCCCTGGCGACGAGCCGTTTGAAAATGCTGTCGCCCACCGAGGGTTCGAACAGCACGTTGCTGACCCACCCCGTCATCAAGGCCGAATCGCAGCCGTAATGCCGGGCCAGTTCCGTCCGGAACTCGTCCCAGATGCCGCCGCGCAGGCGGTAATTGCCGTCAGTGGCGCTCACGCCCGCCGAGGTGAGCATGCCGCCGAGCCAGTCGAACTCCTCGACGATCAAGGTTCGCGCCCCCATGCGGGCCGCTTGCAGTCCGGCCGCCGTTCCGCTCGCTCCCCCGCCGACGATCACCACGTCGTAACGCTCGGCGGAACCGCATGCAAACAGCCCCAAGCACGCCAGCAGCTGCAAATATTTCAGTCCGGTAAATCTCATATTCGGTCGCTTATTTTAAATCGACTGCGGCCCGGCTGATCCGCCCGAAGCGGTCCGTAGCCGACACCTCGACGCGCTTCGCCCCTTCGGGCAGCGCGACGCGGTAATAGTGGTCCGAAATCGAAGGGTAAATCCATTTATGGTCCATCTGACTGGTGTCGGAATAGAGCTGTTTCGCGGCGGGATCGTAAGCCTGAAACCGCTCGGCGGGACCGACCGGCACGCCGTCGATCGTAAATTCGACCTCCCACGCCGGGTCGCTGGCCCAGACGTTGGCCACGGCGTACCCTTCGAACTGGGGATATTCGCGGCCGCTGTAAATTTTCATCTGGTAATCCGCCGGATAACCCGTCGATTTGTAATACCAGTCGATCCGGTCGCCGTTCACCTCATAGACGCCGTACCCGGCGGGCGTGCCGTCGGTGCAGAGCGGTCCCTGCCACCATGCGCCGCTCAGGGCGGGTGTCACATGCTCGTAGAGACCGGGGGCGATGGACTGGTTGAAGGTCGTATGGGTATGGCCCGAAATGATATGCGCCCGGTAGGGTTTCAGAATTTCGTAAAGCCCCCTGTGGTTGGTCATCGTCGATCCGGCGCGGTCGTAGCGGAACTGCTTGCGGTCCTGCTCCTCGCAGGTCGAAGGAATATGCAGGCAGACGACCACCGTCGAACCGGGCTGCACGCGGGCAAGGTCCTTTTCGAGCCAGCGCATCTGCCGCTCTTCGAGATAGCCGATGTAAAAATAGTCGCGCCCGATGAAGAAGTTGTCGTCGAGCACCACGTAGTGGATGCGTCCGACGTCGAACGAATAGTAGACCGGGCCGTACATCTCCTCGAACTTCGAGAAGGAGGTTTCGTAAGAGCGTCCGTAGACCTCCATGTCGTGGTTGCCCATCGCGTTGCGGAACGTAATTCCCGTACGCTCCATCACCTCGTTGTACCGGCCGTAAAGCGAATGGTCGTGCGACACGATGTCGCCGCAGCAAATGCCGTGGAAAGGCATACCGCCGTAACTGCGGACCGTGGCGGCGATGTCGTCGGCCGCCGCCGCGAGTTTCGCAAACTCCTTCGGCGCCCATATCTGCGGATCGGCGATGGCGATGAACCCGTACCGCGAGTCGTCGCCCGCACGGCGGAGCAGCGTGAAATCGCAGGATTTGCCCTCGGCAGGCAGCGGGTGGAAATAGCGCACCACGCCCTTTTCCACCGGAGCGTCGTAGCCCGCAGGCACGCAAACGAAGACGAAGCGGTTGTCCGCACCGGCTTCCAGGCTGTAATTTCCTCTTTTGTCCGTGCGCGCGAACTCTTCGCCGTCGGAGACCCAGACGCCTTCCACGCCCCGGCCGCCGCAAAGGACGCGCCCCCTGACTGTGACGCTGCCCGCGGCCCATGCGCAGACGCACCACAGCGACAACAGAATTGTCAGTAAATATCTTTTCATCGTTCCGTATTTTAGCGCTGCTTGCATTGTTCGAGAATCTGCCAGCACTGGAACAGCCCGCGCGGCACATGGAAACATCCCTTCCATTTTCCGCCCTTGAGCGGCAGCAGCACCTCGCCGCGGCGGTTCAGGTAACCGAACCATTCGGGATGCTCCGCGTCCTTGAAATGCGCCCACGTATATTCGTGCAGTTTCCCGAACCACTCCAGACACTCCTTCGATCCGGTCAGCTGATAGCCCTTGATCATCGCGATCGCCGATTCGATATGCACCCACCAGAGCTTCTGATCCCATTCCAGCTCCACACGGGGCGCGCCCTTGCGGTCCAGAAAATAGAAAATGCCGCCGTACTCCTTGTCCCAGCCGTATTCGGCGGTATTGAGCGCGATTCTCACCGCTTTGTCGATCAGCGCACGGTCGTCGAGACGCACGCCGAGGTTCATAATGAACCACATCGCTTCGAGCGAATGTCCGGGATTCATCTGACGGCCCTCGAACGTATCGGAAAGCTGTCCGTCCTCCGTGACATTCTCGACGATCAGCCCCAGCTCTTCCCGGTAAAACACCTCCATCACTTCGTGCAGACACTCCCCGATCGTGTCGGCCAGCAACTGCTTGTCGATCATCGGCTCGATCTCCAGCGCCATGTTGCAGAGGATCATCGGCAGAGCGAAACTCTTGAGCGAACGCGTTCCGGGATAAGCCTTGCACCACTCGCCTTTGGGATTGGCGCGTTTCTCCAGAATCCGGTCGAAAGTCCGCTTGGCGATCAGGGCGTATTCGTCGCTGCCCGTCGCAACGGCGACCTGCGCAAAAGCCATCGCCGCGAACGTATAGGAGAAAATATTATAGGGCTGCACCAACGGGCGGCCTTCGCGCGTCAGCGCAAAATACCAGTTGTAGTTGCCGTCGTGGCTGTATTTGCGCAGGAACTCGGCTCCCTGCACGGCGCATTCGAGCCATTCGGGACGACGCTCCACCTTGTTATAGAGCATGGCGAACATCCACACTTCACGACCCTGCAACCAGATGAATTTGTCGGTATCGTAGACGCTGCCGTCACGATTGAGACACGTAAAATAGCCGCCGAATTCCCTATCTTGTGATTTTTCGAGCCAAAAAGGCAGTACACCATCCAGCAATTCGGTTTTGTACTGTTCCGCTAATCTTTTGAAGTCCATAATCTTATCTTATTTATATTGTTACCTTGTCCAGTATCGTTCGATCTCTTCGAGCGTGCGGCCCGACATCTCCGGCACCGCCTTCCATATCAGCAGCATATAAGGCACGCACATCGCGGCGAAGAGGAAAAAAGTCCCCGCCGGCGTCAGATTCGCGAGCATCCAGGGCGTAAGCTGCCCGACCAGATAGGTTCCCGTCCAAAGCGAGAACCCCGCGATCGACATCGCCACGCCGCGCACACGAATCGGATACATCTCCGACAAAAGCACCCATACCACGGCGCAGACGGAAATGGCGCAGCAGAAAACATAGCACAGGAACGCCGCCAGCAGCACGCCGTCCGGATGCCTTTCGACAGCAGAAGCCGCCACTGCGGGGTCTGCCCGCCGCCGACACCTCGGAGATGTAAAGCGGCGAGACGATCGAAACGACGCCGATGCCCAGCCCGCCCACGATCCGGTAGACGACCAGCTGCGTGAAATCGGCGCAAAGGGCGCATCCCACGGCCGACACCGTGAACAGCACGGCCGAGACGAGCATCGTCCGCCGGCGTCCCAGCCGGTCGCTCAGCACGCCCGCACAGAGTACGCCGGCGACTGAGCCGGCCAGCGCACACCCCACATACCACCCCTGTTGCAGGCTGTCCAGCCCGAAGCGGGCCGTCACCAGCTCGACGGTGCCCGAAATCACGGCCGTGTCGTATCCGAACAGGAGTCCGCCCACGGCAGCCGTGACCGCAAGAAAGAGCATGTACGATATGTCAGCGCGCTGTTTCATGGAGCATTCACCGTTTCCGGTAAGGGTTGTCGATTTTAAAATAATCGCAGTAGCGATCGTAAAGATGTCCCGCCTGCGGATAGGCCGAATTGGGACTCATAAAGTGCGAGAATTCGAACGTGATGACGTTCTGCATCCCGGCCCGCCGTGCGGCGTCCAGCTTCAGCAGCAGTTTCTCCCATTTGATCGGCAGGAAGCGGATCGGCATGTCGCGGTCGAACGACTCGATGTTGGTCCAGCACTCCATGCCGTATTTGTCGGCCAGCGCCTTGTTCACCACCAGATAATCGTACAACTCGTGGTAATCGACCTGCCCGTCCTGAAACGCGAGGATGTCCACCGCTCCGGCGACATTGCCCAGTATCTCGTTCCACTCGCGACGGTGCTCTTCGACCGAAAGGGCCTTGTCGCCCGCCATCACCTGATCGGTCTTGATGCCGTGGATGTAGGGCGAAATCATCGTTTTCAGGCCGCCCGAAACCGCCTTGGCATGGCGGCCCACTTCCGCATAGATGCGCGACATGTTTTTGGTCCGGCGGCTGATCTCCTGCGACAGATACCACCCCTGAAACGACTTGTGATGTCCGTATCTGGCCCACACCTCGTCGATCAGTTTCAGGTTCAGGTCTATCTCGCGCCGGAAGAGACCCTCCTGCCAGTATTTGCCCGAATCGTACATGCCGAAATAGAACGCCATGCCGTATTTGTCGGCCAGCGTGAGGAACATCTCCACCAGATCGACCGGTGGATAGTACACCTCCTCGCTTTCGAGCAGGCACTCGAACGGCGCGGCGATCCACCGTCCCAGCCCGGCGCGGATCAGCACCACGGTATTGATCCCCATGTTTTTCATCGCCCGGAAATCGGCGTCCCACTCCCTGACGCCCCAGTTCTGGTGGGGAATGTCCCAGCTCACCTCGTCGAGAAACGTCGCGCGGACAGGAATCGCTTCGAGGATGCCTTCGGTCCTGAAATCCGCGTCCGACAGGCCGCAAGCCGCGTCGCCGCCCGCCGCACCCTTCGGGGAGCAGGACGCCAGCACGACTGCGATCAGCACAGCCAGCGCTGCCGCAAAACCGCCCGGTTTAAGGTTATGTCCGTTCATCGGGTCTCTACTCCAAGGTTTTCAGATACTCCATATAGCGGTCGTACAAGTGCCCCGCCTGCAGGTAGGCCGACTGCGGACTCATAAAGTGCGAGAACTCGAACGTAATGGCGTTCCGGTAACCGGCCTGAGCCGCCAGCCCCATCTTGAGCCGCAGCTTCTCCCATTTGATCGGCAGGAACTTGATCGGCATATCGCGGTCGAAGGTCTCGGAATTGGTCCAGCACTCCAGTCCGTAACGGTCGGCCAGTTTCTTGTTGACTTTCAGGAAATCGACCAGTTCGTCATACTCCACATGGCCGTCCTGAAAGGCGACGATATCCACGGCGCCTTGGATTCCGGCAAAGATGGCGTCCCATTCGCGCTCATGGCTTTCGAGCGTCACAACGTTCTCCTTCGAAGTCGACGCATTGTACTGGCTGACGTTCTTGCTGCCATCAATATAAGGGGAAATCATGGTCGGAAGACCGCCGGAAACCTCCTTGCAATAGCGTCCCAGACTCGCATACAGATCGACGATCTTGCCGGTATTGCGGCTGCACTCCTGCGAAATATACCATCCCGCAAAGGATTTGCAATGCCCGTAACGACTCCACGCCTCGTCGATCACACGCTTGTTCAGCGCCACCTCCTGTTCGTATTCGCCGCGGTCCCAGTACTTGCCCGAATCGTAGAGTCCGAACCAGAAGTTCATCCCCCACTTGTCGCTCAGGCGCAGGAACATATCGACCAGATCGACGGGAGGTTCGTAACACCCCTCCTCGGCCGTGAGCACCCGCGAGGGAAAAGTCTGCCAGCGGCGGTAACCGCAGCGGATCAGGATCACGGTGTCGATGCCTGCTTCGCGCATGTAGCCGAAATCACGGTCCCATTCGGCTTCGCCCCAATTCTGATGGGGAATATCATGGCTGATTTCGTCGAGAAAAGTTCCTTTTATTCGCATAACTCATTTATTTAAAGTTCAAATTCAGGTTCTCCAAAAAAGCCTGCGGTTCGTAAAAAAGACCGTAACGGCCATAACCGCGGCCGTGACCAGCACGCCCCGCGCCACGCCCATCCACGGGCATAGCTCGGCAAAGGCCTGCAAACAGGGCGACAGATGCAGCAGCGTCAGCAGGGGCATGATGAGGAATCCGGCCGCCGTGTAGGCCACCATCGGATTCTGCCCGCATTTGACCAGCGCCGAAAAACGCACATTCAGCCGCCTCATCGCGATTCCGGCGGCGATCAGGACAAACGAAGCCAGCCCGGAGGTGACGAAAAAATAGCTGAACGTCGCGTAATCCTTCTTGATGCCCCCCTCGAACGCCTCCAGCGCCAGTCCCAGCCCCAGCCAGAAAAAGCCCCAGCCGAAAAGCGAACGGTGCAGTCTTCCGGTCGCGGAACCGTCTCCACGCAGCAGACGCCGGAGCAGGAGACAGAGCAGGACGCCCGCCACGAGATTCACGACCAGCTGCCGTGCGAAAAGCCCCCACATATTCAGGCATATCAGCGTCACGAGCAGGACGAGGGTCCAGACCTCACGCCGCCGGGACGCCCCCGGCGCATCTTCGCCGCCGTGCGTCATCCATTCATAGATACGGTCTCCCGCAATCGTGCCGGGAATGATGATACAAAGGTATTTCAGGTAGTCGAAGCGGAAAAGCCACGGCACAGGCGACCAGTTCCACAACGCTTCGTTCCACGAACCTTCGACGCCGCTGCCCAGACGCAGGGCCGCCAGCAGCGCCAGCACCCCCAGGCGCGCCAGCAGGTTGTTCCGCGTATAGAGCCACACCAGGCTGCCGAAGAGCGCCATATTTGCAAGGACCAGAATGATGACGTCGCTCCGCTCCGCCGAGACGGGCAGCCCCCAGCCCCACCGGGCGGCCGCCAGCAGGGCTGCGATGCCGGCGACGCCGGACAGACAGACCATGCGGTTCTGCCGGTCCGAAAACCGGTCAATGCGCATGAAGAGCGCACAAAAACAGCCCCAGCCCGCCAGTTGCAGCAGCGAGGAACCCCATCCCGGCAGCGTTCCCGTCACCCCGGAACGCAGGTTGGCGAGGGCAACGGCGAAAAGCGCCAGCAACGCCCACCTGCGCACCACGACCGTCAGGATCAACGCCACCGATTCACCCCGCTGCTCCAGCCGCTTACGCAGGGCCAGCGGGAAAGCGGCCCCCATCGAGAAGAGGAAAAACGGGAAGACCAGATCGACCCACGTAATTCCCGGCACCGACGGATCGAAACGGAACGACGGTGGCGGCACCTGCGCATGGAACAGCCATGCAGGAAGTTCGGCGTGCCATAGGATCTGTCCCGACAGCACCATTCCCACGATAGCCAACCCTCGCAGCAAATCGACCGCATAAGCTCGCTTTTCCATCTGCAAGACGTGTTATTTCAGGTATTTCTGTTTCTTGAGGTAATCGGTCCAGATCACATACCCCACGGGGTGGAGGTGGATTCCGTCCTTCGTCAGGTCGATGCGCAGTTCGCCGTCGGCATCGGAAAGCAGCGGCACCAGATCGACGAACGTACACCACGGCTTGGCATCGCACAACTGCACCAACCGCGCATTGAGCGTCCGCACCTGCGGATTATGCCCCTTGAGTCCGGGATAGGCCAGCCGCCGGGTATTGACCGGCAGCACGCTCTGAATATAGAGCCGGCAGCCGGGAACGGCCTCGTGCACCATGTCCGCCATGCGGGTGATGTTCATCACGATCGTATCGACGGGCTGTCCGCCCGTCAGGTCGTTGATGCCCGCCATCAGGAAGATTTTGCGGGGCTTGCTTTTCAGGATGTCGGGCAGACGGTCGATCATGCCGAAGGTATTGTCGCCGCCGATGCCGCGGTTCTCGACGTCGCCGTGTTTGAGCAGCAGGCTCCACCACCCCTGCTCGGTAATGCTGTTGCCGAGAAAGACGATCGCCCCCTGTTGCAGCCCCTCTTCGTCGTGGGCCGCACGGCGGGTATCGTAGTAGGCGTTATGGAATTTCTGCGCCGAAGCGCCGGATGCCGCGAAAAGGGCGGCCAAAAACAATATTACGATGCGTCTCACAATCAGTCTTTTTTAATTACGCCGTCGATACCGGTCTTGACATAAGACCACTGATCGGCTTTTTTCAGGTGAATCATATCAAACAGGAAATAACCGTCGCAGGCATTGATGCAGGCGGCGACCGAGGCGGTGATGGCCCGGTTCTCCTCCTCCTGCGGCACCTTGTCGTCGGCATCCCAGTTTCCCACGTCGGGGCCGCCGGCCACCATCGGGCACGCTCCCATCGTACGTTCCTTCGCCAGCAGGCAGAATCCCTGCATGGTCCATTCGGTCGTGCCGTAAACACGCGCCGGAGAGGCATAGGCCCCGATCAGCATCTGGTCCATCAGGTCAGCATAGCCGTAATCCATATATTTTTTCGTAGCCCATGAAAATTTGGACGAAGTGTCGTAATCGGGGCTGGCCCAATTGACGCCCACATCATAGTAGCTGGCATACCAGCCCCCGACGTATACGCCGAACTTGACCGACGGATTGACCGACTTGACGGCGGCGCGCGCCTTCTCCATAAAGTCGTGAATCACCTTCGCCCGGAATTCGAGCCACTGCTTCATATGCACAGGCTCCGGCGAGGGTATGCCCGAAGTATGGCCCGCAGGCAGAATGTCGGCGGGAAAACTGGCAACCGACCGGCCGATATACTTTTCGAACTCCTTGCGCGTATAATTCGAGAAATCGCTGGTAAATCCGTCGAAGCGCCCCCGGTCGAGGAAGATTCCCGCCAGTCCGTCATAGGCCGCGAGGTCCTTGAGCATCGAACAGAGATACTCCTGCACTTCGGGCAATACCGGATTGAAGAACTTGGCGGACTGCGAAGTGGACATGATGTTCGTAATGCCGCCCGCCAAATTCAGATCGGTCGTCCATGCCCGCTTGGCCTCATCCCGAAAAACGACTCCGGCGCCGCCCAGCGAAGTCTGGTTGCCCCCCGTAAAGGTATTGATCGCGGCGTGAATGCGCAGGTCGAGCGACTTTCCGGCGTCGATAAACGCCTGCAGGTAGTCCCATGTGGCCGTGCGTTCGACTTTGGAATATCCGCCCGGCAGCCATGCGCCGAGCCACTCCACCTGATCGACCACCGACGTACGGAAAAGCACGTCGCCGGTAGTAGGCCGCACATCGACTACAATATCGGTGAATCCGGCCTCCCGGGCCTTGGTCAGATCGCGCAGTATATTCTCCTTGCTGTTGGCGAAATCGGGAAAGTTGGCGGCGGCATCGACCCAGATGAACCGGGGTTTCTCCACCCCCGGCTCCGGATCGGGATCGGGGTCGGGATCGGGCCACTCCCATTCGGGTTCCTTCGAATCCGAACCGCACGAAACAGCCCCGTATCCCAGCGTCAACGCCGCCAGAACCGCCGCAAACCATTTGACATTCTTTTTCATCTTCAAAATTATGCTTGTTTTAGGACCTGCATCCCCGGTCAGAGGGATGCAGGCAAAAGGGATGTTACTTGTCGACACAATCCCACTGTTCGGCACGGATATAGTTGGTATTTCCGCCGATCCAGTAAAGATAGAGATAATAACCGTCAGACGACTGGCTCAGCAGGATATCGCAGCTCGCCGTTCCGGAAACAGCCAGATATTTAGGCGTCGACGCATAGATCTTGGCTTTCGTATTGTCGAACGTCCCAGTGAAGAGATTGCGGTCTCCGACATCGAGCAGGATGGCACGCGATGCACTGTAAGCGAAGTGCGAACCGCCGAACACGGCGACGAACGGACTCTTATTGAAGACGGCGCACGACACATTGGCAAAATTCGAATTGGCGTCGTTCGCGCCTTTGTCGATAAATGCCACACGCGAATTGGTCACTCCGTCGATCCACTCCGCCCCATTGGTCGAATAGCTGGCTTTGAAATAAGGTCCGGTAATATCCGTCGACAGATATTCCACATCGACATTGCCGCCGTTCCAGAGTCCGCAACCCGCAATCGTAACCTTTTCGGGAGTACCCCAAACGCCATCGGTCACAATGATACGGACGAACGAACTCCAGTTTGCAGGACTTGCCCAAGCCCAGCAGTTGATCGTGACGACGGCGTCTGCGTCTATATCGCCCTTGATCGAAATCTTGCTGCCGATCTTACCGCCCGTGGCATTCGACCAGGTCATGACCTCCTTCGGGGTATCGGTAACATGATCCAGACGATAAATGGTCTGCGACGCACCGTTGGCGGCAATCGAACACATCACGATATGGTTGGCTTCATCCGAAGTGATAGCGCCTCCACCGAGATTGATGCCGCCCATATTCACCGTTCCGGCCTTGACACCGGTAAGCTTGTTGACATAAACGATCTCGCTCTCGCCGGAGCAAATAAGCAAGTGATCGCCCAAAATGCCCAGCGTATAATTCGTCGTTCCGCTCATTCCGTAATCAGTCTTGAACGTTTCGGAAACGAACAGGTTCTTCTGACTGCCCGAACGAATACCGGTCGGAACCTTCGCCGGAACCTCTTTCTTAACGGTGTAAACCGTCTTGCTTACCCCGTCATACGCAGTGACGGTCAGCTTGGGCGACGCATTCCAGTCGATAACCGTCGTTGCCGGATCGGGTGAAATCGTAGCATGATACGAAAGCCGGTAGGTTCCCGTACAAGGTTCGATATTACCGGCTGCGATCAGCGACACCTCTTTGGTTTCCTGATCAATGATGGCGTTCAACCCCTGCGACGGAAGCGACAGCTCCTCCAGCAGACAGGCTTTGCTCTTCACGATCCGCCCCCTGACTTTATAAACCTTCTTTTGCTTGAGCTGATCGGTAACCGTAATATAGTTGTCCTCGTTCAAATTCATATAAAGGACCGCAGGGTCCACCGTAACATTGTCGTCGAGATTCAAGCTGATGCGCATTTTGTCGAGCATCTTACCGCTCACGACATCATCGCTGCTCTCCGGATAAAACCACGGAATCTCGACCGTGATCTCATCGCTGCCCTCCGCCGGATATCCTTTGAATTCGCCGTAAAATTCGGCTGCCCCCTCGCTATTGTTCTTTACGAATTGGGCGGTTACGCTGTTGATGCCGTTACGCGACACGGAAGGCAACAGCTCGTCGGGCTGGTGACAGCCCGCAAAGAGCAGACCGGCCGCCGTCAGGAAAGAAAATATGGTATTTTTCATAATTGTAATTCAAGATTTATTTCCACTCGTCATACTGTTCGATAGCCGAGTTGTTCGCCAACTCATCGTAAGGAATCGGGAATACGTAGGTCTTCGCCAGGAATTTACGGTCCTGCAAATCACAATCCACATACTCGAATTTGAAAGCGCCCTGATGCGGCGTGATCTTCAGTCCGTGCACACGGTAACCGTTATACTCCTTGTCGGCGAGTTTCCAGCGACGCATGTCCCAATAGAGGTGCCCTTCATACGCCAGCTCGATCTTGCGTTCCTGACGTATCGCTTTGAAAAGATCGTTCCCCGAAAGGCCCGAAAGAGCGGGCAGATTCACACCGGGACGCTGTCTCACGGCATTGACATCCTCCAAAGCGGCCCCCGAAGCACCCAAACGATAGTTCGCCTCGGCACGGATGAGGTAAATTTCAGCCAGACGAAGTTCCACCCAAGTCTGCGTGCTGACCTTGATAACCGAAAAATCGGTGTGGCTTTCATCGAGGTATTTGCGCAGATAATAACCGGTAGTAGTACGTCCCTTCGGATAGGTGTCGCTACGATAATCCATATACTGCCCGTAAGTACCTCCAACGCTGTTGGTCATTGTATGCCCCTTCCATTGCGCTCCGTGATAAAGAACCGTCGCAGCGAAACGGGGTTCCAGCTGATCGTAAGGAGGCAACTCGGTCGTCTCGCCGTGCCATTTGCTCCAATCTACGGTTTTGCCGTCCTTCGACTGATACGATTCGACCATCTCCTGCGTCGGGCAGCCTTTACCCCCGTCGTTGTCCATATCGCCGTAAGGAACATAGTCGTTATCGAAAGTATGATTGGGACCCGTTACCAGATAGTTGTATTCGAGAATCGACTCACTATTCCCTCCTTTGAAAGCATCCTCGTACTTATCGGTCAAAGAATAGACCTGCAGCTTGAAAACCGAATCCGCCGCGTCTTTGGCATCCTGCCAGCGTTCGGCATAAAGCATCGTCCGTGCAAGCATGGCCCAAGCCGCGCCGCGCGTCACACGCTCCTTGTTGGCCGCGTCCCAGCGCACCGGCAATACCGAAGCCGCATACTTGAGGTCCGAGGCAATCAGATCCCAGGTCTCGGCGGCAGAGCTGCGGTCTTTATTCTTCTGGAGATTCATATCCGTATAGAGGATTACCCCTCCATGCCGTTTGGCCAACTGAAAATAGACGAATGCGCGGAAAAAACGGGCCTGCGCCTCAAGTTTAGCATTCTCTTCCGCCGAGAACGTGGAATGCTTCCGCATGGATTCCAAGAACTCATTGATACGGCGGATACGCTCATATCCACCCGTCCACGCATCGAGCAGGTTGCCCGTCGACGACATCGTTTCAGGCGTAAACACATAATTATTGGAGTCTCCGGCCTTATTGCCCGGAACGTACGAACCGTATTTGAAAGTTTCGGTAAGTCCCTCGGTCTGATTACCTTGAAACTGGGCGGAGCCGAACTGTCCGTAACGGTCAATATACGGATAAAAACCGTTAAGGTAAAGCGTCGCCGTGTGTATATCGTTCCAAACCACCTTGTCCGAGATACTGTCATGCGGCGTGGTATCGAGGAAATCGTTGCAACCGACTAAAGAGAACGTCAGCAACGACATCATGGCTATTTTAATTCCTGTTTTCATAATTTCTCCGTTTTTCATGTTAGAATGCCAAGTTTACACCGAACGAGAAGATACGCTGCTGCGGATAATAACCGTTCGACACACCGGGCTGTTCAGGATCAATGTTGAATTTGGTCAGTTCACTGACAGTCCAAAGGTTCTGTCCTTCGAAATAGATACGCAGACGGTCGATGCCGATCCGGCTCATCCATTTCTGCGGGAAGGTGTATCCGATCTGCAAATTCTTCAGACGCAGATAATCGCCGCTGCGATACCAGAAAGTCGAAGAATAGGCATTATTCGAACTGGCCTGCACGATACTCAGGCGCGGGAATTCGGCATTGGTGTTATCTTCCCGCCAAGAGTTCTCCACAAGGTATTTCGGCGAATTGCCTCCGTGATAGAACGGCTTGGTCATCTGCGTGTTGTCCATGATTCCTCCGCTGTACACACCCGTCAGAGCCACATCCCGGCCCAAGCCTGCCTGAAACAGGAAAGAGAGGTCAATGCCTTTCCAATCACCCGAAAAAGAAAGGCCTCCCACAAATTTGGGATAAGCGGCGGCCCCGACATAACCGCGGTCCTGTTCATAGGAAATCACACCGTCGCCGTTGCGATCGACATACTTAATATCGCCCACACGAACGGCTTTACCCACAATCGTCGGAGAATTGTCGATCTCCTCCTGGCTCTGGAACAAACCGGCGGAGATAAAGCCGACCTGGGCGCCGACCTCCTTACCCGTAAGCTTGAGCCAATCGGGCGTATTGGCGGCATCGTTATAGTGCAGCCATTTACGCTTGGTGTATGTACCGGTCAGACTCACGTTGTAATTGAAATCTCCGACACGGTTACGGTGGCTCAACGTAATCTCAAAACCCTTATGAGCTTGTTTATTGCTGTTTTCATACTTCGGATAATAACCGCCGAAAGAGCTGGGATAGGTGGCAGTCACACCACTCAGAATATCATAGATGTATTTATAGAATACATCGAACTCAACACCCAGTCTGCCGCCCCACATGGACAGGTCGAATCCTCCGTTATATTGCAGATTCTTCGCCCATGTCAGATTCTCATTCGCCAAACTCGAAGTAAGCATTCCGTCGACACCGACGCCTCCGAGGACAACGGCCGGAGTATCCAGAAAGCCTAATGTATTCAAATACGAATAAGCGCTGATACCCGTCGTACCCGTAAGACCGATACTTGCACGCAACTTCAAGTTGTCGATCGCTTTGGAATCGAACCAAGGCTCATTAGATATTCTCCAACCGACCGATGCGGCAGGGAAAGGAGACCAGCGTTTTCCATCAACCATACCGCCGAACAGATAACTGCCATCATACCGGCACGACAATTCGACAAGATACTTATTGGCATAATCGTAATTGACACGGGCCGCGAAACCGGCTTTGCGCGCAACGGAGCTCATACCGTTGATCGACATCTTGTCGGGAATGCTGGCGTATTTGAGTTCGGCAAGTTCCTTGATCGAAAATCCTTCTCCGTAAGCGCTGAAATTATTGCCGTCGTTAGAGTAGGTCTCCATCAGCAGGATTGCAGAAACATTATGCTTCCCGAAGGTGTTGGCATAATTAAGCGAAGCGTTAGTCGTAATCTGCGTGTTGCGCGTAAGCCCCTCCGTCAGCGAATTTTCGGATTTTTTACGCGAATCCCAGTTTTCAGCATAGGAAATATTGCCGTCAAGAGTCGTGGGAAGCGTTGCAACCATCGTACGGAAAGGCGTGGAATAAATCTTGGAATAGGTCTGCGAATAGTCATAGGCCACCATGAATTTCGCAGACAAACCCTTCAGGAAAGGAAAATCATACTTAAGCGAAACATTCGACTGAAAATAGAACGTATTGCTTTTTGCATAACCCGACTCCTCGGAAGAAGCAAGCGGACTTACGGTAGCGCTCGAAGTATTGGTCGAAACAGGCAGCCCGTTATAATTTTCGGGCACGTAAGGATGCGCACGCATAGCCTGCTGCGCGATATTGTTCCAATCGGCGGGATCGCCCGAAAATCCGGGACGATTGCTGCGCTGCACACGACCGGCCAGATCCACGGCCATCGTCCAGTTCTTGGCGATCTTGGCTTCGATATTCGAACGGATATTAATACGGTCGAACGAGAAATTCTTCACATTGCCCTCCTGATCGAAGTAACCGATCGAAGTAAAGTACTTGATCCGCTCGTTGCCGCCCGTCACATTGAGGTTGTGCGACTGGTTGTACCCCGTACCGAAAGTCTTTTCATACCAGTTCGTATTGCCCCAGCCGTCGCTCGGATCGCCGTTGAGCATCATGTCGATCTGGCGCTGCGTGAAAATCGGCGTGTCTCCGTCCATTTCACGGGCTTTGTTATACCAATAGGCATACCCCGGACCGTCGAGCATTTCGAGCATTACGGCATTCTGGCTCAAACCGAAAGTGCCGGTGTAGGAGATCTTGGCCGGAGCGGCCTTGCCCCTTTTGGTCGTCACGATAATGACAGCCGAGGCATCCATACCGTAAATCGCAGCCGACGATGCGTCCTTGAGCACCGAAACGCTTTCAATATCATTGGGATCAATCTGGCTGAAATCGCGGGCTACACCGTCCACAATGTACTTTGCGCCGCTGCCTCGCACCAAAATGCTGGCGCCGTCGCTGCCGGGCTGTCCCGACTGCTGCAAGGCCACCACGCCGGCGACACGCCCGCCCAGCATATTCGTCACATTTCCCATCGGCGCCTTGAGCAGTTCCTTGCCGTCGATTTGCGAAACGGCGCCCGTAATGCTCGCGCGTTTCATCGTACCGTAACCGACGACAACGACTTCATCGACTCTGGCAGAGTCTTCCTTGAGAGAAACATCAATGGAGGTAATTCCCCCCCCCCACGGTTTTTCGCTCGGACACCATACCTAAATACTGGAACTCCAATGTGTTGCCAGGTTTAGCAGCGATGGAATACTGACCCTGGAGGTTGGTAATGGCACCCGTATTGGTACCTACGACGATAACAGTTACGCCCATCAGAGGGTGCCCGCTCTCATCCGTAACCGTTCCCGTCACCCGCGTCTGGGCGGAAGCCGCACCGACAACAAGCAATGACATCAGAAGCGCCATGCACTTCCTTGTCAGGGAATTCTTGAAAATAGAGAAGAACTCTTTCATAGAATTACATTTAAGGTTAAGTTTTTAGTTGTTTTATATTGGTTGCAGATCAGTTGCTTCCTTCGGCGATTCCGGCCGCCAGCTCCGACCACCAGCCGCGGTTGATGATATGGACGATATCGAAGATCATCAGTCCGTCGGTGTCGCGGAGCGCCTGCGCCACAGCGCGGGTGAATTGCGCTGCGTCGCCCTCGTACTGCTCGACGTAGATCGAGCCTGTCACGGGAACCACGCCGCAGGTGATTTTCTTCGCCCATTCGGCGCCGCCCTCGATGCAGTACCAGTAATTCTGTTCGTCGGACATTCCCGCTTCGGTACGCTGCCCCACGGCTCCGTTGGCCTTGTCGACTTCGGCTTTGGTAACCAGCGTATAGTAAAGTCCGGTCATATAGATGTCGAGCAGGTCGGCATAACCCGTATTCTTGTATTCGGGCGTCGCCCAATCGAAATAGCGGGCGGGATCGAACTGCTCGCTGGCCCAGTTGACGCCCACGTAATAATAGGTCGGGTACCATGCGCCCGTATAGTCGCCGATCAGCAGCCGGGGATTGATCTCCTTGAGCTGCCTGTGGGCTTCGGTCACGAAGTCCTTGATAACCGATGCGCGCCATTCGATCCACTTGCGGAACAGCGGGCCCTGCGACCAGCTCCACTTGCCGTCGGCATCCTGCGTCCAGCGGAGTATATCACCGGGATAATCGGCGACTTTCGTTCCGGCGTAAGCTTCGAAAAGCTCCTTCGACAGCGGACTGAAATCGGAGGTGATATTGTCGAAACGCACCCGGTCGAAGACGATGCCGTCCACATCGGGATACTTCCCGGCGAACTCCTTCAGAATCGCCAGCTCGTACTCCTGCACTTCGGGATTCGCCGGGTTGAGCATGCCGTTGTAGTTGCTCTTTATTTCGCTGATGGGCACGATTTTACCTTCGGTGTACACCTGCGACTGCCAGTCGGCATGATCGCCGTAGATGATTCCCCGGTCGAAATAGTTGTGACCGCCGGCAAACACGTTGAGCGAACCGTGCACGCGCATGCCCAGCTTGTGCCCCTCCTCGATGAAATAACCCAGCAGATCGTAGTTTTCAGGACGGGTCACACCCTCCCATTCGCCCATGTAAGGCGCTATATCGCTCTTGTAGAGCGTTTCGCCCATGATCGACTTCACGTCGACCACGACATCGGTAAAGCCCATGTCGTGGATTTTGGACACATAGTAACGAATCGAATCGGGATGACTCAAAGTCGCATAATTGGCTTCGCAGTCAAACCACATGTAAAGCGGTTTCGACGGCAGTTTTTCCTGCGCGCAGGAGACGGCAGCAAAGGCTGCCAGCCAGATGAGGAGAAGTTTCTTCATATGATTCTTTATGGATTAGTTCACTTCGGAGATGACGACCGCCGTCGAAATTTTGCGCTCGACGATCACCTCGGCGCTGCCCGTGTCGCTGGGACGGTTGAGCACCTTGCCGTCGCTGCCGACCATGGTCGAAGATCCGCCGCCGTCGAGATTGACCGCATCGACCGCTCCCAGTGCGATCAGCTTGTCGGCCAGCTCCGCCAGCGTAAATCCGGCGCTGCCCCGCATATTGCGCCCGTCGCACACGAGCAGGATCAGTTTGCCGTCCGCTGTGGCGCCGATCGCCGTACGCGGCTGACGCGAAGTCCCGGCGATGCCGCCGCCGTCGAACACCTCTTTCCAATAGTTCTCCACGGCGACGTTCTTCCCCTCCCGGACCAGCATCGGGCCGCCTCCGACCGCCTCCTGCGGAGTCCAGAGCGCCGCGCCGGGCGTCTTCGAAGTCGGCGGCGCGGACATATACGTATTCGTACGTTCGTCGTTGTCGAGTGCGGACGGGAAGGCATAAGGCTTGTTGCCGTCGTCGAGCACGCAGTAAATCCAGTGCGTCTCGAACCCTCCGGACGCCATCTGCCCGAACGAAGAACGCACGGGATAAACCGTCTGGTTGTTGCGTGTCACCGTCTGATTCTCGATCGACTTGACGGCACCGCCGGTAACAAGCAGGCTCAACGAATTTCCGGCCCACCAATACCCGGCATTGGTCGTCACACAGGCCGTTCCCCGGTTGGCCGAAGCGAATTCGGCATGAATGCGCGACGGAGTTTTCTGTTGAGGCAGATGCACGGCGTTGAAGCGCAGTTTGGGATTGGCTTTCAGATCGGCCACGGCCACGAATCCGAGGCATTGTTTTCCGCCGCCCAGATCGTCCGCAAACTCGGTTACGGTCAGTCCGGCAGGATAATCGCCCGGTTGAGGGTCGGGATCAGGATCGGGTCCGTCGGGAAATTCATAGTCGGGCGTTTTCGAATCGCTGCCGCACATACAGCACACGGCGCAGACGCAGACAGCAAGCAGAGCGAAGCCAAGAATTTTCAGTTTCATATTTCAGTCAGCATTGAGTTTTGGTTCGGACACCTTTTCTTCGTACATTTTAAAAATTAAGAATTTCGGGCAGGTCGCTTTTGTACGATTTGATTTCACCTTTTCAAAACAAAAATAGAAAGGATTCTTCCAATGTGCCTGATAATCCGAAGAGCAAAACCATTTAAAAAAGGCACTTTTTTATTCTCCAAAACACGTCAGCCGAAATATCAAATACAATACATTAAAACACAATGTATTAAATCCGATTATCATTCCACATATTTACAAAGCAAACTTTTTAAATAAAGCGATTATTTATACAATCTGTTTTTTATTTCTTTTCGATTTACTATTTTTGTCAGGCACACTAAATAATGGCAAGGACAATGTTACCTCCTTTTACATCCGCATCCCACGACGGCGATCTGGGTTGTTTTGTACGAAACATCATTCTGAACTCCATTTTTCAGAAAGGGCAATTCATCATTCCCGACATCGCCAGCCAAACCGGCTTCAGCGTCACGACAATAGCCAAGTATGTCTCCGAACTCTATGCGGAGGATATTTTGGAAAAGGGAGACTGCTTAAAGACCAATAAACGGGGACGAAATCCAGTCCTTTATCGGGTGAAATCCGAAACCTACTATTTTTTGGGTGTCGACCTCAAGCCTTTCGAGTTGATAATCGGGCTTATGAACCTTACGGGGGATATGGTTTGCATAGAGCGCATCACAGATTTTCGCTTCGAAAATACACATAATAAACTGGATGAAATATGTACGCATATTTCGCAGTTCATGCTAAAGTTTCAAAGTCAGAACGCCGGCAAAATAGCGGGCGTCAATTTCAATATTGGAGGGCGGGTCAATTCGCATTTAGGAACGAGCGCCACGATTTTCAATTTCGAGGAGACACGCGAAGTGCCGCTGACTCTTTTGCTCAACGAACGTTTGGGCATTCCGGTTTTCATCGAGAACGACACCAAAGCGATGGCTTACGGCGAGTATGTATCCGAAAACAATGCCTCGCAGGAGAATGTGATTTATGTCAATATCGGATGGGGACTGGGACTCTGCATTATCATAAATGGAGAAATATATTATGGAAAGGACGGCTATTCGGGAGAATTCGGACATATCCACATGTATGAAAACAACGTGATGTGTCATTGCGGAAAAAAAGGATGCATTGAAACGGAAATCTCGGGAAGCGCCGTTTGCCGCAAACTCGTAGAAAGAATCTACAATCACGAGGCGTCGGTTCTTTCTAAAAAGGTGTGGAACGGAAACATGATTACGATAGAGGACATTATTGAAGCTGCGAAACTGGAAGACCCGCTTTGCATTGAGTTGGTGACGCAGGCCGGGGGTGAGCTTGGGCATCAGTTGGCCGGATTGATCAACCTTTTGAATCCCGATCGTATCATCATTGGCGGCAGAATGTCAGAAATTGCTCCTTACTACTTTTTACAGCCTGTGAAGCTTGCCGTGCATAAATATTCGCTTCGGCTGATGACCCAACAACTGTCCATCGTTCCTTCGCGGTTAGGGGGCGATGCCGGAGTTATAGGAGCCTGTCTGATCGCACGAAAAAAGATGATATGGAACAAATTGTCGATATTCAAGAGATGAAAATAGTAAATGCCGGGAGCATCAAACAAACAGCCTCGCATTCGTGTCATATTTATTTTCGTCTCGAAAGAAACAGCACGGCGATTCCATCGCCCCGGTTAAATTCTCCGTCAGCGAAACGTTTCGCTAAATGCGGATTCAAGGAAAGCGGCAGGACGCCTGCAACGCAGGCAGCAATCCTCGCAGGTGGGGCAAGCGAGGCAATAGCGGCAGGATAACGCTCCGGGCCTGCAAGAGGCGAAACGGTTTCCGAAAAAACCGGAGGGGGGGGGTAATTAAAAGCCCGGCCTGCGAGGCCGGGCTTCTAATTATACAGAGCGTATGTTTATTTTATCTCGAATTGTGCGATTGCACGGACCGAACCCTCGACGGTAGACTGGCTGGAGAGCGAAACAGTCGCCATAGCCGCCTCCACGGCGTCGTAATAATTGATTTTCTTGGCTCGCGCACTACCCGTCAGCGTGGAACTCCAATAGGCAATACCCAGCATCTCCTGATAGCCGCCCTTATTGATAAGTTCGCCTTGCATATCGAAAAGAGTTGACAACTCGTCTCTTGCAGGCAGATACCAACCGTCGCCCAAAGCCAGCGCTGCGGCAAAAGCAGGATAATCGGCAGAATTTCCCCGAACGGCCTCCGTATTCGCCTTACCGTCCGAAATCGAATTCAGCGCAGCAGTAGAGGAGCCCCAACTATACCAATAATACGTACCGATCTCGTCGGACACCTCCGTACCATTCACCGAGCAGTCCTTCAGCGCAGCAATCTTACCGGATTGCCCGTCCTGTGCGGCCTCAAAGACGATGCCTTTAACATCACCGCCGACAGCGCCGTTAGGATAGATGTCGCCCACTTTATAAACATGCGGAGCAACGGTTCTGACCGTAACGTTTGCAATTCGCGTTATGCTTCCGGCATCAACAGAAAGGCCGTCGGCAATGGTGCGCGTTCTGGACCAAACAGGTTTGGGATTCGTTGAAGACATGACATCCAGCGCCAGATAGCCATAAGATTGGGCAGGAACGACAAAATAGAACGTGTTAGGCTCCCCACCCTTCACTTTATAGTTACCGAGTTCGCGCGAAATCGACTTACCGGCATTCGCCCCGATACGGAACGACGGCTCACCGTTGACGAACCTCACTTCACCGCTACCGGTAAGATTCGCCGTCGAATTGAGCGTAATCGAACCCAACGCAGCATCAGCATCGGTAGTCAGCGTAACGGCCATAATACCGCACAGGTTCTTAAAGGCAAACCTGACATTCGAAAGGTTGCCGTCCTCCACCGCCGCATAAGCAGCCATCGGAGCCGCACCCTCGGCGATATTGTTCGAAGGCCGGTTTATATTGTTATTCTGCACAGAGTTCAGCGTAATCTGCTTCGAGGCGCTCGAAGAACCGTTGTACAAAGCATAGAATTGAGTACCGTGGACACCCTCTTCGTTACCCACAACTTCGAAAACCGCATTCGGAGTATCCGCTCCGGATTTCAGACGGTACAGCAGCAGCCTCTCCGGCTCCTGCTCGCTCCAGACGGTAATACAATCGCCCGAAGACCAAAACGTTTTAACCTCTTTACCCGCACCGAACTCAACGTCTTCGAGATACGCGCGCGTCGCAGGCAGGCTTGCCGAGATCTCGGCAAGCGTGACGAAATTGTTATTTCCGGCCGGAGCGGGATTCATTTCAGCGACATTATCCGAGCAGGCGGACATCACCAATGCCGAACCTGCAATCATCCAAAGTTTTTTCATAATTTTACCGTAAATTTGGAATTAGACAATGTTATTCCCACTCGCCGTCTCCGGAATTATCCGTCATGCCCCATCCTCCGGAAGCAGACTCTCCGGTCTCGGTCGACACGGCAAATCCCGCCTCGACCTTTACATCGACAATCTCAATTTCGGGGACCTGATATCCCCCCCCCTCTTTTCTGTAAGGTTCTCATAAGCAAATAATTATTCAAACAATAAATATAAGTGAAAAATATTTTCAGTCAAATAACATTCAACTTTCAGCGTATCGCATACAAAAACACCGCAAAATTAAATATTAATATTATTTTTTGCAAATCAAACATATGCATCCATATCAGATATTTACATCTTTTTCAGATACAGGCGGCCAATCTGCAAATCGAATGCCATCCGGCTGGTTCATCGGACAATAAAAAAGGCTCCCGGACAATTCCGCCGGAAAGCGGAAACGCCTGCACCTTCACGTAAAGCGACGGAGAAAAACGAAAGCGGCGACCGTGACGGCGAAAACTGCGTCAGACGATCTTTTCGACAGTGATGTCCGGATTTGCGCGCAGCAGGTCGATATACCCCTCCTCGCTGGCCTGCCCCTTGGCCCGGATGACGATCGTGGCGCGGTGCACCACTCCGTCGGAAGTGCGCTGGGTCTCGACTTCGTAGGAGATCACCGAATAGTCCTTGCTTTCGAGGCGCTCGAACATCGCGTCGACGAACTCCTTCTTCGAGGCCGAGAAGACGATCATCGTCCGGCGCCGCCCCAGTCCGCCGAAAACCAGCGTCAGCACCTCCAGTCCGAACAGCGTCAGCGCGGTGGCCGCTCCGGCTACGATATACATATGCGCCCCCGCCGCCAGGCCGATGCCCGCCGTGGCCCAGAGGCTCGCCGCGGTGGTCAGCCCCCGCACCAGCTGCCGGTGAATGATGATCGTGCCGGCCCCGATGAAACCGATGCCGCTGACCACCTGCGCCGCGATACGGCTGGGGTCGAGACGCAGCCCGTCGTGGGTCGCCAGAAAATCCTCGAATCCGTATTGCGAGACAATCATAATCAGCGCGCTGCCCAGCGCCACCAGGAAATGAGTGCGGAAACCCGCATCCTTAACCCGGTATTCCCGGTCGAGGCCGATGATCGTTCCGCAAAGGCCCGCCACACACAACCGCACGATAAAATTCCATTCCATCTCCATAAGCACTCCGGGCTGCGCCCCGCAAAAATCATACATAAAATTCCGGCATTCCTCCGGGAGAGGTCCCCGGCCGCCGCATCCGGCTCCGCAAAACACGACCGCCGGCGCGTTCCGGGTCCATCCAAAAGTACGGGAAAAACCGGGCCGCCGCAAGACCCGGCAAAGCCTCCCGACCTCCCGAAAGCGTCGTTACGACACCAAATGTAAGAAAAAATCCCGGATTGCGAAGAATTTTCGGCGGGAAGGTTGCACTGTGGGAAAAATTTCGTACTTTTGCAGGCTATGTTTAACTAATTAACTATTTACGACAATGCCGAAAATGAAAACCAATGCCGCTGCGAAGAAGCGTTTTACCTTCACCGGCACAGGAAAGATCAAGCGCAAACACGCTTATCACAGTCACATCCTGACCAAAAAGACGACGAAACAGAAGCGCAACCTCTGCTATTCGGGAACCGTTTCTGCGGCCGACGAGGCCAAAATCAAGAACCTGCTCGTTAAGTAATTAACCCGCAGCATTTTATTAATCGGGACGAACCAGCCCCAAAGAATGCGGGAGAACCGTATCGCTGGCAGTCCTCCAAAAACTTTACAATATGCCACGTTCAGTAAACGCTGTCGCGTCACGCGCACGTCGAAAGAAAGTTTTGAAACTTGCCAAAGGTAACTTTGGTTCAAGGGGAAACGTTTGGACCGTTGCGAAAAATACGGTCGAGAAGGGTCTGTGCTATGCCTATGCACACCGCGCCCTCAAGAAGCGGACATTCCGTTCGCTGTGGATCACGCGTATCAACGCCGCCGTCCGCGCCCAGGGAATGACCTATTCACAATTTATCGGCAAACTCAACGCCAAGGGAATCGTCCTCAACCGCAAGGTGATGGCCGACCTGGCAATGAACGAGCCGCAGGCATTCGAGGCAATAGTTAAAGCAGTTAAATAGCCCTTCGCGAGAAGGGTTTTAGCGCGGCGGATACCTTGGTATCCGCCTTTTTTTCTCCGGAATTTTTCCAGGAAGCACCTCCAACCTAAAATAAACCGCATGAAACATCTGACCTTGCTCCTGACGACGGCCTCGAGCCGGCTGCACGCATTCAGCGGCACGGAAAGCGACAATAGGGACCTCGGCACCGGCGCGCTCAAACTTCACACCGACGGGCGGCAGTTCCGGCTATGGAGCGACAAAGCCCGCATGGGTTTCATCCTCCCTAAACTCGGATTCTAAAAAGACAGAACACATCGTGGAAAGTTGGAAAAAAACATTCGCCGTCATCTGGAGCGGGCAGCTGGCCTCGATCCTCAGCAGCGAGGTCGTGGCCTACTCGATCATCTTCTGGATGAGCCTCGAAACAGGCTCGGCCGAGGTGCTGGCCCTCGCAGCCATCGCCGGGATGCTGCCCCAGTCGTTGCTGGGGCCGCTCGTCGGGGTTTACGTCGACCGCTGGGACCGCAAGCGCACGATGATCCTCGCCGACAGCTTCATCGCCCTCTGCACGCTGGCGCTGACGGCGCTCTTCTGGCTCGGCGCAGCCCGGATGTGGCACATCTACATCCTGCTGGCCTGCCGCTCGGCCGGCTCGGCCTTCCACATACCCGCCATGCAGGCGTCGGTCCCGCTGCTGGCCCCCGCATCGCAGCTCACACGCATCGCCGGAGTCAACCAGATCATCGCCTCGCTGTCGAGCATCGCGGGTCCGGCCCTCGGAGCGCTGCTGATCAACCTCACCTCGATCGGCAACATCCTGCTGCTGGACGTGGCGGGAGCCGCCATCGCCTGCATCTCGCTGCTGTGCGTCCGGATTCCCAACCCGGCGCGCGACACGACGCGCAAACCCGACCTGTGGCGGGAGTTCCGCGAAGGTTTCTCGGCCATGCACGCCATTCCGGGCATGGGATGGTTTTTCACGCTGGCCATCGTCGTATGGTTCTTCATCATGCCCGTCGGGGTGATGTTCCCGCTGATGACGCTCCAACACTTCGGCGGAGGCGCTTTCGAAATGAGCCTGATCGAGATCGTCTGGGGCGGCGGGGCGCTCGTCGGAGGCGCCGTCATGGGCGCGCGCACCTACCGGGTCAGCCGCATCGTGCTGGTCAACCTGATGTATCTCGTCGTGGGACTCTCGTTCGCACTGTCGGGGCTTCTGTCGCCTGCGGGATTCCTCTGGTTCGCCCTCTTCACGGCGGTGGCGGGCATCTCCAGCAGCGTGTTCAACGCCTCGTTCGTCTCCGTGGTCCAGACCCGGATCGAAGCGGGCATGCTGGGACGCGTCATGTCGCTCTACCGCAGTTTCGGGCTGCTGCCGGCGGCCCTCGGACTGCTGGGCACGGGATTCCTGGCCGAGAACGTGGGACTCACCACGACCTTCGTCGTCGCCGGAACGATCATCGTCGCGGTGGGCGCGGCGGGATTCTTCATCCCCTCCGTCATGCGGCTCGACCGCAAGGAGTAAAGTGACAGCGGCTCCATTAATGGAGCCGCTGTCATTTCGTTCGTTAACTCTATTTTTCAATCATTATAAGAATCCAACAACCGACTTTCTAATAATTCATTTGTGTCAGTCCTATACACATTTATATATAAATCATTTGCTACAAGTCCAACCCAACGGCCTTTTACCCTAAAAGTCTTTCCATCCGTTACTCGCCTCATTGTCGCAACATAGTTAATATCAAGATCATAACTGGATACATAAGCAACTAAACGAACCGGGGTATTTTTAGGAATTGTCATATCAATAGCATTCTCAACAGTATGTTCAGTCACTTCTTCTTGCCCAAACGTCCAACTTTTTTGTTGAGATGTTGAAATAGTCGTTGAAGATTCCAGGTCAATTACTGGTGCCCCATATTTAATAGTTCGGGAAACTTGCATAGAAACTCCAGATGTATATGAACTATTTGCGCTCTTTTTATATGATCCTTTGATAGCAAAATGGTACTGATAATCAGCTACTTGCACATCCAGATTCACAGTTGTAATTTCTTGATTTACTGGATTTAGTTTATCTCCATCTAAATAATAATATTTCATATCAAGTATCTGAAAATCTCCAACAGGTTGAATTTCCCATTGAGAATACTCCGTACGATAACTTTTCAGATAACAGCAATATGTAGGCTGTGTTTTAACTGCAAAAAAGAAAAGAGGCGGATTCCATGCTGAAGACGGTACTACCAAACCATTGGTCCACCAATAATAAGGAGTTCCCGGCAAATTAACCAGCGAACCAGAAGTAACAAGGGCGCCACCTGCATCTTCTGAAGTAGCAAGAAATGCCCCTGCTTCATCTTCGTTTGTAGGATCCATTGGAGCAACCGTCAAATCTTTGTTTGGATTCCATAAATTGTTCCCTCCTGCTAAAACAACGGCATGATTATTCTGTTGCGGTGGAGGTGGGTAGAATGTGTAACCCGGTTTAATATACCAACGTTGTCTCAAACTCCCGTCATCGTGAGTATATACAGATACATCTTTGCCGGTAGGAGAGGCTGTTAAATAACCTATAACATCTTTATGGCCCACATTTATAATATTTACAGGAATACCGTTCAATTCTTTTATTGGGTCAAAATTAGGCATTACCTCTCCTGATCTTGTAACAATATTTGTTACAGCGGTCACTCCGTCACTGTTAGGAGCATCAAACTCAAAAGCATCATCACTACAACCTATTGTTGTAGTAATAACCAGAATAAAAATAGCGACTTTCTTCATATTAATATATTTTTACAATTATACATCCATAAATATATAATATTTTATTTACTGACACAAATAATATATCATATTTATTTACATAAAAATAGCGTCTTGGCAAAACCAAGACGCTATTTTAATTATTTTATATTATTTATTTACTCGACCAAACATAACCATTATAATGAATAGTCTGATATTGCTTACTTCCATCTTCACTCAATGTCCATTCGACTTTAACATCTCCGTCAAGAAAGTTCGTTTCATAATAATTGACAAGCGTGCAATCTTCCGTGCCGCTACGAATTATTCCAAAATTTCTAAAAATCCCATCAGAAATCTCATATTTAAAATCGGCAGAAGTATCGTCATCAATTCCCAAAAATGACGATCCGTTGGCACTCCCGTCAATCTTAAAATCTTTGCCAGAACAAAGCGAGTAAGCAAGACTTATATCTTCCGGGCAAATATTAAAACTACCGTTCCAATTAGAATGCAAACTTCTTCCCTCCAAATTAGCATCAATATTTTCCAGTCGAATCGTGTAATAACCGCTGCTACCATAAAGGTAAATCAGGCCGGAATTAAACAGAATCGAAGTCTGCCTATCGTCATTGCCTATTGTTACTTTAAAATCAGATAATTGGATACTCCACGGCGTCGAATAATCTGTTTCAGCCAAACGAGACTTGCCGTGCGTCTGTATCAATAACTTGCCGCTATATATATAACCATCTGGCGATTGCATACCATCGGTATAGGTAAATAAATAATCGCCGCCGTCTAATTTTTCAATTTTCGGACTAGTCCCAAAAAGTCTATTTTTCAAACTTGTTTTTTCATATGTTACTTCTAAAAAATCATCTTTCCCCTGAATATCAGATTCTGCGAGCAACATTGCCATACGCATTGCAGTAACAGCAGGTAGGCTTGCAATATTATTTTGAGAAACAACATCATTATAAATAATAATACCAGGTTGGACAGGGCGCATCTCCTTCCAGGTATCGTTTTCCTTGATACAGCTCGTGAATGCGAGAGCCGCCAGCGCGATTGTTGCAATAAGTTTATTCATACGGTATGTTTGGTTAATTTATTCATATAAACGCACCCGGCGGCAATATACTGCGCGGATGCCGTAAAAAATTTCCCTTTATCCGATTTCCGTCCGGTATGCCGGCCTGCAGAAACCCGGCAGCGAACCTTTGGCGCGCCGCGTCGGGGTTTCCAGCTCCGGTTCGGGCGTGCGTCGGAGCTGTGCTGCCGCAAAGATAGATTTTTTTTTCGCGTATGCGAAATCTATTTTGCCGTTTCGCCGCAAATTTGTATCTTTATTCCATGATGCTCCGACTGACGACACCCCTTTTTGCCGGACTGCCGGAGCGCCACACGCTGATCGCAGATTTCGCGATCGAACGATTATGAAAACACACAAACCAACCGTATTCATTCTTATGTCACTGCTCTCCATTTTCGGCTGCGGCCGCGCAAAAACCCCCGAATATCCCGCCGACCGGCTCTCCGCCCGCGACGGGACCGAATTCACGATCACCTTTTTCAAGCACGCCTCGCTCGCGATCTCCGTGGGCGGCAAATACATCTACGTCGATCCCGTGAGTGCCAACGCCGACTACGGCGCATTGCCGAAGGCCGACGTCGTGCTGATCACCCACTCGCACTACGACCACCTCGACGTGGCGGCCGTCGAGAAGCTGCTCGCCGCCGACACCGAAATCCTCTGCGACCGGACCTCGGCCGAAGCCTTCGAAATGAACTGCTACACGATGCGTCCGGGCAGCGTCGCCACGCCGCGCGACTATGTGAAGGTCGAGGCCGTCGCAGCCTATAACACCACGCCGGGCCATCTGCAATTCCACCCCCGGGAGCGCGAGGACTGCGGCTATGTGCTGACCATCGGCGGCACGCGCATCTACATCGCGGGCGACACGGAACCCACCCCCGAACTGAAGGCGCTCCGAAAGATCGACATCGCCTTTCTGCCCGTGAACCAGCCCTACACGATGACCGTCGACCAGGCCGTCGAAGCGGTGAAAGCGCTGAAACCGGCGATCTTCTACCCCTACCACTACGGCGAGGTGGACGAAAAGACCGACATCGACCGTCTGGCCCGCGAGCTGGAGGGCGTGACGGAGGTCCGCATCCGGCCGATGGAATAGCGGGTACGCCCCTGCAAAACAAAGAGCGTCCCGGCGGGACGCTCTTTTCACAGCGGGCCGCCCGCCCTACCTCCTGCGGGAGAGGACGCGCTCCACGATGAACGAGACGATCAGCCCCAGGCCTCCGAAAACGAGCACCGAACCGCCGTAAACGGCGCTGCGCGTGTCATAGGACTGGATTTCGGTTATCCGGGTCAGCATAAAGCCGAAAAGCAGCCCGGCGCCCAGCCCCAGCAGCAAGCAGCCGACTTTCAGCGCCCCGGCCGGGATACCCGGAGCAGTTTCGGACGCAGTCCGTATCGTGGCGCCCGTCCGCAGCCCCATCGGCACCAGTTTCAGGTAATCAATCAGCGAACCGGGTTCGAGTTTCCCGATAATCTCGCGCCGCTCGCGGCGACAGATAAGCAGTTCGAAGAACTTGTAAATTCCCAGCGTGACGATTCCCGTCACCAGCGGGACCATGATAAAATTCATAATCTGTAAAATTAAAAGGTTTCCGATTCTTTTTTTGCGATCTCTGCCCTGTTAGACGCCGAATGTGCAAAAAGGTTACAGACGACGGAAAAACACGGCTCACGTGTAACCTTTTCCGCCGCGGCGCGTCTAACGGAATAACCATGCAAACGGAAGAACAGGAACTGATCCGACGAATCGCGGGCGGAGAGACCCGTCTCTGCGCCCGCCTGGTCGATCGCTACGGAAGGGCGGTTTACACGCTGGCCGCACGAATCGCCGGATGCACGGAGGACGCCGAAGAGCTGACGCAGGACATTTTTCTGAAGGCCTTCTCCAGTCTGGACCGGTTCGGCGGGCGGAGCAGTTTCTCGACCTGGCTCTACCGCATCGCCTACAACACGGCCGTGTCGCACGCGCGGCGCACGCGTCCGAAGCATTGCGGCATCGACGAACGGCGGCTGGCGGCCCTGCCCGACAGCGAGGCCGACCGGCTGGAGGAGTGGGCCGAAAAGCAGGAGCGTCTCGACGCGCTGAACTGCGCCGTCGAACGGCTCGATCCCGAGGAACGGGCGCTGGTAACGCTGTTTTACTACGAGGACCGCTCCGTCGGCGAGTGCGCCGCGATCACGGAACTCTCGGAAGGCAACGTCAAGGTGCGGCTCCACCGAATCCGGAAAAAACTATATGTACTGGTAAACGACGAGATGAATGGAACAGAGTGATGCGATACGCCGCGCGGTCCGGCAAGTTCCGCCCCCGGAACTGCCCGCAGGCTTCACCCCGCGGCTGATGGAACGGATGCGGCGTGAGACCCTGCGGCGCGAACGACGCGAAACGTGGCTGCTGACGGCCGGGGGCGCCGGCTGCTTCGCGGCGCTGATCGCCGCCTGCGTGACGACGCTGTGGCCGGACTTCAGGCTGCGAATCACCGACTTCGCCCTTCCCCGCCCCGAACTGCCGCACCTCGCGCTGTCGGAAGAGGACAAATGGCTGGTTGCAATGTGTGTCTGCATCGCGCTGGTCTTTCTCGCACTGCTGCTCGCCGACCTCGTGATCCGCCGCCGCATCGCCTCCTCCCGGAACTGAAAAACGGGGGAACCTCCCGAAGAGGCTCCCCCGTTTCCGATAACAAACCCGCCGAAGCTATTTCTTCGCAGGGGCTTTCTTGGGTTCGGCCTTCACCTTGATCGTGGCGAACCCCTTGACGATGTTCTCGTCGTTGTTCTTCGAAGCGTCGTAAATCACGGTGACCTCCTTCTTCGGCAGGTCCACCTTCACGTCCTTGACGCCCTTGCCGAGCGACGGAACGTTGTTCATAATCTTCTTCACGCAGTGTTCGCAGTCGATGTCCGTAACGAACACCGTCGTCACCTCTTTCTTCTGCGCCGGTTTGCCGGCCGCCATACACATGCCCGCGCCCATTACCACGGCCAGGCAAATCATCAGAATCTTTTTCATCTTGCTGTTATTTTAAGGTTTCGAAAATTTCATTATCCTGTTTCCGGGCCTCCCCTTTCAAAGGGAGGTTCGGAGGGATTGTCTGCACGGTTCCATACCGGTCTTCAAAACAGTCCTAATAGAGATTAAACCGTAAACCGACATAGAACTTGCGGCCCATGAGCGGTCCCCAGACGTTCATCGAGTTGAACTTGTAGTCGTAGGGGTCCTGCGCATTGAGAATCGGGTCCTTCTGGCGGTAGTCGGCGATATTCTCGCACCCGGCGTAAATGTCGAACTTGCCCACCTTGCGGCTCACCTGCGCGAAGAACATCGGATAACGGGGCGAATAGTAGCTGTCGTCGAGGTCGCCCGTCTGCGTCGGGATGCGTGCCGGACCGTTGAGCTGCGCCGTGGCGTCGAACACCCAGCGGCGGAACTTCGTGGCATACTGAATGTTGAACAGCGTCTTGTACTGGCTCACCAGCGGACGCTCCACGCGGGCCGTACCGCCGTCGGCGCGCCTGATCGTCATTTCGCTGTCCGTGTAGCGGAACGTGGCGAAGATGTCGAGCCGCTCGACCGGCGACCACGAGAAGTCGATCTGGTAGGTGTCGGTGTACGAACGTCCGTCGGTGTCGTAGAAAACGATCCGGTCGGCATACATCTCCTGATCGGCCACGACCGAGTTGTAGAACTGCGTGCGGAAATAGTCGAAGCTCAGCGTCGCATCGCCGGGGTTCACCAGTCCGAAAGTCTGCGTAAGGCTTCCGCCGACGGTCAGGGCCTTCTCCATACGGTCGAATTTCCGGAAATCGAACTTCCCCGATTCATTGTCGAGGAACGTGATCGCCCGGCCCGTGGCCAGGACGCCGATATTGTCGGTGATGACGTTCGTCGAACGGTAACCCAGACCGCCCGAGGCGCGGAGCGTCGTCGAGGGGGTGATGTTCCACTTCAGATGGCCGCGGGGCGTGAGGAAAAAGCGGTCGTAATAGTGATTGTAGTCGCCGCGAAGTCCGGCCACGATCGAGAACTTGTCCTTGATGGCGTAGGTATACTCGGCATAGGCTCCGGCCTCGCGCTCGTTGCGGTCGAAATCGTAGTTGCGGACGCTGTTGGCGGCGATCCACGGCGTGGGATTGAGGAACTTCTCGCGGTAGTAGTCCAAATGCCCCTGCACGCCGACGATCAGCGACGAACGGTAGGTGAAATAGTGGTTGTACATCAGATTCAGCGCCAGCGAATTCTGGTTGCCCGTGTAGTCGTTCAGCCCGAAATAGGCGTCTTCGCTGAAGTGGTCGAAGTCGGCGACGAACGCCAGGTTCGAGCGCATCTCGTCCTGTTCGTCGGGGTCGTAGACCGCCGGACCGACCGGCATACCGACTTTAAAATAGCCATTGGCGTTGCGGTTGCGGATGTGCGAACCGTAGAGCGGCATCTTCTTGTCGCCGGCCCGCCAGTCCCAGTCCTTCTCCATCGCCTCGCGCATGGTCCGGGTGTTCTTGTAGTCGAGCATGCCGCCCAGACGATTCTCCTGCACGAACTTCCAGCCCCAGCGCACCTGCGTGCCGTTGTCGGCGGCATAGAGCCACTTGTTGGCCACGTTGATCTGGTCGGATTTCGGCAGGTCGCGGAAGCCGTCGTGGTTGTGGTCCATCTTCCGGGCGTCGGTGTCCATCGAACCGTGAAGCAGAATGACGCTCGACAGTTTCTTGTCCTTCGTCACGGGAAAGGCCGTCGAAATATTGGCTTCGGGGCGCAGTTCGTCGTCGAGGTAGAGGTTCACGAACAGCCGCTCGTCGTCCGTCGGCTTGCGGTGTTCGAGGTTGATCTGCCCCGTGATGGCCTCGTGACCCGCCGTGACCGAAGCCACGCCCTTCGACACCTGGATCGAGTTGAGCCACATGCCGGGCGTGTAACTCAATCCGTAGGGAGCGCTCAGGCCGCGCATGATCGGGCGGTTTTCGTCGAGAATCTGCGTATAGGTTCCGGCCAGCCCCAGCATCTTGATCTGCCGGGCGCCGGAAATGGCGTCGCTGTAACCGACGGTCACCGAGGCCGAATTCTCGAACGACTCGGCCAGGTTGCAGCAGGCCATCTTGCAGAGACCCGCAAAGGAGATCATCTCGCCCTTGACGATGCCGTCGCGCTTGACGAAGTTGCCGCTTAAATTGCCCTCGACGACGACGCCTTCCAGCGCCACGCCCTCCGAACGGAGCGCGAACGCGACCTTGTCGACGCCGTTTTTCACGTCCAGCGTGTCGTTGACGAAGCCCAGATACGAGGCCACGAGCTTGTCGTAGCCCTTTACGCGGTGAAGGAGGAACGCACCCTGGGCGTCGGTGCTGGCTCCGATGGTCGTACCGGCCCAGTAGACCGAGGCGCCGACAAGCGGTTGATTCTCGGCGTCGCGGACCACGCCCCGCAAATCCTGCGCACGGAGCGAACCGCACGCGGCGAGGGCGAAAAATGAAAATACAGTGATTTTGAAAAATTTCATGGAAATTCCGTTATTGGTTAAAACTGATTACGGACCGGCGTACACGACACCGGTCCCGAAGGAGTCTTAAACCAATACGGGAGGAGCGCGGAAGCCAACGGAGAGTGTCGAGGCTTCCCGGACGAAAGGCGTTCGCCTCTCGGCGACCTTCTCGCGCAGAAAGGGAACATGCGCGGGACACGGGCACTCTGCGGCGAGCGCAGGCGGCAGGTCGAGGACGATGCAGCGGGTATACCGCTCGTTGTTGTCGAAAGACGAGGAAACGTAGAGTTCGATTTCGGTCGAATGGTGGTTGCCGCAGCAGGGTGCGCGCATCTCACCGCCGGCCGCGGCCGGAAGGTCCGCCACATGGAGGCAATGGCAGCAGCACGCATGCTCCGTGCGGGCCTTCATTGCCACGCATTTGCACGTCAGCGACGCCAAAGCCGTCCCCGCCGTCGCAAAAAGATAGACGGCGAGCAGCAGCAGCGATATGGACCTTTTCAATTTCATCTACTCTTCCACGATTCCGCATTCGGCGAGGCTCGCGATCCACCGCCCGGCATCCTTCCGGGCCGTGTCGGCGTCGACCTCGTAACGTTCGGTGAGCAGCAGCGCGGCATCCGCAGCCGTAAACTCGCGTCCCCGCAGCTTCTCCCACAGATACATCGACGAAGGATTGAGCGACACGATGCGTGTCATATCGGCGGCGCCTCCGCGCCCCGGCATCACGATCACGTGCTCGCCGGCCATCTCCCGGACTTTGAATTCTTCGCGTATCTTCATCTGTCGAACGTTCTGATCTTCGCAAAAGTATAAAAAAATCTCCAATCCGCCTAATTTTTTTACAAAACGGCTTGCAAACGGCTTTTGCCCCGTCCCTTCTTTTTTATACCTTTGTGTTATGAAACCCGCACCGGACAGGATATACGACACGCTGAAACGCTACTGGGGCTTCACGGAGTTCCGTCCCGTGCAGCTGGAGATCATCCGCTCCGTCCTGGAGGGCCGCGACACGCTGGCGCTGATGCCCACGGGCGGCGGGAAATCGCTCACGTATCAGGTTCCGACCCTCGCCCGCGAGGGGCTGTGCATCGTCGTCACGCCGCTCATCGCCCTGATGAAGGACCAGGTCGACCGGCTCCGGGCGCGGGCCGTCCCGGCCGTTGCGATCCATTCGGGCCTTTCGCCGCGGCAGATCGACATCGCGCTGGACAACTGCGCCTACGGCGACGTGAAATTCCTTTACGTGGCCCCCGAGCGGCTGGCGACCGAGGCGTTCCGCCTGCGCGTCGTGCGCATGAACGTACAGCTGATCGCCGTCGACGAGGCCCACTGCATCTCGCAGTGGGGCTACGACTTCCGGCCCTCGTACCTGCGCATCGCCGAGCTGCGCGAAAAACTCCCCGGCGTCCCCGTGCTGGCGCTCACCGCCTCGGCCACGAAAACAGTGGCCGACGACATCATGCGCCACCTGAAATTCCCCGAACCGCACATTCTGCGCAGCAGTTTCGCGCGCCCCAACCTCTCGTACAGCGTCCGCCGCACCGACGACAAGAACGGACAGCTGCTGCGGCTGGTCCGCAACGTCCCCGGCACGGGCATCGTCTACGTCCGCACGCGGGAGGGCACCGAGCAAATCGCCGACCTCCTGCGTCAGGAGGGCACGACGGCCGCCGCCTACCACGGCGGACTGGGACACGCCGAGCGGTCGCTGCGGCAGGAGGAGTGGCTCTCGGGCAAGACGCGCGTGATGGTGGCCACCAACGCCTTCGGCATGGGCATCGACAAAGCGGACGTGCGGTTCGTGGTCCACTATGCGATGTGCGACTCGCTCGAAAGCTACTACCAGGAGGCCGGCCGCGCGGGCCGCGACTCACAGCGTGCCTATGCCCTGCTGCTCGTGGCCTCGGACGACAGCGACCGCATCGCACGGCGTTTCGAGCAGGAGTTCCCTCCGCTGGAGAAGATCAAGGAGATCTACGAACGGATCTGTTCCTACCTGCAAATCGGCATCGGCGACGGCGGCGAAGCGTCGTTCCTGTTCAACATACACGACTTCTGCGCCCGCGAGCGCCTCTATTCGGGAACCGTCACGAGCGCCCTGAAACTGCTCCAGCAGAACGGCTACATGACCCTCACCGACGCACAGGAGAACCCCGCGCGGGTGATGTTCTGCGTCAGCCGCGACGAGCTGTACAAACTCCGCGTGCAGCGCGACGAACTCGACCACTTCATCCGCACCCTGCTGCGGCTCTACAACGGCGTCTTCACCGAGTTCCGCCCCATCGACGAGGGCGAACTGGCCACCTGGAGCGGCTACACCGTCCAGCGGGTCAAGGAGTTGCTCAAACGGCTCTGGCAGCTGCGCGTGATCCGCTACATCCCCTCGAACCGCTCGCCCATCCTCTTTATGAACGAGGAACGCCTTCCGCGCGCCGACCTCTACATAGCCCCCGAGACCTACAAGCGGCGGCAGGAGCTGATGCGCGAACGCTTCGAACAGATGATCGCCTACGCCGCCAACGAGCAGGAGTGCCGCAGCGCCGTGCTGGAGCGGTATTTCGGCGAGGAAAACCCCGCGCCGTGCGGGGTCTGCGACATCTGCCTGGCCCGCAAACGGGCCGCGAAAGCCGCCGCCCGGGAGGCCGGAACCGCTCCCGGAACCGTTCACCCCGGAGCGGCAGGCGATGCGCCCGGCTCCGAAAGCGCCCTGCGCGAAAAACTCCTGGCGCGCCTCGCCCGGTCCCCGGCCGACCCGCACCGGCTCGCCGCCGAACTGGCCTGCCCGCCCGAACGGCTGGCCGAAGCGGTGCGCGAACTGCTCGGGGAAGGAGCGGTCCGGAGCTTCGCAGACGGACGCATCGCGCTTTTCAGCGGTCCCGACGGCCCGGACAAGGCAAAATAGCGCGCCGAAGAGCCGCTTTTCTGAAAATAAATGCATAAATTTGTGGGAATTTTCACCGCATGACCACAGTTAACAACTTCATTGATAAAATCAGCAACGAGCAGACCGCCCTGCTCCCGGCCGTAGAGTTCCGAGGGGAGATCCGCATCGTCGAACACGAACGCGACATCGCCGCGGCCTGCAAAACGCTCGCCGAGCAGCCCGTCATCGGCTTCGACACCGAGACGCGCCCCTCGTTCCGCCCGGGCGTCACGTTCCGCGTATCGCTGCTGCAACTCTCCACGCCGACAGTCTGCTACCTGTTCCGGCTCAACAAGATTCCGCTGGCCAAGCCCATCCTGCAACTGCTCGAAGACAGGCGGGTTCTCAAAATC
>OCPS01000485.1_pt1 | contig 44039 bp, 48 predicted proteins | sample 1538651 | NCBI WGS metagenome assembly OCPS01 (sample SAMN04571715, study PRJEB22368) | human gut metagenome | biome: human gut; material: stool | host: Homo sapiens | place: Luxembourg | collected 2012-09-21 | reverse complement strand
TTGCACTGGCTCAATTCATAAATATTAATGGCTCAGATAAGAAATATTGATTGCTAACTTTAAGCAAAATACTGGCTCAAAAAATCGGGAATAATCACTAGAACTATATTTTTTAAGATTTATATTAAAATAAGGAACAAATAGGGAACGAAAATAGCTAGATAAGGAACAAATAAGGAACAATGATATTAACATACAATTTTAGTTGTAGAGATGTACTTGATGATCAAGGATTCAATTGATGATGAGAAAGTTAATAGTCAGAAAAAATTTGACAGGTTCTGTTATTACTTAGACTCCATTCAGGGCGAGTGGAGTCTCTTTTATTTTGCATTGTATAATGGAAAAAGTTTTGGTTGAACAGCAGTTGGAATAATGATAAAATCTAGTTGAGATAATAGTGAACACATGTGTTCATATTTCATAACTAAGAAGTAATTGATTGGAGAGGTACTTATGGCAGATAAAATTGGAACCGATGAATATGGGAAAATACTTATATATCAGACTGATGATGGGCAGACAAATATAGAAGTTAAAATAGAAGATGATACAGTGTGGCTGACACATATAAAGCATATATTCGAAGAAGGGTAATTGGATAAGGATTCAGTTGTTCGGGAATTCCGAACAACTGCAGATGATGGGAAAACATATAATGTTACTTATTACAATGTAGATATGATTATATCTCTTGGATACCGTATTAAATCAGTGATTGCAACAAGATTCAAACAGTGGGCTACAAAGCGGTTAAAAGAATATATGATTAAGGGATTTACGATAGATGACGAGCGTTTGAAAGGAAATGGTGGAGGAAATTACTGGAAAGAGTTACTTGATAGAATTAGGGATATAAGATCTTTAGAAAAGGTCTTGTATCGTCAGGTTCTTGATTTGTATGCTACGAGTGTAGATTACAATCCTCATAGCGAAGGGGAGTGAAGACAAAAACTTAGACTAGAAATGAGGATAAGTTATGTATGATATAAAAACAATTAATAAAGCTCTTAAGCTATTAGAACAATATGATTATAAATTTATTAAGATTTCAAGAAAATTAGGAATTAAGGTTACAACATTAAGATCAAAAAAGAAAGTAAATAATAAACCATTATTAAATTCAACAAGAAATAAAGCTAGCAAATGGTCGGATGAATATAAAAAGGAAATCCTTGATTACTATTTTAATCATGGAGAAAATATGATGATTACATATAGAAAATTTGGTGAGCCATTATATAGCACCTTAAAGTGATGGGTACACTTAGATAAAAGATATAAATCTAAACATATTGCACATAAAAAGCCTGTTAAGTATAATGATGATATAAAAAAGAAAATATTGTATTATGAATAATAATAATAATAAGTCATTTAAGATAATAAAGAAGTTTTATTTATTATGAATTTTTTGACTGATATGCCTATAAAAAATGTATATAAATTAAAAACTGTTATTTTATCTATTTGTTCAGTCTTAATACGGGGGAATTAATTTATGGAAAATAATGAAATTAATTTGGAAGTCTTAGAAAAATTTAATGATTTAGTAAATCATAAATCTATCATATCTAAACGTATGATTACTAATAATAAGCATAATAAACGTTATTCGTATCAAATTTGGAATCAAGTTTGCACATGTATCCTTAGAATTAGAGAAACTTCTAAATATTTGAATCAGTTAACATTAATCAGAGAAAATGTTTGTGGCGAAGCTTTTAGTTTTTACGAATTTATAAATTTAGAATCAATTGTTTTTGAATGCGTAAATTCTTTGTTTGAAATATTTGGAGAAGAAATTAAGCTTGAAAAAGCATATGGTAAGAATAAAAGCTTTAAAAGAAGCAATCAAACGAGAATCAGTGATATAAAATTTTTTAAATTTGTAAGAAGTGCTAGTTCTGTTCATCCTAATAATACAACTAGGTATAATGATATAACAAAATTAAAACATGAATTTTATCCTTATGCTTTGTGGAATGATGGCAAAGATATTACTATGCCATTTAAAAATATTTCTAGTGAATTTGATGTTCGATTAGTATCTTGGAATAGCAATCCAAGATGTCATTATAAAGAATACTATTTATACTTGATTGAATTCTTTGAATTTATAAATAAAATTATTAATTGTATTAATTTCTTATTTCCTAAAATTAATAAGATAATTGATGATTATAAGGAAAAGAATAGATGTAAAAAATTAAAGCATAGACGAGATTTCAAAACAAGAAGCGAATACTGCTTATATCTTAGAAAAAGACTACTTGTTAAGAATACAAATACAGAATTTGCTGATGGTGGGCTTTTAATAGCATCACATATTTTATCAAATAAAATATTAAATAATAATTTTAAAAACTATATATATAGAAAAGTTGAAAAAATATCAATTCAAATGACAAAGGATATTGAAAAAATTGGTTTTGATGATGTTTGTCAAGATTTAGAAATGTCTAGAATTAATAATAAATTTGGTTGTAATGATTATCATTATATTTGTGAAAAATTTCATGATTATTTGTATCATGAAGCTAAAAATGAAATTGAAAATAATATTTTTTATGATTTTCATGTTTCATTTAGAAATGAAAGTCACAACACAAACTATAGTAATGCAGAATGGTCGATTCGGTTGCTAAATAAATTACATAATTTTTACACAAAAGAAGACTTAATAAATGCTAAAACGTTTGCAGATATGTATGAGATTACGTTACAAAGAATATGGTTTTATTTAAATGAACAGGAAGAAAGATTGTAATATTTTAATTCTAATTTCAAAGAATATGGTTTTTAAATTGTTGTTTAGAATTTTTTGAAAAAATATGTTTTTTATGAATGCAGATACGATTTAATAAAAATAATGTTAAAATCATTTATATTGATGATTTTAAACATTATTGTGAATAAAAAGATAGATCCTATTGAAATAATTAATAATAAAATTGATAAAAACGAAAAGAAATATTCAATTGAAAAAGCTAAGGGTGTTTCGACAAAATATAATAAACTATAAAAGTATTTTTATTTGATTTTATGTAAGGGGATGAAATAATGATTCCAGCATATATAAATGATTGGCTAACTATTATTGAACAAATGAATAATGATAATACATATAAGCTTGCTTGGGGAAGAGCTGTTATAGAATGTATTTGTTTAGACCATTGTTATGAAGAAAATGGTGAATACGTAATAGTTGAATTTGATGAAATTGCAAAATGCATGATTAGGTATTATTGGAATCAATTGTTTTTCTTTAAGCTAAAACAATCACCATATAAGGATAAAGAACCAATTATTTGCTCAGATGTTAATAAATTAATTGAAGAGTGGAAGAAAAACAAAAATAGTGCAATTCCAACATGGTATAGTGAAGAAGAAGTAAGTAAAAATAATAAAGAATTATTTGATAAGGTTTTAAAACATATTTCTAAAACTCTTCATGAAAATGTAAGTTGGAGATTTAAAAACATTCCGGGTAAAAGTTTAGAAATATATAACTATGATAAAGCAAATTCTAGATTGATTTTTGATTATGATTGTGCATTACTTATTAAGGATGACTATGGAATAGTATTATCTAAACTTTTAAATTATAAATGGACGCAATTACTAGAAAAATTTAATTATCAGCCAAAGATTTCATTAAAGGTGTCAGGAATATCTGATAATAAAATCAGACGAAATAATTTAGCAAAATATAAGGAAGAATTACTTAAAGAATATAATGGTAAAGCAATTGATTTTTATACAGGAAAAGAACTAACTACTGATGATATTTCAATTGATCATGTTATACCATGGAGTTTTATGTATTCTGATGATATTTGGAATTTGGTAATTACATCTAAATCTAAAAATTCGCAAAAGAATAATTCAATACCAAGTGAAAAAATTATAAAAAAGTTGAAGGAAAGAAATAATAAAATAAAAGATATTGTAAGTGATTCTTTTAAAATGGATATAGAAGAGGCTATGAAAAACAACTATCTTGATAAGTTTTATTATGAATGCAGGTTATAAAATGAGTAACTATTATAATGAAAATTCAAAAGCATTTATTGATGATACATTCACATGTGATATGTCTAGTCAATATAATTTTTTTGAGCAATATTTGAACAATGCAAAAACAATATTAGATTTAGGCTTTGGAAGCGGAAGAGATTCTCTATATTTCCAAAATAAAGGTTATGAAGTATATTCTATTGATCCAACATTGGAATTTTGTAATAATGCGAAAAAAATGGGACTTAAGCATGTATATCAAATGACTGCACAAAAAATGAATTTTAAAGATTTATTTGATGGTATATGGGCTTGTGCATCATTACTTCATGTTTCATCAAAGGAATTAAATGATACATTTAAGAAGTGTAGTAATGCTTTAAAAGAAAATGGAATTATGTATGCATCATTCAAATATGGTATTTTTGAAGGAGAAAGACATGGTAGATATTTTTTGGATTTAAATGAGGAATCTATTAAAAAAAATTTAAAAGGTACTAATCTTTCAATTATTGATATGCTTGTTACTGAGGATGTAAGAAAAGATAAGGAGACTAAGTGGTTAAATATTATTTTCAAAAAGGTAAAAATTTAATGGCTGATATTAAATTAGGGTTAATAATTTTTAGAAAGTTTGCCAGATGCTATATTTAAATTTAATAATATTATATATATAGTAGAGCATAAACATTTAAAGGAAGGTGGTGGAGGCCAAGACAAACAATTATTAGAAATAATAGATTTAATCAAGTACTCTGAAGATGGCGTAAGATACATTTCATATTTGGATGGCATGTATTTTAACAGTCTAATAAACCCAAAATCAACTGTGAAAATTAATACCGTTAAAAACGATATAATTAATAATTTGACAAAATGTCCTAACAATTTTTTTGTTAACACGATGGGATTCGAGAAAATTTTAAAAGATTTAAAAAAATAGGATTACTTTTTATTACTTTTTGAGAAAAATAAAAACAATTATTAATCTAAAATAGACCCTATAAAGTAGACACATTAAAAAAACGTGATTCTATTTTGTAGGGTTTTTTTGTCGTTGTATAATAAAATTATAAGAAATGAGTTGATTATATATGGGTAAGAATTATTTTACGCCTGAGCAGGTTGAACAATTAAGAAAAAATAAATATGTTAAACATGCCTCAGAAAAAGCAATTACATACACTGAGGAATTTAAAGAAGTTTTTATGAATGAATACAATTTAGGAAAATTACCTTCTCAAATAATAACAGAAATGGGATTTGATCCTATTATAGCTAATGTATTTAGAAGATTGAATATTATAGAAGCGTTTGCTACTGGTATAAAAAGAATAAATGAAGCTTATAAAAATGCTTATGTTAAACCAACTTATAATGTTACACCCTCAGCAATTTCTATAACATTGCCAGTGATTGAAGATTATAGCCTATCATTAAATGAAGCCAAAGTAATAGACTCAATAAAAGATAATTATTTATATAGTAGATCAGATATTGAAAAAATAAGTGGATTTACTAAGGATAAGCTAATAAGATTATTAGCATCTTTACAAGAAAAAGGGTTGATTGAAAAAAGTGGAAAAGGAAGAGCAACTTATTACAAGAAGAAGTAAGTCATTTAATATCCGATAAAATCGTTGCAAAATTAAATGCGACGATTCACCTTTCGTTGCAAATCGTATCCAACGATTAAGCAATAAATTATAGTTAAAGCCTATTAATTTAGGCTTATTTTTTTGACTATATAAGTTTATAATAAATTAATTATATTTTCTAATCGCAAAAAAACTTGTAAAAAAAGTTTTTTCGGTTATAATTAAATTGGTGATACTATGATTAGAAGAGATTATTATTTGAATAAACTAATAGATTATAAAGATAAAGATATAATAAAAATAATTACGGGAATTAGAAGGTGTGGAAAATCTTTTTTGCTATTTAAAATTTTTTATGATTATTTAATTGAAACAGGTATAAATGAAGAAAATATTATTAAAATCAATTTAGAATCTATTAGATATGAAAAGCTTAGAAATCCAAATTCTTTATTTGAATATTTAGATAATAAAATAAAAAATAATAAAAAATATTATATTTTTATTGATGAAATTCAATTAATGGATAAATTTGAAGATGTTGTTAATGGTATTAAAACGGATTTTAATTGTGATTTATATATTACTGGATCAAATTCTAAATTATTATCAAGTGAAATTAATACAAAATTAAGAGGAAGAGGAATTGAAATTAAAGTATATCCATTATCTTTTAAAGAATTTTATGATGGTAAAACGGATAAAAATACTGCTTTTAATGAATATATTAAGTATGGAGGATTACCATATATAAATTCTTTGGATAAAGAATATGAAAAACATGAGTATTTAAAGATGATAAATGATACAGTAGCTACGAAGGATATTATCGATAGAAATAAAATAAGAAATGAAGAAGTATTTAATGCAGTTATTGATTTATTATGTTCTCAAATAGGGTGCTACGTTTCTCCAAATAAAATTGCTAATACGTTGGTTAGTAATGGCTTTAAAACGGTTGACAATGATACTGTTAGTAATTATTTGAAGTATTTATGTGATGCCTTCCTTTTTTATAAGGCAGTTAGATATGATTTAAAGGGAAAAGAATATTTGAAAACTTTAAATAAATATTATATTTGTGATTTAGGACTTAGAAATCAAAGACTAGGATATAGGCAAATGGAAATGACTCATATCATTGAAAATATTGTATATTTAGAGTTGTTAAGAAGAAACTATCAGGTTGATATTGGAAAAAATAAAGAGTCAGAAATAGATTTTGTTGTAAGGTCGCATGATGATTTATATTATATTCAGGTTTCATTATCAATTGAAAATGAAAGTACTAGAATGAGAGAAGAAAATGCTTTTAAAGGCTTGGATGATGGTTATAAAAAAATAATAATCACAATGGATAATAATCCTTTGATTCATTTAGAAAGAGGATATAAAATGCTAAATTTATTTGATTTTCTTTTAAATGAAAACATTCTAAAATCTATTTAAGCTTTTAAACCGCAAACCTTTTCGAAAAAAGAAGTTTTGCGGTTAGAACTAAATAATAAAACTAAAAATTAAAAAAGTAAGGACATTATTAATAACATCCTTACTTTTTGCATTTGCTCTAAAAGGTACCACCCTAGAAGCGTGTCCAAGCTTGCCAATGCTTGCAAGATTCAGCGTGGTGACTGAATTGGAGCTGCGTCACGATTTATTTATCGTAATTAAGTGCTTGGTGCTGTCTTAGAAAATCTAAGCCTCGCTTATGAGCACTATAGGTTAAAACCTATTTACATTTTTATTATATCACTCTTTTTTTAAAATGCAAATTTCATGTCAAATAAAAAAAGACCTATTACAAAAGTAATAAGTCCTAAATACTAGACATCAAGTTCTTTTCCAGTAAGCATTTTATAGGCTTGAAGATACTTTTTAATTGTTTTATCAACAATGTCACTTGGTAATGTCCAATTATGATCATTGGCTTTTAACCAATCTCTTGCAAATTGCTTATCAAATGAACTTTGAGGCTTTCCAGGCATATAATCACTTAAAGGCCAGAAGCGTGAACTATCAGGTGTTAGCATTTCATCACCAATGACAATATCACCGTTTTCATCAAGACCAAATTCAAATTTAGTATCAGCTATAATTATACCCTTAGTTAGTGCATAATCAGCACATTTTTTATAAATTGCAATTGTATAATCTTTTATTTTAGTTGCGTATTCCTCACCATGAGAAGGATATAGCTTTTCAAGTACATCAATACTTTCTTCAAAGCTAATGTTTAGATCATGGTCTCCTATTTCTGCTTTAGTAGAAGGAGTATAGATAGGCTCAGGTAGCTTATCACATTCCTTTAATCCATCCTTAAGCTTGATTCCACAAATAGTTCCAGTTTTTTGGTAGCTTACCCAACCAGAACCAGTAATATATCCTCTTACAATACATTCAATTGGTAACATGCTTAATTTTTTACACATTAAGCTTCTTCCTTCAAATTCCTTTTTATGGAAGAATGCTGGCATATCCTTTGTATCAAAAGATATAACATGATTTTTACAAATATCCTTTGTAAAATCAAACCAGAACTTACTCATTTGTGTAAGTACCTTTCCTTTATTTGTTACAGTATTGTTTAAAATAACGTCGAAGCAGCTAATTCTATCCGTAGCTACTAAAATTAAGCTATCCCCATTATCATAAATTTCTCTGACTTTACCCTCTTTAATTGGTTTCATTTTTTTGTTCTCCTTTTGTTTTTTTGTACATGTATAGGATATTACATTTTAAGAAAATATGAAAGAGTAAACTTTAAAAAAATGACAAAATTTGTTTTTAAATAAAGTTTTTTATAGGGTTTACTTTTTCTTGGAAAAATATTATATTTAAAAAAACTAAAAAAAAGTGTATAATTTGACTAAATGAAAGAGTTTATTGATAGACAAATTAATTTAATTTTTATGGCACGTACCATGCTATTAAGTATCTTTATAAAAAAATAAAAGTAGAGAAAGAAGAGAATAAGATGAAAAAAAGAAAAATTATTATATTAGGATTTTTATTCCTAATGGTTTTAGTTTCGTGTAAAAATAATATTTCTAATAGTAATAATACGAAACCAACTGGTAGTGAAATAAGTAGTGGGTCAGTAACTAGTAGCAAAACAAGTACACCATCAAACTATACAACTACTAAAAGTGAAACAACCTCATCAAAAAGTACATCATCAAATATAAGCTCTAAGACTAATTCATCATCAAGCTCAATACCTAGTAAAGATCAAATGATGATTGCAAGTATAAAGGAATTAGGCAAAGAGCTTGATGATAATTCAACTCTTGAGGTAAGCTTTGATGGTATGTATGTAAAACTTATTACAGATAATACGGATAAGCTAATGCTTTTTGTAGATGATTCATCCTATATTAATGTTCGAGTTTCAAATAGTGCTTTTAATGATTATTTAAAAAATAGATATTTAAATTGCTACTACAAGGTTAAGGGATTACTTTCTAGGAAAAATAACCAACTTGAAGTGGCATATGAATTAATTACTAATATCACATCAAGCCCTGAAGATTATGATTATACTTTAATTACTAAGGATTGTAATACTATTTTAGATGTTTATAATGATATTGATAATATATCTTTAAGTGAAAAGAAAAATGGTGTCGGTAGCATTGTAACATTTAATGGTGTTCTTATGTCAACTGATCGTTCTGATGCTAACAAAAAAGCTGTTTTGTATGATAATGATCATCTTATTACTGTGATTTCTGATAAAAAAATTTGTGATGGTAAGCTAGATTTAGGCAAAGAACTTAAAATAACGGGAATAACCTCGGTTAAAAACGGTGCACCTGCGGTATTACTTTTGGATATGAGTATTGAAACTAAAAAAATTGAAATTAACTATCAAAATGCTCTAGAGGTTAATCCATCTTATTTTTCAAAGTGGTATCATTTGTCAGATAATATGAAGGATCCTAGCTATAGTGATTATGCAAAGCTTTATTTAGTTTCAGGATATGTTTCAGCTGATGAATCAAGAAAATCTGCCTATTATTTTGGTATATCAGATAAATACAATGATAATTTATCTGATATAGGGATTAAAACAGTAATTAAAGGAGTTTATTTAATGAATCACTTAAATATTAAAGAAGATAATGTTTTATCAGATATTTTCTATAATTATTATGGCGATGATATTAAGATTTCTTTATATTGCTCACTATATCAATTTGATTCACAAAATCATGGATGGAAGATATTTCCCTTTGAAACTACTTTAAAAGAAGCATAAATGATTTAGAATGTAAGAAGAAAGGTATATATGATTATGGTTAAAGAATATCTAAAGAAGTATAAATATTGTAAAAATAAACGTTATGATACATTAGCGGGAACATTATCCTTTTTCTTTATTTTGTCATTTGTACCACTTTTATATTTGTGCTTAAATCTATACGTAAAGATTGGTACAAGATTTAATTTAGAGATTGAACTGCCAAGTGTAATTCAAAACTATATATCATTTGATCTAAATGCCGGCGTTTCTATTTTCTTTATACTAACAACTATATATTCCGCATCGAAGTTTTTTACTCAATTAAGAAAAACAGGTGAAATTGTTTATGATATAAAAAAGCCTAGAGTAACAATTAAAACACAAGTATTATCGTGTGTTTTGGTTATTATGCTAATGATAATTGTATCGGCAGGCTTGTTATTGATAAGCCTTTGTAATACATTTTTAAAATATTCATGGGCTAAAGCTTTAGTTACTATTTTGACATACTTAGTATTTTTATTGATGCTTTATGGCTTTTTATGTCTGATAAATAAAACGGCTTGTCAGATTGATGTTCGTATCAGGGAGTTAAATAAAGGAATTATTTTTTCACTTATTTATGTAACAATTGTATCAGCGATATTTATTGTGTATGTGACAAGCTTTGCTGATTTTGAAAAACTATATGGTGTTTTTTCAACTATTGTAATTGCTTTTTTATACGTATTTTTAATGATGAAGGGAATTGTAATGGGAATTATTAGTAATGAAAAAAGGTTAAAAAATAAATAAAATTTTAAAATAAAGGTTAAATAAAAGTCAAAGTATGATATAATGAAGAAGAATTTAAGGAGGCTTATATATGGCAAAAACAGGAAAAACAGGTGGTTTAGGTTTCGGTGCATATTTAGCATTAGTATTGAATGCAGTAGCATGGCTTTTGAAGGTTATTTGTGACCAATTTAATATTAATTGGACAATCAATGGCTATAAGATTCCAACTTTATTGACTGACATATCATCTTTAGTTTTAACTATAGTAGCATTAATCGTGGCTCATGATTATGCATCAAGACAAACAATGTTTTGGCGTGTATTATATTGGGTTATAGCGATTCTAACAATTTGTGCTATTTTATTTGGCGTTGGTAAAAATTTTGTTACTTTTAAGTAAAAATTATATGATGAGTATTTGTTTTTGAAAGTTCATTTATAAAATGTTCTTTGTCAAGAAAAAATACTTGACAAGCAAATATTTTATGGTATAATTGTACCGTAAAATTGATAAAGGAGTGAATTATTTTATGGCAGTTAAAATTAGATTACAAAGATTTGGTGCTCACAAGAACCCTCAATATCGTATCGTTGCATGCGATTCTAAGAGCCCTCGTGATGGAAGATTCCTAGAAGTTTTAGGTACTTATAATCCAGTTGCTAACCCAGCTATCGTTAATGTAAACGAGGAAGCTACAGCTAAGTGGTTAAACAATGGTGCTCAACCTACTCAAACTGTAAAGAATATTCTTAAAAGCATTAAGTCTACTAAGTAATTAGTGGAGGTGCAAAATGGGAAATTTTGAAGCTTTAATTCAAAACTTAATCCAACCACTATTATCTTTTCCGCAAGAACTAGAGGTTCTAAATCTTGGCGAAAGTGATGGATTTTATACCTATTGCGCGAAGGTTAGTGAGGCTGATCTTGGTCGTGTTATTGGCAAAAACGGACATATTGCTCAAGCAATTAGAACTATCTTATATGCAATGGCTTCTAAGGAAGGCGTAAAGGTTCGTTTAAATATTGAATCAAAGTAGAATTAATTCTACAAACTAAACTCTCAGCTAATGAGAGTTTTTTTGTACAAAAAAATAATTATTACATAAATGATGTAATAATTAGTGTTATAATAGTTTCAAAAGGAGTCGGATAACTATGGATTTTTTAGAGGGATATATCATTTGTCCTAACAAAGTTAAAATGGATATTTTAGAAAAATTGAATCAGGATAATAATTTTTTTAACTATAGCTTTATGACATTAGAGGATTTAAAAAGAAGATTAACCTTTAAAGTTAAGCAAAATGCTGTTTTAAAGCTTTCTGACCATTACAATATAAAGCCAGAAATTGCAGATGCTTATATTAATGCTCTTTTAATGCTTAATGGAAGCTATGATTCAAAAAAAGGACTTTTTTTAAAGGAAATATATGATTTCTTATTAAATTCTAATTTAATTGAGACGGATATTATATTTATTAATAGTATCAAGAATCATAATTTTACATTTGTAGGCTATGATGATTCTTTAGAGCTTAAGTATGTTATTTCATTACTTACGGATGCTAAAGTTGATGTTATTTATCCTTTTGCAACTCTTAATTTGCTGCATTTATCCTGTCATTATTTTCCCATAATTGAAGATGAGGTTGCCTATGTGTTTAGGCAAATCATAAAATTAATACAAAAGGGGATAAATTTAAACGATATTAAAATTTGCAATTTAGATTCAGATTATAATTTTGTAATAAAAAAATATCTAGAAGCTTATAAAATTCCTCTTGAACTACCTCAAAATAAAGAAATAGAAAGTACGAATATTTATCATGATTTTATAAATCATATTAAGGACGGAAAAAAATACCAAGAAATTGTAGAATTATTAAAAAGTAATGATAATACTATTTTAAATAAGTTGATAGAAGTAATTAATGCTTATAAGCTTTATGATAATGATCCAAAAGATGATTTAAAATATTGGCCTTATTTGGCTAAAAAGATATCATTTGACTCTTCTAAATATGATAATACTATTGAACTTATTGACATGGATGAGCTTGATTTTAATAAGAATAAATATGTATTTTTACTTAATTTTAATCTTGATGCTTGTAAGGTAATTAAGGATGAAAGATTTATTCTTGATGAAGAAGCTCAAGCTTTAGGACTGGATACAACCAAAAGTATTAATGAATGGACAAAGGCTAAACTTTGTGCAAGTTTGAATCAAAATCCTAATATAACGATTACCTATTCTTCAATGCATAGTTTTAAGGCTAATAATCCATCACCATTAATTGATGAATTAAATATTGAAAAAATAAAGCATAATGATTATGAAGTTGGGTATAACAAGGTTATAGATGATCTTTATATGGCTAAAAAATTAGATGACTATATTAAATATAATGAAAAAAATGAAATTTTATTCAAATATTATTATGATGGCTTAGGATATAATTCCTATGATAATAAATATAAGAGATTAAATAAAGAAGTATTTCATAATAAGATAAGAAAACCTTTTACCCTATCATATACTGATATTCATAATTATTTTCAATGTCCATTTAAGTACTATTGTCAAAAAATTTTAAGAATTGATACCTTTACACCAACTTTAGATGCGATGCTTGGAAGCTTTGCACACGCTATTTTAGAGGATTTTGAAAATGAAAATGATTCATTCGATTTTGAAGTGTCTTCCAAATTGAGGTTCGAAGACGAAAAAAATAAGGCTCTTGAGGAACGATTATATGAATTTAGTGCTAAGGATATCTTTTATTTTAACAAAATGAAAGAACATATTAAACTGGTGATTGAAGAAATTAAAGCTCATAAAAATCATACCTCCTTAAATAATACTTTATGTGAAAAGAAGATGGATGTATCACTTTATGATGGCAATTTAATCTTTAAAGGCTTTATTGATAAACTTTGGTATTCATCTGACAAAAGCTATGTAGCTATTATTGATTATAAAACAGGTAAGGATAAGGAATCACTTGATAATCTAATTTATGGTGAAAATCTTCAACTTCCGGTTTATATTTATCTACTTAAAAATGATAGTGAATTTAAACATGCTAATTTAGTAGGCTTTTATCTTCAAAAAATAAATATTGTCCTCCCTAAAAAAGGTGATGGATCTTTGGAAGAACAAATTCAAAAGAATTTAAGGCTTGAGGGGTATACTCATCCGGATTATGTTGACTATATTGATGACAATCGTGGTGAATATTTAAAAAATTATAAAGAAAATAAGGATACATCAGTTTCTAAAAGTAGTAAGATTTTTAATGATAAGGATGTAGAAGATTTATTTGAGCTGGTATCTAAAAAGGTTGATGAGGCTTATAATGGCATCATGAATGCTAATTTTGATATTACAGCAAAAAGAATTGATGGAGTAAATATTAGTTGTGAGTATTGTCCTTTTGTGGATTGTTGCTACAAAACGGATAAGGATATTGTTGAACTTAAAGGAAAAAAGTGGAAGGAGGAAGATGAAAATGCCAATGAATGACATGCAGTATCTTGCGGCATATGGTGATTTTGATAAGGATGTTTTAGTATCAGCTGGTGCTGGTTCTGGTAAAACTCAGGTTTTAACTAGTCGTGTTACTAACTTAATTGAAAAGGGTGTAAAACCAACAGAACTTTTAGTTTTAACATTTACTAATGCTGCTGCTGCGGAAATGAAGAGCCGTGTTAGAGGCATGCTTAGTGAAAGGCAAGATTTAAGAGATTCTATTTCCTTACTTGAACAGGCCTATATTACAACATTTGATTCATTTAATCTTTCAATGTGTAAGAAATACTTTTATGCCTTAAATGTTTCACCTAATATAGGTATTTGTGATGCATCATCAATGAAAATTAAAAAAATTGAAATTATTGATGACATTTTAAATGAGCTTTATGAAGCCCATGATGATGCTCTTGAGGATTATTTGAATAATTTTACTGATAAAAGAGACGATATTTTAAAGGATAATCTTTTAATTCTTATAAATGGTCTTGATAAGCTTGATGATTCTTTAGACTATTTAAAGCACTATAATGAAAAATTCTTTTCAGATGATTTTTTTGTAAAAATTAAAGATGATTATCTTAAACTATGCTTAAACTATAAAGAAAAGGCTGTAAAAATATTAGAGGATTTAATGTCTAGCACTGATTCAGTTAAAAGTCATAAGCAAATTCAAGAAATTATTGATACCTATTTAAAAAATAATTATGAAGGAATCAAGGAAGCGGCTTTAATGTCACTTCCAAGAAAGGGTAAAAATGATGATGAATCATTTTCGCTTTTAAAGCTAAAATTAAAAAAAGAGGTTCAAGATCCCCTTTCTTCCCTTACAAGGTATGAATCCTTAGATGATGCTATAAATAAATATTTATTATCAAAAAAATCAATTAATTTATTTATTAATATTTTAATTAAATATTATGAAAGAATAGAAGAATACTCCTCTCAAACGGGCTTATACGAATTCAATGATATTCAAAAGCTTGCAATAAGGCTTGTTAAAAATAATCCAGATATAAGAGAAGAAATGAAAAAACAGTTTAAGTATATATTGATTGATGAATATCAAGATACTTCAGATTTACAGGAAATATTTATAAGTTATTTTAAGAACAACAATCGTTTTATGGTTGGTGATATTAAACAGTCAATTTATCGTTTTAGAAATGCTAATCCTAATATCTTTAAACAAAAATATGAAAACTATTATCCTATTACGAAGGATAATTATCCTTCGTTACAGGAAACATTTAAAAACGCACCTGGCTATTTAATTGATATGAATCAAAATTTCCGTTCAAGAGCAGAGGTTCTTTTAGATATTAACAACATGTTTTCACTTTTAATGACTAAAGAGGTTGGTGATGCAGAATATGCTAAATCTCACCAAATGAAATTTGGTCTTACTGTTTATAATAACCAAGCATGTAGTGATGAAAAAGGCTTTAGTAGTGATTTTATTTATTATCCTTATGATAAAGAAAAAAAGATTGACCGTGCTTATTATGAGGGCTATATTATAGCTTCCGATATTAAAAGTAAGCTTGGAAACTATATGGTATTTAATAAGGATTTAAAGGGCTTTAGGCCGGCAACCTATGATGATTTTTGTATTATCCTTGATAGGAAGGATCATTTTGAGATTTTTAAAAGAGTTCTTGAGGCTAATAATATACCAGTTGTAATTTATGCCGATAGTACTGTTTCTGATTCCTATCCAGCAATGGTTATTTTAAATATTTTGCATCTTATAAGCTATCATTATTTAGCAAAATTTACTAGTGATTATTATCACGCCCTTACGAGCGTTTTAAGATCCTTTATTTGTCAAAAAAGTGATGAGGAAATTTTTGAGATTGTATCAAATAGAAATTTAGACAATGAAATTTCAAGGAATGCAAGAAGCTTATCTTATCTTGTAGATACAACTGATTGTGCAAGTATTTTAAATAAGGCTTTGGAGATGTTTGGATTTTATTCTAAAGTTAAGCTTGTATCAAATATTAACGATGCTCTTCATGCTGTAGAATATATTTCTAATAAACTTGGTGAATTAGCTAAGATGGGCTATAATTTTACTAAAATAGTAGAAGAACTGGATATCCTTATAAAAAATGGTGAGGATGCTAAATATTCAATGGACGTTTCTACATCCCACGGAGTTAAAATGATGAATATTCATAAATCTAAGGGTCTTGAATATCCTATTTGCTATTTTGCAGATTTTAATCATGCCTATAATAAATCAAATGTAAAAGCAGGTACAGGCTTTGATTTGAAATATGGAATTTATATGCCTATTAATGATGAAGGTATTGATGATACGATGATTAAAGCCTTATATAAGGACACATGGGTAAGAGAAACAGTTTCAGAAAGACTAAGATTATTTTATGTAGCTCTTACTAGAGCTCGGGAAAAAATGATTTTTATTCGAGATATTACTAATTCTGATGACTCTAAGGATACTCAAAGTCAATCGTCATTTGGTCAATATTTTGATTATATTGAGGCTAAGGCTCCAAATATTATAAAGAATAGGATTGATTTAACAGAAGATTATTTTTCTGGCTTAGATGTTAAGGCAATTGAAGGTCATTTTTATTCTTTAGGCCTTAAAAACAATAATGAAATAAAATATGAGTCACTTAATTTGGATATTAAAGAAATAAAAAATGATCATATTTCTAAGCGTATGAATAAGTTGTCAAATAAGCATTTAGATACAATGCTTGAAAATGGTCTTAATTATCACTATATCTTAGAAATGCTTGATTTTAAGAGGCCATTTGAATCTTTAAATGAAATGAATATTGATTTAACTAGTAAAAAAATTATTGAAAATGTTTTGAAAATGGATTTGATGAAAAATATTTCGCATGCTAAAACTTTACATGAATATGAGTTTTCTAGTATAATAGAAAATAAGGCATATCATGGAATTATTGACTTGCTTGTAATTTATGATGATTACATCGATATTATTGATTATAAGCTTAAAAATTTTGATGATGAAGCATATGATAGACAATTAGGACTATATAAGGCTTATGTTAAAAGTAAAACTAATAAACCAGTTAAATGTCATTTGCTATCTATCATAGATGCCAAATCACGTGAAGTTGAGGTATGAAAATGAATTATTATCGTATTGGTAAAATATTAAATACTCATGGTCTTAAGGGGGACCTTAAGATTATGGTTGTATCGGATTTTGAAAGATTTAATGTTAAGGATAAGGTTTATTTATACTATAAGGACGAATATATTCCTTTAGTTGTAAAAAAAAGAACGGATTATCCACCTCATATTCTTGTTCGCTTTGAAGGACTTGAGGATATTAATCTTGTTGAAAAGTATAAAGGATATGAACTATTTATTAGTGAAGATGAACAACAACCACTTGATGATGGTGAATATTATTTTCACGAATTAATTGGCCTTGATGCTTACAATGATAGAGCTGATTATAAAGGTAAGGTTATAGATGTAAGAGAAGTACCTCAAGGCTATTTACTTGTAATTAAAATGGAAAATGGGAAAAAAGCTTTAGTTCCTTTTCGCGATGAATTTATTGGTAAGGTTACTAAAGAAAGAGTCATTATTAAAGAGATAGAGGGGCTTTTCTAATGAAAATAACGATTGTAACTTTATTTCCTCATATGTTTGATGGCTTTTTAAGTGAATCAATAATTAAAAGAACAATTGATAAGGGCTTAATTGAATTTAAAATTGTTGATTTAAGAGAATACTCACTTGATAAGCATCATCATGTTGATGATACTCCTTATGGTGGAGGAGCTGGTATGGTTTTGAAATGTGATATTATGGACCGTTGCTTAGAGGCGAATAAAGCATTAAATTCGCACATTTGTCTTATGACCCCTCAAGGACATCAATATAAACAAGAGGACGCTAGAAGACTTAGTATGCTTGATGATATAATTCTTGTTTGTGGTCATTATGAGGGCTTTGATGAAAGAATAAGAGATTATGTTGATGAAGAGATTTCGATTGGAGATTTTGTCTTAACCGGAGGGGAACTTCCTTCAATGATAATTTCTGATAGTATTACAAGACTTCTTGATGGAGCTATTTTAAAGGATTCCTATGAAGGAGATTCATATTCTAATGGACTTTTAGAATATCCTCAATATACGAGACCTCAAAGCTATAAGGGAAAAGAAGTTCCATTTGTTTTACAAAATGGAAATCATAAGGAAATTAATAGATGGCGTCAAAAAGAATCTTTAAGAAGGACTTATTTAAGAAGACCTGATTTGCTTGAAAAATATCAAATGACAAAGGATGATTACAAGCTACTTGATGAAATCAAGTCAGAAGAAGAAAAATAAACTAAATTCATTAATTGATTAAAATAGATAAATAAACGTTGATTTTATTTTAAAAACATTTCACATTTAACAAATGAAATGGGGTGATTGCAATGAGGAAAGATTTTATCAAGTCTATTTTTTTAAAAAATAAAATATTATTGTTTTTTTACTGCTTAATTGAACTAATTTTTGTATCATCAGAAGTAGCTATTGCCTATGTTTTACAAAAGGTCATTGATTTAATAAATAATTATAGCGTAAATAATTTGTTAATAGTTATTATTTTAGCAATATCATCGATTTTTATTTTTTTCATTTCTTCATATATAACTAGCCTACTTAAGGCTAAAATTATTCAAAAGTTTAAAGATAATCTTTATGATGATATATATAATAAAACTATAAATTCTAGTTTTGATTCTTTAAACAGTAATAATAATTCATTTTATATATCACTTGTTGTAAATGATGTATCTTCATTAGTTGAAAATTATTTAAAATCAATATTAAGTTTTCTTGGGGCAGTATTTTTATTTATTTTATCAATTGTTTATCTTATCTATATCTCACCAATTATTGCTATATTAATATTTTTAACTTCAGTTGTTATTTCCTTATTTCCGTTATTATGCTCTAAAAGATTACAACAAAAAAAACAAAAACATATATCTAGTCAAGAAATTTTTACTGATAAAATAACAGATTTTTTTCAATTTATTTCACTAATTAAAATTTATAAAATATATGACTATGAGAAAAGAACTTGATGAAAAAAACAACAAATATGAATACATGTGAAGCAAAGTTTAAAATTAGCTCAGAACTCATAAAAATAATTACAATTGCATTATCATATCTTGCCCAAATAACAGTGTTTATTGTTGGAGCAATTTTGGCAGTAAATAATATGATTAAAATATCTTCATTGGTTGCGTCAATTCAAGTATCTGGTTATGTTGTATCGACTATTACAACTATTATTGTTTCATTTGAAATGATTATAGCCTCTAAGCCAGTAAGAGAAAGAATTAACTGTTTTTTTAAGGATGAAGATAGAACAAAAAGTAATTGTATAATTGATAATTATGATATTAAAATAAGTAATCTATACTTTAAATATGAAAACAAAATAATTTTTAATAATTTTACTATTAATATTAGTTATGGTAAAAAAGTTTTAGTATTAGGTGAATCAGGCTGTGGTAAAACAACATTATTAAAAATATTATTAGGAATTAATACTAAATTTGATGGTTCTATTAAATATGGTAATATAGATATAAGAGATATAAATGATTCATTATATGATTTTTGTCTTTTAGTTCCTCAAGAAAATATGATATTTCATGATACAATTAAAAATAATATTTTACTTGGAGCAAGCATTGATCTCAATGAATTAAATAAAATAATAGAATTTACAGAATTATCTGATCTTGTTAAAAATTGTGAAAATGGTATTGATACAATGATTAAAGATAATGGAAAAAACATATCAGGTGGTGAACGTCAAAAAATAGGACTAGCAAGAGCATTGATTAGAAAACCAAAAATTCTTTTTTTAGATGAATCATTTTCGGCCATTGATAAAGATTCAACAATTACAATAAAAGATAAGCTCTTCGATTTGCCTATAACAATAATTGAAGTCTCACATCATAATTATGAACTATCAAAATATGATTTTATTATTGATTTAAATAAAATTGATTAAATATAAGATGACATAATTGTATTAAAAACAAAAGTTTAGGAAAAAGAATAAAATAATTTATTTAAAATAGCTATAATTTCATAACTTTAGAAAGTCAAAAATTTAGTGTAAAAATAGCTAATTTTTTGACTTTTCTTTTACACATAATTGTTATATAATGAGCTTGAAATTAATAAATGACGGTACTACTTCTAAATCACATAGAAGAGGTGACGTTTATGATTAAACATAAAGTCCTCCACTATGTAATGGAGGATTACTCTAAATGTTAAGCTTTATAGCTACAATTTTAAGTATTGTAATTTCAGTATTTAGAATTGTTAAATACATTTCAACAAATAAACTAAATTATAAAAAAACAATTGACACTATAATGTCTTTATGGTAAAATACAAAAGGCTAGAAAGCTAGTCAAGGCACATTATTCCGCTGAAGAGACAACGCTTCATGAATTTTGGGTGATAAGGAGCGTGAAAATTATGGCAAAGGGGCAAGCATTAATCAATGAAATTACTGCACAATACCTAAAGCAAGATGTACCAGCATTCCGTCCAGGTGACAATGTTAAGGTATATGTTAAAATTGTAGAAGGAGATACTCATCGTATCCAAGTTTTCGAAGGTTTAGTAATTAAGCGTCAAGGTGGAGGTATTTCTGAGACTTTCACTGTTCGTAAGATTTCTTACGGTATTGGTGTTGAACGTACATTCCCTGTACATGCACCAATCATTGACAAGATTGAGGTTACTCGTCTTGGTAAGGTTCGTAGAGCTAAGTTACATTATATTCGTACACTTTCTGCAAAAGCATCTCGTATCAAAGAACGTCGATAATGAGATTATGGATCAGGTTTATTCCTGGTCCTTTTTTGTTTACTTGCAAAGTGACTCTTTTTAGAGTATAATGATTTCGAATTTAAATGGAAAAGAGATGATTTTGTGAAGCTAAAGAGAAAAATAAAACCTCAATTTCTAATAATTATATCATTTTTATGTGTTATATTAGCAGGAACACTTTGTTTATTGCTTCCGATTTCAACAACAAATAGAAAAGGCCTTTCCTTCTTAGATGCCCTTTTTCTTTCAACATCATCAACTTGTGTTACAGGTCTTTCAACTATAGCAGTTGGACCGACATTATCTACATTTGGTCATCTTATTGTTTTGATATTAATTGAAATAGGCGGTCTTTCCTTTTTAACCTTAGTATCATTTATTTATTCTCTTGTTGGAGCTAAGATTGGTGTTTCTAGTAGGTTATTAATGAAAGAAACCTTAAATCAAGATACTAGTAGAGGAATTGTCCAACTTGTAAAAAAGGTTGTACCATTGGCATTAATTATTCAAGCAATTGGTGCCTTATTATTATTTTTTATTTTTAGGTTTAAGTATGATTATAGTTTTCTTACATCTTTAAAATATGGATTGTTCCATTCGGTATCAGCATTTAATAATGCAGGTATTGATATGTTTGAAAATGAATTATCTTCTTTAATGCCATATACGAATGATGTTATGCTTAATATTATTATCCTGGTTCTAATTACTTTAGGTGGGCTTGGCTTTATTGTTATTATCGATGTTTTATCAAAAAGAAGATGGTATAAGCTTCAGCTTCATACTAAAGTTGTTTTAATTGTTACCTTTATTATATTAATAACAGGAGCCTTAGGCTATAAGCTTTTCTTTCATTTATCAGGTGATGATATAACCTGGCTTCAAGCATTCTTCCAAAGTGTTACAACAAGAACAGCGGGCTTTGCATCAATTGATCAATCTAGGGTTGAGGCATGTAAGCCTGCATATCTTTTAAGTGTTATTCAAATGTTTATTGGAGCTTCTCCTTGTTCAACTGGTGGAGGCTTAAAAACAACTTCGTTTACAATTTTAATCGTATCAATTTTATGTTTTGCAAAAGGTCAAACACCTAATATTTTTAAACGTAAAATAAATCAACAAACAATTAATAAGGTATTTATTTTGTTTGTAGTAGAAATAGCTTATCTTGCAATAGCTATTTTACTTGCCTGTGCTTTTGAGGCTAAATCCTCATTTTCGTTAGAATCAATTGCCTACGAAGTAATTTCTGCCTTTGACACGGTAGGATTAAGTACAGGAATCACTTCAACTCTTAATGCAGCTACAAAGATTTTAATCATAGTTACAATGTTTATTGGCCGTTTGGGACCACTTACTTTTATTTCCATGTGGACATCAAGAACAAATTTAATTATAAGTCGTGATGTTAAATATGTTGAAGGTAAAATTATTATAGGATAGATGGAGGATAATTATGGGAAAGAATTATATGGTTATCGGGCTTGGTCGTTTAGGAACTTCAATTGTTAAGGAGTTATCTTTACATACTAAGGATATTATCGGTGTTGATGTGGATGAGGCATGTGTTAATCAGGTATCTGAATACATTGAACAGTGCTTTGTCTGTGATTCAACTAAAAAAAGAATTCTTGAGGAAATTGGTGCTAAAAATATCGATCATGCTGTTGTGGCAATTGGTAATAATTTGCAAGCTACAATTTTAACAACAATCAATTTGAAAGAACTTGGAGTTAAATATATAACGGTTCGTGTCGATGATTCTGAATATTCAAATGTTTTAGAAAGATTAGGTGCTGATGAGGTTTTAATTCCTGAAGATGATGCAGGGCGTCAATATGCTAAACAAATTCTATCAGATACAATGCTTGATTATTATTCGATTGATCAAGAACATGCTATTGTGCAAATTGCTATTCCTCATGATTTTGAAGAGCATAGTCTATTAGAGCTTGATTATCGTAACAAATATGATATTAATATTGTTGGCATTATAAGAAGTGGGAAATTCTTCTTGCCAAAGGGCTCTGATACAATTAAACCTTTAGATGCTATTTTAGTTGTTGGAAGAAATTTAAAGATTACTAAATTTGATAAAGCAATCAATGGATAATTAAAAATATGTAAAAAAGCTTGAGTAAAAAACTTAAGCTTTTAATCTTTTGTGCGGCTTTTTCCTTAACAAATATAAAAAAATAAATATAATCAAGTTAGGTGATATGAATGAAAATTATTAATTTAAATTCACGTTCAGTAACGATTGAGCTTGAAAGTAATACTCCATATTATAATGAAGAGGAGTATGAGATTTTTTTAAATGACAATTTAATAAGAAAAGAAAAAAGGAATGTTTTTACTATTTATGATTTAGAACCAGACTCAGATTATAAAATAGAGGCCCAAGGTATTATTAACTTTCATACCCCTAAAGAAAAATGGACAGTTTATCTTAAGGACTTTAATCCCTATAAAGATGGTATAAATAATGATACAGCTTTTCTTCAGGCTGCGATTATGGCAACACCTGTTGGAGGTACTTTAATAATTGAAGAAGGAACGTATCTAGTTACATCATTATACTTAAAATCTAATGTAAATATATATTTAAAAAAGAATGCTAGAATTTTAGCTTCAACTAATCGTCGTGATTATCCGATTCATCCTTCTTATGCGAATGTTGGCTTATGGGAGGGAGCAGAGGTTAATAATTTTTCCTCAACAGTAAATTTTATTGACAATGAAAATGTTACCATTTATGGCGAGGGTGAAATTGATGGACAAGCTGAAAATGGTGATTGGTATATAAATCATAGAGTAATGAATATCGCTTGGAGAGGACATTCAATTTTTATGGTAAGGTCAAATAATATTAATATTATTGGTCTTTATGTTCATAATACACAAGCATGGGCTATTCATCCTTATATGTCCTCAAATCTTAATTTTTATAATTTATATATAAAAAATAATCCTAAAATGCCAACAACTGATGGTATTGATCCTGATTGTTCAAATAATATTGAAATAAAAGGCTGTAAGTTTTCTGTAGGTGATGATTGTATCGCGATAAAATCAGGAACATACGATTTAGCTTTAAAATATAAACAAGCCTCTAGTGATATTTTGATTGAAAATAATTTAATGGCTGATGGTCACGGCGGAGTTGTATTTGGAAGCGAATCTTCAGGTGGTATAAAAAATATTATTGTAAGAAGATGTCTTTTTGAAAATACGGATAGAGGCTTAAGAATAAAAACAAGAAGAGGAAGAGGAAATGTTGGTCAAATTGATAATATCACCTTCGATGATATCGTTATGAACAATGTTTTAACACCTTTTGTAATTAATAGCTATTATAATATGGGGCCTAAGGGTGGACATGAGGAGTATGTTTGGACAACTAAAGCTTTACCTGTTGATGAATATACACCGGTCCTAGGAGCTTTTCATTTTTCAAATATGGTATGTAATGATGTGAGTATCGCAGCCGGTGTATTTTTAGGACTTGCGGAAATGCCAATCAAATTAGTATCATTTGAAAATGTATCTTTTAGTTATAATAAAGAAGCTTTAGAAGGAATACCTTGTATGATGGAGCATCCTTATAAAATGAAAAGAGCAGGAATTTTTTGCCTAAATGTAGAAAAACTAGAAACTAAGAATGTAACATTTGATGGTGTTCTTGGTGATGAAATTATAAAAGAATGGACTAGATAATATGATTCTTTCTGCGTTTGATAATTTAGCATTTACATGTAATGCTGTACTTCCTATCATTTTAATTATTATGCTAGGATATTTTTTAAAGCGAATTAAGCTTTTGCCAGATGGTTTTTGGAAAATGGCAAATAAGCTATGCTTTAAAATTTGTCTTCCAGCAATGTTGTTCATTAATATTTATAATGTATCGGATATAGCAGGTATTGCCAAGCAATGGCGAATTGTATTATTTTGTGTAATTGCGATTTTACTTGTATTTGGACTTGGTCTATTGTATGTTATTTTCTTTGTAAAAGAGGATAAGCAAAAAGGTGTTATTCTTCAATGTGTATATAGATCAAACTTTGCCATAATTGGTGTTTCTCTTGCCGAATCTCTTTCTGCAGGAAGAAGTGAGCCAGTTGCGCTTGCGGCGGTAATTTCTGCAATTTCAATTCCTTTATATAATGTTTTAGCAATAATTTCTTTATCTATATTTGTACATGATGGTAATTCAAAGGCTAGTGTTAAGGATATATTAATTAAAATTATAAAAAATCCTTTAATTATTGGTGTTTGTCTTGGTATTTTATTTTTAGGATTTAGAGCTTTACTTTCAATTGGAAGAGATACCCCACTATTTACTATTAAGGATAATGTTCCCTTTTTATATACAACAATTAACAACTTAAAGCTTATTGCGTCTCCTCTTGCTTTACTTGCTTTGGGTGGTGATTTTACCTTTAGTGCTATTTCAAGACTTAAAAAACAAATTATTGCAGGTACTCTTGCTCGTATACTAATTGTTCCTATTGCATGTCTTGTCGTTGCATATCTCTTAAATAAGAGTGGAACTTTCTTTGGAATGGATAATAGTATGTGCTTCCCTGCCCTAATTGCTTTATTTGGTACTCCCGTTGCAGTATCATCAGCTCCAATGGCGGCGGAAATGAATAATGATGATGAACTTGCAGGACAACTTGTTGTGTGGACTTCTATCACATCAGCTTTAACTTTGTTTTTTATTATTTTTGTTTGTTCATTACTGGGAATATTTGCAATTTAATACTTTTAGAAGAGTGAATTACATAGTATGTAGTTCCTTTTTTTATTGGTATGATATAATTACTATATCATGAAATAAAAGGGATGTTATAGTAAATGAAAAAACAAGAACAAAGAGAACAAACTGATAAAGTTATTTTTAAGGAATATATTAAATTGCTTAAAAATGATGATAAGCCAACTATTATAAAGCTATGCAGTAATGCCAAAATTAATCGAGAAACATTTTATAGACATTTTGAGACTAAACAAAATTTTGAAAGAATGTTTGTTAAATATGTATTTTTAAAATATAATCAAATTTCTGAAGATAAGAATTTCCTATTTAACATTAGGTGTTATATTGAAATTATAAAGCAGTATAAGAATATTATGGTAAAATTATTAAATTCACCTGATATTAGAGAAGAAATATTAAATGAAATAAAAATTAGGTTAAATGATAAAGCCTTAGATGAGTCTAAAAAGGCTAAGCATATATTTTTAATCGGTGGAATTAATAGTAATATATATGCATATATTAATGATGAAATTACAAGTGAAAATCTTATAGGTGTTTTAGAATTATATTTGAAATAATCCCATACAAAAAAAGAGAATTTGTTTCTTTTTATTATTAAAATAAAATGGTAATATAAGAATACAGGTGATTTAAATGAAAAAATATTTATTATTTATCGGCTTATATTTGTTTGGAATTTCATCTATATGTAAAGCAATAATTGGATTAAGAATCCATCCTGATGATGGCTTTTATGGATTTATATATGCTGATTATGGGGTTTTATTTTGGGTGATTTGGATTATTTCGGTTGTACTTATTATAACGGGCCTAGGCTTATACTTGTATGATGAGATAAAAAAGCGTCAAAAATAAGGCTTTAAAATTACAAAGAATAAGATGATTTATAATAAATTGTCTTATTTTTTTTATGGAAAAAACTAAGTATATGTTATATAATTAACCTATATGAGGAGGATTATGGTTGCCTATGAATTATGATACTTATTATAAAATTTTAACAATTATATATTGTGCTTATCTTTTAATCGCATCTTTAGTTATGCTAATGATGTATAAAAATGATAAAAAAAGAGCGATTAATGGTAGTGCTAGAATTAAAGAGAAGAATTTACTTTTAGGTTCTATTCTTGGTGGTGCAATTGGTTCCTTTATTGGCCGTCTTTTGTTTCATCATAAAACTGACAAGAAATATTTCTCCCTTGTTATTTATTTAAATTTAGTACTAGAAGCCTTAGTTTTAGTATTATTAGTCACTAAGTTAGTATAGGAGGTATATTATGCCAAAAACAAGCTTACAAAAGTCACATTCTAAGTGGTCAAACTTTAAATTAACATCATTATCTGTTTTAGCATCATTTTTTTCTTGTGCTATATGGATTGTTTTAATTTTTAAAGAAAATATAAAGAACGAATATCTTTTTTATATTCCACTAATACTATGTGTAGTATTACTTATTTTAACAATGACAATGTTTTCTAAATTTAAGAGGTAATTATGAGTTATAAAATATTACGTGAATTAGTTGAGGCCTATTCTCCATCTGGCTGTGAGGATAGTGTCCAAAAAGTATTATATAAAAATTATAAGACTAGTGATAACCATTTTGTAGTTGATAATAGAGGCGCAATGACGGCTATCTATAATGAGAATAATGATTATAAGGTAATGCTTATTGCTCACGCTGATGAAATAAGCTTAGTTGTAAATGGTTATAACGAGGATGGTACCTTAAAGGTTGATTCTAATGGCGGTATTAGAACGAAGCTTTATGTTGGACAAAGAGTAGTTATAATATCAAATGATAAAAAATATTATGGTGTAATGGGCTATAATAGCGATATGCTAAAAAAAGAGAAGCTTGAGGTAAGTGATTTATTTGTTGACTTAGGCTTTAAGGACTCTTTAGAGGCTAAGTCAAATATCGAGCTTGGAAGCTTTGTTATTCATAATGAGAATTATTTAGAGCTTCAAAATGATATGATTTGTGCAAGAGCCTTTGATGATAGACTTGGTGATTATATTATTCATGAAGCTGCCAAAAAAGCCTACAAAGATACAAATGCCCAAATATTAGTTACAACCTCAACTGGTGAAGAAACAACCGGTCGTGGTGCCTATAGTAGTGCAATGATGATGAAGCCTGATTTATGTATTGTTGTAGATGTGACATTTTCAGGAGACTACCCTAATGCAAATATTGAAAATGATGTAGCACTTGGTAAGGGTGGCGTTATTTGTAGAGGCTCTGTTATTAATAGAAAGTTAAATGAAATGCTAGTTGAAACAGCAAAAGAGCTTAATGAACCACTTCAATATGAGGTATGGCAAGGAAGAACAGGTACTGATGGTGATACCATTTTAAAAACAAATATTGATACACCAATTGTTTTATTTTCTATTCCCTTAAGATATATGCATTCTCCTGTTGAGGTTGCATCTAAATATGATATAGATTCTATGATAAAAGTTTTAAGTTCATTTTTAAAGAAAATTAATAAAAATATAGGCTTAGCTCCTTATAAATTAGAGGAATAAACTATATGAAGTATAGTAAATTTAAATTATCACTTGCATGTCTACCATTCATTTTAAGCTTAATAGGAATGACACTAGGTATTTTCTTTTGTGCATATTTAGATAATTATTTAAGTGTAGCCTTTATTCCTCTTGCGATTATCTTTTTTGTGCTACTTTGTATGGGAATAAGACCTATTATAAGAATGGTAAATCGAATTAAGATTATTAAATATGTTAGCTATAAAATAAAGCCTATTGAAGAATTTGCAGCATATTTAAAAAGTAGTGAAGATTATGAGTCTTGTTTTATGGAAAATGAATCCTACTCTAAACCATTTAATAAAGCCATAACAGCTTTAACTGAATTAGGCTTAAATGGCGATGAATTAGCTGATGAACTTTATAATGAGCCCTTTTTAGTAGATGATCTTGTTAAATCTTTAAAAGGCTTACTTAATGATACAGCTAAGCCCTTTGGGACTATTCCCTATCAATTTTATAAATTAGTGAGGTAAAAAATGATGTTTGATATTAAAGATAAGGTTGCGATTGTAACTGGAGCTAATACAGGCCTAGGACAAGCAATATGTGTTGCATATGCCAAAGCCGGAGCTAAGGTTTTAGGTGTTGCAAGAAGAAGCTGTGCCGAAACTAAGGCGAAAATAGATGCGATTGGTGGTATATTTAATGAATGCACTGCCGATTTATCTTCAACTACACCAATTGATAATATAATTAAAACTGCCATTGATTTATATGGTACAGTAGATATTTTGGTTAATAATGCTGGTATTATTAAAAGAGCTGATGCAGTTGACGTAACAGAAGAGGACTGGGATAGTGTAATAAATGTTAATCAAAAAGTAGTTTTTTTCTTATCCCAAGCATTTGCGAGGGTTGTTTTTGCCCAAAATAAAAAAGGTAAAATTATTAACATTGCATCAATGCTTTCATATCAGGGTGGTATAAGAGTTCCTGCTTATTGCGCTTCTAAGAGTGCAGTAATTGGTTTTACTAGATCATTATGTAATGAATGGGCTAGTAAGGGAATTAATGTTAATGGTATAGCTCCAGGTTATATGGAGACTAATAATACTGAACAAATCAGAAGTGATTCAAAGCGTAATGATGCCATATTAGAGCGTATTCCTCAAGGCCGTTGGGGACGTCCTGATGATATTGCTGGTGCCGCAATTTTCTTAGCATCTGAAGCCTCTGATTATATAAATGGATTTACAATTGCTGTTGATGGCGGTTGGCTTGCAAGATAATAATAAAATTCGAGAAGTGAATGGCTTCTCGATTATTTTTTAATAAATTATAAGCAATAAATATTTATAAATTTTACTACCTAAACATTGAAAAAAACTTGTATAAATGCTATCATTGATGTAAATGAAAAATGGAGGCTTATATGAAAAAAGACATATTTAATAATTATAAAGTTAAGCTTATAATCTTTTTATGTATTGTTTTTTTATGTACAATTCTTGCTGAATTTTTAAGATTTACAAAGCCTTTATTTGATAGAATATATTATGGCTATTTAACACCTATGATAATTGATGCTTTAAGAATTATCATTTATTTTCTTATCTTTTTTGTTTCTACAAATTACGCAAATAAGCATTTCTCAAAAATTGAATATACTAAAATTAAGGATATGTCAACTAAAAGAATTGGTATTTTATATGGAATAACAATTCTAACTATTTTTATTGTCACTGCTATTTTAGGCTTTAGATTAAAATTAGTAGTTGATTTGGGTGAAAATATCGGTATGATTTATTTATATAATAATCTTGCTAAAATTGTGGCCGGTGTTGTAAGAATGCTCATTTCTTTTTTAATAATACGATACACAGAAGAATTATTAAAAAATGTTTTAAGTGCAAAGATGTTAAAGTATTTACCTGCAGGTGGAATAATATCTATGTTAACAATTGGTTTATTTGAGTTTATTATTACGCCTAAAAAAGTCTTTATTGATGTTTTATTTATGCTTTTTCATATTCTTTATGGATATATATATAAATTATCATATAATAATAAGACTATTTGTTTAACAATTATGATGTTTATTAGATTGCTATAGGAGGCTAAATTTTATATGAAAAATTTAATTAAAGAATTTTTTAGACAAAATTGGATAATTCTTTTTACGGCTTTAGCAATTTTATTATTTGAACTAGTATCAGTTGCAATTACATCTAGTGCTTTTTATATTCAAAAGCCTTGGATTTTGTTTTCACAAATAATTTTAGTTATAAGTTTTTTATATGCCTTAAGAACGCAATTGGCTCGGTATATTGTTTCAATTGTAATTTTAAGCATTTATGCTGTTGTTGATTTGATTTTTATTGTTGTTTATGAAATGACAGGTCAAATTTTTGATTATACTATGCTTGAGCTTAAAAATGATGCTTTTGGTATTTTAGAATCGGTACCAATTAATGTTACGTATTTTTTTGTTGTGGCGATTATAATTAGTGCTTTTATTATTTTTGGAGGAAGATATCTAAGAGTATATGAAAAAAGATTATATAAATTTAACCGTAATAGAGTTTTAAAATTTGGGATAATAATAATGGCGGGAATATTACTTTATTTTTCTGTTTCAACCCAGGTTAGCTACCGTAATTTTTATGACGAAATGCTTTATTCTAATACGGATAATAGCTATAAAAAAATGGGAATTACATCGAATTTTTTAAGTCAAATGTATGAATCTAAAACTAAACAAAATGATAAAGAAATGAATGAGCTTGAGCTTACTAGCTTTTTATATGATGATAATCAAATTAAAATGAGTAATTTTAAAGAAAACTATGCTAAAAAATATAATGTTATTACTATTCTTTGTGAGTCATTTGAATGGATGAGCTTTGTTGCATCAGAAGAGGCTTTTCCAAATGGCTTAAAGTTTAATGATCCATCTATGAAGGGAAAAACACAAGAAGAATTATCACGGGAGTTATTTCCCAATTTATATCGTTTGATGGAAGAATCAACGGTATTTAGCAATTTCCATTCAAAGGAAAAAACGGATATTTCAGAAAATTACTCTTATCTTGGTGTTTATCCGACTTCTGCGATAACGAACTATGATTTTTATCAAAATACTATGTCAATGTCGATGGCTAATACTTTAAAAGCCTTAGACAAGGATATAACCTGTAATATTTTTCATAATGGTACAAATAGTTTTTATAATCGAGTAGTATATGAAAAAACGGTAGGTTTTGATAATTATTATGCTTATAATGAACTTTTAAAAAAGAAAAATTTTACTGATTGGATGAGTGAAGGCGAAAGAAATCTTGATAGTGAATTAATTAGTTCATTTAGCGACGAAATAATGCCTACTGATAAAAGATTTTATTCATATATTATTACAATTACAGGCCATGGCCAGTATTCGTATCGTAAGAGTCTAAAACCATATTATGAAAAGCTTAGTGAGTATGGACTTAAGATTGATAGTACTAAGGATTTAAGTGATTTAGATAATTCATTTATAACATATGTGGCCACTACTCTTGAGGTTGACAAAATGATAGGTACTTTATATGAAGAGCTTGAAAACAGAAACTTGCTTGATAATACCGTTATAACTTTATTTGGAGATCATAACTGTTATTATCAGGGATTATCAAACTATGTAAAAAAAATTCCCGAAAATTTTCGTGATCAAAGCTATAATTATCCTTTCTTATATAATGTTCCTTGTATAATGCGAGTTCCTCATCTTAAAGGTCAGGTAATTGATAAATATAGCTGTACTTCAGATATTGTGCCTTCTATATATGATGTACTTGGTATTAATACCTATGACAATATGTTGTATGGTAATAGTATTTTTTCTTTAGAAGAAAGTGTTTTATATTCACGAGCATATAACTTTTTTATGACGGAAAATGCTATTTATACAAGTTTAAATCATTTTAAATATCAACGTGATATTGATATTTATGATTTAACTTCCAAAACAACACGTCTTGTTAATAAAATTAAGCATATTGATCAAGTATTTTATAATGATTATTTTGCTAAAAATGTTGATGTATCTTTAAAAAATTACGCTAAAACGTATGGAGAATACTATCAATATAAAATAAATGACTTGAATTTAATGAGGTAATTATGAAACGTGATGAAGTATTTAAATTTTTAGAAATTAATTTGGGACTTGTTATATGTTCTATCGGTATTTCTTGTTTCTTTTGGCCAACAGGCTTTATAACTGGTGGAGCTTCGGGACTTTCGATTTTGCTTGAACAACTAATACCAAAAATTTCTAATGTTGTTTTTTTATATATAATAAATATAAGTTTACTTGTAATATCTTTACCTATATTGGGCAAAAATTATTTTTTGAAAACCTTATATGCAACGTTAATGCTACCAACATTTGTAGCACTTGCTGAATTTATTATAAAAGCCACTGGCTTATATGATACCCTTGCTGGACTTGAATCTTGGCTTATTGTTTGCTTTGGAGCGGTAATTATGGGTGTTGGTCAAGGAATGTCACTTAGAGCCAATGGATCTACTGGTGGTCTTGATGTAATTGGATCAATTGCATTTAAATGTTTCCATCTTCCTTATTCAATTTCAAATTCCGTAATAAATGGTTTAATAATTATTGCCGGAATGATTGTAACAGGTCTTGAAAAAGGATTAATGGCGGTTGTATTTATGGTTTTAGTTGGTTTTATCTTAGACACCGTTGTTTTTGGAGGTGTTGGAAAAAGAGCTGTCTTTATTAAGAGTGATAAAACAGAAGAGGTAAGAAATATGATTACTAGTCTTTTACATCGAGGCTGTACAATAATAAATTGTGAAGGTGGCTACTATCACATTGAAGGTCAAATGCTTATTTGTGTATGCTTGGCTAAGGAATATGTTATGCTTAGAGGTTTATTAGACCAGATTGATCCTAATGCATTTACTTTTATGACTAAAGCCTCAGAGGTAAGAGGCTTTGGATTTTCTAAAGATGTTTTAAAGCGTAAAGAAGAAATTCAAGCTTTGAAGGAGGAAGAAAATGATTTTAAGTAATAGCTTAGAGATTTGGTTTGTTATTATCTTTCTTATTTTAATAACTTTATTTATGTTTTTCTTCTATATGGCAAGAAAGAAAAGAAAAATGCTTGTTCAAAGTGGAAATTATATTACAAATTACTACAATAAGCATCCTGATGAAAGAAAGTTAGAATATGTTCCATCAAAAAACAAACCCCTAAATCAAAAAAAATCAAATATTTTTTTAGCCTCAAGCTATGCTTTAATTCTTGAAGGAACACGAACTAAGAAGATTAAATATAATGATATTTATTGGGTTTATGGTTTAGTTGCTAAAAACTCTAAAAGAAATAAGCCTAATTATGATGCAGATGGTTTAGTTATTTATACGATTAAAGGAAAGAAAACAATTTTTTTACGTAATCAAGAGCCATATGTTAAATTTTTTCATTCATTAGGAATTCCTTCAGGCTATGGAATGAATGTTAAAGAAGAAGCTTTAAGGCGTAAAAAGGAGTTGAAGTCTCGTGAAAAAAAGTGATATTATAAAATATAACTTAAAATTTAACCATATTGATTCAAAAAATCCTGTTACTATTGGTAATGGTGATTTTGCTATCACGCTTGATCAAACGGGGACCCAAAGTTTATATGAAATTTATAAGGATATTCCTTTAAGTACAATGTCAAATAAAAATTGGTTTTATAAAGATAAAAAAGATATTAAGCCGTCCTATGTTGATGGTAAGGCTTATATGCTTTTTAATTTGGATAATGATCCAAATTATCAGATTAATCGTCAGTATCCATTTAAGTATAGCTTTATGCAAATACTCTTATACGATAATGATAAACTAATTGACATAAATAATATAAAAGATGTAAAACAAGAGCTTGACCTTTATAAAGGAATTGTGACATCAAGCTTTAATTACAAGGAAAAAATTAATAAAACAATATCCTTTATTTATCAAGATCATGATGAATTTAATTTTAAGCTTCAAAGTGATAATTTAAATTTAGCTTTAAAATTTAATTATCCTTCTTATACTAAGAACGGCTACCGTCTAGATATATTACCTAATGTTTTAGTAAAAGAAGATAGGATTACACTTTTATATGATGATAAAAATAGTTTAAGCTTTAAACTAAAATCATCCTCAAATTATCAAATTGTAGAAAATACTCTTATTTTTGATGATAATAATGTATCCTTTTCGTTAGCACTTGATGAAATAAAAGAAGGAAAGCTTTTAGATGAATTTTGGAAGTGTGATAATGGTATTATTATTGATAATGAAGAATTAGTAAAAAAAATGGTATTATCAAAGTACTTGCTTCATGTAAATTCAACGGGTATTTATCCTCCTCAAGAATCGGGTTTAACTTATAATTGTTGGAATTCAAAATTTCATTTAGAAATGCATCTTATACATAGCTTATGGAATATTTATAATAATCATGTAGGTGATTTAGTAAAAAGCTTCGATTATTATTTAAGTATAATGCCATCATCTTTAAAAAGAGCATCATTAAATGGTTATAAGGGTCTTAGATTTCCAAAAATGACAGGACCAGACGGAGAAGATTCTCCCTCAAATATTGGACCACTTCTAATTTGGCAGGCACCACATATTTTATTCATGCTTCAAGAAATATATTATTTATATAATAAGGAAAATATTATTAAAAAATACGAGCCATTAATTAGTGGTACAATTGATTTTATGATTTCTTTTTTAGCCTTAAAGGACTCAAAATATCAAATGCTTGATCCTTTACTTGAGGCTTGTGAGTCAATTCCTTTAGATAGATGTCAAAATCCTAGCTTTGAACTTGAATATTGGCGGTATACCTTAGAAAGACAGCCTAAGATAGATACTGTGCTTTATGGACATCAAAGATATGACTACCTAGATATAGCATCTAAAATAATTACACCTAAAGAAGATGATGGTATTTATCTTAAAACCTATGGTGTAATTGACAAATATGATTTATATAAAGATCATCCTACTGAAGGCTTTTTAATGAGCTTTTTTAAATCAAAGATTGTTGATAAAGAAAAAATGGTAAAAACGATAGACTATATTCTAAAAAATATGGATTTATCTTCCTATTGGGGATGGGATTTCCCTTTTTTAGGATTAAGTTTATTAAATTGTGGTGAAATTGAAAAGTCAATTGAAGTAACACAGCTTAATACAATAAATAATCAGTATTTATATAATGGTTATAATACCTCACCAAGAGATGATCTTAAGGCTTATCTTCCAGGAAATGGTGCTTTTTTAATATATTATTACTATTTATCTAATATACTAATTGCATCTTTGAAGTAAAATATACTATAATTAAAAAAAGGAGTGACATAATGGAACAAAAGAAATTATATATTCATGTAATTGTAAGTGGTCTGCTGCTTGTAATTGCTTCCCTTTTTATTGTCCTTGCAATGCGAGGCTTAAAGGGCGAAGGAGATATTGCTCAAACTAAGGATATAATATTAATCGCAATCGGAACTGTTTTATTTATTGCTTCAATGATTAATATATTATATATAGCATTTAAGATTTTAAAGGAAAAGAAAATTATATGATTGTATTAGAGTTAATTAATGATGCTTTAGTGATTAAAATTAAAAAAACCTCTAAAAAAGCTTTACTATTTGGAGCATTAGGCCTTATTATTCTTCTAATATTATTTTTTTCCTTCCAAAGTTTATTGCCCCAAATTGTAGATCAGGCCTTCTTTATAACCTTAGGCTATTTAATAATTTATGCTCTAGCATATTTTATTTGGCTACTAGTAACGTCTAAGCCTAAGTATAAAACAGTAACACTTGACTTTAATAAATTTATCCTTAAGGGAAAAGAAAATGTAACTCTTAAGCATGAAGGGCTAGCCTTAGTAAGTCTTGATTTTAGCTATTCACCAGATATTTATGTTAGCATTATTTATAATGAAAATGTAACATATTCCTTTATGATATATAAATCAGCTTATCCCAAGCTTAAGGAATATTTGACCCAAAGTAGACTTAATTATGAAGAATTAAATAATTCTTAAGGGAAGTGATTTAATGCGTAAGCTTTTACTTTTAATATTTCTTGTTTTTTCACTTAGTGCATGTAATTTAGGTTTTTTTAACACGGATAAAAAAGAAGAGTATAGTTATAATTTAGAAATCGATTCACTTCATACTAATGGGCCTTTAGTAACGCATGCTATGCCATCTAAGGGAGATGTTAAATGTCTGGTTATTCCAATTAATTTTATATCTAAAAATAAATCATATAGTATTAGTGATAATATTAATAATGCATTTAATGGAAGTAGCGATGATATTAAGTATGAAAGTGTATCATCATACTATCTTAAATCAAGTAATCATCTTTTAAATTTAAGCTTTAAAATCTTAGATTGGTATACCCCTAATTATGATTTTTCGTATTATGAATCATATTCTAAGAAACAAGAAACGGGTGTTGATATTTTACTTGCTGAAGCCTTAAGCTATTATAATGATAAAGTTGATTATTCTTCATATGATAGTGATAATGATGGCTATATTGATGGAGTTTGGCTTTTGTATAATAAAGAGGCTAGTAGGAATTCAGATTTTTGGTGGGCTTATACATCACTTATGGATAGTAAAAAGGAATATGATGGAAAGAAGACGTTTGCGGTTAGCTTCGCGTCTACGAGCTTTATGAATAATGATGAGAAGTACTACGTGGATTCATCAACTTATATTCATGAAACGGGTCATCTTTTAGGTTTAGATGATTATTATTCATATAATCCTAATACAATTGGGAAAGTATACGGAGCAGATATGATGGATGGTAATTTAGGAGATCATTCATCTTTATCAAAAATTCTTTTGGGGTGGGTTAAGCCTAATATTGTTACAAAATCAGGTGATTATTCACTTAATCCTTTTTCTAAAGAGGATGGAAGTGGTAATGTTTTACTTATAGCTAATCATGAGGTATCAACAATTTATGATGAATATATTTTAATTGATTATTTCACAAATGAAGGGCTAAATAAAGACCAAGGCTTGTTTTTAGGTGATTTGAATCAAAGTGTAAATGGTATAAGAGTATATTATGCTAATGCGACAATAAATTTTGATTCTAATCATAGCCCGATTATGACTGATGATGAGTATTATCAATCAGGATTTAAGTATAGTAATTCTAATATGTTTACTAAAATGCTTCAACTATTAGGGGCTAAAATAAATGATAATTTATATTCGATTACAAGTAATCGCTTAGCTAATGCCGATTTTTTATATACTGAAAAATCACTTCAGTTTGGTATAGATGCATGGACAGAATTTAAATATGTAGATAATTCAAAGGTTAATTTTAAGATGAAGGTAAATAGTATTGGTGATGTAGCTAATATTACAATAACGATGGAGGATTAAAATGATTTTAACATATGATGAGGGCTTTAAAAGAGCGAGTAACCCTGAGTGGTTTAAATCATTCTTTAAACGAGATGAGATTGCAACGGATGAAGAGGTAAAAAAAATTAATGAGCTTGCTTTAGAGGTTGGTCTATCATATTTAAAGGAATATTTAGAGGAGGATAGAGATGTTATTTTACAGCGTGAATATGTAGCTGATTTAATTTCCTATCTTGAAGAAGTAAAGGGTGGTACAAATGGAAGAAATTTTGAAGGAGATTCTAAAACAAAAAAATAAAAAGGATTTAGATACTTTTGCAGAAAATGCTTTAAGAGAAAATAAACATTTGCCACTTGCAGGTGCTTTCGAGGCCATGAGTTTATATAATATGTATAGCTATGCAACGGAATATAAAGCGGATGAGTATTTATATCCTTATAAGCTTCAAAAAAGAATTGAAATTGCTAATGCTTATGATAGTAAACCATTATTTACTCTTTCAAATGGAATTTATAGTTTTAAAGGTTCTTTGAAGCTTGAAGAATTATCAGATATCTTAGACGTTTTAATTAAGTACGCCGATATAACTTTAATTACCAAAATAATGAAGCTTACACTTCCTATTCTTAAGCATTTACCATTAAATCAAAGCTTTTATGTGGCTCTAGCGGTAATGAAGTTTAAACAAATTGAGCTTCCTGTAATGATTGGACAATATTATACAAATGATTATTTAGCTAGATGTAGTGAAATGCCTTTTTTTAGTGAGGCAAGATTGAAACTAAAAAAAATAATTGCTTTAACTCAGCTTCCTAAAAAAGCTAAATCAATGTATTTTACTTTGCCATCACTTTATGATTCGATTAGTGAATCAGGAATGTTTGATTATGGTATCATTTCTCTTCAATGCTTTAAAATAATTGAAATAACCTCAAAAGATATTTTAACCCATATATTTAACGACCTTACAAGCGAAGAAATTTATGATATATTGCCTGATGATTTAAAAGAAATTTATAAAAGAGAAAAATTCAATTTAGATTATCTAGAAATTGGTAAAATTTATGTTCTTCTTAAAAATAGTAAGTATAATGATGGTGAAATGTCTTCAAGAATAAAGAATTATTTTAAGGATAATCTTGATGAATATATTTCTTATATAGTTCCTGAAAATATTAATAATTTTAGAAATAAACCAGCTCATGGTGAATATATTGTTGAAGAAGAGGCTACTAAAGCATTAGAAATTCTTGATAGTTTTATTAATAAAGCTTTATACCAAATAAATAGAAGTCAAAATTAAGATTGTATTTAGATTAATCTTGGTATATAATGTAAGCAATTTAGAGGTTTATGTATGATTGATTATGTAAGTGAAATAAAAAGATTAAAAAAAGAAAAAAATGCGGTTATTTTATGCCATTATTATCAAAATGATGAGATTCAGGATATCGCTGATTATCTTGGTGATTCATTGTATTTAAGCCAAGTTGCAATGAAAACCGATGCGGATATTATTGTTTTTTGTGGAGTTCATTTTATGGCAGAAACAGCAAAAATATTAAATCCAAATAAGCATGTATTGCTTCCTGTTATGAAGGCAGGCTGTAAAATGGCTAATATGATTAATCCTGATGCTTTAAAAAAGTATAAGGATGAACATCCAAATACAAAAATAATAACGTATGTTAATTCAACAGCGGCTGTTAAGGCTTTAAGTGATTGTATTTGTACCTCAACTAATGCTTTAAAGATTATTGATTATTATTTGAAAAATGGTGATGATATTTTATATTGTCCTGATCAAAATTTGGGAAAATATGCTATGAAGCTAAGTGGCAAAACCTTTGATGTATGGCCAGGATGCTGTCCTATTCATCATTTTTTAGATGTCAAAAAAATTGTTGAACTTAAAAAGAAGAATGAAGGAGCGAAGCTTATTGCTCATCCTGAATGTCAACCTGAGCTTTTAGAGTACGCGGATTATATTGGATCTACTAAGCAATTAATTACGTATGCCAAGAATGATTCATGTAATACATTTATCGTAGCTACAGAAAAGGGTGTCCTTCATCAAATGAAGAAGGATTCACCAAATAAAAAATTTATTCTTGCACAAAATACGCTGTCTTGTGTTAATATGAAATATACAAAACTTGAAGATGTCTATAATGTTTTAAATAATGAGGAAAATGAAATATTTGTGGATGAAAAAGTTAGTAAAGAAGCTTTAAAAGCTTTAGATAAAATGATGGAGCTATCTAAATAGCTCTTACTTTAATCTATTTCTTTTGATAATCAAAAGAAAATATATTTATTGATAAAATTTGGAGGATATTATGAAAATAGCTGTTGTAACTGATTCGGGCTCAGGAATTGAAAAAAGTGATATAGGTAATTTATTTGTAATTGGAATGCCCTTTAGAATTGATGGTTGTGAATATTTTGAAGGTGTAAATATTGATAAAAGAACATTCTTTGATATTATGAGAAATAAAGAAGCTAGTTTTCAGACTAGTCAACCATCATTATATAACGTTAAAGAACTTTGGGATAATATTTTAAAGGAATATGATGCAATTATTCACATTGCTCTTTCTTCAGGCTTATCAGCTTCTTATAAACAAACTTATGCGTTAGCTTTAGATGAATACCAGGGAAAGGTATTTGTTCCTGATCATCATCGAGTTTCTGTAACACAAAGAGGCGCTATTGATAGTGCTTTATCGATGATTGAGGATGGGTATAGTCCTAAAGAAATTTGTGATTTTATTGAAAATACTGGTCTTAATAGTAGTATTTATATAATGGTTGACACCTTAAAGTTTTTAAAAAAAGGTGGAAGAGTAACACCAAGTGCAGCAGCGTTAGGTGAACTTTTAAGAATTAAGCCTGTTCTTCAAATTCAAGGCGGTCGTCTTGATGCCTATAAAAAGGTTATTTCAACAGGAGTAGCTAAAAAGACTTTGGTAAATGCTTTAATTAATGATATTACGACAAGATTTAAAACTCAATATGAGGAAGGACGCTTAGGTTTTGGTATTGCACATTCTGATGATATTGAAGGTGCCCATGAGGTTGAGGCAATGATTTTAAAAAAACTACCTAAGCTTAAATTTAATCATATTGACTATTTATCAAATTTGATAAGCTGTCATACTGGCCCTGATGCTATTGGTGTTGGATGTTACGAAATTTATAAGAGAAATAATTGACTTTAAAATAGGTCAATTTTTTTCTTTATTATTTTGACGAATTATTGTATAATAAATTGACTTATTGATTGGAGCGATAGTATGATTAAATGTTTTTTATATCAAATGGATGAGAAGAATAAAAGAGTAATTACAGGACTTATTGAAAATGATGAATATTTAGAGTATGATCCAACCTATGAATATAAAATGATTTTAGAAGATACCTACATTATGCAAGAAAATGAAAGGAAAATTTCTAATTTTGGTCGTCTATATTATGCTGTTACAGTTTCTGATGAGCATTATAAATATTTAAATTTTAATGATTATATGCTTAAGGTGAAACTTGATATGACCGAAAATGCAGCATTTGCAAGTACACTTTCTAAGGAAATATTAATGTCAATTTTAGAAAATACTAATTATTTTAACGAAAATCTAGATCTTGAATATGTTGATTCAGGTTTAACTCTTATGGAAGATAAAGGCTATAAGGATTATTTTGATGGTTGGTTTAGACATGTTGATGATGATGTATATGTAATGCTTTTAAATATGCGTTATCCTTTATATGTTGGTCGTGAAAATGGTAATTACATTTTGGTTGATGATTTTAAAAATGCCTTTAGAGTATCTAAAAAGGAATGTCGTAATTTACTTATCGCAAACGGCTATATCGATACAACAATGAAAAAGAAGCAGGTTGCTTTTTCTCATTTTAATTGTTTTGAATCAAAAGGAAGATATGGCTTTGGTGGTGAAAATAGCTTTTCCCTTGCATATAATGATGGTGTTTTAAAAGTTGATTATAATTTTAAGCCAAGCGTTGAGTGGCGCCTAATTAATGACGCTAATCGTGCGGGTGTTTTAAGAGATATATGCTATAAATTAAAAAAAGGGGATTCTGGTTCTAAACTTATTTTCAAAGTTAATGATCGTTATTGCAAAGATTTAGGTAATAATGAATATGCTCTAACAGAAAATGCAACTGAAGCTAGTCTAATTGATACACATATTATTGATATTTTAAAGCATGCCTTTAAGCTTTATATTACTGAGGCCAAATATGAAGCCTTTAATCGCTCAAATTATGCTTTATATAATAATGAAGGAGAATATATTCTATCGCATGATGTACTAGAATATCCTTCTAAAATTGTAAATGACGGCGCGGTAAATCGTTATTTTGAGGCCGTTTCAGATGATGCTAAAACAGCAGTAGGAAAAACTAAAAAAGGCTATATTGAATATCATAAAGTTAAAGATAATTCCTTCAAAATCGAATATAAGGATAATGCCTTTGATGTAAAACCTCAAAATCCTAAGCTTTTAATGGCTCTTGAGCGTTTACTTGATTTAAAAATAAATATTCTTGAGCCTCAAAAAATAAGCTTATATTTTGATAGAGAATACATTGATACAGCAGACAAAGGCGTAAGTGAAATTGATTCATATCATTTATTCCTTGAAGAAGCGAAAAAAACAAATATTAGACTAAACCAATATCAGGATTTAACCCAAATTAAAACAGAGTCTGATAAAGGTGCTTTAGAATATTTAACTCGCTTTTATTTGAAGGCTGCTCTAGATACAAAGGCAATCTTTACTATGATTTTAAAACGTGAAAATATAAAAAATGTATTATTTGTAGGTCCTACAGCAGGTGCTGATTTAGTAGGCTGCTCAAATGCTTTAGATGCACTTGATAAAGAACTTGATGTAACCATTCTTGAAAATGTTAAATGGGGTTTTAGACCTCATAGTATTATTTCAAATCGTCTTCATATTAAAGATGCGATTAGACTTCCACTTTCTGCCTTAACTAAGGAAGAGCTTAATTATGATTTGATCTTTATTTCAAGAAATTATCGTGATGATGATACTCTAAAGAGTATTTTACTTAAGTTAAAAAATGAAGAAAAAAAGACTTTAGTTGTAATAACCGGTCTAAGTGAGAAATATCAACCTGAAATTAATTTAGCTACTAAAAAGCATTTAAAGAGTGAAGCATTTGGTGTAAATACCTATGATTCAATTTTAGACAGTGATACAACATATCTTACAATGTTAAGAATTGGTGCAGGCAAGGCCATTGATTTATTAAAAAAGTAATATGAAATATAATTATAAAATCACAATTGATAATTATAAACCAACTGTTTTAGATTTTTTTAAATCGTTTTATTTAGGAAACGAAAAAATTAAGGCTTTAAAAAATCATATTTGGATAAATGATTTACCATGTGATATGACAAGTGGACTTGAACTAGATGATGTTTTAACAATAGATGATCAAAAAGGCTTAGATATTAAGCCTTTAAACGTTAGAATTGACATATTATATGAGGATGATAATCTATTAATCATTAATAAGCCATGTTATTGTCATATTCATAGTGATGGCAATAAAAATACCGAAAATACGCTTGCCAATATGGTGGCGGCCTATTATGTGAGAAAAGGTCTTGATATGCCGGTTAGATATATTCATAGGCTTGATTATGAAACAACGGGAATAATAATCTTTGCTAAAGACCCTTTGACTATGTCAGCTTTGTCTTCCGAGCTTGAAAATCACAGCCTTAGACGTGATTATTTAGCATTCGTTGAAGGAATTATCTCTAATGATATAATAATTGATAAACCAATTGGTAGAAATAGGCATAATAGTCAAAAATATTTAATATCTAAAACAGGAAAAAAGGCTATTACGATATGCCATCCAATTGGTCAATATAAGAATAAAAGCTTAGTAAGGCTAACACTTAAAACGGGAAGAACCCATCAAATTAGAGTTCACATGACCTCAATTGGACATCCTCTTTTAGGAGATATGTTATATGGTGGAAATATAAAATATATAAAAAGAGTAGCTCTTCATTCTTATTATGTTTCATTTATAAATCCCGTAACAAAAAAGAAAATTGAATTAACCTCTAAGCTTCCTACTGATATGGAAAAAATAAAGGCAAAATAAAAGGGGCTGTAAAAAAATAAACAGCTTCTAAAAATAAAAAAGAGGTTCAAAC
>OCPS01000475.1_pt1 | contig 44543 bp, 41 predicted proteins | sample 1538651 | NCBI WGS metagenome assembly OCPS01 (sample SAMN04571715, study PRJEB22368) | human gut metagenome | biome: human gut; material: stool | host: Homo sapiens | place: Luxembourg | collected 2012-09-21 | reverse complement strand
GGACCGATGTGTATCATAATGGGAGCTGAAGATAAAGGTGTTTCTTATGAGAACCTGGCTCTTTGCGATGAGTGGGTGAAAATCCCAATGCTGGGTACTATCGAGTCGCTCAATGTTTCTGTTGCGGCAGGTATTTTGATTTATGAAGCTGTGAAACAAAGAATCAACTAAGATATGAAGAAGAACTTGTTGTTGACGCTCGCCCTCTGTTTGCTGGCACAGTGGAGTGTAGCCCAGGCACCCAAATGGGTGGAAAAAGCCAAGCGTGCTGTTTTCTCGGTGGTCACTTATGACGAGAGTGATAAGATACTTAATACGGGAAATGGATTTTTTGTTACCGAAGATGGAATTGCTCTGTCTGATTATAGCTTGTTTAAAGGTGCGCAGCGTGCCGTTGTCATTAATTCGGAGGGTACACAAATGCCTGTGGAAGTTATTATGGGAGCAAATGACATGTATGATGTTGTGAAGTTCCGTGTAGCGATTTCAGGAAAAAAAGTACCTGCATTAGTGGTAGCTCCTGTGGCCCCGACTGTAGGTGCAAGCATTTATCTGTTACCTTATTCTACACAGAAAGATCGTTCCTATACTACCGGACAGGTGAAAGAAGAGTCTAAGGTAGAGGGACAATATCATTATTATACACTTGATATGCAGCTGAAGGACAAAATGGTAAGTTGTCCGGTAATGACTGCTGAGGGACAAGTATTCGGTCTGGCACAGAAATCTTCTGGAAAAGATACAGCTACCATTTGCTATGCAGTAGGTGCCGATTATGCTATGGCTCAAAAGATAAGTCCTCTTTCTTTCAATGATCATACTTTATTGAGTATCGGCATTAAGAAAGCATTGCCTGAGACGGAAGAACAAGCATTGGTTTATCTCTATATGGCTTCTTCACAGCTTGCACCAGAGAAATACACCGAGTTGCTGAATGAGTTTATATCTCAGTATCCCAACAGTGCTGACGGTTATCTTCGTCGTGCAAACAATCAAATCTTCCAGTCGAAGGAGGCAAGTTCAATGGATAAGGTTGCTGCTGATATGGATAAGGCACTTGAAGTGGCACAAAAGAAAGATGATGCATACTTCAATCGTGCCAAACTGATTTATGGTTATCAGTTGGATAAACCTGAAAAAACCTATAAAGATTGGACATATGACAGGGCTTTGGATGAGGTTCGTAAAGCGATTGCAATCGAAGCTCTTCCGGTTTATATTCAGTTGGAAGGTGATATCCAGTTTGCCAAGAAGGACTATGCGGCTGCTCTTGCCAGTTATGAGAAGGTGAATGATTCCAATATTGCCTCTCCGGCTACATTCTTTAGTGCCGCTAAGACGAAAGAATTGATGGAAGCAGCTCCGGAAGAAGTGTTGGCTTTGATGGATAGTTGTATGGCGCGTTTCGTGCAACCGTATAGTGAAGAAGCTGCTCCTTATCTGCTGGAACGTGCCCAGATGCGCCTGAATGCCGGACAAGGAAGAGGTGCGATGCTTGATTATGATGAATACTATAAAGCGGTTCGTGGCAATGTGAATGATGTGTTCTATTATTATCGCGAACAGGCGGCCGTTCAGGCAAAGCAGTTTCAGCGTGCGTTGGATGATTTGGCAAAAGCTATTGAACTTAATCCGAAAGAGCTGACTTATTTTTCGGAACTTGCGGTGGTGAACATTCGTGTGGGTAGAAATGAAGAAGCGATCAAGGTGCTGAAAGATGCTTTGGAAATTGATTCTAAATATGCTGAAGCTTATCGTTTGATAGGAGTTGCCCAGCTACAGTTAAAGCAAAACAAAGAGGCTTGTGCCAGTTTCGCAAAAGCTAAGGAACTGGGTGATCCGAATGTTGATGCTTTAATAGAAAAACACTGTAAGTGATAGTATTGCAGGTGATATCTTTATAAAAAAGGCTCTGCTTTCACAAGCTGAGCCTTTATCGGGAAACTCCCGTGTCAAAAAAGAATTAGCTAAGTCTAGGTTTTAAAACAGGTATAAGTGAATTTTTCTTTTGTGTATAATCCTATTAAGTAAATGCATGAAGTTGCAGAATACTGCATAAGATACCTATTTTTTTTCTTGAATGAATCATAAATTGTTGAATACTAAAATAATATTAGAATGAAAAAAGTAATTTGCAGTCAGAAAGCTCCGGGAGCTATTGGTCCTTACAGCCAGGCTATCGAAGCAAATGGAATGATATTTGTATCTGGTCAATTACCTATTGATGCGACTACCGGACAGATGGCAGAAGGTGCTGAAGCACAGGCACGTCAGTCATTGGAGAACATCAAGCATATCCTTGGAGAAGCAGGTTTGACGATGGCAAATATCGTCAAGACTACTGTTTTCCTACAGGATATGTCATTGTTTGCAGATATGAATAAAGTATATGCTACCTATTTTGATGGTGATTTCCCTGCCCGTTCGGCTGTTGCAGTGAAAGCCCTGCCGAAAGATGCTTTAGTGGAGATTGAGTGCATCGCGGTTCGCTAACAAATCGGCAACAATAAAACTACTGCCTCCCACGAAGATAAAGTCTTCCGGGAGGCTTTTTTCTTGTGCAGCCCGCACGGCAGAGGGAACATCTGGATAGCAATTTCCTTGCAATCCGGCCTCAGAGGCAAGTTGGGCAAGTTCGCTTTCAGGTAATGCACGCCTTACGCTGGCTTTTGTGAAGTAATATTCGGCTTCTTGGGGTAATAATGCTAATACACCGTGTATGTCTTTGTCGTTTACCATACCTATAATCATATGTAGTTTCCGGTAAGATTGCTGTTTCAACTGCTCTGTGATATAGGTGATGCCACCTACATTGTGTCCGGTATCGCATATCAGGGTAGGGGCATCCTGCAATTTTTGCCAGCGTCCCATCAGGCCGGTCAGTTCACAGACATGGGCGAAGCCACTTCGAACAGCCTGCTCACTCAGATTGTATCCGGCTTTCCGTAGTTCTGGGATGGCTGTGAGTAACGTGCGGGTATTTTTAGTTTGATATAATCCTTTCAGCTCACATTCTAATCCGGGGTAATCATCCTTTTCATCTTCTTCTGCAAAGAGAATGGGAGCACCTACTTCGCGAGCCTTTTTTGCAAATACAGGTTTTGTTTCAGGAGTCGTTTCTCCGATTATGACAGGTATTCCACTTTTAATGATCCCGGCTTTTTCTCCCGCTATCTTTTCTAATGTATTACCCAGGAATTGGGTATGGTCAAAACTAATATTGGTGATGATACATAGATCCGGGTGTACAATATTGGTGCAATCCAGTCTTCCGCCAAGTCCTACTTCGATAACCGCTACATCTACATGTTCATCAGCGAAATACCGGAATGCCATAGCGGTAGTCAATTCAAAGAAAGAAGGATGCAGAGGCTCAAAAAAATCACGTTCTTTTTCTACAAACCAGACTACATATTCTTCCGGGATAGGTTGTCCGTTTATTCGGATACGTTCGCGGAAATCTACGAGGTGCGGAGATGTGTAGAGGCCTACCCGGTACCCCGCTTCCTGCAAGATAGCAGCAAGAGTGTGCGAGCATGAACCTTTGCCATTCGTACCTCCTACATGGATACTGTGGAAGTTCCGGTGCGGGTGTCCGAAGTGTTCATCCAGTGCCAATGTATTCTCCAAACCTTCCTTGTATGCCGAACTTCCCACCTGTTGAAACATAGGGACACTGTTATATAAGTATAATAAAGTGTTCTGATAATCCATCTTTTAAAATATTTAACGAGAAAGCAAACTATTCTCTCTTTTTAATTCCTATCTTAGAAGCTGCAAAGATAATGCAAACTGAGAGCAGAATAAAATGAACTTGTTCATTTTTTATGCCGAAGTACAGCTTATCTTCGCTTTGGAGGCAATATCAACAATTTAAATCTAAAAGAGTATGGGAGCAAAGAAAAATTTTGTGATTGATACGAACGTAATCCTTCACGACTATAACTGTCTTAAGAATTTCCAAGAGAACGACATTTATCTTCCCATCGTAGTTCTTGAAGAATTGGACAAATTCAAGAAAGGGAATGAACAGATAAACTTCAATGCCCGTGAATTTCTCCGCGAGCTCGATTTAGTTACCGATGACAATCTTTTTAATAAGGGTGCTTCTCTGGGCGAAGGACTGGGAAGTTTGTTTGTAATTGCCGGTTCGGTGGATGCTCCGGATGTGTTCGATTCATTCCCCGAGCGTATTCCCGATCATAAGATTCTGGCTGTAGTGGACTGGTTGACGCGCCAAAAGAAGGATATGAAAACCATTCTGGTGACAAAAGACGTGAACCTCCGGATGAAAGCACGTTCCATAGGCTTACTTTGCGAAGATTATATCAACGACAAGGTGATAAATGTGGATATATTTGAAAAGTCAAATGAGGTGTTTGAGGGAATTGATCCTGCTTTGATAGACCGGATTTATTCTTCCAGAGAAGGACTGGATATCAGTGAGTTTGATTTCAAAGATATCATCCATCCGAATGAATGTTTTATCTTGAAAAGTGACAGGAATAGTGTACTTGCCCGTTACAATCCTTTTACACATTCCATTTGTCGGGTGAATAAAACAAAGAACTATGGTATTGAACCCCGGAATGCCGAACAAAGTTTTGCTTTTGAAGTGTTGACCGATCCAAACATCAAATTGGTTGCTTTGACAGGTAAAGCCGGTACAGGAAAAACATTGTTGGCTCTGGCAGCTGCCCTTAGTCAAATGAATGACTATAAACAGATTTTGCTGGCGCGTCCGATTGTTGCTTTATCCAATAAAGACATCGGTTTCCTGCCGGGTGATGCCAAAGAAAAGGTAGCTCCTTACATGCAACCCTTGTTTGATAATCTGAATGTGATCAAACGTCAGTTTGCTTCTAACTCAACAGAGGTAAAACGTTTAGAAGATATGCAGAAAAGTGAGCAACTGGTTATTGAAGCATTAGCTTTCATCCGTGGACGTAGTTTGAGTGAAACTTATTGCATTATTGATGAAGCACAAAACTTGACTCCGCATGAGATCAAAACCATCATAACCCGTGCGGGTGAGGGTACGAAAATGGTGTTTACCGGTGATATCCAACAGATAGACCAACCTTATCTCGACAGTCAGTCCAATGGCTTGGTTTACATGATTGATCGTATGAAAGATCAGAACCTTTTTGCTCACGTAAATTTGTTAAAAGGAGAACGTAGCCAATTAAGTGAATTAGCCAGTAATTTGATGTAACAGAGCTTTATAGGTCGTAAATATGGTGGCAAAGTTATACCTGTAACTTTGCCACCATTTAATTTTATCACACATTTTTATCTTTTTCTTGTCCTATTTGATAAAAAATAATGTATCTTTGCCTCGCCTAAAACAAAACTGTCAAACGAAATGAAACATAAAATTTTTCATCGGTACCTTTCAGCAAAGGTATTGCCGATTTGGACTATTCTGTTGATCGATGTATTGATAATCGTCGTATCCAGCTTATTGGCTTATGCGCTTCGATATGATTTCCGGAGTATTTTCCTAGAATCCTCTACCATTGACAAAACGATTGTATGGACGGTCATTGTCAACTTAGTCTTCTTTAGGGTGTTCCGCACCTATTCCAATGTATTGCGCTTTTCTTCGTTTATAGACATTATGCGCATTTTTGTTTCATTGACGGTGTCTTATGCACTGTTAATGATTTCGAGTGTGCTTTTGGCAAGTTATCTGGATATTCGTCTGGCACCTGTGAGTGTGCTGTTTATGGCGTATATCATTAGCTTTGCCATTATGTCTTGTTCACGTATAGTTGTGAAGATGTTCTATGAACTTCTGAATTTTGATGGAAGTCATAGTGCCAATGTCTTTATATATGGTGCTAAGGAAGCGGGAGTGAACATTGCGAAAGCGTTGCGCGTCAATCTGCGTAATCACTATCGTCTGCGTGGTTTCATAGCGGATGAGCCGGAATTGATTAATAAGGTGATGATGGGCGTAAAGGTATTCCCGAATGACGAGTCTCTGATTGATGTATTGAATGACCGCGATGTGCATACAATTATTATTTCGCCGGCTAAAATGGAAGAACTGAAGAAGTCTGATATGGCCGATCGTCTTCTGGCACACAACATCAAGCTTATGACTGCACCTCCTTTGAGCGAGTGGAGCGGACAGACTTTGAACCGTACTCAGTTGAAAGAAATTCAGATTGAAGATCTTCTGCAACGCGATCCTATTGAAATAGATATCCATAAGGTAGCTTCCCATCTCGAAGGAAAGCGCGTAATGATTACCGGTGCTGCTGGTTCTATCGGTAGCGAAATAATGCGTCAGGTAGCTTCCTTCAATCCTTATAAGCTAATTCTGGTAGATCAGGCGGAGACTCCGTTGCATGATATTCGTCTGGAATTGCAGGATCGTTGGCGTGACATTGATGCAGAGACTATTATTGCGGATATTTCCAATGCTACGCGTATGGAAGATATCTTCAAGGAATACCAACCGCAATATATTTTCCATGCAGCGGCTTATAAGCATGTGCCGATGATGGAAGATAATGTTTCCGAGTCCATTCAGATCAATGTGTTCGGTACGCGTACACTGGCTGATCTGGCTGTAAAATACGGTGCTGAGAAGTTTGTAATGATCTCTACGGATAAGGCTGTAAATCCGACCAATGTAATGGGATGCTCCAAGCGTATCTGTGAGATTTATGTGCAGTCTTTAGCTAAGAAACTTCAGGAGAAAGGCGGGCATGTGACGCAATTCATTACAACACGTTTCGGTAATGTGTTAGGTTCTAATGGCTCGGTAATTCCACGTTTTCGTGATCAGATTCAACGTGGTGGTCCTGTAACAGTGACACATCCTGAGATTATCCGTTATTTCATGACTATTCCCGAAGCTTGCCGTCTGGTACTTGAAGCCGGTAGCATGGGTAATGGCGGTGAGATTTATATCTTTGATATGGGTAAACCGGTGAAGATTGTGGATCTTGCCAAGCGTATGATCAGCCTTTCCGGACGTACGGATGTGAAGATTGAGTTCACTGGATTGCGTCATGGTGAAAAACTGTATGAAGAGTTGCTGAATGTGAAAGAACTGACAAAGCCGACTTATCATGAGAAGATTATGATTGCTACAGTTCGCGAATATGATTATGATGAGGTGAAGCAACGCATTCAGAAGTTGATAGAGGTTAGTTACACGTATGATCAGATGCAGATTGTAGCTGCTATGAAGGATATTGTTCCTGAGTTTATCAGCAAGAATTCATGCTTTGAAGCCTTGGATAAGAAACCCGAATAAAGAAAAAGTTCCTCTGTAAAGGAAACGCCAATATATGTAATGTCCCGTAACAATATATGTTAGATATGCTAACAATATATGTTACGGGGCATTACTTATAATGATATGTTGTGCGGTTCCTGTTTATTTTTTACTGGAGAAATATTTCATGAACTGAGTACGTTCGAAGGTATTTACTCCATTCAAGTCGCTGACATTCAGCATTCCCTTGAATTGAGGAATGTTTTCCATGCCTTTGCGATCCATCCATAAGTTCAGGAAGTGGATATATTCTCCTACAAGGGCATAACTGTTCTGATAGAATGCACTACAAACCTCTACAGCTGAAGCTCCTGCCAAAATTGCTTTTACAATGCCTTCGGGAGAGTGAATACCGCCTGATGCTGCATAATCCAGCTTATTCACAGCTGCAGAAGCGATACCGATCCAGCGTAAGGCTTTAACCAGGTCAGCTCCTGTGCTGAATACATTTCCTGAGATTTGCTTCATCTTTTCGATATCAATATCTGGTTGATAGAAGCGGTTGAATAATACCACGGCAGCTGCTCCGTTGGCATATAGCTGATCTATCAGAGCTATCGGATTAGTCAGGTTATCACCCAGCTTCATGATGATCGGAATACGTACCGTCTTTTTGATGTGGCTGAGAATATCAATATGGCGTTGTTCGAATGAACCGTAATTGTATTGCATATCTGTCTGGAGAGCCAGGATATTGATTTCTATAGCATCAGCTCCTGCTGCTTCCATTTGTTGTGCAAATCCTACCCATTCAGCATCCTGATAGCAGTTTATGCTGGCAATAACAGGAATGGGGCATACTTTTTTAGTATCTTTAATCAGTTCCAGATACTCTGACAGTTTATGTTGGCGGACGTATTCTACCAAGTAATCACTGCCTTCAGGATACATATTCGGATCTCCGAGCCAGTCAGCTTCCAACATGATCTGCTCTTCAAAAAGAGATTTCAGAACAATGGCACCGACACCGGCTTCATAGAATTTCTGATTTTTTTCAGCACTATCAGTTAAACCTGAGCTGCTGACGATAATCGGGTTTCTTAATTCTAACCCGGCAAAAGTAGTTTTTAATGTTGCCATGGTAATAATGTTTAATGAATAATGATTAATATGTTCTGTCTCCAAAGATTTTGCTTCCTACGCGTATCAGAGTACTTCCAGCAGCAATAGCTTGGTGATAATCGTGGGACATTCCCATGGACAACTCCCGAAAAGCCTCCGTGTCGGCAAACCATGAGTCTTTCACTTCTTTGAAGAAGCTACTTAATGAACAAAATTCCTTCTCTATTTGTTCATTGTCGTCTGTATTTGTTGCCATACCCATCAGACCGCATAATTGTATGTTACTGAGAGTTTTCCATTCACCGGCTGCTAACATTTCCCGACATTCGCCAAAACTAAAACCAAATTTGGTTTCTTCTTCTGCAATGTGCAGTTGCAACAGGCAGTTGACTACTTTTCCGGCTTTTGCAGCTTGCTTATTGACTTCTACAAGGAGTTTGTATGAGTCAATTCCGTGGATCAGAGCCACGTAGGGCACGATAAACTTGATTTTATTGGTTTGCAGATGCCCGATAAAGTGCCATTCAATGTTTTTGGGAAGACTTTCGTACTTGGCAGTCATTTCCTGTACTTTGCTTTCCCCAAATATTCGTTGTCCGGTGCGATAGGCTTCTTCTATCGCTTCATTGGGGTGAAATTTGGAGACAGCTACCAGTCGCACCCCATCAGGCAGTTCGCTTAGCACTTGTTGAAGATTCTCTGCAATATTCATGATTAGAAAATTGAAATATGAAATTCAAAAGTTGAAGATCAAAGCATTCTGTGTTTACGCTAATCACTTCAACTTTCAATTCTCAAAAGATTAAACTTCCGGTTTGTCATTGGGTTCCGCGCTATACGGATATACATCCATAAGGGGTGTTTCGGATACTAAAGCGATCTGGTAATCCGCCATCGTACCCTTCATACCTTCATCCAGTTTCTTAACAGCATCGCGCAGGTCGGCAGCTTGTACCAATACCTGAGTGGATGTTTTCTTTTCAGCTCCACTCTTTTCGTCCAGAGTAATAAAGATCAGTTTACACTTGAACCAACGGTCGGCAGCCTCTTCTTCGCTGGGGAATAATTCACTATAGTTGGCACGTTTGATGTCTGATACTGTAAATTCGCCTGAAATAAACGGCGTCATTTCTTCAATGATGCGTGCTTCCGCTTCCGTAAAGCTGAGTGCGTCCACCAAATAAGGTTCTGTAACTTTCTTGTTCATACCGTTTTCCATCACTTTTTCGTAACGGATCTTGCACTCAAACCATGTATGCATTGCCATAATTCCTTTGTTTTTTAATTATGAATTTATATTCTTGTTATAAAACTGACTACAAAGATAATGCAATTTGAGTGCATAACTTTCATGCTCGCATGAAAAAGTTATGCTGAGATTTTTTATTGTTTCTTTTTATGACTGGTACTTCATCCTTGAAAATGTACTTCTACATAATTTGTCTCATAGTATCAGAAATATCTGTTGTCAAATAAAAGAGCCTAAATAGAGGCAATCGCCTGTATATCATTGATTGGAGGGAGTGTGATTTCTCGCTGTTATTGCTGTTCTTTGGCGCGTTAAACCTATAAAAACAACAAAATTATGGTAGTAGCTTATTTAAGAGTAAGTACAGAAAAACAATTTCTGGCTAATCAACGTGAAGAACTTCTGCGTTTTGCAGAGAAGAATGGATTGCAGATTGACAAGTGGTACACCGAAACGGTGAGTGGTAGTGTGAGAAGCAAAGACCGGAAGCTATCGGGGGTGTTGAACCGAATGCAAAGAGGTGACTCGCTGATTGTGACGGAAATTTCAAGATTAAGTCGTACAATGTTGGAAATCATGACGATTCTTAATTCTTGTATCAAGAAAGAAATTGTTCTGTACAGCACAAAAGAGGGGTATGTATTTCAAAATGACATGAACAGCAAGGTATTGGGGTTCGCATTCGGATTAATGGCAGAGATAGAACGTAATCTGATTTCCATGCGAACAAAAGAAGCATTGGCGAGGCGCAGGCAAGAGGGGGTAAAATTGGGACGAAAGAAAGGAACCTGTCCTGCTATGAGGGTACTTCGTGAGAACAAAAGACGTTTGATAAAAGATGCTCAACGAGGTGTTTCCTGTTCGGAGCTGGCTCGCCAGATGGGAGTATCCCGAACTACTATGCATCGTTTCCTGAAGTGTAACTAATGAGAAAACGAGTTGACAAGTTCCTGTTTCCAGGCACTTTAGTCAACTCGTTTCTCCGGGCAGTGGAATTCTTAACTATCCTACGGGAATTTCTTTATCTTCGTTTTCCTCTTTCATGCTTTTTCCACGTTTATGCAAACTCTTCAGTTCAAATGACAACATGATGCGGAAGAATCCGATAATCAGGAATGCGAATGAAATCATGTAAACTGCATAGAGAGCGCCTATTGCCGGTTGCCATAAGATGATGAGCGAACAAATTACGGCTAATATGCCGAAAGCAATATACCAGCCCCAGTCTCTTGTACCATATCTTTTCAGATCCATAGCATAGCCGACAGATGAGAAGCCCCGGAACATCAGCCAGAATGCAATAATGAAAGGAATAACTTCCATACTCAGTAATGGATAAGCTATCAGGTAAAAACCGAATATCATGTCGATAATACCTCCGGCCAGATACCAGCCCCAACTAGATACATTTTTCCGGTTGCTTACAGCAAAAGAAATCTCCAGCAAACCGCTGAATAACATGGATATGCTGAACAGGATACTTAAAACTGCGTAGCCGCTCAACGGTGCGAACATCAGGCTGACGGCAACTACTACGTAGAGTATGCCAAGCAAGAGAGAGAGCCACCAGTTTTTTACTTCGCATTGAAGTTCGTCAAATAAAGTTTTCATGCAAATTGAATTTTAAATGGTTATTGTAATCATGTTTGTGAGAGTAACAATTTACAGTTGGAAAAGTTTTGAGCGAACTTTTCTAACAGTTCGTTTGTTATATAAACATATAAAAAAAGAAAACTATGGCTACAACAAAATTCAAGGGACAACCGGTTAAGATTATCGGTGAGTTTATAAAAACAGGAACAGTTGCTCCTGATTTCGAGTTAGTAAAGACTGACCTTTCTTCTTTTTCTTTGAAAGATATGAAAGGAAAGAATGTGATATTGAATATCTTCCCGAGTTTGGACACTAGTGTTTGTGCAACGTCTGTGCGCAAGTTTAATAAGTTGGCAGCAAGTCTGCCTGATACCGTGGTATTGGCGATTTCCAAAGACTTGCCTTTTGCTCACGCTCGTTTCTGTACGACGGAAGGTATTGAAAATGTAATTCCTTTGTCTGATTTCCGTTTTTCGGATTTCGATGAAAGCTATGGCGTACGTATGGCAGATGGACCATTGGGCGGTTTGCTGGCACGTGCAGTAGTTATCATTGGTAAAGATGGAAAAGTGATGTATACTGAACTGGTACCCGAAATCACTCAGGAGCCGGATTATGACAAAGCAATAGAGGCTGTGAAGAAATAGTAAATTCAGATTTTTAAATAGCAATAAAAAAGATAAGGTGCACAAGGGTCGTGAGGCTATTGTGCACCATTTGTTTTTTATATAGTGAGTTGGCGTGTGAATTGATTGTGGATTATCTTTTGTGTATTTTATTTGCTTTATGGTGAGTAACTGACTTTTTTTGTTTTACTTTGTACCATGAAATCAAGTATTAATAGATAACAAAGAAAAATGGAACGAGGTTTAAAAGACTACGCCTTACTCATGCTGAAAGGTGTGGGAATGGGAGCAGCCGATGTGGTTCCCGGAGTATCGGGAGGAACAATTGCTTTTATTGTGGGAATTTATGATGAACTGATAGATTCGATAAAAAGCATCAACGGAAAAAGTTTAAAGTTGTTTTTTACAGGAAAATGGGGAGCGTTCTGGAAAGCTATTAATGGTAATTTTTTAATTTCCATTGTAGCTGGAATCGCTGTCAGTGTATTTTCGTTGGCTAAGGTTATTACATGGTTGCTTACGGATCATCCGGTAATGGTTTGGGCTTTCTTTTTCGGACTGGTGCTGGCTTCCACCTGGTTTGTGGGGAAAGATATAAAGGAGTGGAATAAGAAAACAATTCCGGCTTTTATCATAGGAGTGGCAGTTGCTTATTACATTACGGTGGCAACTCCTGCTGAAACGCCATCCAATCTGTTTTTCATTTTCCTTTGCGGTGCGATTGCTATTTGCGCAATGATCTTGCCGGGCATATCGGGTAGTTTTATTTTGGTACTGTTAGGCAAATACTTCTATATAATGGAAGCGGTCAAGACATTTGATATAGCGACTTTATTAGTATTCTTGGCAGGCGCCTGTATAGGTATAACTACTTTTTCACGAGTTCTTTCATATGCACTAAAGAACTTTCGTAATATTACGTTGGCGGTATTGACCGGCTTTATGCTGGGGTCTCTTAATAAGGTATGGCCATGGAAAGAAACGCTTGAAACGTTCACAGACAGTCATGGAGTAGTGAAGCCACTGGTTGAAGCGAATATCCTTCCTAATCAATATATTGTTGAAGCTGTAGTATTGATGATTGTTGGTTTCTTCCTGGTATATTTTTTGGAGAAGCTTTCTACACGTAGCGCTAAATAAGGATACCCTCTACAATATAAAAAAACAGAGAGTAAAGCGATCAGCTTTACTCTCTGTTTTTTTTATTGCAATGCTTTTATGATATTTTGCATATAAACAGCCAGATCTTCCCGGTCTTCATTTTCCATCATAGCCTGCATTTTCTCCAGTTCTTTCAGATCAAAGGGGCGGGTGCACTTCTGATTGTACTTTATGAAGTTTTCCTTATCATGCAGCGTCATGTAGAGAACGGTCAACTTTTCATTGATACCTTCAAATTCCGGTTCTAACTCACAAACACGTTCAAAAGCTATTTTCGCATAATCCAGATACCCGATTTCCATGCTGTGCATACCTATTTCATTCCAGGTATCAGCGCTAGGAGCACAATTCAAGGCCTTTGCCCATTGCTTTATTCCCTTTTCGTAGTCACCTTCTTCGACGTACATGCGGCCTTCAATCAGGTAGGCTTCAGGATCTTTTGGTTCCAGCTTTTGGGCTTTCTTACAATACTGGTGTGCTTTGCGCTTCTTTTTCATTTTGGAAAGGCAAAGCCCTGCATTGGCATATAGGCTGGGTAGAGTAGGTGCGGGAGTTTCTTCCGCTTCGTTAGCCTGGATTGCTTTTTCCAGATTTTCGTATCCTTCTTCCCATTCGCCTTTGGATACCTTGCATAAACCGATATAGGTATAGACAAACTCAGGAGCCAGCCCATGCATCTGCTCAGCTTTCTGATAACATTCCAGAGCTGCATCCTCATTACCCAACTGGTAAAAACAATGCCCTTTCATTACATAGGCGTCTGCAAATTCGTCATCACCTATCAATGCATAGTCGCAGGCATCAATTGCCTGGTCGAAGTTCAGATCTTCAAAATGGCATCTTGCCAGTCCGAACCAGTAGGGAGCCGAATATGGATTCTGATCTATCAGTTGGTTATATAGAGGAATTGCTTCTTCTATCATGCCTTTCCCATAATAACAGTCTGCAACTACGGCAATGTAAGCTTCTTCATCGGCATATTCTTCCTTTACCGGGTTGAGCCATACCAGAGCCTTGTCCGGATAGCCCATATCGAGGTACATATAAGATACATCGACTACATTTGCCAGATCCTCTTTATCTTCAATCGTATCGAGTAGCTGTTCGGCATCATCCAGCTTACCTTCACTCAGCAGCAAGTGAGCACGTACCACCTTGGCTTCCGGCGAATAGGTATCGGGAAGATTTTCGATGATTTCACGTGCCTTTGCTCTTTTTCCGCTATCCAGATGCAGGTAAGCATACTCTATCATTAATGCCGTACTGTCGGGATGTAGCTTTAGGCCATATTCTGCAATTTCTAAAGCCTTATCATAATTCTTTTTGGTGCCATACCAGTCGGCAAGGTCAGCCAAATCGTCTGCGTCCAGATAAAATGGTTGTTTCGCGGACATTGCCAATTCATATTGTTCGGCAAGTTCCTGAAGTTCTTTATCTCTGCCGGACAGCAGGTTTTTATTGCTCATTAATAGTTTACTCCTATAATCCTTACTTTATTTGTTAATCTTGCCCCAGGTATCTTTCAACCCTACAGTACGGTTGAATACCATCTTTTCCGGTGTGGAGTCCGGATCTACATTGAAGTAACCGATGCGCTGGAACTGCAAGTAAGTAAGCGGTTTCATGCCTGCGGCATATTTCTCAATGTAGCAACGGGGCAGTATATGCAATGAATCCGGGTTGATGATTTCTTTCATCGCTTCCAGAGCATCGCAGTTTTTAGCTTCGCGAATAGCGGCAAGCTCGTCGCGTGGGTTCTCCACTTTCCACAGACGGTCGTAGAGGCGTACTTCGGCTTCGAGACAATGGTCGCAGCTGACCCAATGCAAGGTACCTTTCACCTTACGGTTTGCTTCGGGCATACCGCTCTTGGTGTTCGGGTCGTATTCGCAATATACTTCGACTATTTCTCCGGCTTCATTTTTCTTGCAACCGGTGCACTTTACGATATAAGCATTCTTCAGGCGCACTTCCTGTCCCGGAGTCATACGGAAATATTTTTTGGGAGCATCCTCCATGAAGTCTTCACGTTCCATCCACAGCTCACGGCTGAATTCGATGAAGTGACTGCCTTCTTCCGGTTTTTCCGGATTATTGATAGCTTCCAGTTCTTCCACTTGTCCTTCGGGGTAGTTGGTAATAACCAGCTTCACCGGATTCACAACGGCAGATACACGAATTGCGCGGGAATTAAGGTCTTCGCGCAGGGCGCTTTCCAGCAAAGCAAATTCATTGAGCGCATCATAAGTGGTATATCCGATTTTATCGATAAACTTGTGGATAGACTCAGGAGAATATCCGCGACGGCGGAAACCACAGATGGTCGGCATACGGGGATCATCCCATCCGTTCACCAGTTTCTCTTTTACCAGAGTCAACAGATTACGTTTGCTCATCAGCGTATAGCTGAGGTTCAGTTTATTGAACTCATACTGGTGAGGGCGGTTATCATTCAAATCCTGTCCTTCTTTCACCCAGTCTACAAAAAGATCGTAGAGCGGACGGTGAGGAACGAATTCCAACGTACAGAGAGAATGGGTTACGCCTTCGAAGTAGTCGCTTTGTCCATGTGCGAAGTCATACATCGGATAAGCTTTCCAAGTGGTGCCCGTGCGATGGTGCGGATGGTTCACTACACGATAAATGATAGGATCGCGGAAGTGCATGTTCGGATTCGCCATGTCAATTTTGGCACGGAGCACCATAGCACCTTCTGCTATTTCACCTGTATTCATCTTCTTGAACAAGGAGAGACTTTCTTCTATTGGGCGGTTGCGGTAGGGACTTTCCACACCCGGTTGGGTAGGAGTACCTTTCTGCTGTGCGATTTGCTCGGAAGTCTGCTCGTCAATATATGCTTTACCTTCTTCAATGAGGCGGATGGCAAAGTCCCACAATTGCTGGAAGTAATCGGACGCATAGTATTCATTACCCCATTGGTAACCCAGCCATTGAATATCTTCTTTGATGGCTTCTACATATTCCACATCTTCCTTGGTAGGATTGGTATCATCGAAACGCAGATTGCAGATGCCATTGTGGTCGGCTGCAATACCAAAATCAAGGCAAATAGCCTTGGCGTGACCGATGTGGAGGTATCCGTTGGGTTCGGGCGGGAAACGCGTTTGCACCTTACCACCGTTTTTACCCTCTTTTAAATCTTTCTCAACAATTTGTTCAATGAAGTTGAGGCTCTTTTTTTCGCCTACTTCTTCGCTCTTAATATCTGCCATAATGGTATGTATATATTCTAAAAATCAAGCTACAAAAGTAAGACATTTTTTTCGTTTATCCTTATTTCACGGGAATATATCCACTCTTTTTAATGATTTCCTGACCGGCAGGTGACAGGATGAAACTGATGAGTGGGTTTACTTGTCCGGCGTTTTCCGTATTATAGTAATAATACAGAGGTCGTACGATGGGGTAACTCTTGTCTGTGGCACTTTCCATTGTGGGCGGCGCAAAGTGTTTACCGTCATAAGATACGGAAAGTGACTTGACGCGAGGGGAGAGATAAGCCAGCCCTACGTACCCTATTGCTCCCTTCGTCTGACTGACGGATTGGATAATGGCTCCGGTGGCGGGCATGGAAAGGCTACTGCTCATATAATTTTTATTTTTGAGAACGCTTTCCTTGAAAAACTCATAGGTGCCCGAAGATGTTTCACGGGAATATACTACGATTTTACGATCATCTCCACCCACTTGTTTCCAGTTTGTTATTTTTCCCCGGAAGATATCTTCCAGTTGTTGGCGTGTCAGTTGTTTCACGGGGTTGGAAGGGTGTACCACGACGGCGAGGGCATCGTAGGCGACGATTACTTCTTCTACTTCCTTACCTGCGGACTTTACTTTCATTTTCTCGCTGAACTTGATGGGGCGGGATGCCATGGCGATATCCGTTGTTCCGTCCAATAAAGCGGAAATGCCCACGCCGGTACCGCCACCCGTGACGGTAATCCGGGCATCGGGATTGAGCGCCATAAACCTTTCAGCGGTCTGTTGTGCTACGGGGAGTACGGTGTCGCTGCCTTTAATACGCTGTGCTTGCATGCTGCTTGCAGCTAATGTCAGGAGTAGGATAATACTTATTCTTTTCATAATAGGTATTGTTTATAATTACTTTATGTAGTAAACTAATGATAGTATAACAACCTTCATACTACTCTTTTTGTTTATTCTCTGCAAATAAAGCAATCGTGTATTACGATGCTATTACAAAGCTTGTGTTTTTGCGGGTTGTAACACTTTTGTAATATGTTTGAAACATTTCTTTCAAATGTTAGTCACACTCTCTTAACATCGGCCCCGTTTCTTTGCATGCAGAATATCAACAGGTATTTATGAAGAAACTTTTTGAAAAAATAGTAGAAGGTATATTGGCTTGCAGTGGTTTCGTAACAAGCATTACCATTGTGCTTATCATCCTGTTTCTCTTTTCCGAGGCGTTGGGATTGTTCAACAGCCGGGTGATTGAAGAGGGATATGTATTGGCATTGAATAAAGATAATAAGGTTACTGAGCTGACACCGGCTCAGATAAAAGATGTTTTCGACGAGGAAATAACAAACTGGAATGAGGTCGGAGGGCAGGATATGCCTATCCGGCTTTTCCGTTTGGAGGATATCACCCAGTATTATACCGAAGAAGAACTGGGCCCTTCTTATGAACACGCCGGAGCAAGAATTACCGAGTTGGTGGAGCGTACACCGGGCATCATTGCTTTTGTGCCGCAACAGTTTATTGTCCGGCAAGACTCCGTACACTTGTTGCGCGATAATACGATTTCAGTGAAAGACGTCTTTGCCGGTGCCGAATGGTTTCCTACGGCTACACCTGCCGCGCAATTTGGCTTTTTGCCACTGATAACGGGTACATTATGGGTGAGTCTTTTTGCCATTCTAATTGCTCTTCCGTTCGGCCTTTCGGTAGCTATCTATATGTCCGAAGTGGCAAATCCTAAGGTACGCAATTTGTTGAAGCCGATAATTGAGTTGCTGAGTGGTATTCCGTCAGTGGTATATGGCTTCTTCGGATTGATAGTCATTGTGCCGCTCATACAGAAAGTGTTCGACTTGCCGGTTGGCGAAAGCGGTCTGGCGGGAAGCATCGTATTGGCAATAATGGCATTGCCCACGATTATTACTGTGACAGAAGATGCCATGCGCAACTGCCCCCGTGCCATGCGTGAAGCCAGTCTGGCATTGGGAGCTTCGCAATGGCAAACTATATATAAGGTGGTGATACCCTATTCTGTATCGGGCATCACTTCCGGAGTAGTGCTGGGCATCGGACGCGCCATCGGAGAAACGATGGCGGTATTGATGGTGACAGGCAATGCGGCTGTTATACCGCATACCATTCTGGAGCCGTTGCGCACCATTCCCGCTACGATTGCAGCGGAACTGGGAGAGGCACCTGCCGGAGGAGCTCATTATGAAGCTTTATTCCTTCTGGGAGTAGTATTGTTCTTTATCAGTTTGCTGATCAACTTCACGGTGGAAGCTGTATCGGCCCGGAAAAGATAGTGTTTTACAGAGAAAAGTAAAATGAGTATGATAGATAGGAAACATCTTTCGCAACGCATTGCATTCGGTACATTCCGTTTGCTGAGCCTGACGGTGGTAGGGATACTCTTTGCCATTCTCGGCTTTATTATATATAAAGGTATAGGAGTAATCAGCTGGGAGTTTCTGACTACCGCGCCGAAGGACGGCATGACGGCAGGTGGTATTTGGCCTGCCATCGTCGGCACATTCTATCTGATGATAGGCAGTGCCCTGTTTGCCTTTCCGGTGGGAGTAATGAGTGGTATCTATATGAATGAATACGCTCCGAAGGGCTGGATCGTCCGTTTTATCCGCATGATGACGAATAATCTGAGTGGGATACCCTCCATTGTCTTTGGTCTTTTCGGTATGGCCCTGTTCGTTAACTATATGGGGTTTGGCGATAGTATCCTTGCCGGCTCTCTTACATTGGGATTGCTCTGCGTGCCTTTGGTGATCCGTACTACCGAAGAAGCGCTGAAAGCTATTCCCGATACCCTGCGTGAAGGAAGCCGGGCTTTGGGAGCTACCAAATTGCAAACCATCTGGCATGTGATTCTGCCAATGGCCATGCCGAATGTGATAACAGGGCTTATTCTTGCTTTGGGACGTGTTTCCGGTGAGACCGCACCCATCCTGTTTACTTGTGCCGCTTATTTTCTTCCTCAGTTGCCCACAAGTATCCTCGATCAATGCATGGCATTGCCTTATCATCTATATGTTATTTCTACCAGTGGTACGGATATGGAAGCTCAGCTTCCGCTGGCTTATGGCACTGCTTTGGTTTTAATAATAATCATTCTCTTTGTAAATCTTCTGGCAAATGCCTTACGGAAGTATTTTGAGAAGAAAGTAAAGATGAACTAACGGGAATAATAAACAGTAAATGAAATGATTGGTAAAATAGAAGCAAATAATGTAAACTTCTGGTATGGTGACTTTCATGCTCTGAAAGGTATCAGTATGTCGATAGAAGAACGTTCGGTGGTAGCCTTTATCGGTCCTTCGGGATGCGGCAAGTCCACTTTCCTGCGGTTATTCAACCGTATGAATGATCTGATTCCCAATACCCGCCTGACAGGTGAAATCCATATTGACGGAAAGGATATCTACGGAAAAGATGTCCAGGTGGATGAACTCCGTAAGAAAGTAGGTATGGTGTTCCAGCGTCCTAATCCTTTTCCTAAAAGTATTTTCGAGAATGTGGCCTATGGCCTTCGGGTGAACGGGGTGACGGACAATAGTTTTATCCGCCAGCGTGTGGAAGAGTCCTTGAGGGGTGCCGCCTTGTGGGAAGAGGTAAAGGATAAGCTGAAAGTTTCCGCTTATGCACTTTCCGGCGGACAACAGCAACGCCTCTGCATAGCCCGTGCCATGGCTGTGTCTCCCTCCGTATTGCTGATGGACGAGCCGGCTTCTGCGCTCGATCCTATTTCTACGGCTAAAGTAGAGGAGCTTATTCACGAGTTGAAAGAACAGTATACAATTGTTATCGTTACACACAATATGCAGCAGGCTGCGCGCGTTAGTGATAAAACAGCATTCTTCTATTTGGGGCAAATGGTGGAATTTGACGATACCAAGAAGATATTTACGAACCCCGAGAAGGTGGAGACTCAGAACTATATTACGGGACGTTTTGGATAGGCATTTGTTTCATTGCTTGAAACTCTGAGTTTCTCGGCGTGAAACCAACAGTTTCAAAGGATGAAACTAAGAGTTTCACGGCATGAAACCGGGAGTTTCACACAGAGAAACTAAAGGTGGCTCGCTGCAAGACTCAAAAGAGTGACAGGTTTCCTCTAATTAATCATACAAGTAATCTTAAAATAGAAATTTATGGTAAAGTTTATCGAATCGGAACTCGTCTTACTTAAAAAGGAAATAGACGAAATGTGGACCTTAGTATATAACCAGCTCGACCGGGCAGGGGAGGCAGTCTTGACTTTCGACCGCGAACTGGCGCAGCAAGTGTTGGTGCGCGAACGTCGCGTGAATGCCTTGGAATTGAAAATAGACAGTGACGTAGAAGATATTATTGCCCTGTACAATCCCGTAGCCATTGATCTACGTTTTGTGCTTGCCATGCTGAAGATCAATACAAACCTGGAACGGTTGGGGGACTTTGCCGAAGGTATAGCCCGTTTCGTGCTGAACTGTAAAGAGCCTGTCCTCGATCCGGACCTTTTGAAGCAATTACGTCTGGAAGAAATGCAGGCGCAAGTACTTGCCATGCTGGAACTTGCCAAAAAGGCTCTTCAGGAAGAGAGTCAGGATCTGGCAACTTCAGTCTTTGCTAAAGACAATTTGTTGGATGAAATTAATGCTGAAGCTACTACGATTCTGGCAGGTTATATTGCTAAACATCCGGACAGTGTTCTTCCTTGCCTGAACCTGGTAAGTGTCTTCCGTAAGTTGGAGCGTTCCGGCGATCATATTACCAATATTGCCGAAGAAATAGTCTTCTTTATCGATGCGAAAGTGTTAAAACATAGCGGAAAAACGGACGAACATTATCCTTTAAGCAAGAAATGAGTTCTTTTTTAGGTAAAATTTAGCGTTTGTTAGAAAAATGCTATATATTTGTCCATTGAAAACGATTGCGGATGTGGAAAGGCTATAGAAGTGGTAATAAAACCAAAGAAATTTCAAAAAGATGTTATAAGACATGTTTTTTAATTTGGTAAGTAACCTGAAAAGCCGCTATATTTGCAGCGTTATCCTGAAAACAATCTTTTTACCTTAAAAAAAACTAATACCTATTGAAAACTGAAAAATGGGGCTTTGTGAAAAGCTCCATTTTTTTTTGCTCTATACTCATGCTGGTTAACCTACTTGTCCAGTACTCTGGGACGCGATACTATCTTTTACGCAATGTGCTTTTAACCTTGAAAGAACGGATTTGAAGAACGGATTTGAATAACAAGGTTATGGCAGGGCAGTTTTTTTTCAATGAGCTACAGGCTAGGTTTAATCTGAGAGAACCGAAAGCTAATAAGCCTACGAACATTTATTTGGTGTGCCGAATAAGTGGAAAACAGGTAAAACTGGCTACAGGTGTTAAGATATATCCTGACCATTGGAATGAAAAGAAACAAGAAGCTTATATTAGTTGTAGGATAAGTGAACTTGATAATCTTAATAATACTATTGTAAACCAGAAAATTATAGAAATTAAGAATAGATTTTTACAGTATAAACATTATCTTTGTGATAATCCTAGCGAAATTGAGGATAGTATTGAAATTCTAAAGAGGTTCATATATAAAGATACTATTATGGAGAAAAAAAAGCAAGCTGTAAATGCAATACATTGGTTACGTAATACACTGGCTCTAGATAAGACTATAAAAGACAGTACAAGAAGTGATTATGTGAAGCAGATTAAATCTTTTGAGGAGTTTATAAATGACACAGGTAAATCCCCTATTAGCTTCATTGATATAAATCTGCCATTAATAAAAGATTATGAACAGTATCTCTTTAATAAGAAGGTAGGTAAAGGTAAAACAACTAAAACTACGACAGTTGGTAATAAAGTAGAGAAAATAATCTGTATTCTTGGAAGAGCAGAGCAGCAAGGTATGATTGATATTCATGAAGCCAAGCTCGATAAGTATAAGAAGCCTCAAAGTAGGCAAGGTAATGATAACGAAATCTATTTATCAGAAAATGAAATAGATAAAATCTATGCTCTGCAATTAACTGGTGTAGAAGAAAAGGTAAGGGATTTATTTGTACTTCAATGTTGGATAGGACAACGATTTGCTGATACTCAGTCAATTAATGATGGTATTATAAAAGACGCCCCTAATGGGACAGGAAAGGTGATAGAAATTGTGCAAGAGAAAAAAACTCATAGAGTGTCAATTCCTCTTCTGCCTGTTGCTATAGAGATTCTTGATAAATATAAGACAGGTTTTCCTCTTTATTCCAACCAAACGGCTTTAAATTATTTAAAGAAGATTGGAGAGAAGGCAGGTATAACAAGATTACATAATGTTACAGAAGATAGAGGAGGAGAAGTAACCACGAAGCAAGTGCCAGCTTATGAACTTATTGGTACTCACACGGCAAGACGCTCATTTGTTAGTAATATGCTACAACGTGGATATGATGCTAGTATTATAATGAGGATTACAGGGCATAATGATATTGAGTCCTTTCAGAAATATGTTAAGATAACGTCTGATGATGCTGCAAATGTTATTCTTAAAAAAGAAAGTGGAAAAGTACTATCTGAAACTAAGAAGGAATCAACTGAGCAGAAAGTGACAGTTCAAGATGTTAATAACTTTGTAGCTATCATTGACACAGTAAAGCAGACTTATAATGAGGATATAAAGAAACAAAAAGCGGAACAAAAAATGGAAGATGCGAGTAGTATTTTAATAAGTTTGGCAGAAGATGATATAGACGCTCATTCGATTGCTAAAGCTATAGAGAGGACTGGTTTAGAAGTATCTTTGGGTGATAGTGCTACTGGTAGAAATTTTATTTTTAGAAAGGATACGAAGAAGAAAAAAATTAAGTTTGAAGAAATAGATGAGTCTGAATGATTTTCTGTATGAACTAAGCTTGTGATGGGAATCATTTACCTTTCCATAGTTCATAATACGAGAAAGGCAGTATTATAACTTTAGCTTCACTTCTAGTCGATTTTTTCAGTTTGTGGTACTATCATTTGGTGGGCTACCTAAAGTTTAGTATCTTTGTATCAATAGATTACAAGAATACTACTAGATACGTACACACCAAAGATTCGTCATATATCAACTCTTTAACCCTCAAATTCATTATGCAGCTACTTACGTATGAAGAAATCAGAGAAAAAGCATTATTACAAGGCATTTCAGACAATAAGGTCAGCATTGGTATGTGGGCTAGTCTGAAAGGTTATATTAAAACAAGAAAACAGATAAAGAAGAAGGTGTACACTATGTATTATACACCACAGGCACAAGATTTTCAAAGCATGTAGATTTTTAACTATGAATATAAACAATAATGACTATGGGCTTAAATAAAGCTAAAGGAGAAATGTATAAGTTTGTAACACACACATGGAATACGGTAAAAGGTGAATGTTTCCACAACTGTAGATATTGCTATATGAAAAAGGGGGCAAATCACAATGAACCAGTTGACGAACCAAGATTAGATTATAGCGAGTTTAAAACAGATTTAGGAAGCAACAACTTTATATTTGTAGGGAGTACTATAGACCTGTTTGCCAACAATATTCCAGATGATTGGATAGGCAAAACATTAGATTATTGCAATGCTGCATGCAATACACTATTCTTTAGTAACAGGTATCTGTTTCAATCTAAAAATCCAAAGAGAATATTAGAATTTATTAAGCATCCAGTGTTCCATCATTCAACAGCTTGTACTACGATTGAAACAAATAGATTTTATCAAGATGTGATGCAATGTTCTCCAAAAATAGAAGATAGAGTAATGGCGATGGAAAAGATAGCAGATTTAGGTATAGATACTTATGTAACGATTGAGCCAATTATGGATTTCGATTTGGATGAAATGGTTAACCTCATAAAACGCTGTAAACCAGAACAAGTTAATATAGGTAAGAATACCAATAAGATGGTTCAGTTACCAGAGCCACCAAAAAATAAAGTGTTAAGCCTTATTGATGAACTACTGAAATTTACGACAGTCCATATAAAAGATAATATAAAAGAATGGATTCCAGATGATTACTTACAGAAGAGCCAAAGTAAATAACAAAAAATACTATGTAGTTATTTTATCTTAAAGCTATTAAGTGATTACTAGAAAAATGAAGATTATCCATTCATAAAGTCAGATTTGGAAGGTGTTCCATATAGGGAGGGTAAGGGTGTTCCATACAGGGAGGCTACTTATAAATACCTATAAAGACTAAATACACTACCTACTTCATTTTGCTAGCGCAAAACTCAGTAAGGGACAAGCATAGCAGATTTATCATTTCATAATATAAAATCATTTTTTGATGATTATTCATCTATCAACGGGATTGAACTTTAAAACACAGAAAGAAGCTAAAATATTCTTTGGCAACCACAATTACAGGAGATTAGTAAGAAAAGGAGATATTTATTTTACTAACTATAGACATCCAGTTGCTAATGACGGAAGCAAAATTATCGTATCGCAAAATAACTGAACAGATTGCAGGGAAACTAGATTTACTTGAAGCTTATTTATTCTATTGTTTGGCTTTATGTTCAGATTGTTACACATTGGTATCTCATACAAAAATAGAGAATTTAACGAGCTTTTATGGCATAAAGAAAGAAGAACAGATTAGTCGATGGTTACGCAAATTTGAAGATAAGGAATTAATAAAGAAACAGAATAACCTTATTAAGGGGCAGTATGGTACATTTTCCAGATACGAATATGAACTGAATACAGAACACTACGTATTAATAAAGAATACACTATATGATGAACCTATTTCTAGAGAATTGAAAGGATTCCTTGTCTTATTGAAATGTAAATGTTTGAACGGTACAAATACATGTATGTATTCTCAAAACCAATTAGCACAAGAATTAGGATTAGCTAAATCCACAGTTTCAAGACATATCAATAAAGCAGAAGAACTAGGATATATAAAGAGAAATAAGAAAGGTATTCATTTACTCAATAAAGACATGTTCCTTATTACGAATGAAACAGAAATAGCTATATTGAAAAATGTATATCCAGAGATTCTAACAGATGAAGATATAGCAAGAGGATATGTTTCGATAGGTTAATGAATTTACAGTGTTAGATATGACTATTGGAATATAATGAACAATAAGTACCTATTAACTTTATAAAGGCTTGGTAGTGGGGAAAATCTTATCTTTATTAATTATATAATATAACACACATTTTCCCCTATCACTAAAGATTATACGCTTTAGATACTAATAAAACTCATATCTTTGGGTGACAGGTTAACCATTTTCATTTTTAAAGATTAAGAGTTACTTATGGCAAACCTTCATTTGGGGAATACGGTAATAAGAGATGCCCAATAAGATAAAATGAGACGACTGTAGAGACTTTAATAGGTAAGACATCCTACTAATCAGATAGACAAAAAAATAGCCGCAAGAGAGCACACGTCTAAAAGTGCCCACTTACGGCTTTTTTCGCATAAAAATAAAACTGCCAACAAATACTTGTTTATAGCACTTTCCTGTTTTATGCTAATGGCTATTTTTAATCTGGAAATGAAACGAATAAATAAGAAATTGCTCTTTAGATCTACTTATAAATAAGGGAGTATGAGTAGAGAATAAAAAGCATTATCCGTTTCATAGGGATATACAAAGGTACATACTTCCAATAAGGTGAAAAACTGAACGATGGATAATCTTTAAAAATAGTATTTATACAGAATCCCAAATTACACAATATTTGTACTTATACCATATCAACTAAAATACAGAGAAACGCGCACGATAAAGTACGGGTACTTATATAAAGATACCCCTCCCCATCATTGCTAAAGCTGAAATATATATAGAGCTATTTCTCATAGGTTTATGAACTGAAAAGTTACAAGAAAGAGCGTTTAGAGTTAGTTATAAGCACGAATTCACAGTAACCTCTAACACCCCCCGAGGATAGTTGAAGATAAATGAAAATATTCATTGCTTCATCCTATCAATTTATAAACCATTTAAAATTAATTCATTATGAGAAATTTAGTTATTGGCAATTTGCCACAGAGCAGAAGAAGTTTAAATTTAGGTGAGTATGCAGAAGACGCTACTTTAGTAATGGAAGAACAACCCACAAAGGAAAAGAGACCGTTATTCATTGAAGCCAATACTATGGAAGCCACTTTAGATCATCTAAAGAGTGACTGCATTATCCCTGTATTCGCAAAGGATAATGAGGCTACCTTATCACATGTGGCTTTCATTGAAACTGTGCAAGACGCTGCAAGGACATTCTTTCAAGGTGAACAAATAGAATTGCCTGATATTCGTGTGTCTCATGTTATTAAAGGCAGAATACCCGAAGCAATTCATAAGCCTGCCAATCAATTACTGGAAAGTGATAAGACTATCTATTACGAAAGGTGTGCTTTTGTGATTGAAATACCTACTATCTATGAGACAGTAAACGGTAACAGGTTGACTCTTACTATTGGTGGAGTTCGTGCGTATAACCATACGAACTTATACAGTAAGAAGACAGCAGAACGATTTAAAGTATTCATAGGCTTTACCTGTAAGGTGTGTACGAACTTGTGTGTATCAACTGACGGGTATCTTTCATGTTTGGAAGTCACTAATACAAATGAGTTATATCGTGCCATCTTGGAATTGTTCAATCGTTATGATCCAGCCAAGCACATACATTTGATGCAGACTTTAGGCAATACTTACTTAACGGAACATCAATTTTGCCAATTACTTGGAAGAATGAGACTTTATCAATCATTACCACAGAGCCAACAGAAAGCCATACCAAGAATGTTACTAACTGACAGTCAGATTAATAATGTGGCAAAGTCTTATATTCAAGATGAGAACTTTGGCAGCTTGGGGAGTGACTTATCAATGTGGAAATTCTACAATTTACTGACAGGTGCAAATAAGAACAGCTATATAGACAGTTTCTTGGATAGAGCTTATAATGCTACTGAGATGGCAATAGGTATAAATGCCGCTCTGCATGGAGACGATAAATATAGATGGTTTATTGATTGATTGAAACGGGGAATATTCTGAAATACGGGTATTCCCTGTTCTATTTAATATAGTACTACTATGGATAAAGAAATAAAATACATTATTAGTAAGATTGAGCGCTTAAAAGAATCAATCTGCCATTGTGAAAATAATCTCCAATACATAAAGAGATTACAAGCTCTTAAATACTGGTTAGTAAAACTGGATACTTTATTAGGTACTACCCACGATAGTATATATCAGAAGTATTTCTACAGTGTTATGGGACATTCTTTCTTTGATAGAATATGTTTGTCTATCATAGACTACCAATATGGAAATAAGCCTTTTACTTATAAATAACCACTTAAAATTGAAAATCATGTTTTATAAGAAACTATTCATTTGGCTATTTTGGCTGATAATCGGAGTGTTCACAGGTTGTCTTCCAATCTTATTATTTGTGTTAGCCTATTTTCCAATGAAACATTGGAGCATTGAGGAAGAAAAGCGTAAGACAATCAAAGATATTAATAGATTGAGCAGATATTACACTGGCATACGCAAGAATAAAGAGCGTAACGGATAAGAATGTAATCAAAAAGAAGTTGTGTTCAAATAAGTCTGTACAGGTGGTTTGAACACGCTTCTTTCTGTTATCAATTTAATCTTTGAATAATATGAAAACAAAAGCAGTGATATATGCCCGTGTCAGTTCGTCAAATGACAGACAGGACACAACAAGGCAAATAGAGGATTTAAGGAAGTATGCCGTTTCTCAGAATATAGAAATCGTGAACGTATTCCAGGAACATATAAGCGGTGCAAAGAAGAATGAGGAAAGGCAAGTTCTTACAGATTGCTTGAATTATTGCACTACTCATTCAGTCAACTATCTGTTATTATCAGAGCTTTCGAGACTTGGAAGAAGTACATTGCAGGTTCTTCGCTCTTTAGAAGTACTGCATGAGGCAAAGGTATCTGTTTATATACAGAACTTGGGGCTTTACACATTACAAGCTGATGGCAAGGTCAATCCCATTGTTTCAGTATTGACTACTATGTTGGCAGAAATGGGAAACATAGAACGGTCAAACATACAATACCGCTTAAATAGTGGAAGGGCTAACTATATCGCCAAAGGTGGAAAGCTGGGAAGAAAGAAAGGCAGTGTGAAGACAGAAGAAAAGAAACTGGAAGAATACAGAGATACCATAGCTTTACTAAAGAAAGGCTATTCAATCAGAAACATAGCCAAACTACAAGGTATTGGTATTTCTACAGTTCAGAGAATTAAGAATCAATTTATCAGAACATGAACTTTTAATAAACAATAGTTCTTGCCATTATAAACACTTTTCGTAACTTTGCAACAATTTCAGAGGTCTAATGAGTTAGCACTGAAAGGACTTATTAGTTAACGAAGAGCGTTTGATATATTATCCTTGTTCAGAAAATCGCCAATTTAATGAACAACTCAAGGATAGTAGGCAAGGACGCTCACGTCAATGTTATATACTCATCTTTATGGATGAACTATATATCGTTTGGCGTGGGCATTGTTTATTATTTGAGTTGTGGGTGTTTGGCGATACCTCTGAACAGATAATATTCAATGTTCCCACGCTTCTTTTTTGTATAACAGTCAGTAGGGAACACTGGCTATAATACATATAAGTCAAGAAACAGATATTCTATTCTCTAATGTAGCAAACTATTAAAACAGTGTGCAGCTATCGCTGTGTTCCTCACACTTATTCAGAACTTACTTATTAACAGCATCTATAGGGAACATGGAGGCATAAACTATTTATAAAGATGAAAACATTAAGATTTATTGGAATGGCAGTAATTGCCGTAATTATGAGTGTGAATTTTATGGCTTGCAGTGACGATGATGATGAAGAAGACAATAGACCTGACTCTGAAAAAATTGTGGGGCAATGGGTATTAGCTTATGAAGAAGGTTATGAGAAAGAACCTTCTGAACCTGAATATGACAGAGAATGGAGTCATGCGCCAAAAGATGAATGTGAATACTTTGGTAATTTCTTATTCAGAGCAGACGGTACATTTGTTGAATCTGACTTGGATGACTCTGAGCTTCAACGTGGTAAATGGGCATTAAGCAATAATCTGTTAACCTTAAGAGAAGAAGGATACGAATATTATGCAGATGATTTAAAAGTAGTAGAACTTTCTTCAAACAAGTTAGTACTGGAATACTACTATGAAGAAGAAGATGGTGGAGTAGAATACGCTAAAATGACTTATAAGAGAAAGTAAATATAATTATAAAGAGGCATTAGAATCAACTATTTTACTGCCTCTTTATTCATCTACAAACAATTATTTAATATGAAAACATTAAGATTTATCGGGATAGCTATTGTTGCTGTGATTATAAGTGTTAGTTTTGCAGCATGTAGCGATGATGATGAAGATGATAAGCAGTCTAATACTGTTATTGGTACATGGCAAGTTACTTCAAGCACATACACTGAGGAGGTTGGTGATACATATACATTCTATTCAAATGGGACAGGTTTACTTGAATGGGAAGATAGCAATGGAAATGATTCAGGAACATTCAAATATAAAGTTAATTCTGATTATACCATTATTTCTATTGATTATGAAGACGGAGACGGCTATGAAGAGATAAGCATGAGTATTACTGATAATGCTTTAATGCAATGGAGTTATGCCAGCGAAGCAGGCTATAAAATGACATTGAAGCGCGTTAAGTAATATTTGTATGACATCATAATAAAGACAGCATTTGAAGCAATTCATTTGCTGTTTTTATATACAGCAATAGTATTGTCTAAAACATATAAATTCACTATTTTCGCAATACAGTATTATACAGCAAAAGAAGTTATTATTTTATTGAATAATTTATCTTGTTTCATGATCAATGCAAACCAAGCCTAAAATTGAATAAAGAGGATTTTCTTTAAGAGCAGTTAAGCGGCTGTAGCTCAAGCTTAGTTGGTCGTTTACGGAAATGAAACCTTTGGAAGTCGCAGAAGAGCATTAGTCTGCCAAGTTGAGGGGCGCGGGTTTGAGCCCCGTCTTCCGCTCTTGGATAAACCCTGATAGCTATATGATTAGCTTTCGGGGTTTTATCGTTTTTAATAGTCTGATAGAACTCAAATTTAGAATCTAATCTCAATGCAGGGAGGAGAGCTATAGTGTATGGTGGTGAGAGGACATGTTAAAGAAGGACAGAAAGAGTGGGACTTACTAGTAAAATGCACCCTGACTACGCTTAGAGAGGGTACATCTTTGCAAAACAAACAGTTTCAACCTTTGTGACTAAAACTGAATATACTTATATACAACAAATGTATCTTAAGCTTTTTGGGAAAAGCTTTCTATTTACAAAGAAAGTCAATTGGAAGAAATATTCTTATCCCTTATTTTACTTGTTATAAATAAAAGTCTTCAGATATATTAAAAAAAAGTATAAAACTACTGTATATCAAATACTTATTTTTTTGAGTGTTATTAAAGCCAATCTTTATTTGTTGCTTTAACTTCTATTTTTAGGGGCTTTTATTGGTCTTCTGTGGCACTATTTGTGCATTTTATCACTAAAATTAAGTGCTTACTAATTTTGATATTTCTCTGGTATAAAACAGTGGAGTATTTAAATAAAAGTGGCTTCGTATAATATATAATTGTTAATTATATTTCTTCGTAGACCATTTTAGCTTCTGATATAAATACTTAATATACAATTAGATTGGATAATTATTAATACAAACGAGGACTTTTTTTTATAACAACTGAAAATAAATAAAAAGAAATGTTTAATAAAGTCTTTTAATTTGCTCTATCTTATAACGTGCTACTCTTCTGAGCGTACATTCTTTTTGAGATTCTTCTTTCGGGAATCTTGTAATCTGGTGGCCATAAAAGCATAGCCATCGCATACTTTCCAAAAGAAAGTATGATAGAGAGTTTTTACAATCGTAACTAATCAATAAGCGGTTGCATACATATTAGTGGACTTAAAACTATGATATATGAGAAGACTTTTATTTATAATTCTTTTACTCTACAGTGTAGGTATGTCAGCACAAGAGATACATCAGATACGAGATTCCGTGCGTATATACTTCCAACAGGGGAAAAACGATCTGGATTTTTCCATTTTGGGCAATCGGGCAGCACTTAATCGCATAACTGACAGTCTTAGCACAAGTTATGCTGATTCCACGTATCGCTTGCAAAAAGTACAGGTTATTGGCAGTGCTTCTCCTGAAGGAAGCATATCATTTAACAAGTTGCTATCGGAAAAACGTGCTAAAGTATTGTTTGATTACCTTTCCCGTTATGGCTCCTTTCCTGATTTTCTAAAAAATAGCGAGTTTCTCGGTCGCGATTGGAACGGGCTGATACAGTTAGTGGAGAGGGATGACAATGTACCCTATAAAGAAGAGACATTAACCTTACTGAAAACCATTGCATTACAAGTGGAAAACGGAGTAGTGAAGGATAACGGTCAGCTTGAGCGTATCAAGCGTCTGCGTGGTGGTGAGCCGTATCAATATATGTATAAGTATCTTTTTCCTGAACTGCGTGCTTCGCGTTTGTATTTGTGGTATGATAAGGTCTGGAATCCGGTGAAGGCAACACCTGTACTGAAAGCAGACTTACTTCCTTTGCATGTTGATACTGTTATTGTGCATGATACCGTCTATATCTCGCAATGTCCACCTTGTCGCCCGTTTTATATGGGGGTAAAGACTAACATACTTTTTGATGCACTACTTGTACCGAATATAGGTGTAGAGTTTTATCTGGGAAAAAGGTGGTCAGTAGCCGCTAATTGGATGTATGCGTGGTGGAAGCATGATGGCAAACATAATTATTGGCGCATCTATGGTGGAGATATAGAAGTGCGCCATTGGTTTGGACGTAGGTCAGAAGAGAAGCCTTTACAGGGCCACCATGTCGGGCTATATGGAGGTCTTGTGACCTACGATATTGAACACGGTGGACGCGGATATATGGGTGGAAAACCTGGTGGTACGCTATTTGACAAAGGTAATTGGTTTTGTGGACTTTCATATGGTTATTCCATGCCAATTGCAAGACGCTTGAACATTGACTTTACCATTGGTTTCGGCTATCTAGGTGGTGAATATAGAGAGTATATTCCTGTGGATAACTGTTATGTATGGCAGGCTACAAAACAACGCCATTGGTTCGGTCCGACTAAAGCAGAAGTTTCTTTGGTATGGCTGATAGGGTGCGACAACAAGAACTGGAAGAAAGGAGGGAAGCGATGAAAAAGAATCTACAATATGTGATGCTGTGTACGTTGGCAATTTTAATCTTTTCTTCATGTGAACATAAGGAGCTATGCTACGACCATCCCCATATGGCTACTGTCTGGGTGGAATTTGACTGGATGGACGATCCAGACGCTAATCCTGAGGGGATGTGCGTGTACTTCTATCCTATGGATGGGAAGGGGAGTATGCGCCGTTTCGACTTCAAGGGGATGATGGGTGGACATATTGAACTGGCAATGGGAAAATACCGTGTATTGTGTTACAACAATGATACGGAGGCTGTATTGTTCGGTGGTACTAATCGTTTCGAGACTCACATGGGATTTACACGTGAGGGCAACATCTTTGAGACCATTTACGGAAACGCGGCATCAAAAGCTCCACAGGCTAAGGATGCTGAGGACGAAAGGGTTGTAATCAGTCCGGACATGATGTGGGGATGTACGACTACTCACGTTGAAGTTACTGAAGCGGGCCTCACCTACATCTGTATACCTGAAAGCAAGGAGGATGAATGGCCAGACGATCCAGTGACTAGTCCTGAAATGATTTTGACTTTGTACCCCCACGAACTGGTATGTACCTATACTTATGAAATACGTAATGTCAAGGGACTGGAACATGTTACCCAGATGTGTGGCTCTCTTTCAGGCATGGCCCCATCTATGTATTTCTCAACTGAAGATCAAGGAACGGAATGCGTAACACTACCTTTTGAAGCGGATTCTGATGGAGAATCCACTATCACTGGTAAGTTCTATACCTTCGGGCATTGTCCCGAGAATGATGATCCGCACCGTATGCTTCTCTATGTGTGGATGGATGACGGCAACAAATACTATTACGGTAGCGAGGGAGACAAATTCAACGTTACCAGACAAGTACATGCAGCTCCTGACGAGCGGCATGTGCATATCATCATTGATGGCCTTGACTTGCCACAACCTATGGGAGATGATGATTTCATTCCTTCAGTAGATGATTGGAATGAAGTGAATGAAGATGTACATCTGTAATAAATTATATCAATATTTAATATTTTTTTGTTTAACTAATTCTTTAGTCAAAATGAAACACAAGTTTTTATTTGGAGCAATGGCGGCATTGATGATGTCCGCATGCTCACAGGACGAAGTGACTAGCTTCCGACAGGATGGTATCGCTTATAGCGTAGTGGCAGGAAAGCATACGCGGGCGGCAGACTCCTATTGTAACACGGACCTACCCAAATCGTTTAAGATTTGGGCTAAAACCTCTGATGGCCTCTATATCGATGGAGATAAAATCGTACATGAGGGTGGTGGATGGACGGATAGTAATGGAACCCGTTACTGGCCCGAAAATGAACCGCTTGATTTTTTTGCTGAAGTCAATGGTGACACGGAATTCAGGTTTAATAATGGTAGCCCGATATTTGAAGATTTCGTGGTAAAAGACAAAGTTGGTGAGCAGCTTGACCTGATGTATGCTGTGAAAAAGAAGCAAGACAAGGAAGATGGCACCGTGCAACTCAACTTCCGCCATGCACTCTCACAGATATGTTTCAAGGCGCACAACAAGACAAAGAACATGCGTGTTGAGATTAAAGGTGTCAGTGTTGGACATCTCGCTAATAAGGGAACGTATACCTTCCCTGCTGATGATACTGACGAGAATTATGAATATCACGATGATGCTACTGGCTCCACAATACCCTCTCTAAATAGAGGTTCTTGGAGTACACCTGTTGAAAGTAGTTATACCAATGAGTATGAAGTAACTTTTGATAAAGTGGCTCTTGAACCGGAGGGTGAAATTACCAATCTGACATGTCCCGGCGAAGGACATAAAAATGGCTTTGCTAACGTTTTGACTCTGTTACCTCAGACAGTTGATCCATGGGACCCAACTCAAAAAAAGAAAGATTGGAATGGTGCATATTTTCTTGTAGATGTCATACTCAGTAATGTAGTGAGGGATGACAGCAAAGATTCTTCCAATGGAAACTTGCATACAGGTAAAGTAGCCATACCAGTCAGTGTAAATTGGGAAGAGGGTTACCGCTACATTTATACATTTGTCTTCGATGAAGGTGGTAGTGGTGGATGGACTCCTGATCCGGAGAATCCGGAACCTGTATTAACGACAATCAAGTATGACGTTACAGTGGATGACTTTATCCCTGGAGATAGCGATGTAGATATGGATGTCGAATATACATACAACTGTACTCTTAACCTTCATGACAACTATGGTGATCCTGAAAAGGTGGGGAAAGTGAAAATCGGCAGTAACAATACCTCATATCCTTTTACACTTACCAAAGATTACACTCCTAAGCGGGAAGGTTTCAAGTTCCTTGGCTGGGCAACGTTTAAAGGTGGTGAGGTTGCATATAAAGAAGATGCATCTATTCTTATTAATTTTGAGGAATCGTTCATTGACCTCTATGCTGTGTGGGAACAAGAAACAAAGTTAATAGAATTCACTCTGACTTATCATGCAAACGGTGATGGAGTAGAAAATATGCCTGAACCGGAGGTCAAAGAAGCAGAAGCAACCTGTAGTTTTATAGTTTCTAAAACTGAGCCCACCCGCGAGGGTTATGCTTTCTTAGGTTGGGTTGATAGTGATGGCGAAGAATATGAAGCTGAAACTGAGATTGTTTTGGATAAAACACTACCTTCAAAAGACCTATATGCTGTGTGGAAAGCTACTACTACCTACACTCTAATTTTTAATGATAACAATCCGAGCAACAGCCTTTCAGTAACTGATCTCCCTACAAAAATTGAAGTAAATTCTTCTGAGGAAAGTCATACATTCATAGTTCCAGATAAGACTCCTAAAGTAGGTAATTGGGTATTTCTTGGTTATGCTAACGAACCAGATGCAACTGAAGCTACATATGAAATCGGTGATGATGTTGTTGTAAATCGCGATGAATCCCCCAAAACCATATACGTCGTATGGGGAACTAAAGGAGGTGGTGGTGCTGCAGGAGGTGGCACTGGAACTGATTGGTAGGAACCTTGACTACAATTATATAAAAATGTAATTTTATGAAGAAAATATTTTATTATGCAGCCATTGCATTGTTTACTTCTGCAATGGGGCTTACATCATGCCAGAATGAAGATGACTTGACGCATTCTGGTACTGATGGTAAAGAAGTTCATGTGACTGTTAATGTAACACGTGAGGGCTTTGACAATGTAGGAACACGCACTTCACTTAAGGAAAATGAAGGTGATCTTCTCTGTACATGGTCAATGGGAGATCAACTACTTGTTACAAATACGAGCGGTCAAAAGCTTGGTACCCTTCAAATCACTGAGGGTATTGGTGAAAATAAGGCCACGTTTGACGGTGTCCTTGTTGGGCTAAAGGATGGTTCTCAAACACTAAATTTTTTCTATCTCGGAACGAAAGCGGACATAGAGTCTATTAAATCTTCTACATTCGATGTGGACTTCTCAGGAAAAGAGGGGACTTTAGAATCACTATCTGATCATGATATCCTTTCATCTTCGATTGAAGTAAATGTGGACAATGGAGCATTCTATGTGGAAGATTTGGAGCTGAAACGTAACTTTGCATTCGGGCATTTTGAGCTCCAATTTTCTGATGGTGCAACAATAAGGGGTACTGAAGAAGTAAAAATCTCTGGTGAGAATTTCAAGAGTAGTGTGACAGTAGATCTTACTAATGCGACCTATACTTCTGGAGAAGGGAACGTCATTGTTAAAGGAAAGGGTAATGATTTCTATATTATGCTTGTGCCCACTCAGGATGTGACTTTGGGCTTTTCTGTTACTATAGGTGAGGTAGAGTATGCTGGTTCTTTAATAAGAAGTATAATTAATGCTTCTGATTTTTATCGTGATGGTACTGATAATAGCAATGGTGTACCAGTAAAAATGGAGAAAGTAGGCGGTGAGGAACCAGAAAATCCAGACAATCCAGGAAACCTTGATAATTGGGGAGGAGATGTAGACTATCCAATTTTAGAGAAGGGAAGTTTCACAAATATCGGTACAAGTGGCAATGCATGGTGTAGTAATGCCCAGTCTTTCCAGGATTTTGGATTTGCGGCTCCTGTTGAATATGCATACAATGCTATAAAGAAGGGGTATCTTACATCCAATAGCTATACTAATGATATAGAAGCTAAGTATTTCCAGTGGGGGCGTTGGCTTGGATTCCCTATGAATGTTGTATATGCTCAAGTGACGATGACTTCTTATACTCCAGTAGGAACAGTCGCTTATCCTCGAGGTATTGATAAGTGGGACACTAAGCTTGGTTATTGTTGGGATATGGATGATAGAGCAACTTATGCATATTCATCTGCATTCCGTACAAGCAATAACATGGAAAAACAACAGGCTGTTAATTCTTCAATTATATACCTTGTGGGCGATTATGATTATTTGAAGTCAAGCTTACATGATTTAAGTTGGGAAGAGCGTAGTGGAAATCCTTGTCCTGATGGTTATCGTATTCCCACAGCTGAAGAGTTATCTCAGTTTGCTCCATCTAAGCCATTCTCAGGATCTTATGCTGAAATTAAAGAAATTAATGGTACTAATTATGCTATGAAATGGACGGTAGTTGATGATACTCATGTAACTGTATCCTCTGTACAAACTTCCAAAACAGAAATTACGGCCTCTGATGAAATCTTTAATGGAGCCAAAGCTCTCACATTCGAAGCTGATGGTATGCTTTATTCGAATAATAATAATATTGTTTGGGCCACGAAATCTGATGGTGGAAATAAAACCAGTGGATATTGGTCTTCTACATCGGCTGTTTTGAGTGGTGACTATAAAGGCGGCATGGCTTTGATGGTACGTATTAAAGATGGTATTTGCACTATCAAAATGGAAGTGGTTGAATATACTGCTGGACTGTGTATTATTCCCATTAAGGATGCTACAGCGAAGGCTACTTCTATAAAGCCGTGGTTCCCGTTAGGTTACTAAATACCTTTTTCATTACATGTTGACGACGCGTCGTTAATAATCAGAGGACCTCCAAGACCTTGAATAAATAGGTTTTGGAGGTTCTAATTTTAATATATTGCCCATTACTGTTATATATGCTAAAATATATATTTTCTGTTGTTTGATGAATATGGGCATGCGGAGGTGAATAAAAAAACAATGAACCATGTACCAGTCGTTTTGCAACATAATAGTTATTTATATTAAAGGGTTAGGATATTTATGATACCTTGTAATGTTTTTTTGCAAGCCCTATCTCTTGATAGGGAAGTTGAAATAGATGTCTGAGGTATCCTCCACAGACTGAAGGCAGGTGAGATATGGCGAAGCACCTGAACAAGTAAAAGAAGACTTGAAAGAGCTTTTTATAGGTACTGTTCGCAATTTCGTGTAAATAGAAAAGGCAGCATTTGAATACTGCCTTTTCTTGTCTCATCATTCATCATCTTCTGAGAAGTAATCTGGATTGTGTAATTCATCCCATTGTTCCTTTAGCACGAACAACACTTCTTTTTCATTGTCACATTCCAGAAGTTCATCCAATTCGTAATCATTCTCTTCTAAGCGAATGTCAATTACGCTTGCTACCCAATTTTCAAATTCGTTGTTTTCATCCATTCTTTTAGAAATGGCTTTTAAATCTTCTTTTTTCATATTTTCTTTGTTTTTAATACGCTACAAAGAAAAGCCTTCAAAATGAGACAAACAAAGATGTATGTAATTGTAAATCAATACATTTGTTGATAAGATAGGTTTTAGGCAGTTTTAAAGGGTTCATACCCTTAAGTTGTTATTCAATCTGTTTTATCGCATTTTTTTTATTATTGATTATCAATAATTTATCTATTTTGTAAAAATTATACTTTGAGAAATGAAAATCTATATTTCTTACTTTTTCTTGTTCAGCCATGTCTTTTAAGGATTTCAGTAAAAAATAATGTTAATAGATTCTCGTGTAAAGCAAATATTTTTAATTTTACCTCCAAAGTAAAAAATCATGATGAAACCAATAGAAAAGTTTTCTTTCCAATATAATGTAGAGGAATATAAACTACTTGAATATGTATATCCTGTAGCTCAAGAATATGCACCAGACTTTGATTATAACGAGAATACAGGTGAATCTTTCATGGCAGTTTCGCAAGTTCCAGATATTTTTAAAGGAAGGTATAACGCACGTAAGTTGCGACATAAATTCACAGTAGAAGAATATACGCAGGATGAAGATCTACAAGGTTATCTGAAAACATTGGATTTAGATAGTGAAAAGTTTTGGTATTTATTACTCTTCTGTTATGACTATAGTTGGGGAATTTGCATGGAAGGAGTTGAGGTAAACAAGTCTCCTGTTGAGCACATAAGAGGCTTTATAGATGCGATTTATAATAACTATACAGGCAGTGGTATGCTTGGAGCTATTTTTAATGAGCCAATAAGTATAACCTTAAAAGTGGGCAGAAAAAACATTGTGATTGATAACAATAATGCCATAGCCTGCATAGCTAAATTCTGCGATGACGGATTAGAAAATAATGACTTGACTAATTTGCCTAACGGGTATTTCGTAGATATAACTCGTAAGAGTTCAGATTCCTTTTCAGTGTTGGCTTATTATTTTTCCAAGATGATCATTTCCGCTTTTAACCACCAAGAGCAGGTGAAGGAGAAAAGAAAGAAGGGGGCAAACCTTTCAGATAAGGAGAAAATGGTTATTGCACATCTATTATACCTTACTGGTATCATAAGCAATGAAAGCGTGAAGGTAAGTTATGAATATCTAAAGACTATCTTAATGCGGTATAAAGATATGGAGATAAGAAGACTGAACTCATTCTATTTTTAAAGAGAATTTTTTCGTGCTAGGGGTGATCCTGCCTGCCTATTTCTATTGGACTTTACTCAAGAAATAGGTAGGCAGGATTTTTTTGTCTGATTTTGGGCTATAGCATGAAAAACATAGATTAATTGGTGCTTTTAGTAGGGGAACAGAAAATGCGCATTTTTTTGTTTCTTTTAGTTCTCCGATTAAAGGGCAATCTTTGCAGTATGAAAATAAATAAAGCTGGAGCGCACCAGTCTAAAAACTGCAAAAATATATGGACACAAAAGAAAGTATTAAGAATGAAATCTTTACTCTGGAATCAAGAGAATTGAACGAAGGAAAGAAAGTTGCTTTTATTGCTGGTGCTATCAATCGAGACATCAAGAAAGCGAATGTGAAAGCTAAAATGAAGTCCATTACGGAATGTGGTCAACTATCGGAATTGGAAGTCGTCGATGGAGAAGATGTAATAAATGAAGGTCTAAGTTTGAAAGACCCTATGTCTGGACTTCCGATAGATAAAGAAAAGGCAAAGGGGTATTTGGCAATTACTGATGGACAGCACAGGTATATAGCTATAATGGCACTTCGAGAAGAGGACAGATGTGGCAAGAAGAATTATGAAGAAGCAGCGAGGAAATGGCAGAAGAATGGAAGGAACGAGGAAGATAAGCCCCAAGAATATACTCCTAAAGCCCCTGCACACATAAAAGCTAGATATCCATTGAATAATGAGATACTCATACAGACTCTTATTACTGAAGTAAATAACACATCTGTGAAGTGGGATAAAGGTGATTTCGCTAAACAAGCAGTGGCTATGTATCCCGATAATGAGGTTTTTAAGTTCATAGTTAAGTATATGGATATGCAACATCAAAAAGTAAAGAAGGGTGAAGTAGATGATATGTTACCGAATGGTGGATTTAAGCTGACAACACTTAGTAAGTATCTGAGTTATTCTACTGATATAAAAGAATCGGTACTGGCAGATGCGTGTAAATATGGAGAAGACACTCTTACGAAGTATGTGGGTAATGAGCCTGAAAAAGCAGTTGAAAGAGCAGAGAGGATTATTAAAGCTGGTTTAGATGCAGGATTTACTTATCGTTTCTTGGCTAAAGGATTCTTCATCGACTGGATTATTAAGAAGAGCCATCAAGGAACTGAATATACAAAATTAGCTAAAATGTTAAAGAAAGCAGAAAAAAGAGATGTGGACAGTATTATGAAGGAAGCACAGAAGCATAATTTTATGGAGATATTAAATGAGAAAATAAAATAGTTAATCTTTAGTTATTGATATTAGTTGCCAGCTAGCGTAATGTTAGCTGGCTTTTTTGTTATCAATACACGAACTCCTTTTATAACATAATGTCTTCAATGTCAATATTTTGCAAAGTTTTATAATCGTCTAATAGATTTTCACCTACACTTATGATAGCAAGACTTCTATATTGGTTATTAACTATGGGGAGCATGCAGGTGAAGATGAGATTGATAGTTACGATGTTACTATTGATGGTAGCATCATGAAAACTATAGACCGTGACTATGGTTACGAAACTACTTGGAAGAAGAAGTAAGTACTACATCATCTAATTAAGAAAACAGTATTTGAAGCAATTCATTTGCTGTTTTTTTTATTATCATTGCAAACAAAAAAGCAATGATGAAACCAATAGAAAGATAAAAATACCAGAGCCAACAGCAGACGAAGTGAAAGCACTTGTAGCAGCACTGGGAAAGTTCGCAAAGGTAGAAATAAAGAAAAACGCAAGAATATGGTTTAAGTGAATAACATAGCCAGAACAGAGAATCCAGCTATCAGAAGTGGTTGTTGGATTTTTTATTAAGAAGGGAAGTAATCATGTAATTTACTACTTGATTTTTCCTATAAATGAATTATCTTTGTGATGTTCTTACGGGCTAATTGAAGTACAAGTATAAAGAACAATTTACGTATTTATTTGGTAATCAGACGGGTTTAGAAAAGCTCCATTTTTTTTGTACTTATATTCCCCTTATTTCGTATCTTTGGAGAAGATAAGCTGCATCTCGGCAGAACTTTTTCATGCAAGCATGAAAATTCTGCGATCAATTTGCATTATCTTTGTGTTCTCCAAATAAGGAATTATAAATCATTAAATCGTAAACTGAATTATGTTTTCCGGAATAGTAGAAGAATATGCCACTCTTGTGGCATTGGTAAAAGAACAAGAGAACGTACACTTCACGTTCAAGTGCTCATTTGTAAATGAATTGAAGATAGACCAGAGTGTATCTCATAACGGTGTATGCCTCACGGTAGTCAGCATGACAGAGGATACCTATACGGTTACAGCCATGAAGGAAACATTGGAGCGCTCCAATCTCGGGTTGTTGAACGTAGGAGACAAGGTGAATGTAGAGCGCAGCATGATGATGAACGGTCGCCTTGATGGACATATCGTGCAGGGGCATGTAGATCAGACTGCCACCTGCATCAGTGTAGAAGATGCCGAAGGAAGTTATTACTTCACTTTCCGGTATGCTTTCGATAAGGAGATGGCAAAGCGGGGATACATTACTGTGGACAAAGGCTCTGTAACGGTGAATGGTGTCAGTCTGACTGTGTGTAATCCAACGGACGATACTTTCCAGGTAGCTATCATTCCTTATACTTTCGAATATACCAATTTTCACGATATCAAAGTTGATAGCGTAGTGAACATTGAATTTGACATTATCGGCAAATATATCAGCCGGATGCTCCAGTTTAAATAATAGTTCACCACAGATTGCACAAATAGCGCAGAAATATTATCCTTTTATAATCAGTGTTTATCCGTGTAATCTGTGGTGCAATAAAAACATATATCAAATGGACTTTTTACAATTAGTAGCCTCCCGTCAGAGTGACCGCGCTTATGATATGACACGTCCTGTAGAGCCCGAGAAACTGGAACGGATACTGGAAGCTGCCCGTCTGGCCCCATCGGCTTGTAATGCGCAACCGTGGAAGTTTGTCGTAATCAATGATCCGGAACTTTCCGTTAAGGTAGGCAAAGCTACTGCCGGACTGGGGATGAATAAATTTGCTAAGGATGCCCCCGTTCATATTTTGGTTGTGGAAGAATCGATGAATGTCACTTCATTTCTGGGTGCAAAGATTAAGGATAAGTATTTCCCCTTGATAGATATAGGTATTGCCACTGCTCATATCACTTTAGCTGCCGAGAGTGAGGGATTAGGTTCTTGTATTCTTGGCTGGTTTGATGAGAAAGAGATTAAGAAGCTGACCGGTATTCCATCTTCTAAGCGCTTGCTATTGGTTATCACCATCGGATACTCTGTAAAAGAGAAGAGAAAGAAGGCGAGGAAACCGAAGGAAAAGGTGGTTTCTTACAATAAATACTGATTCAGTGATAAAGGGTTAGTGATAAGTGATTAACAGACTACGCTATGACACCGCATGGTACTAATCACTTATTACTACCCCTCTAATATTAAAGATCTTTCAGTAGCACATGGCTTGCGCTCTTATAATATTCTTCCCGTGCATTCATTAATACTTCCCATTGTTCGCTGAACTCCTTGTCCTTATCTATTTTGAAATCCTCCGAACCATGCGTGTCCAGTCTGTCTAACAACAGTGCGACGTTCATCTTATTGATATCCATGGAGGGTTGATAGCCGATATCTTCATTGTTTTCGTCTACTACTTCATGCAATAGATTTATTTCTTGTAATTCATATAGAATCTGGTGTGTCAACCGGATTGGTATCTGACACTCTTCGGATATTTCTTCTGCTGTATATGGTTTTGCATTCTCCTCAAATCTTTTGGCAATGAGGGACATGATAAGGATAGCTACGAAATCTCGATACCTCCGGCTGATATTTTTGGTGTCTTTGTCAAAACTGAAGTTCCGTATGTTTTGTCCCGCATACGTCAGTTCTGCACCAAACAGGCAGATTGTCCACGATATTTGTAACCATAGCAGGAATAGGGGAAGGGCGGCGAAACTACCATAAATAGCATTGTAACGCGATACCCACAACTGACCACTGATGTATAGAAACTGGAATGCCTGGTGTGCCGTTCCTGCAAGAACCCCCGCAATGAGCGCATGCTTGAACTTTACTTTAGTATTCGGCATATAGATGTATAGTCCTGTAAACATGAACCAGGTCAAGGCAAAAGGTATGAGGCGGATCAGGAATTTCAGAATAGGAGCAAGCAGTACAAAATCTTCAATGTACTTCAGCGTTGTGCTCATGAAAATGGAGAGACCACCCGAAATTACAATTAAGATAGGCATCAGCAGGAACATAGAGAAATAGTCCGTAATTTTACGGTACATACTTCGTGCCTTTTTTATTTGCCAGATGCGGTTGAAGGTTATTTCAATATTGGTGATTAGGTTGATAACCGTCCATAGCAACATAATTAAACCTACTCCGATAAATATGCCGCTTTTAGTTTCAGAAAGATAAGAGTCTACGAATTGGAGGATGACTTCTGTGGTCTGGTTATGACCTCCGAATCCCATTCGCACCTGATTCTCCATCAGATTGGAGAAGCCGAATCCACGTGCTATGGCAAATAATATGGCAAGTATAGGGACAATGGCAAGCAAAGTGCTATAAGTCAGTGCAGAGGCATTGTTTACTAGTCTGTCCTTGGTGAAGCGGTTGATACATAAATAAATGGTTTTAATTATATTGTAGAGGGAGAAAGTCGTTTTGGTGACTTCATCTTCTGTAATACGCCAGATGTCGTATGTAAGAAATTTCCAAAGAGCAGTAATACGTTTATTCATAATCAATGAAGAATTAGGAATGAAGAATTATGAATATAGAACGGAGAACTCTATCAAATTGTTGTATCATGCAGAAATTCTTCATTCCTCATTCTCTGTTCTTAAATTAAAAAAAGCAGTCGGTCTGTAAGCCGGGTTCTGTTCTCTGTTTTCAGGAAGAAATCTTCATTATTCATTCATCATTCTTCATTCAGCAAAGTGTCTGTCATTTATCTGAGCCGCATGTTACCATACAGGCTTTAGCGGTCTACCCTCCGACATGGAGCGAGCAGCTCTCATAGCGTCGGTTTACATGACCTTACAACTCCCAAGACGCACAGCCCTTGTGTCACCACAAGACTGGTAGGCTCTTACCCTACCTTCTCACCCTTACCCATGCCCAAGGACACCGGCGG
>OCPS01000463.1_pt1 | contig 45445 bp, 39 predicted proteins | sample 1538651 | NCBI WGS metagenome assembly OCPS01 (sample SAMN04571715, study PRJEB22368) | human gut metagenome | biome: human gut; material: stool | host: Homo sapiens | place: Luxembourg | collected 2012-09-21 | reverse complement strand
TTATGCCGCCCGTTCGTAATCCCTGATTTTCCCTCAATGCCGATACCAGAGGATTATCGCATCTCAGGTCATGTGTCCGTATGTTTCAGGTTTTCAATTATTTAACTTTTACTTTGAATGTTACTTTCTTACCATCTGCTGTCTTAGCTGTGATCTTTACAGTTCCTGCTTTCTTAGCTGTGATCTTACCGCTCTTGCTGATGGTTGCTACTTTCTTATTTGAAGTAGTCCATTTGATCTTCTGGTTTCCGGAAGTAACTTTCTTGCCCTTTGCATCTGTTACAGTTGCTTTTACAGTTGCTTTCTTACCTTTCTTTAAGGTATAGGTCTTACCTGTTACAACCTTCTTGCCTACTTTTAATACAACTTTCTTGGTTGCCTGTTTTACAGTTCCTTATATTCCTTTGCCTGCTGTCCACTCTTAACAAAGATGACCTGTACCTTATAAATTACACCATTAACCGGAGTGATCTCAAATGTACCTGTCTGATTGCTTTCTACCACATCACTGCCAGCATATAATACATACTGATCCACAGTCAGTTTATCTGACATTTTATCTAATTTTGTGGTGATGGTAACTTTCTCACCATAAGTTGCCTCTGTTTTGCTAGGTGTTGCTGTCACTTCGACGTCTTCTTGTGTTTCATCAACCGTGCTCTTTACAACGTCCTCTGTTTCTTCCACTTCCTCCTCTGTTACCTCAGCAACTGCCGCACTCTCTGTAGCAGCATCGGCTGCCGGTGCTGCCAAAGCTGTAACGCCATTGCTGGTTACTGCTAATGTTGCAGCCATCATTAAGGCTGTTACTTGTTTTGCCCTCATTTTTTTCCTCTCTTTCATGTTTGTGCTTTTCATATGTTGTGTGTGGTGTTCGAGAATGTCCAGGCAATATACATGCCCTCTTCTCCCTCATATGAACTTAGAACTATAATACAATATTATGTTTCATAAACTTTCCTTATATAAAGGCATTTCTGTTCTTTCCTCCTTCAGAACTTTGTCTGTTTTTCCTAAATTTATGTAAAGTTTTCCTGAAAATTATGTAAAAAAGATACTTGCCAAATGCAACATAATATTGTATTTTGTTGCATCTATAATCCAAGATTATTAAGCTTTCTACGTTTTTCTTCTACGGTAGACGTTGTATAGATGCGGGTCGTTTCAATGCTCGTATGCCCTAACAGATCTGCAAGCTCTGCAAGGTTTCCATAGCGCTCCATATAGCTGATTGCGAAAAAATGCCGAAAACTATGGGGATGAACCTTTTCTTTTTTAATCCCAACCATATCCCCAAGATATGCGATCATTTTATAAACAGTGATACGGTTGATCGGATCTCCTCCTCTTCCCCGAAATATGATTCCATCATTTTCTTTTTCCTCTCTGCAAAATTTTTTTAATTCACGAATCAGAATATCCGGTAAATAAACGTCTCTGATTTTCCCTTTATTATAAACCTGCACTCTTCCGGTCTCTAATGTTTCAACTGTAATATATTGGAGCTCACTGACACGTATTCCGGTAAGTGCCAATGTCCTCATAATATAATAATATTTTTCCCTGCCACTGCGTTTTGCATAATTTAACAATTCCTGATACTCTTTCCGGCTAATGACATTTTCCACACTGCGTTTTTTCTGCACTTTTAATGTCTTTATAGATGCCTGCCCGCATTCTAAATATCTTAAATATCGATTTACCGCTATAACATAAAGATTGATCGTCGCAGGAGAAAGATCCTCCTCCCGTAATTTTTCTCTGTAAAGCATCGTCCGATCTTTTGTAATTTCCTTTCCATTTAAATACCGGACAAATTTTTCTGCCTCCCTCAGATACACCTGCCTGGTCTGTTTCGAAAGTTCACTCTGCTTTAAATATTCTTCATACCCTTCAAACTGTTTCATATGACTACCTCCATTTTCCTAATAGTTTTTCCACAAAATATAAAATTATCATACAGAGGAAAATAACAAAAAAACTGCCGTTTCATGTTGGCTTCATGAAACGGCAGTCCGTCATTGTCTGCACAGTCTAAATGGGTAAAAAGACCACGCATTACCTGCTTGTCACAGGTGTTATATTAAATTAGGGAAAGGAATTAACAAAATGATTTTGTCGTAATTTTATTATCTCTGAACACGTCCCGAAGCATCTCCGCCAGCTAATTTCTTAACTTCGTCAACGCTTACCATGTTGAAGTCACCTTCTACGGAATGTTTCAGACAGCTTGCTGCTACTGCGAACTCGATGGTATCCTGTGGAGCATAATCGTTTAAGCATGCGTAAATTAATCCGCCGCCGAAAGAATCACCGCCACCAACACGGTCAACAATGTGCATTAAATACTCTTTGGAGAAGTAGCTCTGTCCATCCTCGTAAAGCATTGCTGCCCAACGGTTATCATTTGCAGAGATAGATGTTCTTAATGTGATTGCAACTTTCTTGAATCCGAAACGGTCTGTTAATTTCTGTGCAACCTCTTTGTATCCTTCTTTATTTAACTCGCCTGCAGTTACCTCTGTACCTTCAGACTTGATACCGAATACGTCGTTTGCATCTTCCTCGTTGGAGATACATACGTCTACATATTTGCAAAGTTCACCCATAACCTGGCCTGCTTTTTCTTTGGACCATAATTTATTACGGTAATTTAAATCACAGCTTACAGTGATTCCTTTTGCTTTTGCAGCTTTACATGCCTCTAAACAGATTGCTGCAACATTATCGCCAAGTGCCGGTGTGATTCCTGTAAAGTGGAACCAGTCTGCACCGTCAAAAATCTTATCCCAGTCAAAATCAGCAGTTGTAGCTGTTGCAATGGAAGAACCTGCACGGTCATATACAACTTTGGATGGTCTCTGGCTTGCGCCCTTCTCCAAGAAGTAGATACCAACACGGTCACCACCGCGAACGATATCAGATGTGTCAACACCATACTGTCTTAACGCATTCACACCAGCCTGTCCGATCTCATGTGTCGGGAGCTTTGTAACAAAACTTGCATCCATACCATAGTTTGCTAAGGAAACTGCAACGTTAGCCTCTCCTCCGCCGTATGTTGCGCCGTAGGATGTAGCCTGTACAAAACGATAATATCCTTCCGGTGCAAGACGAAGCATGATCTCACCAAATGTAACAACTTTCTTTGCCATGATTTTAATCCTCCTAAAAATAATGTTTCACATTGTGAAACGTCGTTTCAAAATTTATATTTTTATTATAACACCGAAAAACAGAATGTCAAACATGTTTTTACTTTAATGCAATTTTTATAGGTTCTGTTATTTTTGTTCAAAAAAATTGTGAAATATTTGCAATTATCTCTTTTTTATTTTTGAAATATGTTATATAATACATATGTATTGGTTCATAATATAGAACATAGTTTCGTAATATGAAACCATTGGATATGATAACACTGATTTATGTTTTCCAAAATGTTTTGCCGTAAATCAGGCATACATATATATCACACTATCTATTTTTAAGGAGGGTTTTCCATGGACCGCAAATATGATGTCATCACATTAGGAGAGATTCTGCTTCGTCTTTCCACCCCGATCAACGGACGTCTTGCACAGGGCGATACTTTAATGAAACATTTAGGAGGTGCCGAGTTAAATATCGCTTCCGAGATCGGACAACTCGGCTTAAAGACAGCAATGATCTCTAAGATTCCTAACAATCTGCTCGCCGCATTCATCAAAAACCAGATGAACGCTTCCCGCGTCAGTGAAAATTACCTGATCTCCGACACAGCAGATGACAGCCGCATCGGTGTTTACTATTACGAATATGGTTCCTATCCGCGCAAACCGCGTGTCGTCTACGACAGGAAACATTCTTCCATCAATAACATCGACATCAAAGATGTGCCGGAAACCATGTTTTATAACACACGCCTGTTCCACACCAGTGGGATCACCTTAGGTCTTGGCGGCAACGCACAGAAATTTGCGATCGAATGTATCCGCAAATTCAAAGAGCAGGGAACCCTGATCTCTTTTGATGTCAACTATCGTGCCAATCTCTGGACCGGCGAGGAGGCAAGAGCCTGCATCGAGCAGATTCTTCCTTATGTAGATATCTTCTTCTGCTCCGAAGATACCGCACGCCTGACTTTCGGCAAAACAGGCACGATCGAGGAAATCCAGAAGTCTTTCTGCGAGGAATATCCTATCTCTGTGGTTGCCTCCACAGAGCGCACGGTCATCACTCCAAAGAAACACAATTTTACTTCCATTATCTATTCTGCAAAAAATGATTCTTACTACCGCGAGGAACCATACAACAACATTGATGTGGTCGACCGTATCGGAAGCGGTGACGCCTATGTTTCCGGTGCTCTCTACGGCTACTTAAAACACAAGGACTGCAGAAAAGCATTAGAATATGGAAATGCCATGGCAGCGATCAAGCACAGTGTCATCGGAGATATGATCACGACCGACCTTGAGGAGATCGACAGTATTATTGCAGAACACAAAAATACGGGGTATCATTCGGAGATGAACCGATAGAATGCACGCTCTATGAACATTCTATTGTCGTGAATTAAAAAATCGGAATATCCATATCAGTTTTCCCTGGATATTCCGGTTTTTTTTCATTACAAGATGTTGAAGTTTGTATGCACTATTTGGTGTCAACATCTTTACATTTTCTCACATCACTTCACGGATCACACGCTCCACATTTTTGTATGCGATCTTTTCGAGTGCATCCTCACTGAACCCTGTTTTCTGCAGTGCATCAAATAATTTTTTCATATCCGTGCAGTCAGCGATCTCAAATTTTCCCTCAATCCCATCAAAATCCGTCCCGATTCCGACACACTCAATCCCGCCAACATTGACCAGACGCTTTACATGTTCACACATTGTTTCGATCCGGCTCACTTTATCCACAGGATCTGTATTTAAAAACGGTGGATAAAAATTAAGTCCTGCCACACCACCATGTTCCGCTAATACCCGTATCATATCATCCGTCAGATTTCTCGTTGCAGGAGCAAGTTCCCTGCAGTTTGAGTGTGATGCCACAAACGGGCCCCTCACAAGTTCTGCCACATCATAAAAACCACCATCCGATAAATGGGACACATCCACAAGGATTCCAAGCTCTGCCATATATGTAACAGCTTTCCTGCCAAACGGTGTCAGTCCAAGCTGCATCCGTTCTGCCTCTTTTGCATGCGGATGACCGAAACAGTTATCATCATTCCAGGTCAGCGTAATCAGCCGGACTCCCATCTGATAAAGCTTATCGATCCGTTCCATTTTTCCATCCACAATACATCCGTTTTCAACAGTCAGAAAGGCAGAAACTTTTCCCTGCCGCCAGTTGCACTGTAATCCTTCGTAGTTATAAGCCGGTGCAATAATGTCCGAACAGGTTTCCATGGTATTTTGGTATACTTCGTACATATCCTGCATCTGTTTCCGGATCTCTGCATCGGTATACCAGAGATTATTTTTTTCCGTATATGCCAGTCCCGGATCACTCCAGTTTTCTTCTCTTTTCTGCTGTAAAAACATGGCAAAAAACTGTGCCTTTGCGCCACACTGGTGCAGTCTTTTCGCATCCACCATCGTGTTTCTTAGTTCCCCTGCCGTCTTTTTTTGCTGTGCGGCTGCCTTCGCTAACGTATCGCAATGCATATCGATGTAATTCATGTCGGATATACCCTTTCTTTCTGATCTTTAAACCGTCGCATTTTTCTTTTCGCTGCGCGGTTCTTTTAATATCATTTTATTCCGCAGCACACAAAATAGCAACCCGACGTAAATCCCGTTGACTGCCGCTAAGATCACATTTGTGGAAAAAAAAGGAACTGCCACTGTATAAATTACGCCATATCCAAAATTTACCATAATATAAATTACCATCACACGCACGATCAACCCGATACTGCACGCCATCCCCAACAGAAAGCCCATCCGGTTGCCCTGTAGTAGAGACTGACGCAGCGCATGGATCAAAAACCACACAAATGCTGCAACGACAAGAACACCTGCTATGATCCCAAAATAACAAAATATATTTCCCAGCAGATATTCGCCGTCCGATCCTGTCCCCTGCATCAGAAATGTCCGGTTTCCAAACAGGCTGTATCGAGCAACTGCATCTTTTATCATTCTGTTCTGATATCCAAATTCACCTGTATGCGTAAGCCTGGCGAGCACATAGCCGCTTGGCAGAAACGTATACTTATAAAAGAAAGCCACACCAGCCCCCAGAATACCAGCCACAAGCAATGCCAGCTCTACAAGGTATTTTTTCTTTTCGTTTCCAAATATTCCACGAAGCACAGATGCCACCAGCAGGAACAGACAGACCACGGCATTTTCCACAACCGCCCCATTACTCATCGGCAGTGAAATGAGCCCTGCTGCTAATACCATAAACGGGATAATGATCCAGCCGGCTGATTTTAAAATTCCCTGAAATCCCTGTCCCCGGTACTGATAAATAATTCCCGCAAAGATCACTGGCAGCAGCACCTGTACACTGTAACTTGCCAGCAGCGCTGTCTGATAGTTTCCAAGGATGCCACCCGACCACACCAGACACAGGCAGATCATATACAAAGCATATACTGCGCGGATATGCAAAAACAACCATGTGTAATCGAAGTACATGATCACAAAGATCATTGCAAAACTGACTGCATTGACCACAAGCAGCGAACCGACCTGCGCCGCCTGTACTCCGCCTTCATTGATTTTTGCGTCAATAGTCAACGATATCAGCATGGATGCCCCGGTCAGAAATACCGCCAGCACAAATAATTTCCACGGAAACGCCGGTCTGTGGATCCGGTTTAAGGCACAGCCGGTCTCCACCGGATCGCCCATCTGCCGCACGGCCTCTCTCTCCGCATCCTCTTTACTCATGCCCTCCGCCTGATACTCTTTTGCCTGTTCCTCGATGTGTCCCCGGATCTCTTCTGCCACAAGCGATCTTGCACGTTTATTCTGGATCTGCTCTTTCAGAGTTTCCATATATTCTGTGTATTCCATGAATATGTTTCCTTTCCCTTTTTTCGCATTTCGTTTGTTCTCGTATTTTTTATGTATTTTTTGAACATTTTCCTGCGTTGTTCCAAAATTTTATTGCCCCAATATTTTTATGCATCATTCCAACATCTTGCTGCCTCAATATCTTTCTGTGTTATTCCAATATTTTTATATAATCCAAATACAGTTTTCTCTGGTTTTCAGACACACGCCTCCGCTCCCCCGCAGGAGAGCACATTGGTGACTGCTGCGGCATAAGTGTTCCACTCTTCTTTTTTCTCTTTTAAAATGCGTCTGCCTTCTCTGGTAATGTGGTAATATTTGCGTGTTTTTCCGCTTGCATCATCCTCGTAGGCAGTGACCAGATTATTTGCCTCTAACGTATGTAAAAGTGGGTAAAGTGACCCTGCCTTTAACTCAAATACATTTTCCGATCTGCTGCGCAGTGTCTCGATCATCTCATAGCCGTACATGTCTTTTTCATCTAAAAGACGCAGGATCAGCATGGAAAGGCTGCCCTGGATCAGTGATTTATTTAACATATGAATCCTCCCTCGTTTTCCCGCTTTATTTTTGTTCGCTTTACTATATATAGACTGTCTATGCATATATATTATATAGATAGTCTATATATGTCAAGACATTCTTTGCTTTTTATTGTAGAGATTTCTCATGGATTTTTATAGAAATGGATGAATCTCTCATATATTTTAAGATTTTCACCCAAAATATTCCCTCTATCTGCCATTAAACCTGCCGATTGGGCGAAAAAACACATTTTTGAATATTAATCTCCCAAAGATTATGGAAATCACGGGCGAATTAAAGTCATTTTTTTATAATTCACCCATTTTTCAATATTATGTAAACTAACTTCAAAAAAAATCGGGCGAAACCAGACTCTGTTTTTCTGATTTCGCCCACAGCTTTCTAATATTATAAAATCATGTTCCACTCACAGCATATTCCAAGCCATTTCAGCCATTTTCCTATATAATATGCCGGATTTCCTCACAGATTTTTCTCGCAACCAGTGGATTATTCATAGTATATAAATGTATTCCATCGATATCACTCACAAGCAGATCTATGATCTGACTTAATGCGTAAGACATTCCTGCATCAAAAAGCGCTTCTTTATTATCCTCATATTTATGAATAATTTTCTGAAACCGTACCGGAAAAGAAGCTCCACACATCGTTACCATCCGTCTGATCTGAGCCGCATTGATCACCGGCATGATTCCCGGAATGACCGGAACATTTATTTCCGCAATCCTGCAGTCATCAACAAACCGGAAAAATTTCAAATGACAGACTTTTCTTTTTCTTAGTATATATCTCGGAAATTTTCATATCTGTACTCCATTTCTATGCCTGTTCTGCCCTCAGTTTTTTCGCTGCCTCCACCATATTTCTAAGGCTCGCATCCGTTTCCGGTTTTACACCGCTGCGTGTCAGACGAAACGCCGGAATAGGTTGTCCATAGCTTAAAACTATAGACAACCTATTATAATCATTTATTTACAATTTCATTATTTTGAAACCAGGATCATCCTATTCCCGGTTCCATATATTTTTTTAACGCATTCAGATAAGCCGTTCCGATCCTGCTCGTCATTCCCTTTCGATGCATGATGTAACCGATCCGCATCTCACTCTCGTCCACTAACGGAACGGCGATAATATCCTTTCCATTTAACTTCTTATCGATCACACCACTGCATACCGTATATCCATTTAACCCGATCAGCAGATTAAACAGCGTTGCCCTGTCTCTCACACGGATATTTTTCTTTCTCTCCGAAGGTGAAAAAATCTCCTCGGAAAAGTAAAAAGAATTGTGTTCTCCCCCCATCCTGTCCCTTATATTTATCCTCTAAAATCGCAGCCTGTTCTAACACCTGTCTGGCATATCCTAAAAAGTCCTCACCCTCCCGTGACAGGACGATGCCCTTGTTGGTTCTCTGAAAAATAACGATATTCATTTCTTTTTCAAGTTCGTGGATCGCGTTGGTAAGGCTGGGTTGGGAAATATATAATTTTTTTGCCGCGTTTGTGATCGTGCCGGTCTCAGCGACTGTTACCACATATTTTAACTGTTGAAGTGTCATGGCTGCTCCTGGTTTTTATTTATTTTATGCAAGACTTTCACGGATCATTTTTATATCATAATCCGGTGCTGCTTTCATTACAGCCTCATAAATCTTCCTGACTTCGTCAATCGGTTCTTCCAGTTCATCTGCAATCGTTTGTAAATTCTTTCCACGACGCACCTTCTTCACTATGAGTGCAATTTCTTTCTCCTGCAATCCCTTTTGTATTCCTTTTTTCTCTCCAGACCTCTCCCCGGTCCGCAAGCCATCCTCATAAAATAAATCAATTAATACGCTGTTCTTTACTTTTTTGTTTTCTTTTGCCATTCAAAAATCCTTTCTCCTTGTTACATGAAATGGCTTTTGAATGCTTTTCTTTATTATATAAAACCTCCAAAGCTTGTTCAAGCCATTCCGCACATATTTTATTTGCTGTGATAAACGGTGATACACCACGACACGATTCTGTTTTGAATCGCATTGACCGATTTTAGATACTCTTTGACAGAGAAAAGGGACTGCAAAACCGTTCTCAGGTTTGCAGTCCCCCTTAGGAAGAATTCGTAATTCAATTTTTTAGATACACAACATCTACAAGATGCATGGCATCTTACAAGATGCATGGCATCTTACAGATGCCAGATATCCTCATTGTACTGTGCAATGGTACGGTCTGATGAGAAGAATCCTGCCTTGCTGATGTTGACAAGCATTTTCTTAGCCCATGCCATACGGTCTTCGTAATCTGCGTAGATACGTTCTTTGGTTGCAACGTACTCCTCGAAATCCGGGAGAGTCATGAACCAGTCTTTGTTTAACAGCTCGTTGTAAAGACGCTCTAAGTTCTCTGCACATCCAACTGCTTTCATCTGATCGCTTACGATAAAGTCGATCGCACGTTTGATGTTTGCATCATTCTCGTAGTAGCTTCTGGAAACGTAATCTGCTTTCTCGTAGTGTTTGATAACTTCCTCAGAAGACTCACCGAAGATATAAATGTTATCATCGCCAACGAACTGATGCATCTCAACATTTGCTCCGTCCATGGTTCCGATTGCAACGGCACCGTTTAACATGAATTTCATGTTGGATGTTCCACTTGCCTCTTTGGAAGCTAAAGAGATCTGCTCATGGATATCTGCTGCCGGGATCAGTTTCTCAGCTAATGTTACGTTGTAGTTTTCTACCATTACTACTTTTAAGTATGGTGCGACTTCCGGATCATTTGCGATCAGTTCCTGTAAGCAGAGGATCAGATGAATGATGTCCTTTGCAATGATATATGCCGGAGCAGCTTTTGCACCAAAAATAACGGTGATCGGACGTGCCGGTTTCTTTCCTGCTTTGATCTCGAAATATTTGTGGATCACATAGAGAGCATTCATCTGCTGTCTCTTGTACTCGTGTAATCTCTTGATCTGGATATCGTAGATGGAGTTGTCATCTAACTCGATGCCCTGTGTTTTTGCAAGATAATTCTTTAACTCTGTCTTTCTTGTACCTTTTACTGCAAGAAGTTTCTTTAATACTTCCTCATCATTTACATATGCGCCGAGTTTCTCTAACTCTTCTGCATTTTTCTTAAATCCAGGTCCGATTAAGGATGTGATAAATTCGGTCATCTCCGGATCACAGTGTAATAACCAGCGGCGGAATGTGATACCGTTTGTCTTATTATTAAACTTCTCCGGATAAATCCTGTAGAAGTTATTTAACTCTGTATTCTTTAAAATCTCTGTATGCAGGTAAGCAACACCGTTGACACTGTATCCGTAATGAATATCCATATGTGCCATATGAACGCGTTTCTCATCATCAATGATCGCTACGGATTTGTCATCATATTTCTTTACAACACGGCTGTTTAACTCATAAATAATCGGCAGTAACTGTGGAACAGCTTTCTCTAAGAAATGGATCGGCCATTTTTCAAGTGCTTCGGCTAAGATCGTGTGGTTTGTGTAAGCACAGGTCTTAGATACAATGTCGATCGCCTCATCCATTAAGATGCCGCGCTCCATCAACAGACGGATCATTTCCGGAATCACCATACTTGGGTGTGTATCGTTGATCTGGATCACTGCATACTCGTTTAATTTGTGAAGATCTCCGCCTCTTGCAAGTGTCTCATCAATGATCAGGCGCGCTGCATTGCTGACCATGAAGTACTGCTGGTATACACGAAGGATTCTTCCCTTATCATCGGAATCATCCGGATATAAGAATAATGTTAAATTCTTTGCAATATCCTCTTTGTCAAAATCGATGCCCTCACCAACTAAACTCTCATCTACTGTCTCAACATCGAACAGATGAAGTTTTGTGGTACGATTCTCATAACCAATCACATCGATATCATATAATCTGGACTGTAACGTAAAACCGCCAAACTGAATCGGATAAGTAACGTCTGTTTTTGTCAGCCAGCTTTCTTTTTCGATCCATGGATTTGGTGTCTCATTCTGCAGGTTATTTTTGAATACCTGTTTGAACAATCCGTAATGGTAATTTAAACCAACACCGTCACCGTTTAAACCAAGGCTTGCGATAGAATCAAGGAAGCATGCTGCAAGACGTCCAAGTCCGCCGTTTCCTAATGACGGCTCCGGCTCAACCTCCTCGATCTCTGCAAGGCTCTTGCCGTTGTCTGCTAAAAGTTTTTTCACATCCTCATAGATGCCAAGGTTGATCAGGTTGTTGGATAATAATTTACCGATCAGGAACTCAGCGGAAATGTAATATAATTTACGTTTTCCCTGATTGCTGACTTTTTCTTCTGCCATTCCTTTTGTCATCTCAAGCAGTGCATAGTAAAGTTCCTCATTTGTGCACTGTGAAATCTCTTTGCCACATCTGTTTGCTACGATTTCCTGTAATTTCATGTTTTCCTCCATGTTCCGCGCCGTCTGCGCTGTTTTCATTATGTTCCCCAACCAATGTTTATGCATGTTCCTGTTGTCCTGATTTCGCTTTTTTTCGCAAAATCATTGTTTATGATGTTATTATAGTTTCTGCAATCACTTTTTTCTTGTAATATTGACTCAAAAAGTGGTACAATCCTATCATTATGAATATTTTAGAATATGAAAACTATCAGGAAAAAATTTTACATGGCGATCCTTTATTCCCTTATATTACCTATCTCTGTTCAATTCCGCTGGATTTTGGGTATGTGCCGATGCACTGGCACGATGAAATGGAAATTATCTATATAAAAAAAGGAAACGGCACGATTACGGTCGATTTTACACAGCACACGGTCTCTGCAGGGGATATCGCACTGATCCTTCCGGGACAGCTTCACTCGATCGGTCAGTTTGAATCCGAATCCATGGAGTACGAAAATATCATTTTTCATCCAAACATGCTGATCTCCAAGAAAACAGATACCTGCAACACGGACTATCTGGTTCCTCTACTGTCCGGTAATGTCTCTCTGCCGCTTTTATATACCCCGGACAGTCCACACTATGCGGAGATTTCTGCCTGCATCGACGCGAACGATGAAATCTGTAAAACTTATCCGTCCGGTTATCAGCTCTTTATCAAAGGGCAGTTATTTCTGCTGTTTTATATTTTGTTGCACAAATGCAGCACAAAGGAACCATCCGGGAAAGACCGCAGCAAATCCTTAGAAAAAATGAAACTGATCTTAAAATATGTGGAAAACAATTATATGGAAAAGATCACGATCGAAGATATCGCAAATGAAGTAGGACTGAGCCAGTCCCATTTTATGAAATATTTTAAAAATACCATGGGAACCTCTTTCGTCGATTATCTCAACGAATACAGGCTTACCATGGCATCAAGACTTCTGATCTCCTCCGACTCCTCGATACTTGCAATCGCATCGGAAGTCGGTTTTGAAAATCTTTCTTATTTTAACCGTATTTTTAAGAAACGCTTTGGGCAGACACCTCGTGAGTACCGCAGGCGGCAATCGCCGGCTTGATGAGATTCTCATAGAATTCTTCCGCCGGCTGTGGTTTGCCGAACAAAAATCCCTGGATATAATCCGGGTCTAATTCTGAAATTTTTGCAAACTCATCCTCTGTCTCAATTCCCTCAACACAGATCGTCAGATCAAGTTTGTGTGTCATTGTGATGATCTGTGTCATCAGATCATGTTCATACTGATTATTCAGTGCTTTTAATGTGAACGACCGGTCAATCTTGATATAATTCGGTCTTAAATCGCCAAGACAGTGCAGATTCGAATAACCGGTTCCAAAATCATCTAAAATGACAAGCACTCCGTTTTTCTTTAATCCGTCCCACAATTTCTGAAAATGTGTATTGGTATCCAGATAACCGCTCTCTGTCAGCTCAATTCCCACCGCGGAAGGCTCTAATCCATACAGGCGCAGCGCTGTCAGTATCTCCGTCAGGACACGGCTCTTCATGACCTGCACATAGGAAAGATTGATATTGATGCGGAAATTCGGAATGTATTTCTGCCACCTGCTGCAGGTCGAGATTGCCTGATGCAGCATCCATTTTCCTGCCGGAATGATCAGACCGGTCTCCTCTAACAGAGGAATAAACTCAACCGGTGAAATACGCTCCCAGTGCACTTTCTCATCTGCATCATGACCATCCTCACCCACACATACCGCTTCTTTTTTCGTTTCTCCATCCTCACATCTCTCCGGCATGGAAAAACGCATCAGTGCCTCCGCACCAACCAGCCGGCGTGTCTTTGTGTCCACGATCGGCTGATAATAAGTCTCAAACCCTTCAAACCCATGGTTTACCGCATGATGCAGCTGCCGTGTGATCTGCTTTTTGCGCAAAAAAACGTCATAATCTTCCTGCATATATATATAACAGCGGTTCTTTCCCTGATCTTTTGCTGTATTTAATGCATACTCTGACAATTTCATGATATTTTCATAGGTCCCGGATGTTTTTGCAGTATCGACTGCACCCGCAGATATGGTAAACACAGATTTATAACCGTTTTCCTCGATAAATGTATCCAAACTCTTGCGAATATTTTTATAAAGTTCCGTTGCTGCTTCCATATCTCCGCCCGAAAAATCGACCACCATAAATTCATCCGCTAATATCCGGTACAGCCTCTGCGACGGTTTGATATTTTCCGCGATACAGTCTGCTGTACTCTTTAAGATATAATCTCCGTACTCCATTCCGAAGTCACCGTTGATATCACGAAAATCATCGATTCCGATGCGGAGGAAAAATCCATCCGGCAGTCCATCCTCAAACTGTTCTACATAAGCGGAAAGACTTGATTCGCCAAGCAGTCCGCTGACATTGTCTGCCTTCTGTTTCTGACCGATCTCATTGATGCATCCGACTAAAAAATGCGGTTTCCCGTCAGCATTATTTAATACACGCCCCCTGCAGTTGATCCACACCGGTTTCCCAGCGCGGTCTAACCACCGGTAATGCATGTTATGAAAAACAATCTCCCCGCTCATAATACGCCGGAATTCATCATCCAGGCGCGACTGGTCTTCCGAATATACAAATGTATGATGTGCTTTTGCCGCATCATCAAAATTATCCCCCGGTAAAAGGAAACGCTCTGTCGCATGTTTTGAGATCTTATAGCAGTCTTTCTGCAGATCAAACACATACAGATAATCATCCATACACGGATTAAACAATTCCACGATATATTCCATCTGTTCTCTTGAAAAACTATTCATTATAGGGTCCATATTCTTCTCCAATTCTGTAATCTACAAAAACGTTATCTTAATTTTATAATTCGTTGCTTTTATTTTTTCAAAAATATACGGTAATATTCGCTCAAAATCCCTGATACGGCAGCATATAGTATCCGATCACACCACTCAAAATCCCCGATATGGCAGCATATAGTATCCGATCACACCGCTTAAAATCCCGACAGCAGCTCCTGCAGTGACATCCCATACGGTATGCACGCCCCCGATCACACGGATCACGGCAATCATAATTCCGATCATTGCTAAAATACAGCCCGCCACTGGATTGCGCACAAATACCGTGACGGCGATCACAAATACAGAAAAAACATGACGGCTTGGAAATGATTTTCCTCCCGCATCTTTATCGATCACCGGCGGTAGATCATATTTCTCATACGGGCGCGGTTCATTGACGATCTTGCGGAACAATGTCACGACCACAAATGAAACTGCAGGAACAAGCACTGCTTGCGGCAGTAACGTATCTCTCTTAAGCAGCAGCGAGATCAGATAAAGCGGATAGCTCACAAAAACAATTCCGGTAAGCAGCCGGTTTGCCAGAATAATCCTGCGGACTTTTTTTTCATCCTGTAAAAAATACCCGGTCATCTTCCGGTAAGTCTCCCGTGTCATGATGAGACCTCACTTCCCACAACGGATAAAAATGCACCTATAAAAATACAAAAATCTGAAATATTAAATATAATCCCTCTCAGCCATTTCGGTCCAAAGTTAAATTTCACATAATCGACCACATATCCTTTTGTATAGCGGTCGAGCAGATTATTTAATCCACCGCCAACCAATAGAGATGCGCCTGTTTTACTAAGACGGTGTCCCGGCATACGGAGCAGGAAATAATATAAAATTCCGACAAAAAACATAATCACTGTATGAAGTGCGCGCATCACACGCGGCTTTTTAGCAAGAAAATTAAGTGCTGCTCCACGGTTATAATATTTTTCGATCAGAATCTTATTCCGACGTCCCGGATGCACCACGTACCTGGCATATTTCCTGTCCATGTGACGTTTGATCCAGAAATCAGAACCGAAAGCAATCCCTGCTATCAATATATATGGCATATTTTTTTTCACATTTTTCCTCCGCACTGTCATATTTCTTTCTAATTATAGTACTTTTTGATCTATTTTCCAAGCACCTGATTGCGGTATTCGTTCGCCGATACCCCAACCTGTTTTTTGAACACGCGCGAAAAATGCGCCAGATTCAGGTTGGCGCACATGCACTCGATCGCCTCTTCTAACTCGTCCATATTCGACGGCTTCAGCAAAAAACGCGTCACACCAAGCCGTATCGCTTCCTTGGCATATTCAAAATCGCGATACCCGGTAAGCACACTCACTTCAAGATCCGGAAACTGTGAATTTAATGCTGCAATCATCTGCAGACCATTCATCTCCGGCATACAGATATCCATAAAAACAATATCAGGTCTTTCTTTTTCAATCAGATTCTTTCCTTCCGTTCCATCATTTGCGGTCGCAACAACACGGCAGTTCCAGCGCTCCCACGGAATACTTCTTGAAAGTCCCTCCACAATGATCGGCTCATCATCTACCAGCAATACCTTATACATGCATTGTTCTCCCCTTCTCTTTATATACCAAAATCGACGATCCCAAAGGGCTCGCCGATTCTGATTCATGGGCTTTAGCCTGTTGAGTGCATCGGAGTTTCTCCCAACGGAGAAATGGAGATGTGCGAAACAATAAACCACCTGCTATGCGGGTGGTGCAACAAATTTGTTATACAAAAAAATCACCTTTCCGCTAAAATAGAGTTGTTCAGGCTACTATTTAACGAAAGGAAAGGTGATTTTAATGGCAAATCAAACAAATTCTATGGCACATACAAAATGGATGTGCAAATATCATATTGTATTCACACCAAAATACAGAAGAAAAGTAATATACAATCAGTACAAAGAAGATATCAGAGATATTATCAAAGCATTGTGTAAGTATAAAGGTGTGGAAATAATAGAAGGACACTTAATGCCAGATCATATCCATATGTTGGTAAGTATTCCACCGAAATATAGTATATCACAGTTTATGGGATATTTAAAAGGAAAAAGTCACATTGTCCTTGCACTCCAGGTAAAAAGCGTTTACTATAACAATTGATTTTAAAAGTAATTACCATGTAACCTGCAGGAGGATTTTATCAATGAAAGTTTATGTATGTTTCCCGGAAGGAAAAGCGAAAGCACTGACTATGAGCTACGATGACGGCAAAATTCAGGACGAACGTCTTGTCTCCATTTTTAACCATTATGGCATACGGGGAACTTTTAATTTAAATTACGGAATGATCGATAAAGAAGGACTCAATCCGCCGCGCATCAAAAGTTCACGGATCAATGAACTTTACGCCGGACATGAAATCGCAACCCATACCATGACCCATCCGACCATTGCACGCTGTCCAATGACGGAAGTTGCCGAAGAAATTTTAGCTGACCGGAAAGGCTTAGAGCAGATCACCGGCCGCATCATCCGCGGACATGCTTATCCAAACGGATCTTACAATGAAGAAATTAAACAGTTATTCCGCCAGCTTGGCATTGCATATGCCCGCGTCGTAGAACCGGCAGCTGACTTTGCACTTCCAACCGACCCTCTTGAATGGCATCCGACCTGTCATCATGACGCCCCGGATCTGATGGAAAAAGCTGAATTTTTTGCAGAATTCAAGAAAAAACAGTATTTAAAATTAATGTATGTATGGGGTCACAGTTATGAATTTGACAATCATGATAACTGGAATGTCATTGAAGATTTCTGCGCATATATGGGCGGCAGGGATGATATCTGGTACGCAACCAACATCGAGATCATTGACTATATGGATGCCGCCAGACGTCTGATTTTCTCAGCAGACTGCAGAAGAGTCTACAATCCGAATGCCATCAGTGTCTGGCTTGAAATTGACGGAGATACTGTGATAGAAGTAAAAGGCGGCACCTGCCTGGAAATTTAATCATGACCTTCTTAATCATCATGCTTTTTTCGCTCTGTCGTTTTTCGTATAAACTGTTTTACCAGTTCATAAACAAGAAATCCAAACAGTCCGCCAATCGTATTTAAGATCAGGTCATCTACATCAAGACTTCCGACCTTGAACACAAGCTGCAGTATTTCCACAACAAGACTCAATTCAAAGCTGTAAAGCACCGTATACCGCAGTTTTCTGCACCGTTCATAGTAGATTGGCAAAAAAGTTCCAAATGGCATGAATGCAATGATATTTCCCACAAGGTTTAAAACCACTGCATAAGTACCGAGAACTTTTCGATAACGTATGAAACGCATGATTTCTTTTAATGGCACAAGATTATAATGATATGCTCTCTCACTGTAAGTCCGTCCCATTTTTTCTGAAAAGAATAAGAAATAAAACAACACCGCAAAATAAACAGTGAACAATACGCCGGCAATCAGCCGGCGTCTTTTTTTTCTGTCATCCATTGATTTATTTACATCCATACTGTTCATAGTATGCATCAATTGCTTTTTTTATCTCATCATTAATGACAATCTTACCCTGACATTCCTTATTGTAAAGATGTTCTACGACCTCTTCCATCGTTACAATCGCATTTGTCGGAAAACCATAAGTTTCCCGGATTTCATCAAGTGCACTCATTTTACCGCCAAGTCCCATTTCCATACGGTTTAAAGAAACCATCAAGCCAACGATCTCAACATTTGCAGCTCCTCTTACTTTCGGAACTGTCTCCTCCATGGATTTACCGGATGTTGTAACATCCTCGATCATGACAACACGGTCACCGTCTTTTAAACTGCTTCCAAGGAAACTTCCCTTATCTGCTCCGTGGTCTTTTTCTTCTTTTCTATCCGAACAGTAACGGACTTCTTTTCCATACAATTTGCTGAATGCAACTGCTGTTACAACACTGATCGGGATTCCCTTGTATGCCGGTCCGAATAATACATCAAAATCATCTCCATACTTCTCATGGATCGCCTTTGCGTAATACTCACCAAGACGCATTAACTGTGAACCTGTCACATAAGCTCCTGCATTCATAAAAAATGGGGATTTGCGTCCACTCTTTAATGTAAACTCTCCAAATTTGAGCACATCACTCTCAACCATAAACTCGATAAATTCCTGCTTGTACTGTTCCATTTTATCTACGACCTCCTGTTTAACTTCCTGAATATCGATTGTTTGCACCTGATTCTCTCGTGTCTTCACAATTATTTTTATACTATCATAAGTGTCTTGGAATCTCAATCTCTTTTAACTTCATTTTTTAACCTGTAGAAAAGACATTAGAATTTTTATCAGACAAGACCCTATTTTAAATCTTCTGTTTCATAACATATCTGTCTATTCCGTCAGTTCTCCTATCACTGTGATAAATCTTTGCTCTGTAAGACCGGAACTTTCTATGGTAAATATAACTCCATCTTTTTCAAAAACAGCGACATAACTATACCCGCCAGTCTGCCCGATCGGATAACATCCCGCTGTGACCGTAATCCCATGCACCAGAGACGTGGCTAAATGTGTATCTGTAAATCTTGTCACGATCCCGGATTCCGTTGTACGAACTCCGATTTTCAATGTACGTTCTCCACTTTCATCCGAATAGATCAGACTATTATTATCATCCACTGCTTCTCCTGCTTTATCATATCCAACATGATAAACACCATCCGACAGAATGAATCCATCCGGAATGGAAGTCGGACAGATCTTTGTTCCAAAATATTCTTCCAGCCCTGCTGCATCATAAGAAACAATCTGATACGGTTCTGCTACATCATAGGCTATACTTTCCATTTCGCGAATCTCATTAAAGATCAGACCGGTATCCTCTTCTGCTTTTTCCACCCCTGCCTCATCCGCTGATCCGGCTGCTGTACTTCCATACATACCATCATAATCATTGAAAACCGTATCCACAGAGTTATTTTTGTTTCCTGAATATCCATTCCTGATCCTTCCATAAAACATTCCTGCACCGATGATCAGCACAAATGCTGTCATACACATCGCCGCCGAAATAGTGATATGCGCAGGCTGTTCCTTCTCTAAAGGGATTTTTTCTCTTATAACATAAAACATCCGCTTCATCCGTGATTTTGATTTTATCTCAACTTCCGCATCTGAAACATACTTTGGATCAATATGCCCGAATGCATCAATCAGATCATCTGCTTTCACTGCTCACACCTCGATTCCTTCCTGAGCAAGACATTTCCGTAAACTTTCCCTTGAACGCATCAGAGACGATTTTACCTTGCTCTCACTGATGGAGAATCTCTTTGCAATTTCAGCTATACTGTCAAAATACCAGTACCTCCGCACAAAGATCCTGCGGTTTTCTGTCTTCATCCCAGCCAGAAAACGGTTAATCATCTCCGTAAGTTCCATATTTTCCACATGTAACTCCATATTTTCACCGGAAATACAGTCCTGCATCTCTTCATATATGTAAGAAATTTCTCCCTCTCCACGCTTTTTCGAATGATTTTTCCGGTAGCGGTCTAAGGATAGATTTCTTGTAATCGCTCCTAAAAACGCCTGCAATATCCCCGGCCGCTCTGTCGGCATGGAATTCCACGCCCGGAACCATGTATCATTCATACACTCTTCACAATCACTTTCATTGTGCAGTACATTCTGTGCTATCTTGTGACAATATGCTCCGTATTTCTGCTGTGAGCATGTAATTGCCCTCTGATCTCTGACCCAGTATAACTCAATAATCTTTTCATCCTCTAAAAACTGCCCCACGATCCGAATTATATCCTCCTGTAATGTTTATCCTGTTCTGTTATGATTTTACAGAGCATCTGCCGCACCAATAAAAACAGGTATCCCATTCTCCCTGTCTATGATCGCATAGACAAATGGCCTGTCCAGCACAACATTTTCCACTGCCTCCAGACACCCCATTGTTTCCACTTCCACAACTGTTGCCGCCCCGGCCTTTGTACCAAGTTCATTCACTTCAATCTTTGTCCGGTGCAATACCCGGCTGATATACAGATTATCCCCATTTTTACAATTCCCCATCTGTGAAAAATCTGCTAATTTCTCATCAAATGCATCATGCATTCCCATTCTGTCTAAAACTTCCGCTAATTCTTTCTGCGTCTCCGCCTTAAACTTTGGCATACCTGTTTGCACTATTGTATCATTTGCCTGAGCAATTGTCTTTAGAAAAGTTTCTCCATTCATCTGACTGATATAATCTCTGATATCCATATTCTCATCCGGAAGCAGTGCAACAAAGTCAAAGCCTTCTTTATACGGCTTGATAAATCCAACGGCATGCTCTTCCTTCAGAAAAGAATATTCCTCCGAATACATCATTGATACTGTTGAATGATTACCATCAATATCATAAAAATCAGCATCATGCACCTGTTCCTTTTCATACGGGTCCTGCCACTCCCCCTCAAATGCCACTGCATTTACAAGATACATAATAGCATATGGCGGTATCTGATCCATGATATCTTTGATCATTCCATCCGTGCGCCGGTCGATCCAGCGATTGATATCCTTTGTCGTTTTTTTATCAAAAGCCGAGGCAAAGATATCTGCCTGATAAAATTCAGCGTTTAACTTCAGAAAATCATCTGCCGGTACAAAGTTCTCATCAGAATCTTTGTACCAGATAGAATTCGCTGTATATAAATGATTATTTTTTTCCTTTGGCATGGAACTTTGCAGACGCTGCAGCTCCCGATTGAGAAGATCAAGCGAGCAGTCTGCCGTACCGCAAAGTACACTCTCCATCTGTTCCAAAGTCTCGCCTGATGCTCCGTTTGCAGTCATGGCAAGCGCATTTATCACGGAATATGGTGATATCATTGTATTTTTTCCAGCTTCATAGCTATTTTGAAAAGCCTTTATTGCAAAATCAGCATAACTGTCCGCAAATATTTTGTCTGATTTTTCATCCGATGGCAGCATCTGAACATTATCTCCGGATTTTCCAGTATCTTCTTTCGTTACATTCAATTCCCTTGTCGATCCTGAAAGATGCATGCCTTCTACATTAGAACACGCAGCTGTCCCTGATAACAGAATACCAGCTGTTAAAAATAATGCTACTATCTTTTTTGCTCTTTTTTTCATCTTCTCTTCCTCCATTGTATCTGTTTCCTGTTGTTTCATTGCTCTTCTATAGAAAAAGACGCAAATGGGTAACTGCCCGTTGCGTCTTTTTCCAATTTTTTCCAGCATAGAATTTGCCTTACTATATTTTCCAGTCCCCATGTAACACATCGCTGTAAGACAATCTAATTCGTCATTTTCTACTGAAATCTTCTTTCTGATCTTTTCCAGCTCTTTCGGTCTCAACATCATTCGCGATAAGTATATCATATTTCACCAGTCGTTTTCCACATAACCGTAAAAAAGTAAAAAACCATATGATACATTTTCTATATGTATCACATGGCTTTACTTATTACTTTACTTATTGCTTTTCAACTGAAACAATTGTTCCCGAAAATGCATCCACTTCTGAAAGTTCCCCGGTATATGTTACTTTTACTTTATCTCCAACAGAAACATTTTCCAATCCCTGTGGTTTTGCATCAAAACTTAATTCATAGGAAGCACCACTATCATCTGTCACAATAAACATAAAATCTTTGATCTCGTCCACCGTTCCATTCAGTGTTTTCTCTTCGCCTGTTACCGCTTCAGCTGTATTTTCCGGTACAGATTCAGTCTGTATCTCTGTTTCAGCGTTACCCTCTGCACCAGCCTGCTGTTCTTTCTGCATATTATCCTCTGCCTGTACTTCCTGCTGCACTTCATTTCCGGAATCAGCACGATTCGTGCTTCCACATGCTGTAAATATGGACATACACATTACCGTTGCTAATACATAAATTGTTTTTTTTCTCATTCTGAATATCCTCCTGCGTGTTCTTATTACTTATCATTTGTAAGTTTCATTTATTTAGATAAAATAATAGTGAAAAAAGTTTCATAAAAAAAATTTTTTTTTCACGTTTCCTCGTTCTGCAGGTTCATCCCAGTCCGTTCCGCTAAAATGAGAGGCATTCCAATGAAATGACGAATACTGACCTCTCCTGCCCGGAAAATAATAATTTGCTCCGCAGATGCATAATTTTTCACTCCATCAGAATCTCCTCCACCGTCACAAACGTATACCCCTCTTTTCCCAGTTCATCAATGATTGCAAATGCTGCTTTTACGGAGGATTCCGACGCATCATGCAGCAGAATGATATCATTTTCTCCGACCTTATCGATCACTCTTTTTGCGATCACCCCGGAATTGTCTGTCGCCCAGTCTTTCGGATCAACGTCCCACAGTACCTCAATCATTTTTGTCTCATAATCCAGATTGCATTTCCAGCAGCCATACGGTGGTCTTATGTACTCCGGGTATTTCCCGGTGATATCATAGATAGCCGCGTTTGTCTTATCCACCTGCTCGATCGCCGCCGCATCGGAAAGGTTGCTTAAGTTGACATGTTCGTAAGAGTGTGTGCCGATCAGATGACCGCCGTCAGAGATGTCTTTTACAATCTCCGGATATTTTTCAACCTCTTTTCCCAGCAAAAAAAACGTGGCATTTACACCACGTTCTTTTAACCCCGTAAGAAGTTCTTCTGTATAATCCGGATTTGGGCCATCATCTGCTGGTGTCAAGTAAGGACCAAATTTTTTTGAAAAATTTTGATTTTTGGGTTGACAACTAGTAAAACCCAACTTAGAACTTATGTTTTGGTTTCACATATGAAAGCACAAGCATCTTGTCAGTAAACTTCGTAAAAATAGCTTGCTTTTTAAAATTTAATATTCCATATGGAATAATCATAATTAGCCTATAACCCAATTCTAATAATGATACCGCAAGTTCTTCACTTTTTTTATTACTTAAACCTATGGCATTTTTAGATGAAAAAAGAAGAAGCCCTTTTGTCACTTTAGACTTCTTCTTTTTAATCTTACAATAGTTCTTCAAACTCTTCCCGATACTTCCAGACAATCTCTATCCGCTTATCTTCATATACTATGACTTTCTCCACCATCTCCCTCATAAACTCTTCTGTCAATGTTTCGCTCGTTCCATACCTTTTCACAAGATCTGCAACACATCGATAGTTTTTTTCCCTTTCCTCCTGCATATCAATCTGTTCAGAGACTTTCTCTATTTGTCTCCGTACTACTTCCTCCTGCCTGCTTAACTGTTCCTTTTCTTTTAAGAATACATCCTGCTTTACCATGCCTGAACGGAACTGTTCATACAGATTTATTTTTTCAGCAGGAAAACGCTCTAATCTCTGCATCAGTATATTTTCCTGCTTTCTCAACTTCTCCTGCTGCTTCTCAAAGAACTGGGAGAGAGGAATTGTCGCAAACAATCGACAATGTTCCTGCCAGATAGTCCATACAGTCCGCTCAATCTGCTCTTTTTCTATTTGCAGTTCATTGCACTTTGCATTATCCAGCAAATTTCTGCGCTTACATAGATAATAGGGGCTTTTGGTTTTCCGCAGTTCTAACCGATTTCCACAGCATCCGCAAAAGACAATTCCTCGGCGGACAGCAGAACGGTCATAAACCGCTATTTTCCCTTTTCTGATACTGTCATTCGCCTTTTTGAAAAGTTCCCGACTGACAATCGCCTCGTGATGATCCGGTATCACAAGCCATTTTTCTTCCGGCTGTCTTACCTTCTGTTTACAGCCAATTTGGGTACGGACCGCCTTTCGATACACCATATCTCCCTGATATACCCGGTTATGGATAATAGAATGTATCTTGTTACGATTCCATATATCTGCTTTCAAAGTCAAATCTGCTGCCCGGTAGAAAGACAAAACGCACCGTATACATTCCCTTCCTTATCTCAAATGAAAAGCGCTGGGTTGACATCTCTGCTGTTCCGGCAAATTCAAGTACAAAACGTTTTTCTTCTTTTCCATCATCAAAAATCAGATGTATCGTATTGCAGTCGTGCTCTGATTTTCCACAGATAACAATGGTGTCGCAGCCTTTATCCCCAAAATCCATTTCACGATATTCTAATGTTACATTATTTCCAATACCATGCACAGCCTTTTTACATATTTCGTAATTATCGCCGTAAATTCCATCATTTTCCGCTGCGTTCAGCTTTTCATATGCCTTTTGCTTTCTTGCAAATGAGAACCCTTTCAAATGAATCTTCTGATGCAGAACAAAGGAAATCTGCGTTACCCCTGTCACTCTCCGGCAAAGTGCATAGGTTTCCTCCTGGTAAACATTCCAGATGGAAGGTTTGTGATAGCACACCGTTGCCAATAATCCACTCCCTGCCGCCCCTGGTATCCCTTCCCAGATTTCTATCGGGCACTCTGCTCCTTCAAGTTCAAACACTGACAACGTGATACAATCAGAACCAAAATTGCCAAAATCCACCCTCTCATATCCAATGACGGTTCTTCCTTCCCTTGCGGTAGAGACACCGTGTTCGTTTCCATTCCCAACATCCCCCTCCACGTAAGTATAAAGTCCACCCGAAATAAAACCATAGGGGTCTAACCGGCTCTCTCCAAGTCCTTCTGCCCTAAAATCAAGCTGTGAAATCACCTTCACTTTATCCGTATGATTTTTTGTCATACATTTCAGATGAAATTCTCCATCGCTGTACGCCATCACCTCTGCATAAAATTTTCCCATTTTCTGTCCCGTTCTTCCCGAGACCGCCCGCACCTTTGCAATTGGACTTTCAATCCCTGCGTCATTTACAACCCGCCAGATTATTTCGTCCTCCTGCACATTAGCCGCCGCTTCCTCCGGAAGTATAGAAGCCTCCACAAAAACCGTCTGCTTTTCTTCTGAAAGCAGCATTCCTCCCTCACACGTCAGTTCAATTTTCCGCACCCAGCATTCCAAATCCCTGACTTTTTCGTTCCATTGCTCCGGCAACAGGGAAATTCCTCTGATTTTTTTTCCTTCCGCCACCGGAATCTGCATCCATGCTCCGGTTAATCCCTGTGAAGATACCGATACCCGAAGGTTTCCCGCATTCTCACTGATGGCAGCTAAAATCAGCAGTTTCCCGCTAAAAAGCCTTCTGCTGCTTCCTTTGTATTCATCCATATCCGTGCTATCGCCGTTGTCAAGTCCTGTCAGCCACCCGGCTCCCTCCACGGATACCTCAATCCGGTTATTGGCATTTTCTACCGGATGATCCGCTTCATCCACAGCAACAACTGTAAAAAAAGCCATATCGCCCGTTCCTGCAAAAAGTGTACGCTCCGGCTCGTACTGTGTCAGTATCAATCTTACCGGTTCCCCGAATGAGCTGCGGGTCTCCCTTGCAATCTCTTTTAAATTCTCATCGTAGGCTACTGCGGTAATCTCCCCCTTCTCGTACGCAATCCTGTAATCCCCAGTAAGTTTACTTCCTCCTGTATGATTTATTCTCTGCCGCCCCTTTGAAACTCCATTGACCAGAAGTTCTACTACATCTGCATTACTGGCAATCCGTACATCAATGAGCTGTCCCGGATTAAAATCCCAATATGGAAACACATGCACTACAGGTTTTTCTCTGCGGTCAATCCATGCCGCCTGATACAGATAATAAGAATCCTTGGGAAATCCTGCCGTATCAATCTGTCCAAAATAGGAATTTCTGGTATGATATGGTGTCGGCTCTCCAATATAATCAAATCCCGACCACAGATATTGTCCGAGTGAAAATTCACAATCCCGCTCTGTAATAATGCACGTTTCGGAATTTTTTGCTCCCCAGCTTGTAGAGCTGTTTCCAAGCGACGAACACTGTTCATCCTCATCCGCTAACACGGACTGTCTGTAGGGGAAATGATAAATCCCACGGCTTTGCACCGTTGAGGACGTCTCACTTCCATACACATACCAGTCAGGGTGCTTTTTATGATGCTCCTCATAATATTTTTCTCCGTAATTATACCCTGCAAATTTCAGGATGTCTGCACATTTTCTTGCATTCTCCCATGGCATAAAATTAGAACCGATGGTAACCATCGCATGCCCCCTCGGGTCATATCTGCGCACCTCATCATATAAAAGCCTTGTTACCTCCTGTCCTCTTTCACTCACATGGGTATCATAAATCTCATTTCCGATACTCCAGAACAGAATACATGGGTGATTGCGGTCTCTACATATCCAACTCTTTACATCTCTTTGATACCACTCTGGGAAAAAACGCGCATAGTCGTAAGGTGTTTTTGCCCGTTCCCACATATCAAATGCCTCATCCACAATCAAAATTCCCATCTCATCCGCCAAATCCAAAAGCTCAGGTGCTGGCATATTGTGAGCACATCGAATACTGTTTACACCCATCTCCTTTAAAATCAGCATTTTTCTACGCATCGCCATGCGGTGAAATGCCGCGCCAAGCGCACCAAGGTCATGATGCTCACACACTCCGTTCAGTTTTGTATGCACACCATTCAGGAAAAATCCCTTTTCCGTGTCAAATGAAAAACGCCGGAATCCAATCCGCTGGCATACCTCATCCTCCAATTTTTTACCGTCATCCCCCATAAGTTTCAGACTGCACAGATAAAGTGCAGGCTTCTGCAAACTCCAGGGCACTACCTGTGGCAGCTTCAATATGTAGTCAAACATAGTTTCTTTTCCGTATAATGGACAACATTCTTCTGCCACAGGTGTCCCTGATAAATCGGTTACAGAAATCTCCACGCAGTATGTATCAGTACCGCCCTCTGGCTGCCTGTTCCATGCAAGTTCCGCCTCCACTGTAAGCTGCCAGCCATCCTTCTTCTCATCTGTTGTAAGATAAACTCCATCTGTGACAAAATGATTTTCCCCATACTCTGTCAAATATACATTCCGGTAAATTCCTGCACCGCTGTACCATCTGCTGTTTGGTCCCAGAAACCGTACCTGCACTACTATTTCATTTTCGCCTTCGCAAAGAAAATCTGTCATATCAAAATAAAAACTGGAATATCCGTATTTCCATTCTCCGAGAACTTGGCGGTTTAAATACACCGTGCAGTCCATATAAACACCATCAAAATAAATTTCATACTGTTTTCCCGGTTTTTTTTCGCAGAAAAAGCGCTTCCGATACCAGCCTATTCCATCCCGGTACAGCTCATCTGCATGGTAAATCTGCCAGTCATGTGGAAGATTTACCTGCTTAAACGCATTTTCTTTTTCCCACAGGTCTTCTATTTTACTGTCAACACCCAATTCCAAAAAATACCAATCTTCATGAAACAATCTTCTCTTACCCATTTCCCCTCCATTCAAAAAAACTCCTAAACCATTTGCAGGTTTAAGAGCATTTTTCAATTAAAATATTTTTTTTAAAAAATGGTACAATCCATTATCCCAGACCTCAAAATCATGTCCACCTGGAATTTCATAATATAAATGCGGCATTTTATTTTTTACAAGTGCCCGATGATAGCGCTCTGGTTCGCGATAAATTACATCATCGTGTTTTCCTGTCATAATCATCACGAATGTAGGATATTCCTGTGAAATTTTAAATTTATCTTCCGGAATCAATCCTTCTTCCGTGACTCCATTGTTTGTATAAGGAAACAATCCAAATGCCGGGCTGAACGCACCAATATATCCAAACAGTTCTGGTCTTTGAAATCCGATAAAAAGAGCTTCCCTTCCACCCATGGAAAAGCCTGCGATTGCAGTATGTTCTCTTCCCTCTCTGACCTGAAACCGGCACTTCATAAATGGCATCAGGTTTTGTTCAAGATCTATTAAGAAGCGGTCGAATGCCTGAAAATGCTGGAGACTGAATACATCCGGAGGATTTCTTCTGTCATCCTCTCTGACCCTCTCATTTGGAAACACGGCAATTATCTCCGGGATTTCTCCTGCTTTTATCAGATTTCCGATAATTTCCTGCGGATGTCCAAAAAACCATTCCTTCTCATCTCCTCCAACTCCATGCAGCAGATAGACAACCGGATATTCCTTTTCCTTCCCGTATTCCGGCGGCAGCAATACCTGTGCACGTCTCAGTTTTGTGGTCAGATGGGATCCATATTCAATCTTCACCAGCTCCCCATAATCTGTATCCGGCTGTCTTTTTATCATTTCTTCCGGCATTGCAGTATCTATAGTTTCTGCCTTCTCCACGTTTTCCCTCCTACTTCACATATCCAAATCCTAGAATCGTAAATTTCTTATGCTCATCCCCCGGAGCAATCTGTATCCGGACCGTATGCTCTCTGCTTTCTTTTTCCTCACAGATAATCTTTGGATTACAGTGCACCCAGCCATTTTCATGCGGATCTGCAAGAAATACTTTTTTTCCATCCACATAAACATCTGCCTTTGCCACATCCATCGCTCCGGAATCTTTATAAATAAGAAGAATTGCTTTCGCATCCAGCTTCATTTCAAAATACGGTTTTTCCGATACACTTCCGTCATACATCCAGTTATACGGAAATTCCGGCACAGGCGTCAGGGAATCGTCCATCTCCACACACTGTAATTCCGTATCCGTCCCCGTAAATCCGCCACAATCGATAATGGCATTTTCGCAGGCATCTTTTTTGTCGAGAAGTTTTACTTCTGCAAACTCTCCTCCAATTACAGGTGTAATATCAGAAAACTCATACGGCGTCTCTTCCCCCTGTACCGCTTCCTTCTCTGCACGATATATAAGATTCATCAGACAGTCCGCCATAATGGTATGTCCGATATTGGATGGATGAAACACATCATAGAAAAACTGATTTTTTGAGATAACTCTTCCTTCACCTGCTTTTTTCCCAAACTGCGGACAGACTGCATCCAGAATACTCACCATCGGCAGCCTGTATTTTTCCCCCACAGGTGCAAGCCGTGTCTGTAAATTCCAGTCGGAAGCAAAGACTGCAAACAGCAGAATAACTGCCGGATGATTCGGCAGGGCAAGCACTTTTCGCACGAGACTTTCATAACATCTGCCCTTGGTTTCGTCCCCCTCATCATTAACCGCAAATTCAATTACCACCAAATCAGGAAGTACACCATCACGCACAACATCCCGTTCAAACCGGAGCATTCCCAGTTCCGACGGAGTTCCACCCACACCCGCCTTTACCAGATGCACATTGTTCCCATTTCCATAGGCAAGGTCGAACATATGCCAGGACTGGTACGCATAAGACTGCGTGTGAATCGGAGTTGCCCCGGCTCCCTGCGTAATAGAGCCACCGATATAGGCAATTGTCACATCTTCCCCTGCCTTTGCACGCTCTATCATATTTTTTATTCTACGGGTGTCCCCAAGCTGCATCAGAGAACGCTCTATCATTGCACGATAGTCCGCAGAGGATACATCTACTTTTGTCTCTTCCAATACCTCTGGCGCTTCATATCCGTCATTCAGGTAAAATCGTACACTGACTTTTGCCAGCTGCTCCGGGGTTTCAAATTCCAGACGAATCTGTCCCGGTTCATAGTCATCCTCTCTCCAGTTCACGTCTTTTAAACAGATTTTTCGTTCCATTCCGTCGCCTTTTAATTCCTCGCAAAGCAGCGTTCCTCCGCCATAAATATCTTTTTTCCCATACATCTGGAAAACAAACTTTACCGGCTCCTCCTGCTGTGCGGTTTCGACTGAAACACCAATGCTATGTACAAGTTTCTGAAGTCCCCTTGTCGTCTTTAACAGTTCGAGTATCTTCTCATCTGTAATATTTCCCACAATCCTTGCACTGTTTATTAATCTGCCATCATTTTCATAAATAAACTGGATTCCCCTGCCATCCGGCGTTTTTGCCCCGAATACTTCTTTGTCCCGTATAATATAAAAAAACTGTCTCCGTTTTTCCGGATCTTTGGGTGCTGTTGGTCCTTTCATATTCCCTCTCCTTCTTTTTTGACCTCTTATTCTGTATAAAAACTCTCCATCGGTCCGAGATAAGAAGTCCGAAGCATTTTCCCTTCACGAACCAGTACCAGTTTTTCCAATAAAAATCCCGGTGATAGTGCAAAAATTTCAAGCGTATTTTCCCCTGCCTGAAGCGAAACCTCACACTCCACCCTGCGAATCTGTTCCAGAACCATCTGTGCCCACTCCCTGCAGGAACTCTCTCCTGCACGATAATCCTGTGGAATCAGCGATATTTCCTGCCTCTTTTGTTCATTTGCACTGACACTGCAGCACACGGCTGCCCCCGGATACATCGGATTGACCGGTGCACAGTAAAGATGCAGCCGGTAAGTGCCTGCTTCCCTTACCCAAAGCCTGTAGGTAACTCCCGGCGCCTCTTCTTCTTTAAACCAGCGGCTGCACGGATATGCTTTTATGCCGTCTTTTGTCTTTCCGTATGTAAAAAGTACTTCAAAAGCTCCTGCCGCAGTTTCTTTTTTCTCTGCAAAATGAGATGCTTCCATTGAAATAATGCCCCGGTCTTCTATAAACGTCATATTTTTTACATTCTGTATCCGGGGCTGTTCGCAGTACAGTTCGACCGGAATCTTTCCATTTTCATGACATATTTCAAAACGCATCTCACCGGTTAATTTTTCCCGTTCTAACATTACCCGGATTTCTTTGCAAATCTCCACCGCCCCTTCTGTTTCAGAAAATGAAATTCCGGGATTTTCACAGTGAATCCTGTAGTTTCCAGGCTGATTTCCCGTCTGAAGCAGCACAATTATCCCCTCATTCTGCCCCGGTCTCTCAAAGCAGTCCATAATAAGCGTTTTTCCTGTCCAGGCACCACCTGCCGTAACCGTATCTCCATCTCCCTTTACGTAAGCAAGAATCTGGCATCCCTCCACCGGATCTACATAAGCACGGACGGGATTTTTACATTCCTCGTCATTCCAGTTTGTAAATCCGATATGCTTTGACAATGCCATTCCGTCCCATTTTCCGCCCAGAATCCCATGAAACGTATCTGTAAACCCTTTGTCAAGCGCAAGTGCTCCTTTCATCTGTTCTGCACAGATATTTGCCGCCGCTGCCCCGTGTGCAGCATAGAAGTGATTCAATCCTGCTAAAAGATTTAATTTCTGAACGTTAAGGCTTGCCTTCGCAGGGTAATACAAAAGTTCCCAGAATGCCGGCTGCATTTCTTCCGCCATCACTGCATTTATCTTCTCAAGTGTTTCATCAATTTTCTTTATCCGCTCAAGCTGCCGCTCTGCCTCCGCATCGTGCACCGGATGATAGGTGTCCGGCTTCATCGCCTCCGGTTTACAATTGTGGTTAAACCGTGTGTACCCCTGTATCACTTCCGCAATCTGCTCTAATGTCTGACTGTCACATACAGCTTTAAATTCTCTGTTACACCAGTATTTCAGATATTTCTGCGGCGCCTGCCGGTTTGCAATTCCCCACTTCTCATAATCGTATGCAAGATCCATAAAAAAGCTAAGCGGATACTCCTGGAATTTAAGATCCCCGACATTTACAATCCATATGTCCCGGATTCCAAATTCATAGGCTTCCGTCATCTGGTCCCACACTTTCGGCAGGTAAGAACTGTTGACCCATTCATACGAAATCGGTCCGCCATGATAGTCAAAATGATAATACATTCCCCAGCCGCCTTTTCTGGCACGCAGTTCCTCCGTTGGAAGCGTTCTCATATTTCCAAAATTGTCTTCGCAGAGCATAAATGTCACTCCGTCAAGACCTTCCCAGTCCCTTAATCCGTCTCTTTTTCCGGGATTTCCATAAAAATATGCTTCCACTTCCTTATATAATGCAATCATCTGTGGCACATCCGGATTGTCCACACATTCTCTGATTAATTTTCTCTGCTCCGTGATGATATCTTTTAATAAATCAATATTTTCTTTTAGGGATGCCTCTTCCCCCAGCATGGAAGAGTCTCTCTCCCCGCGCATTCCGATTGTAATAATATTTTCATAACCGCCACTCCGGATAAGTCCGTCTCTCCAGTAATTGAGAAGCCCTTCTCTGTTTGTGCTGTAATTCCATTCATTTCCATAGGGAGACTGTTCCCCCCTCACCTTATCCCATTCCTCACTGTGCCGCAGACATGGCTCATGATGGGAATTGCTCATCACTACCCCATATTCATCCGCAAGGATTGCGTTCTGCTCCCCCGGTCCATCCAGTGAAAAAGAAGACGTCCACATTGCAGGCCACAGGTAATTTCCCTTTAGCCGTAATAATGTTTCAAAAATCATATCGTACATTTCGGCTGTGAAACCACCAAAATGAGAAAATGTCCAGTTTCCAAATGCCGGCCACTCATCATTGATAAAAAATCCCCGGTATTTGACAGATGGTTCCTTTGAATAAAAAGTATCTGCCTCTGTCATATATACTTCGTCTTTTCTTTCCGGAACCACATCGGCAAATGTCACCCACGGAGAAACTCCCATAAGTTCGGAAATATGAAACATTCCATAAATTGTGCCACGCTTGTCACTTCCAAAAATAAGCAGCCTCTGTTCCGTTACCACAAACAAAAAACTCTCTCTTTTTCCGCGAATGGAAGAAACATCCATCTGCATTTCTGCTATAAGCTCCGCTGCAAGCGCTCCATCCGTATCCGAGGTTTTTCCAAGAACTGCCACCACGACTTCATTTTCCGTGCGGCAAAGACTTTCCCCAATAACCGGGCATACTCCCGTCACGCGTTCTACATCTTTACAGACTTTTTGCGCAACTCTTCTGATTCCCCGGGCATCTTTTTCTTTTAAATTAGTCTTGTCTATTACTATATTTGCAGTTTTCCTGTTTTTATAAAGTTCAAATTTTATCACTGCGCATCCACCTCATCTTCTTCCCACTTTGCAAGCATCTCGGCTGTCATATATTTTCTTAAAATATGTTCCATGATTCTGCTGTAGCACGCAATAAATACACCCGGCATAAAAATGGCTCCAATCGGAAATGCCACAATCACAATACAGGTCAGCAGAAACAGCGCTAAAAGAAGCAGTGAGGATGGCATATGACGAAACATTGCAAGCCAGGAAATTATAATGAGATTCTTTCTTTCCATGGAAAATCTTGATAAAAATGCATAGGTATAAAGTCCTGCCATAAAAATAAGAAACAGGCATGCTGTATATAAAAACAGCAGAAACAGCGCCATCTCATATGTTTCAAGAGACTGATATACCGTATAAATATTAAAGACAAGCAGCCCTGTCAACGCCAGATAACTCAGATTCACAGCCAGGCTGTCTTTCAGATTCTCACGGAATGAATGAAAAAAGCTTTGTGTAAGATTGCCGGACTGACGCCTGACCACTTTTATAACTGTATAATAGGCTGCCGTCGTGGATGCCCCGATTGTCACAACCGGCAGGCAGCAAAACAGCCATAGCAGACTGATGATACAGATATCCGATATTTTTGTAAGCGCTCCCATCAGACCGCCTTCCAAACGAAATACACTTCCCATTTTCTTCTTCCTTCCTGCAGATAATGGGATGGTATCCTAAGTTACCATCCCATTATTGTCCTGTTAATTATAAACCGTTTGCAGTGTCAATATATGCCTTCCAGGTATTGCGGATTGCCTCTGCTTGCTGGGCAGGAGTATTGTCCTTGCTGATGCCCCAGTAAAGGTCTGGTCCCATATCAATTCCGTTGATAGCCTTCTCGAACAGCGGCACACCGGAATCAACCATTGTAGCAATTGTTTCATCAACAGATTCCGTATCACAGAAGGATTTCATATAATCCACTTTCCATGCTTCGTAGTCCTCATACCCCGGAACCGGATCTGTGTAAAGGTTATATGCAAATGCGAGTTTCCATGCCTTATCTTCATCATAGCAGGACGGAATGACAAAAACGTTATCCTTTGCATAGTTTACATAATGATCCATGCGTGGTCCCATCGGGAAGCAGACAAATCCAAATTCGTCTTCCATTCCATCTTCGCCAGACCAGTCACCGGCACGATATGCCTCCTCACAGGTAAACACAGCCTCACCGTTTGCAAAAGCAGTATATGTATAATCCCACGCTGCATCTTCCGGATATACCATCTCATACTTATCCAGCATATCAAGTGCCCAGTTTAATGCCTCCATGGTTGCATCAGACTCAAGATCATTGTAATACATTCCGTTTTCATCTTTTCCAACAAACTGACCGCCATTGGAAATAACGGCTGCCGAATACAGGGTACTGGTAAAGTTTGTCATTGCATACTGGTCGATGACACCATCGTTGTCCGTATCCTTCTGTACCTGCTGACAAAGTTCTTCAAACTTATCCCAGGTCCACTCTTTGTTTCTCTGAAGCTCATAAATGGACTCCGGATCAATTCCGGCTTCTTGGAGCAGTCTCTTATTAAAATAAATTCCTGCGGTTGCCTCGTGCGGAATGGCTCTCATTCCGTATACTTTTCCATCACTTGTTGTCATAAGCTGTGCCACGGAGCTTTCCCACTTGGAATCCGAAAAATCAAGACAATCCAGTGTACTTAAATCATACAGCAGCCCATTTGCTTCTGCGGACATCAGTGCACCGCCCTGATACAGACAGAAAATGTAGTTTTCATCGCCTCCAGTTGCTGCATAGTTGGAGAAGTCCTCCGGACTGTCTGCCCAGGAAGTCATTGCCTTCTGTTTAATTGTAAAATTATATGTTGACTGAATCCAGTCAAGATACTCTTCACGCGCCTCATCATATGCACTTGCATCTTCATTATCTTCCTGGTCTGCTGTAAACCAGTCGTAAATGATAATGTCCATGCCACCTAAGTCATACGGATTTCCGTCTGCATCGGTTAATACCGTATACTGACCGATTTCACCATCATCGGAACCACTTTCTGTTCCGGCAGCAACATCTTCCACATCAGATACTTTGTTTTCGTCACCGCTGTTTGCTGCATCCCCGTTTCCGGATGTACCTGCTGTGCCGTTTCCACCACATGCGGTAAGACCTGTTACCATTGTTGCAGCTGCCATCATCACTGCTGCGAACCGTTTCCAATTTCTCATGTTTCTTCCTCCTTTTAATAAACACTTCTCCTATATATAAGTCTGCCGGAAATCTTCCGCAGATTTATACCGCTACATTTTAATTCCTGTGCTGCTTAAGCTCTCTACAAATCCCTTCTGTGCAAACAGATAGAGAATCAGGATTGGAAGTATCACCATCAGCGTTCCGGTAGATACGATACACTGGGTATAACCCACGGAAGCTCCGGTTGCCCGATGAAGGGTATACATAAGGTAGTTTCCTAATTTTTCTCCAATCTGTGCCAGCTGAATCGATAATAATTTAATATTTCCAAGAAACATCTTGGAATAAAAGCTGTCTGTCCACTGCCATACGAAGGCAAATAAAAAGCAGGACGTCAGAATCGGTTTTGCATCCGGAAGCATAATTTTTACGAATGTCTCAAGCATTCCACAGCCATCCACATAAGCTGCCTCTTCCATTTCCTTTGGAATATTGCGGAAAAACTGCCTTATCATGTATATGTACAGTCCATTCTTCAACCCCATGCAGCCTGCACTCATCAAATAATATGGAAGAACGGAACCTCTCAGATTTAAGGTGTGACCTGTCACCGCCTGTATGATTCCAAGGATGTCAAAGTATCGGAAATGCAGATGCAACGACGTTGAAATCGTCTGCGGCGGAATCACAATCACTAACATCACACACAAAAACCAGAACTTCTTAAACGGGAATTCAAATCTTGCAAATCCATATCCAACCACTGTACAAACAGCAATCTGAAGCAACGCAATCGTAAGGGATACAAGTATCGTATTTCCAAGTGTCCGCCAGTAATCCATAAACTGCGATGCAAGTTCATAATTGGCTGTTGTGACGTTTTCCGGAATGGCAATTACCATCGGATTATACAAATCTTTTTCTGCCATAAAACTGACCGAAATCTTGTTTAAAATCGGCTGCAAAATCAAAAAACACATTCCAAACAGCATGAAAAATCTTATTATCCGAAACACAATTTCTTTTGCATCTTTCTTCAAAAAATACCAGTTTCCTTTACGGTTCTTCTCAATATAACGTTTCCATTTTTCTCTCCGGCTGATTTTTGCCACTGTTCTACTCATAATAGTAAACCCCCTTTGATATAATCAATGAGCTGATTCCTACTATGGCAATGACAATCATAAAGTAAATCCATGCCATGGAGGAGGCAAAGCCGTAATTCATGTCTACAATCATCGTATTACTGATTTTTTCCATCACCTCATTGTCCGACCTCATACAGAAATCAATGATAGTATAAACCCAGTTTACTAAAAACAACGAACTAATCATCGGAAATGTAACCTTCCAGAGGCATTCCCACTTCGTACATCCTTCCAGACTTGCCGCCTCATACATACTCGTGGAAATGGTCTGCAGCCCTGACAAAAAGATGATAATCTGGATACCTGATGCAATCGCCACATCGTATACACCATCTACAATTTCAAACACTTTTTCAAAGGCTTTAATTCCCACTCCGCTCGTCACAAGAATGTTCTGGATGGTGTCTGTAATGCTTGCAGTTCCGATGGAATCCTGAATCGCATCCTGTACACTTGCAAGCAGTGAATTATCGCTCTCAATTCCAAGAATGACACCCGATGATAGGATAACCGGAAGGAAAAACACCGCACGTACAAATGCACGTCCCTTAAATTTCTGATTCAGAATCAGTGCCACAAAGAAACTGAATACCATGATTGCCAGTGAGTTGTATGTCATCTTGGCAATTTCCTCGACCAGAAGACGGTTAAATTCCGTGTCTATGGTAAAGGCTCTGATATAGTTGGCCATTCCGGCAAAAATCATATGAAAACCGGTCGAACTTATCTCCACATTACAAAAGCTCATATAAAGTGACTGCAAAAACGGCTTCACCATAAATGCCAGAAAACCAAGGATAAAAGGCATGATAAACAGATATCCGGCTACCATCTTTTTTCTTTGAAGCCCTCTTAACTTCCTTTGCTTCTTCATATCGTATAACCCCTTTCCCTCATTTTACGGCATCACCAGATAATCCCTTGCCGGTATCTCTATTCCGTCCATCGTTACATTATCATAGTTATAATTTACATATACCTTTGTTCCATCTTCATAAACAGTAAGTGTAATGCCACTGTCTAAAATTGCATGGTCTACGATTCTCTGATGAAAAACACTGCCAAGCTCCTTTTGATATCTTGTATAAATTGCAAAAAGTTCATCCTTTGAAGCCTCATAATTTGCGCCAAAATACTGTGTATACTTCGTGTTCTGCAATTCTGTAGCATCTGCATCCATCAGGGAAAAATAAAGTCCTGCTCCATACTCTGCTGATTTTAAAAGCTCTTCCTCGCAATCAGCTGTCAGGTTTAATGCCTCCCCTGCATAATTCACATATCCATGAATCGCAATCTGATAAAAAGGAACTGCCGCATCTAAAATGGTATAGCCGGAACCGTTTAAATCCATATTGGTAATAAAATCCGTCACACCGAGTGTATAATCGTTTCCCATATTGGTCATAATCTTCTGACCGGATGCCTTGATTCCATTTAAAAGTGCCACCTGCTCTTTCTTCATGTTCTCTCTGGTCACAAGCTGTTTCTGGTTATAATCCGCCGACAATTCATAACCGATATCCCGGAGTGAAATCCCTGCCCCACCGTAAGTGTCCGCTGCCTTTGAAAGATTCTCTACATTCTGAAGAATTATCTCCGGCTTCAGTAAATAATACGGGTTCTGGTCATTCTGCTCACCATAATAAATTTTGTCAAACGGAAGTAGCTTCACTCTCTTCTCGTTCGCAAAGGTTGCCGCATCCCTGAAAACAAGAAAGCCATTCAAAAGATTGCTGTCATATTCATAGGTCGCTACTCCGTCTAAATAAAGGTCTACCTGATTCTCTGCGGCACAGGAAGTCAGATTCTTTAAATCTTTTTTACTTCCAAGTCTTCCAACTAATTTTACCTTCTTTAAAATCTTCTGATTGATACCACCGTTTGCCCAACCACTTAACTTCACCGAAAGGTCCTCAATTCCGGATTTCTTTAAATCCGTTATCATCTCTTCCGCCTCTTCATATGTAGTGAGTGCAAGCGGTCTCGACACAGGAATTCCACAGATTTGTTCTACTTTATCAACTGCTCCAAGAATTTCAACTGCTACCGGTACATCTGTATCCTCTTTCTTCACAAAAGCATCCGGATATTTCTGTTCCAGATAGTCATGATACACATTTGCCATATCCACATAGCTGCCGGAATCAACGAAACGGTAACGCTGCACAATTGTCTCATCCGGAATTGCCTGCTCATACATAAACATCTCACCGTTATATTTATCTGCCACATCACACTGTTCCCTGTGAAGCAGGGTGTAATTTGCGCTTACAAAGTTATAGCTGTTGTTTCTTCCACTGATATCTGCATTGATGCCCGCATAGGAAGCTCCGTCCTCCAACATACACAGCATGGAACTGTCTCCTTTGGAAATTCCGAACAGTCCATAATAAACACGCGTTTCATGCACAAGATAATCTCTTCCCTGCGCCATATCCCATCCGTAAAGACTGGAATAGTAACTGCTCTGCGCTGTCTTTCCGTTATTAAAATTGATAATCGAACCTCCTCCTTCCGGCACCAGCAGATAGCCTTCTTCATTCGTTGTGCCTGCCCCGAAATAAGGAAGCACATTTACCGTAATAAGCGGATAATCCTCTTTATACTCAATTTCATTCATCGGAACCGATACCAGTAAATCCTGACCTTCTAACCGATAGACCACACTGATATTAAAGACCGGTTTTGATGAAGATGATTCTGATAAGTCAAGCTCCTTGTCAGAAGCATAATCCTCTGCGGTATAACCGGCATCTGCGAAATACTGTTCTAACTTCTTTTTCATATTGTCTTTTACACCGTTTCGCAGTACATAAATGACTTCTGTTTCAAGAACCGGATACTGTTCTAAAAGTTCCTCACGGTTATCTTTCTTTCCGAGATTGTTAATATCATATTTCTTGTAAGAATCCCCTACATTGCTGGCGTCCGTTTTACTCATCTGCTCCATAAAAGAAAGCATCCGTTCCTCTGTGATGACTTTTGGAATCATAAACTCTTTTTCCATCTCGCCAACCGAATAGTGAACTTTGATAAAATCTGTTCCCTGCTCAATCTCATAATTTTTAGCCGCGATACTATATTTATAATTGTTGTACAGTGTATCAACTCCGTTAATGGTACTGTATGTCAAAAGCAGCGTGGACTTAAGATTCTCAATGTCTGACGGCAATGCCACCGGATCTTCATCTGCATCCTGTGGATTTGAGTACCACACGGTTCCGTTATCCTTCTGTGTCACGGAAAACTGTGTTGTTTCTGCATCCAGTACAAACTTTACGGAATCATTTTCCAGTACCAGCTCCCCGCCGTTTCCCTCATATTTGCTTACCGGTATCACCTCTGCTGTCTCCTCTTCTTCCGGAATAAGAGATACAGTAAGTGCCACAATTCCAATTGCCAGAAGAAACAATACTGGCACCAGGAGGCTTTTTGCCTGTTCTTTCAATGCAGCTTTCACTTTCATGTTTTTCTTTCCCCCCTACCCGTTACATCCGAAACATGATTTCTTTGGCAATTGATACGAAATAGGCAATTCCCTGACTAATCATGCTAAAAAACAGTAATAAGATAAATACCATCACCATCATGGCAAAAACAGATGCCACCATAAACAAAAGTGTTTTGCTAAGGCTGTACTCATGAATTTCCATCATGGCACAGATAATCAGTAACGCTGCCCACGCCAGGGAAAGTACCACTGCAAAATGATAAAATGTTCCCTCTTCTTTTGTAACCACATTGCTTAACAGAATCATCGGAAACTGGATGAGCGGATAAGGTGTCATCGCATAAGCTGTTCCCATATAAATCTGTGACAATCTTCCCTTTCCATCAAACAGTGTGGTAAGTCCCCAGTTTCCAACGCAAAACAGCGCCAATGGAAAAAGAATACTTGCAATATATAAAAAGATATTGACATCTTCCCAGTAAACCTGCATAAACAGGAAACTTGTAAACTGCAGTGACATAATGCGTGCCAGCACTGTCAAAATTACAATTGTATTTGCTGCTGCAATAGAACCGCGCTTCTCATGCGTCAAGTCCCAAAAACCATCCAGCGGATGTGTAATGACATAAAGAGCATATTTGAGGCTGCCAAAATAGCGGCTGTATTTTTCTTTATTCTTTAATGAAGCTAGCATATCTGCCTCCATTCCCTGTCAACTTTTAAAAATTTCTGCGGTATCAATCTGAAATTTTACTTTCTTCACTCTTCCCACAATCATCGGAAGGATAAATAAAAGAAATACTGCCAGAAAAATCCATCCAATATGTTCTTCCACCCAATCCTTGCGGTACTGCTTAAACGCCTTGGAATAATTGTCATCATCCCACTTAAGCCGGAAGTACTTCATTGCCTCTTTGTATTCTCCCTGACGCATCAAAGCCCTTCCGATTCCGATATATGCCTGGTCATAATTTCCATTCATGTTCATAACTTCCCGCCAGGTTTCTCCGGATTTCTCATAATCTCCCTGGTCATATTCAGCAATCGCCTGGTAAATCTTATTTCCAAATACGGTCGGGGTAAATACGGTAAAACTTGCGTCCTGGGAATCAAGCACCAGAAGGTCTTTTCCCATATGTTCTAACGCTTCGGGGCGCTTAAAATATCCGTCCTGATTTCCGTTTCCACCAAACGCATATAACAGATTTCCCTGTGTATCATAGGCAAACAATCTGCCTCTCACCCTGTCTATTCCAAAATAAATTCCATTCTCTAACGCTGTCACATCTGCAATCAAAGATGGTCCGTCGTAGCCACCGGCTTTTCCCCAGTAGATATCTCCAATCGGCCGGAAATTTCCGTTTGTAATTAAAATATTGTTTCCCATCAGATTGAGTCTTCGAATCGGTTCGTCTTCACCACTTTTGATACCATTTGAGCTCACATTTGTAGTGCATGTAAAAATAAATCCTTCGGAATCCATATAGACATTGTCATACTCTGTCGGAACAAATGATTCCAGTGCTGCACGCTGTGCCTGTGTGGAAAATTTCTTCCAGATATAATCCGCCCAGTCATAGGTAACCTGACTGGCACCGTAAAATCCGGTAAATGTTCCGTCATTTTCATACTTGACAATTCCCTTATTGACGTTATCCGCAATGCAGTACACTCTTCCGGCACCGTCCACAACCAGCTTATCCGGCAGGAAAGACAGCGACTGGTCAAATGTCGCATCTGTCGGCTTTCCAAATTCCATCAGATAATTTAAGTCCTTGTCAATTTTTAAAATCCGGTTATTTTCCTTATCACAGATATACATGATTCCGTCTTCATCGACACTGATATCTGTCGGTCCCGATAATGCAGTATTATCGCATCCTTTTATTTCATCAATAATGCGTACCAGTTCAAATTTTTCATTGCTGGTCCGGTTTAACTGTAAAATCCGGTTGTTTCCGGTATCACAGATATAAACCTCTTTTCCCTGTACACACATTCCCTGCGGGGAATTCAAATTTTTATCCAGTCCAAGTTCTGCCGCTGTATAAACTCCCACCGTGCTGTAAGCATCCGGAGAATACTGGATTTCTTCCCAGTAATCATAATTGTAGGTATATCCATTTTCGAGTCCATCCTCTGCATGGACATCCGCAAACGGTGAAAGTAACATTCCCGCTGCAAGTACCAGACCCCAAAGAATCTTAAAACTCCTTCTCTTCATCCTCTTTCCCTCCATCTTTAATCTTTCAGACCGGAGCTTGCCATTGTTTCAAGGATCTGGCTCTCAGACAACACAAAGATTAAAATCGGAACAACCATAACGACCACTGTTACTGCTGCTGCCTGACCGGTTCGTGCAATACCGCCGCTCTGAATCTGCTGCAATGCATAAACAAGCGTCTTCTTTTCCTCCGAGTAGATAAAGGTTGCTGCCTTGTTGTTCCACAGGTTTTGTACAGAGAAAATAATGAGTGTCAGCCATGCCGGTTTTACATTCGGCATAATAATCTGGATAAATATCTTCCATCGGCTCGCCCCGTCTATCATCGCTGCCTCTACCAATGACATTGGCAGTCCCTCCATAAACTGTTTCATCAAAAACAATCCCATGGGTGCTGCAAATGCCGGCACAATAATTGCCCAGTATGTATCAATCCATCCAAGTTTACTGATAATCAGATAGTTTGGGATAGCGGTTACATATCCGTTAAACATCAATGCCGTTACGACGATGGAGAAGAACAGCTTGCTTCCCGGAAACTCGTATTTTGCAAGAACAAACGCTCCCATGGATGCAATAATCAGATGTCCGGCAGTTCCTACAACCGTAATAAATACAGTATTGAATATGTATCTTGAAAAAGTAACCCACGACTTTCCCATCGTAACAAACAAATCCTGGAAATTGTCCATTGTCGGATTCTGTGCAAATACCTTCGGTGGGAATAAAAACAGCTCATCCAACGGCTTTAAGGCACTGCTGACCGCAAAGACCAGTGGAAATACCATGGCAAGTGCGATTAAAAATAACAGGAAATAAATAACGACATCTCCCACCACCGACCGGTTCGGTTTTCTTCTCTTTACTATTTTTTTCATATCAGGTCCCTACTCTTCCCAACAGATTCTGTATCGCTTTTTTACACAAGATCATGATGAGGAATAACAATGTCGCAATCGCGGAAGCATATCCCATCTCAAATCTTGAAAATCCATAGTCAAACAGGTGTGTTACAACCGTGCGTGCTGCGTAGTCCGTACTCGGATATCCACACAATGCCATCGTGACATCACAGACGTTAAATGCCTGGGTAATTGACATAATCGCACCGAATAACAGCATCGGTTTCATATTTGGTAGGGTAATGTACCACAATTCCTGCCAGCGGTTTTTGACACCATCCATGTACCCTGCCTCAAACTGTGAACGATCCACACCCTGTAATCCTGCCACGAAGGAAAGGAATCCGGTTCCAAGGCTCATCCACAGAATGACAATCATACATACCGGAAGCATATAATCCGGATTTGTCAGCCACAAAATCGGTGAATCGATAATTCCTAAATTCATCAGGAACGCATTCACATATCCGTATGCATCTCCACGGAAGAAGATGGAAAATATCACGTAAACGTTTCCTGCAATGGACGGTGCATAAAATACAATTACCGCTATGGTGCGCAGCCATCTCGGGAGCTCGTTAATAAGCCAGGCAAACAGGAAAGACAGTATGTATCCGAGCGGTCCCGTAATAACTGCAATCAAAAAGGTATTTTTTATAGAGGTTAAGAAGATGTCATCCTGCAGGATCAGATTGATGTAATTCTGCAATCCGATAAATCTTGGCTTCTCTAAAATGTTGTAATAGGTAAAACTAAAAAATATGGAAGAGCATACCGGCAAAAGGTAAAATACAAAAAACAGGATTGCATAGGGTGCTAAAAACGCATAGCACGATTTGCTCTTCTTCGCCTTCTTTACCATGATGGAAAACTCATGTCGGCGCAGGATCAGATATTTTTTCAAGTACGTTTTCATTGCTACCCCCTATCAGTCTGTCGGCAGTCCAAATTCTGTCCGTTTCTTGATAAGCTCATCGTTAATGGTAATCGCATAATCAAGAATGGTTTCTCTCGGATCTTCCTTCTCATTGATAACTTTTCGAACTGCATTAACAATATGCCGTCCTGTATAGTAACCACCGGCTACTTCCCTGAATCCAACCGCAGACTTCCACTGTTCTTCTAATACTTCCACATCATCTGCACTCCATGCAAGCTGATCAAATGCTTCCCTGTTGGCAGTTGCATATCTTGCTGAGGAACCAAGCAGTGCCTCTAATTCACGTCCAAAGCGTACCTGTGTATCGGTCTGTGCCCACCACTTCATAAATGTCCACGCATTCTGTCTTACCGTCTCATCCTCAGTCTTAATCATCATGCTGCAGGTTCCGGTGGAATATACGGAGCGGTTCTTCGTGACAGCTCCGGTTTCGTCTGTCACCTCTGTCGCCGGAATCAGTGTAAAATCCCATAATCCGCGAATTTCCGGTGCAGAAACTACTAATGTATTATATATACTGTAGTTTGCAATTCCTATCGGCATCTGTCCGGAACGGAAACGGCTGACAAAGTCATATTCCGTCGGCATTCCGTAATCATTAAAGAAACTTGTATAAGTAGCAAATGCATTTACACCCGCTTCGTTATCAATAATGGTTTTCTTTGCCTCATCATCATATACATCGCTGCCTCCCTGATAGAGTAATGTGTAAAACAATGATAAATCCGGCAACGTTGTGCTGGCAGTGGACGGTATTCCAACTTCCATATTGTTTCCCTGAATCGTCGGAAGCATATCCACAAGTTCATCCCAGGTATCCGGAACTGTAAGACCAAGTTCCTCTAAAATATCTTTCCGGTAAAACATCACATTATAAGTCTGCGTCTCCGGAATTGCATACAATCCGTCATTATATTCATACGCACGGTATGCGCTGTCATAAAATACCGACAATACTTCATCACAGTCCTCAAACTGTCTTAAATCCTCCACCGCATTTCGCAGTGCGTAATTTAC
>OCPS01000445.1_pt1 | contig 46061 bp, 38 predicted proteins | sample 1538651 | NCBI WGS metagenome assembly OCPS01 (sample SAMN04571715, study PRJEB22368) | human gut metagenome | biome: human gut; material: stool | host: Homo sapiens | place: Luxembourg | collected 2012-09-21 | reverse complement strand
CGAGCCGGCGGTCGTGGTGACCGAGGCGCTGCGCGGCGCCGATGCCGTTGACGGCGCTCGCGAGGGAATGCATGCGTTGCAGCAGCAATATGCGGCCACGTTGTCGGCTCTGCGCGAGGCGGCTGAATAAGAGCTTGCGAGCCTTGGGCTGCTTGCCGGCCACATATAGGTGAAAGGGCGCCCCGCCGGACCATGTGGCCGGCGGGGCGCCCTTTTGTGTTGTACTGTCCGTGAACTAGCGGGCCTGCTTAACCTTTGTCGCTGCCTCGACAAACGACTTCCACAGGTTAAAGTCGGTCTCGAGCGTCTTCCACGTGTACTCAGGGTGCCATTGCACGCCTAGACAGAATGGCTGGCCTTCGACCTCGATGCACTCAGGAACGCCGTCGGTTGCCTTGGCGACCAAGCGCGTACTTTTACCCAGACGGTCGACGCAGCAGTGATGTGCCGAGTTGGTCTGGATCAGCCTGTGCTCGCCAACCGCGCGCTCCAGCAGCGAGCCCGGCACGACCTCGACGGGGTGCACGGGATCGTTGAGCACGTGGGTATGGCGCCACTGCGTGCGGCCCTCGCGCGCACCCAGGCTCGGCACGTCCATGCACAGGGTGCCGCCGGTGGCGACATTGAGCAGCTGCGTGCCTCGGCAGGTGGTAAAGAGCGGCTTCTTGGCGCGAAGCACCTCGTTAACCAGCTTAAACTCAAAACGGTCGCGAATCTCGCAGCACAGCGTGGGGTCGTAGGGGCGCTCGTCGCCCCAGCGCTTGGGGTTGACGTCCGGGCCGCCGGGAATAGCGATGCCGTCGGCGATATCGACGTAATGACGGATAACCTCAATGTCCTCGGTGATGGACATCTGCAGCGGCAGGCCGCCGGCGGCAAGAATGGCATCGACAAAGACACTTGCGATTTCCTCGTTGGGGGAGAGCGTCTCGCTCAAAAACGGCTTTGCCTCTTCCCAACGCGGTGCGACGAGGATGAGTGGGCGGTCGGCGGGGTCGACGTCGACATGCGGGGTGTAGGACGATGAGGTGCGGGTTCCGATCATGGTTGCGGCTTTCGAATCCGGGTGGACATGGCACAGGGGTGGCGCGGGGCAAACGTTACTGATGAATTTGCCCGCGTGGCAATTGGGTTAGTGGCCCTTGATGGAGTTGAGGAAGTCCTGGGCGCGCTTGGTCTGGGGGTGGTCGAAGAACTCGTCGGGCGTGCCGGTTTCCACGATCTGGCCGTCGGCCATAAACACGACGCGATCGGCCACGCGACGGGCAAAGTTCATCTCGTGCGTAATGACGATCATCGTCATGCCCTGCTGGGCCAGACGGACCATGACCTCGAGCACCTCGTTGATCATCTCGGGGTCAAGGGCACTCGTGGGCTCGTCAAAGAGCATAGCCTTGGGCTGCATGGCAAGCGAGCGGGCGATGGCTACGCGCTGCTGCTGGCCGCCTGAGAGCTGTGCGGGTACCTTATCGGCCTGCTCGGCAACGCCCACGCGGCTCAGCAGGTCCATGGCACGCTCACGGGCCTCCTCCTTGGGGACGCCCAGCACGTCGACCGGCCCCAGCATGACGTTCTGCAGTACGGTCATATGTGCAAACAGGTTGAACTGCTGAAACACCATGCCCAGCTCGGCGCGCATGCGGGCAAGATCCTTGCCTTCTTGCGGCAGGGGCTCGCCCTCGATGAGGATCTCGCCCGAGTCGATGGTTTCCAGGCGGTTGATGGTGCGGCACATGGTTGACTTGCCCGAGCCCGAGGGTCCGATCACAACGACGACCTCGCCGCGGTCGACCGAGAGATTGATGTCGTTGAGGACGTGCAGATCGCCATAGTGCTTATCGACGTGCTTGAGCTCGATCAGCGGCTGATTGCCGGTGGAAGAGGTGCTCTGTGCCATGGTGCTCGGCTCCTTATGATTCGAAATGGTAAAGTGCTAGCGGATGATGGTCGCGCCGGTCTTGTGCGAAACATAGACAGCGGCCTTGTTGATCGCGACGTTGATGAGGATGTAGATGACCGCGATTACCAGGTAGACCGATACGAGTGCATCGTAGTTGGTAATGAGCACGCGGGCATTTTGCATGAGGTCGGGGTAGCTCACCACATAGGCAACGGTGGTGTCCTTGACCACGACCACAAGCTGCGAAATCAACGACGGAATGATAAATCGAATAGCCTGCGGCAATACGATTTTAAAGGTGATTTTAGCCTTGGAGAGACCGAGCGCCTGGGCGGCTTCGACCTGGCCGCGCGGCACGGCGTTGACGCCGGCGCGGAAGATCTCGGCAAGTACGCCGGCGGCAGCGAGCGCGACGGGAAGCGTGAGCATCCAAAACGACGGCAGCGCGATCTTGTACTGGGGCAGCACCAAAAAGAAGAAGTAGATGAACAGCAGGCTTGGCACACCGCGGAAGAAATCGGTGAGCACGCGGCAGACCAGCTGCAGCGGCTTAATGTCGCTCGTGCGGCCGAGCATAAGGGCCAGGCCCAGCACCAGCGCGATGGCGCCAGCGGTGAGTGCGACTTTAACGGTGCCCTCAAAGCCGGCAAGCAAGAACTTCCAGGTGGTGAGATGCGTAAAGAAATACCAGTAGTGGACCGAAAGCTGACCGGTCACATAAAAGCGCTGCAGTACCAGAGCGATGAGCGCGGCCACGGCAACGAGCGAAATGGCGGTGCCGATGCGAATCTTGGCGAGCATCTTGGGGCCGGGAGCCTCGTAGAGCGCATCGCGCATGGTAAGTGCAGGGGAGGAATGCTTGTTCATCGGAGGATCCTCACCTTCTTATCGATATAGTTGCCAATGTGGCTCACCACAAAGGCCGTGCCCAGGTAGCCGAGCGCCGAGATAAAGAACGCGGCGACGCCGCCGAGCGAGCGCGTGTTAATGTAGCTCACCACGCCGGTGAGCTCCTGCGGCTTAAGCGGCACCTGGCTGCCGAGCGCAGTGGTGAGCATGACGGCGATAAAGAGGTTAGTCATGGGCAGCACGCTCGAGCGCAGCGCCTGCGGAATCACGATCTTGGCGAGGATGCGGTTAAAGCTCATGCCCAGCGAGCGGGCGGCTTCCACCTGGCCAACGCCGACGGTGTTGATGCCGCCCATAAAGTTCTCGGAGCCAAAGGCCGAGCCCAAGAGGACCGTGGCGACGATAACGCAGGTGCGGTAGGGCAGGACGACCTTGAGCGGCGGCAGTGCGTAGACGACGATGATAAGCAGCGCGATGCCGGGGATGTTACGGAAGACCTGGACATACAGGTCGCCAAAGACGCGCAGCGGCTTGAGCGGCGACACGCGCATCACGGTGACGGCGACGGCGAGCACCATGGCGATGGCAAACGACTCAAGCGTCATGCCCCAGGTTGCGAGCAGCGCGTCGATATAGTTCTGGCCATAGAGCGACCAGAGTTCGGAGAGACTCATGCGGACCTCCCGCCGATAAGGAAAGGGGCTCCCGTGTGTACGGAAGCCCCGACAACTCAGTGAGGAAACAGTTTACCGCAATAAAGCGCATCGTGCGTTTCCGTATGGTTTCGTTGCGGCCGTTACCAGGCTCGCTGCCTAGGCGCCGATCTCGGGCAGCTCGGGAACGTTGGTGTCGCCCGTACGGTCGCCGATGCAGATCTGCCACAGCTCGGTCCAGGTGCCATCGTCCTCGATCTTCTTAAGGAAGTCGTTGACAAAGGCGACGCCGTCGGAATCGAGCGGCAGGCCAATGCCATAGGGCTCCTTGCTGCCGAAGGGCTTGCCGGCGATCTTGTACTTACCGGGCTCGCGGACTAGGGCGCTCTGCTGCATGTTGTTATCGATGACGTAGGCGTCAACGCGGCCCTGCTGGAGTGCCTGGCGGGCCTCCTCGTCGGTCTTGAACTCCTGCTGGCTGGCCTTGGGAGCGAACTCCTCCAGGATGGCGGGGCCGTTGGAGCCGGACTGGACAGCGACGTTCTTGTCGGCCAAGTCGTCGACGCTCTTGATGTCGTCGTTATCGGCGAGCACCAGGATGGCCTGCTGCGTGTAGTAGTAGGGGCCGGCAAAGGAGACAAGCTTCTTGCGTTCGTCAGTGATGGTGTAGGTGGCAAAGACAGCGTCGACCTGGCCGTTCTGCAGGACGGACTCGCGCGTGTCCGAGGTCACCTGGGTGATCTCGACCTTGTTCTCGCCCAGGATGTAGTTGGACAAGAGCTGTGCGATACCGGCGTCGAAGCCGCGGGTCTGACCGTCTTTCTCGTTGAGGAGGGAGAAAAGCGTAGAGGTCTGAACGCCGCCGATCTTAAAGACGCCGGCGTCCTTGACGGCCGTGGCCCAGGTGCTGGCGGCGATGGCATCGTCGTCGGCTTTGGGGCCGTTGTCGACGAGCTTGTCGAATGCCTTGGCGTCGAGCGTGGCGGAAACCTCGGTATCCTCGGAGCCCTTGGAGGAGCCGGCGGCGGAACCCTTGTCGGCCTCGGCGCTGGTGTCGGAGCAGCCGGCAAGACCAAGGCCGGCGACGGTTGCGAAGGTAGCGGCGACAAAGCCGCGGCGGTCGAGAACGACCTGCTGGGAGAGGTTCTTGCTCATGGTAGAACACCTTTCTCAATAAAATCCCTAGCGGTTGAGTAGAGTTATACCCTATCCCGCTCAAATGGGTCAACATGAAATAACTCAGAAACATACTTGCCTTATGGGTTATTCTACCTTCCAAAAAGGGATAGGTTTATTTTGGCAGGTTTTATCTGGGCAAACGCCGATTATTGCAGCTGAGATAGCGCTTTGCAGACGACGTGGTCGCTCACAGCGGTCGCTATAATGGCGGCAACGCGACGCATATATAAGTAAGGAGATCGCGTATGAACGGTTATTCGTTTTTCGCACCGACCAAGGTGTTGTTTGGCGCGGGCAAGCTGAGCGAGCTGGGCGCGCAGAAGCTACCCGGCACCAAAGCGCTCATCGTTACCACCGGCGGCAACTCGGTCAAGCGCTTTGGATACCTGAAGCGCGTGGAGGCGGAGCTCGACCGCGTCGGCGTGGCGCACGAGCTGTTCGACCGTATTGAGCCCAATCCCTTGCGCGAGACCGTCAACGCTGGTGGCTGGATGGCGCGTACCCATGGCTGTGATTTTGTACTGGCGCTTGGCGGCGGTTCGGTCATGGACGGCAGCAAGGGCATCTGCGCGGTGGCGGCCAACCCGCATGCCGATACCGAAGGTAACGAGTGTCCCGGTGACATTTGGGACTTTGTGAATGGTGGCACCGCGCTCGGCCTGCCGATCCCTAACGATCCGCTGCCGCTTGTTTGCGTGACCACCACGGCGGGTACCGGCTCCGAGGTCGATGCGGGCGGTGTCCTGTCCTGCGAGGACAATGACGAGAAGCTTCGTCTGGGCGATCAGCGCCTGTTCCCGGTGCTTTCGATCGTTGATCCCGAGCTCATGGTGAGCGTCCCGGCGCGCCTGACCGCCTATCAGGGATTCGACGCCCTGTTCCATTGCGTTGAGTGCTATGTGTCGAACACCAACACGCCCATGGGCGACATGGTTTGCCGTGAAGGCATCCGGCGTGCTGCCATGGCGCTGCCTACGTGCGTCAATAATGGCGATGACCTGGAGGCGCGCTCGAGCCTTGCGTTTGCCAACACGCTCGGCGGTTACGCCATGGATGCCTCGGGCACCACGGGCTCGCACGGTCTTGAGCACGGCATGAGCGCGCATCATCACGACCTGCCGCACGGTGCCGGTCTCATTATGATCGCCCGTGCCTATCACACGTGGATGATCGATCACGGTGCCGCACCCGAGCGCTACATCGACATGGCGCGTCTGATGGGTACTGCCGCCGCGGATGATCCGCACGATTTTGTGGTTGAGCTAACGCGCCTGATGGAGGCTTGCCATGTGGCAGACCTCGCCATGAGCGAGTGGGGGATTACAGTCGAAGAACTGCCGGCCATCGCGCACAACGCTCTGACGACCAACGGCGTCCTGTTTAGCCACGACCCCGTAACACTGACCGACCCCGACGTCGTCGAGATTCTCAAGCTAAGCTACCGCTAATTGCCTTGCTGCTTTGTCTCGATCTGTAACATCTGCAGCCGTTTTTGCCGAGTAACTGTTACAGATTGAGATTTTCTCTTCAGGGGAATTCGAATGTCTCGATCTGTAACATCTGGACGGCCAAAAGGTCTCTACCTGTTACAGATTGAGACAAAGGTCTGGGACTAAGACATCTTATCTAGATCTGTAACAGTTAGACGGGAATTCGGGCCCTAGATGTTACAGATTGAGATAATCGCGTCGCGAAAATAAAAACCTCCGCAGGGGCGCTTCCCTTGCGGAGGTTTTCTTACTCGTTGAGTAGTCTCACGGCTTCGGCGGCCATGTTCTCGACCGTCATGCCGTTCTGCGCGAGCAGTTCGTTGGGATCGTAGCGGTCGGGGAAGCCCTTGGCGATGCCGAAGGTGCGCGTGCGCACGAGCGTGCAGGCCAGGTAACACGCCACGCGCTCGCCCCAGCCGCCGTCCAAGATGCCGTCCTCGAGGGTGACGACAACGCGATGCTCGGCGGCAAGACTGTCGAGGAACTCGCGGTCGAGCTCGGTTGCGAAGCGCGGGTTGACGAGCGTGGCCTCAATACCGTACTCGGCAGCCAAGCGGTTTGCCACACGCTCGCCCAGCTCAAAGAAATCGCCGAGCGCGAGCACGGCAACGTCGCGGCCCTGACGCACCACGTCGTAGCGAACGGCGCTGTAGTCGGTGTCCTCGGCGGGCGCCAAATCGGGGCGGCTAACCAGGCCAATGCCCGGTACGCGGATCGCCACGGGATGCTCGCGGTGGTCGAGCGACCAGCTCAGCATGGACAGGTATTCCTCCATGCAGGCCGGCGCCAAGTAATGCATGTTGGGAAGTCCGCCCAGCATGGAAATATCAAAGAACGAGAGGTGCGTCTCAGATGTGGTGCCAAAGATCGACGCGCCAAACACCAAGATGGTTGCGGGGGCATCGTTGAGGCACAGGTCGTGCCACAGCTCGTCGTAGGCGCGCTGCAAAAACGTGCCGTACACACCAAAGACTGGCTTGGCGCCCGAGCGCGCAAGCGCGGTGGCAAAGGTCACGGCGTGCTCCTCGGCAATGCCCACGTCGACAAACTGCTTGCCTGCCGCAGCGCGAAGCTCGGGTGTAAAGCCCATGATGTAGGGCGTGGCGGCGGTGATGCCCACGACCTGCGAATCGCGCTCGATGGCGGCACTGAGCGCCTCGCCCGTAATGTCGGCATAGGTGCGCGGCGCAGGCTCGCTCGGATGGCCCGGGCAGAGCTTGCGCCCAGTCGCCATGTCAAACGGACCCACGTGGTGCCAGCGCTCGGGGTCGCTCTGGGCCGGCTCAAAACCCTTGCCCTTGGCAGTGGAGACGTGCAGCACGATGGGGTGGTCGATGTCGCGCAGCTCCTGCAGCGTGTCGACGAGGGCCAACACATCGTTACCGGCGTCCAGATAGCGGTAGTCGAGCCCCATCGCGCGGAAAACGTTGCGCCCACAGGTGCCGTTGCTGGCGCGCAGCTCGGCCAGATTGCGATAGAGGCCGCCATGGTTCTCGGCAATGGACTGGTCGTTATCGTTGACGATGATGATCAGGTTGCTGCCGAGCTCGGCGGCATTGTTAAAGCCCTCAAACGCCAAGCCGCCCGAAAGCGAGCCGTCGCCAATGATGGCGATGACGTTATACGCGTCGCCCGCCAGGTCGCGCGCGTGGGCAAGGCCGCAGCCCAAGCTCACCGAGGTCGAGGTGTGACCCATGGCAAACAAGTCGTGCTCGGACTCGTCGGGATTGGCAAAGCCGGAAGCCTCGCCATAACGCTCCGGATCGATATAGGTGTACGCGCGCCCGGTCAGCGCCTTGTGAGCGTAGGTCTGGTGCGACACGTCAAAGACAATTTTGTCGGTGGGGGAGTTAAACACGCGATGGAGCGCAACCGTGAGCTCAACGACGCCCAGGTTGGGGGCAACGTGCCCGCCGACGGCGGCGGAGCTTTCGAGGATTGCCTGACGGATCTCGCCGCAGAGCAGCGGAAGCTCGGCGCGGTCGAGAGCCTTGACGTCCTCGGGCGTTGTCGTTTGCGTAAGCAGCATCGTTGTGGGTTACTCCATGCGAATCGAGCACCGGCGCTCCCTCGGCCGGCACAATTGCACAAAACAGTCTCGCACATTTTGGCGTTTGATATGTGACGGCGGCGCGGTAATTCGCCAACTGGCGGGGCAAAACGTTTTGTCCGATGCCATACTGATAGATTCCATGGTGATTTTATTCAATGTGTGCAGGCCGTGGCTTGTCGCCGTGAGTCGCTGGAAGGAGGCAGCATGTCCGATGTCGTTTGTGCCGAGAAAATCGCGTGCGAAGTAGACCATGTTGCCCGTCAACTGGCACGGGCGGGCCGTCTGGACCTGACGCGCGGGTTTATTCAGCATGGCGATGTGACGGTGTATGCGCATGTGACCTCGGTGGCGCGGGCAAGTCTGTCCTTTGCCGAGCGCCTGGGTCGTGTCGGTGTCTCGGTCGACCGCGCCTCGTTGCTGCGCGGAGCCTTGTTACATGATTACTTTCTCTACGATTGGCACGACCCCGATCCGAGCCATCGCCTGCACGGATTTCGACATCCGTTTTTTGCCCTGGCGCGTGCGGAGGAAGATTTTGAGCTGACGCCGCGCGAGCGGAATATCATCGTGCGCCATATGTTTCCGCTGGTGCCGGTGCCGCCGACGTGTCGTGAGGCTTGGATTGTATGCCTGGCAGATAAATGGTGCGCGCTGCGCGAGACGGTCGCCGGTCGTTTGCGGCGCAAGGACGAGGCGGACGATGGCGTGAGCGGCGAATCGAGTGAAAAGAGGAGAGGGTAGACGGTGGGAACCGCGATCGATATGGCTCTTGGCGGCGCGACGCTTGCCGCCTGCCCACTCTCGGCACTGGTGCTCTCGTTTGCCTTTTACGGGTTTTGCGGCTGGGCATGGGAGTCGACAGTATGCGCCATGCTCAATCACGGACGCTTCGCCAACAGTGGATTTTTGCTGGGACCGTGTTGTCCTATCTATGGTGTGGGCGGCATAGCCTGCTGGCTTTTGCTGCGCGGGATTCCGGATGCCTCGAGCCAGTTTGTCGCCGCGGCGCTTGTATGCAGCGTGATTGAGTACAGCGTGGGCGTGCTGCTCGAGAAGACGACGGGCGCACGCTTCTGGGATTACTCGCACCTGCCGTTTAACCTGCACGGACGCATCTGTCTGTACTGGGCATGCGCGTTTGGCTTGGGTGCGCTGTGCATTTGCCGTTTAGTGGAGCCGGCATTGCTGGGACTGCTTGGCCATCTGCCGGTTCTGATTGTGCGGCTGTCCGCCTTTATCGTCGCGGTCGCGATGATGGTCGACGCGGTGTGCTCTTTGGCCAGCTGGCGCCGCCTGTCCGATCAGCTGGAGCGTGTGCGCGCCGACCTTGCCGACCGCATCAATGAGTCTCTTGCCGATGCGTCCGACTCCATGCTTGAACGTATTCCCGATTCGGCGATCGACTCGGTGGCACAGACGCATATCCGCAGCCGCGCCGTTAACGCGTGGCTGGCGGAGCTGGGCGACGCGACGCTCGATGCCCTGCGCGAGAAGGCTTCGATGCCGACGTTTATCTCGGATGGTGCTCGCGGCCTGGCGCTCGCTGCCCGCCGCGTGGCCGATGCCGCGCCGAGCATGCCGCGTCCGTCGCTCGGCCGTCGCCTTGCCGGTAAGCGCATGAGCCGTCCGGTACCGAGCGTGTCACTCAGTCGTCGTGACCTGCGCTTTTTCAATGCATTCCCGCGTCTGCGCATCAATCGCTACGAAGGTGTCATTCGAGCAACTAATCTCCGCGACCGCGCCCACGAGCTGTTTCGGCGCTAGCCGGGATGGGCGCGCTCACGGCTCCCTTGCTCGCGTATTTCCCGTTCGTTTCGCGTCCGTTGCCGCGCCGTTTCCAAGATTGCGGCACCGTTTCCATTCGACAACGCAGCGTTTAACAACGCCGTATCTGGTCTACACCAGTTGCCCCTCGGCCGCATTATGGGCGCCGACAACGTTCATGCGATCAAGGGGGAGCGAATGTACGATACGAGATCGACAACGTTTATGCTCATCTGCACCATGCTCGTGTTTTTAATGACACCGGGTCTGGCGTTTTTCTATGGCGGCCTGTCCAGGCGCAAAAATGTCATCAACACCATGCTCATGTGCTTTGGCGCCATTGGCCTGGTCGGCGTGCTGTGGATTGTTGCCGGCTGGTCGCTGGCCTACGGCGGCGACGGTTCCAACCCGTTTATTGGAGGCCTTGACCAGCTGCTGTGCCTGCCGGTGCTCAACCAGGTGCTGCAGGCGGCCGAGGGCAATGCTGCGGACGGTGCCGTCTACCCTCAGATCATCAACATCGCCTTCCAGATGGCATTTGCCATGATCACCGCCGCTATCGTCACGGGCAGCCTGGCCGGTCGCGTTAAGTTTGGTGCCATGACGGCCTTTCTGGGCATTTGGCTGCTTGTGGTCTATGCGCCGCTCGCCCATATGGTGTGGGGCGGCGAGGGCTCCTTTATCGGCGACATCATCGGCGCACTCGACTTTGCTGGCGGCGACGTGGTGCACATTTCGTCCGGTCTTACCGGCCTGATTCTCTGCTTAATGCTCGGCCGTCGTCGCGGTTTTGGCATGGTGAGCTACCGTCCGCATAACGTGCCGTTTGTGGCGCTGGGCGCCGGGCTGCTTTGGTTTGGCTGGTTTGGCTTTAACGGCGGCAGCGAGTTTAAGGCCGACGCCGTGGCGGCACTCGCCATCCTCAACACCGTGACGGCCAGCGCGGCGGGCATGGTCTCGTGGCTTGCCGTCGAGCGCGTGCACACTGGTCGCCCCACGCTGGTGGGCGCCAGCACCGGTCTGGTTGCGGGCCTTGTGGTGGTCACGCCGGGCGCGGGCTTTGTCGAGCCATGGGCGGCGCTGGTCATGGGCCTGATCGTGTCTCCCGTCTGCTACTTGGCCATCAGCCATCTCAAGACCAAGTTCGGTTACGACGATGCGCTCGACGCGTTCGGTTGCCACGGTATCGGCGGCATCTTGGGCGGCGTGCTCACGGGCCTGTTCTGTGTGCCGGAGCTTTCGTGGACCGGTAAAGGCGGCCTGTTCTACACGGGCGATGTGTCGCTGCTCGTCTCGCAGATTTTGGGCATTGTGGTTACGGTCGCTATTGTGCTGGTGCTCGATTTGGTGATCGCCGCGGTGGTCAAGGCGCTGTTCCACGGCAGCCTGCGTGTGGACGAGGCCGACGAGGCGCTGGGCTTGGATGCGAGTCAACACGGCGAGAGCGCTTACCCCTCCTTCTCGGGACTCGATTAGCAGCTTCCCCAAGCTCCGCACCTTGTCGTTCAATCGTCGCGCGGCTTTCCCAGGCACCCGACCTTGCCCCTCAAACCGTCGCTTGCGTACCGAAGTACGCGGCGCTCCTCTTTCGGGGCAATCTCGGGCACCTGGAAAACCCGCGTCATTGAATGGCAATTCATTTATTTGATAAAGAGAGGAATTCACTATGAAGAAGATTACGGCGATCATTCGTGCCGAGAAGCTTGAGGTTCTTAAAGATGCGCTGTTTGCTGCTGATGTTCGCGGTATGACTATCAACCAGGTACAGGGCTGCGGCGCGCAGCACGGCTGGAAGGAATACGTGCGCGGCAACGAGTTGCTTGTCAACACGATCCCTAAGGTGCAGTTCACCCTCATCTGCGCCGATGAACATGTTGATGGCATTGTCGACATCATCTGCAACGCCGCTCGCACCGGTGCCGTTGGAGACGGCAAGATTTGGGTCGAGCCGGTCGAAGAGGTCATCCGCATTCGCACCGGCGAACACGGCCCCGCCGCGGTGTAGAATCGACCGCTTACCATCCGCAACGTTAAAATGCTGCAATGAGGCACAAGACTTGCGTTGCGGATGGACGGATTATGGGTCGTAATAAATATCCCGAGGAGACGGTCGCGAAGATTCTCGACGCGGCGCTGGAGCTATTCTGCGCGCAGGGTTATGAGGGGACGAGCATTCAAGACATCGTCGACCGCCTCGATGGCATGACCAAGGGTGCTGTCTATCATCACTTTAAGAGCAAAGAGGAGATTTTCAACGCCGCATTTGATCGGGCAATGGCTCCGATTGTTGAGCACCGTCGCTCAATGCTTGGTATCGGTAATATGACCGGAGCCCAAAAGCTCAAGCGGTTGTATGCGCCCGAGTCCGTCGTTCCGCAAATTGAGCTATGGGCACGCATGCATCCTGCGGCGGATCCGGTAAAAAGCTCGCGTCTACTGGCGATGCAGTACCAGGGCTCGTTTGACGAGTCGGCCGATGGCTGCCTCTTGCCAGTGATCGAGGAGGGCATCGCCGACGGCTCCATTGCGTGCGAATGCCCACGCGAAGCGGCGGAGGCCGTATCGTTGTTGGCGAATCTTTGGCTGCTGCCATTGTTCCGTCCGCTCGAGCCCAAGGAGCGAATGCTCGCTCGCGCACAATGTTTGGCGCAGATGGCGGCCGCGGTGGGGCTCGATTTGGGTAATGGAGTGCTTCAGACAACGGCGCAGATTTGGGACGTATGGAACCGTGCCGGGTGGTAATATAGATACCAACGGTATGTAATTGATTTGTGAGGGCAGCCACGGCTGCCCTTTTCAAGTCATTAAATACATACTATCGGTACGTATTTGGGGGCAGGCTTATGGCTGGGATGCGAAGAATTAGCGTTTCGTTGGCGCCAAAAACAGTGCGATCTATCAGACTATTTTGCCTTCTTGTTGCACAGCTGTGTGCGTATTCAATGTTGTCAGCACTGTGCTTTGCGTGTCCGCTTTACTTGTTCGATTGCAGCGGCTCATCAACGTTATATGGTACCGTCGCGGCGATAGCGTTCGTGCCGGGCGTGCTTGCGACTCCGGCTGGCGGAATCTTGGCGGATCGTGGGAGACATCGCGGGGTTCTTGTGGTGCTCGGCATTGTTCTGATGGCTGCATCGCTGTTGTTTATCCCCATGAAGCGGTCGCTGCCTCTTGCCGTTGTCGTGGTAGCAATGCTTTGCGTCCAATATGGCATCCAATCGCTGCTGAAACCGATGCTTCAAATTGAGACGGTGCGCATGACGGGCCCAGAAAAGGTTGAGCGTGCCACTGCGTTGGTCTCGCAAATAACCATGGCGAGCAATATCTTGGGCCCTGTGGTCGGGACGGCAGTCTATGGGTGCTTTGGTATCGATGCTCTATGCGAAACCGCGGCGTTGACGTTTGCGATGTCAGCCCTACTGTTCGGGGGCGCACTCAAGCAAAATGCATCATCTGGAATGACAGGGGACAGTACGACTTGCTCGACGTGCCGAAGCGATTTTCGGGAGTCGATTCGGTACCTGTTTCAAAACGCATCATTGCTCGTTGTGATTATGATTGCGGCCGTGCTGAACCTTGAGTTAGTTGGGCTAACGATTGGCGCTCCCGTTATTGTTGCAAAGCATCTCGGAATGCAGTCATCCTTTGTTGGGATTATTGAGGTGGCTATGGGCTTAGGTGGTCTTGTCGGCAGTGGTTTGGTCGGTATTTGGCCGCATCGTTTTTCCTTCAAGGGCATATGTCGATATGTTGCGATGATCTGTTTTGGAGTCGTACCGATTATTGTCACGCTACTGAGCGGTCCTGATGAATTAGCGTTTGCCGCGTTTGTGGCCGGCTCGGCATGGGTCATCGCGTGGGCAAGCATTGCATCGGTCGAAATCGTTTCATTTGTTCAGCGGTCAGCGCCAAAGGAACTCTGCGGAAAAGTGCTGGCACTCGTTTATATGATGCTTTCCTGTGCAACGCCTATTGGCCAATTGGTTTACGGGCTCGCATATGATCGATGGACACCGGCGATTGTATTCGCAGGCATGTTGGGGGTGCTGACGTTGACGACGGCGCTGTTTTATCGGCTGAAAAGTCGCTTGTGGCGATTGTCTTAACGCGCTGAGGCACCGTGAATTTGTGGAGGCAGCGGCACGCCGCGCCGGGACGGCATTGTTTAGGCATGCCTCTCCTTCGTCTACAATATCGTGCAGACGAAGGAGAGGCACGCCCATGATCAAGATGTTTGCGAGTGACTTAGACGGAACGCTGCTGAACGCCCTGCACGAGGCCGACGGAACCATCCGCCGCGCCATTCGCGAGCTGACCGAGGCTGGCCTGCATGTGGTTCCCGCGACCGGACGCTCGACGCTGCCGATCGGCGAGCATGGCTTCACAGGTCTGGCACTCGACGCCTGCTGCTCCAACGGATCCATCGTGCGTGACAGCCATGGTGAGGTGCTCAAGACCTGGACCATCGACCCGCAGGTTACCGAGGAGCTGCTGAAGGCGTTTCCTGATATCTGTTTTGACTGCTCCACGCCCGATGGCATGTTCTCGAGTGGTTCGTTCGAGATGCACCAGGCGGGCTTTAAAAAAGACAGTCCTATCAAGCGCATCGTGATGCGCGGTATGCGTGCACGTGGCGGGTATCACGAGGAGCAGTATTTCGACCAGTCGATCGGTGACATCCTGCGCCACGATGTGTGCAAGATCAACTGCCGCGTGACCTCGCCCGAGCTGGAGCGCGACCTTAAGGCGTATTTGGCCGAGCGATCGGACCGCGTGGTCAACGCGCCGTTCGATCCGGTGATGTTCGAGATCACGGACGTGGCGTGCAACAAGGGCGAGAGCGTGGCCTGGCTGGCGGGTTACTACGGTATTGCCGAGGACGAGGTCGCGGTCTATGGAGACGGCGGCAACGACATTGCCATGCTCAAGCGTTTCCGCCACAGCTATGCGACCAAAAACGCTAGCGATGCAGCTAAAGCCGCCGCGAGCGCGACCATCGGCAGCTGCATGATCCACGCCGTCCCCAAACACATGCTCGCCACCATGCGCAAGCAGAATTCCCGCACCGTCATCGAATAATGTGGCAAAGGGATAGTCCCTTTGCCACAGGCGACGCTGGTCTCTTGAAATGCGAACAAACATTCGCATATATAACTGCGCTTTGATAGAATCGGTATCGTTGGCGGCAGTTCCATGTGCCGGGCAGCGCCCTCCATCTGATGGGAGGTGATGCCCATGACCGATTTGATTGATTTCGTGAGACTTCTGACCGCTTTGGTCTCGTTCTTCACAGCGCTTGTCGGCCTTTCCGAGGCACTCAAGCAGCGTTCGAAGCGCAACAGAAGGGGTCGCCGCCGCTAAGGCGTTGACCCCCTAATGCAAACAACGGCGCTGCCCAGCTAGCTACAACTTGGGCTGCCGTCGACACTATTCTACCCATGAATGCCATTTCGGACAATCGGTAATGCCGCTTCAAAAGCCAGGCACAACTGGCACAACCTAGGCGGCCGCTGGATGTGACAAAGGGACTGCCCCTTCGTCACATCCAAAATATTGCCTTTACGTGTTGATGCACACGGTGTGCAATAATACTCGCACTGTGCAATAGCGCACAGGCTGAGTAACAAGGAGGACGCTTGTCCCAGCTCGAGAAATGCGATCGCCGGTCCCTTCGCTCGCAGCGTGCCCTTCGCCAGGCGCTTGCCAGCGAGCTTGCCGAAAGCGGCGACCTTTCGCGCATTAACGTCGCGTCGCTCACCGAGCGCGCCGGTCTTACGCGCCGTACGTTCTATTCGCACTACCGCGATATCCCCGACTTTATCAGCCAGATTGAGGACGGCTTGCTGGCCGAGATCCGTGAGCGCATTGAGCTCATCACCGCAGCTCAGCTGCCCGATCTCTATCACAACATCGATGAGCTTGAGCCGGCGCCCGGTTCGGTTGAGCTACTGCGTTATCTTGCGGCCAACCGCGACTTAATCGGTGCGCTGCTGGGTCCGGGCGGCGACCAGGCCTTCATTAAAAGGATCATCGACACCGCTCGTGAGGCTGTGGTGCCGCGTGCGCAGACGGGCATTTTGGGCCTGGCGCTGGGCACGTTCTTTGACTACTACGTCACCTACGTCGTGAGTGCCGAGGTCGGCATGATTCAGCGCTGGTTTGAGCGTGGGCTCACCGAATCACCCGAGGCCATGGCGCGCATTATGACGGTGCTCGCTTTTGTGCGCCCTGGTGACCTGTATGGCCAACCCATCGATATCAACGTGCCGGAATACGGCATGAAGCTATTGAACTTGCAGCTCGAGGACGCGGCCGACACCGCCGCAACCGTCGAGTCCAACTACTAAGAGGAGAAACAGATGAGCAAACTCGTCGAGGGCATTAAGGACCGTATGGTCGCTGCCGCGCGTGAGGCTGCACCCGCCGTGGTGGATGCCGCGCAGAAGGCTGCGGCCGCGGCTGCTGAGAAAGTTGCCGAGGCAGTTGCCGATGCCAAGAACGCGGCAGGGGAGACGTCCGTCGCCAGCGAGCCCGCCACCGCCGCCGAGCCCTTAGCCGCCGCCCACGCCCCCGAAGGCGCGATCTTCAACCCCGACAACGCCCACGGCAACCTGCACCTGGGCATCGATGTGGGCTCTACCACCGTCAAGCTCGCCGTACTCAACGACGACAACCAGATCGTCTACGCCAAGTACCAGCGTCACCACACCGACGTCCGCGCTTGCGCCCGCGACTTGTTCGAGGGTGCCGCGACCGTGCTGCCGACGGCCCAAATGACCTGCGCCATTACCGGCTCGGGCGGCCTGCTGCTGTCCCAGTGGCTCGACCTGGAGTTTGTCCAGGAGGTCATCGCCAGCAAGCGCGCCGTCGAGACCCTCATCCCGGCCACCGATGTCGCCATCGAGCTGGGCGGCGAGGACGCCAAGATTATCTATTTCGACAACGGCATCGAGCAGCGCATGAACGGCACCTGCGCCGGCGGCACGGGCGCGTTCATCGACCAGATGGCAACCCTGCTGCACACCGATGCCAGCGGCCTCAACGAGCTCGCGGCCAACGCCACCACCATCTATCCCATTGCCAGCCGCTGCGGCGTCTTTGCCAAGACCGACGTTCAGCCGCTGCTCAACGAGGGCGCCCGCCCCGAGGACGTCGCCGCTTCCATCTTCCAGGCTGTCGTGACCCAGACCATCTCGGGCCTGGCGTGCGGCCGTCCCATCCGCGGCAACGTCGCCTTCCTGGGCGGCCCGCTGCAGTACCTCTCCGAGCTGCGCCACCGCTTCTACCTCACGCTCAACCTGGACGAGGAGCACCGTATCGTGCCCCAAAACGCTCACCTGTTTGTGGCGAGCGGCGCCGCCATGGCGCACGAGTCCAATAAGCTCAGCACGTTCCCGCAGCTCATCGAGGCCATCGATGCCTTGGGTGACACGCAGGGTGCCGAGGTCGAGCGTCTGGATCCGCTCTTTGTCACCGACGAGGACTTCGCCGAGTTCAAAACCCGCCACGACCAGGAAGTCGTCCCCAAGGGCAAAATCGACGGCTACACCGGCCGCGTGTTCATCGGTATCGACGCCGGCTCTACCACCATGAAAGCCGCGCTCGTGGGCGAGGACGGTCAGCTGCTGCACACCTGGTACGGCAACAACAACGGCGACATCCTAGGCACGGCCAAGGTCATCATGGCCGATTTCTACAACCACATCCCCGCCGGCTGCACCATCGGCCACGTGACCACTACGGGCTACGGCGAGGCGCTGCTCATCGAGGCCCTCAAGGCCGACTCCGGCGAGATCGAGACCGTTGCGCACCTGCGCGGCGCCAAGGCATTCCTGCCCGGCGTCGAGTTTATCCTGGACATCGGCGGCCAGGACATGAAGTGCCTGCGCGTCAAGGACGGCGTCATCGAGCACATCATGCTCAACGAGGCTTGCTCGTCGGGTTGCGGCAGCTTTATCGAGAGCTTCGCCGTCTCCATGAACATGGACGTGCGCGCGTTCGCCAACGCTGCCATCCATGCCAAGGCCCCGGTCGACCTGGGTAGCCGCTGCACGGTCTTTATGAACTCGCGCGTCAAGCAGGCGCAAAAGGAAGGCGCCACGGTGGGCGACATTGCAGCCGGCCTGTCCTATTCCGTCATCAAGAATGCCCTGTTCAAGGTCATTAAGCTGCGCGACCCCAAGGAGATCGGCAGCCAGGTGATCGTCCAGGGCGGCACCTTTATGTCCGATGCCACGCTGCGTGCGTTTGAACAACTCACGGGCGTTCATGCCGTGCGTCCCGACATCGCCGGCTGCATGGGCGCCTATGGTGCGGCCCTGCTCGCCCGCGATCGCGCCGGCGCCGACGGCACCTCGGCCATCCTCTCGGCCGAGGACATCGCGCACCTCACTGTGACGCAAAAGCATGTCCGCTGCGGCCGTTGCTCCAACAACTGCCAGCTTACCGTCAACGACTTTGGCGGCGGTAGGCGCTTCATTACCGGCAACCGCTGCGAGAAGGGCGCCGGCCACAAAAAGCAGAAGACCGAGGCCCCCAACCTCTTCAAAAAGAAAAACGAGCTGCTCTTTAACCGCGAGGTGCTGAGTCCCGACGAGGCCCCGCGCGGCACCGTCGGCATCCCGCGCGCGCTCAACATGTACGAGAACTACCCCTTCTGGCACGCGTTCTTTACGCGCCTGGGCTTTAGCGTGCAGCTGTCCGACCAGTCGAGCAAGAAGACCTACCAGGCGGGCATCGAGTCCATGCCGTCCGAGAGCGTGTGCTACCCGGCAAAGATGAGCCACGGCCACGTGATGAACCTCATCGACCGCGATGTCGACTTTATCTGGATGCCGTGCGTGCGCTGGGAGCGCAAGGAGGACCCGACCGCCGGTAACTGTTACAATTGCCCCATCGTCATGAGCTACCCCACGGCGCTGGCGCTCAATATCGACGAGATTCGCGAGCAGAACATCGAGTTCCTGTACCCGTTTGTGCCCTATCACGACAAGACCGAGCTCAAGCGCCGTCTGTACCAGGTGCTCGCCGTCGACCGCGTGGCCGATGCTGAGGCCGGTCGCGGTCGCGTGCGCGGTCCTAAGATTACGCGCTCCGAGGTCGATGCCGCCGTTAACGCCGCCTACGAGGCCGATGCGCGCTTCCACGAGGATATCCAGACCATGGGCGAGGAGGCTCTTAAGTGGGTCGAGGACCATGGCGGCCACGGCATTGTGCTCGCCGGTCGTCCCTACCATAACGACCCCGAGATCAACCACGCCCTGCCCGAGCTTATCTCGAGCTTTGGCTTTGCGGTCTTTACCGAGGATTCGCTTGCTCATCTCGTGAAGCCCGAGCGTCCGATTCGCGTCGTCGACCAGTGGATGTATCACAGCCGCCTGTACGCCGTCGCTCGTTTTGTGACGATGCGCAACGATTTGGACCTGATTCAGCTCAACTCCTTCGGCTGCGGCTTGGACGCCCTGACCACCGACCAGGTGCAGGAGATCCTTGAGGCCAGCGGCAAGATCTACACCGTGCTCAAGATCGACGAGGTGTCCAATCTGGGCGCCGCGCGCATCCGCATCCGCTCGCTCATGGCCGCGCTTAAGGACCAGGAGGCCGAGCGCTTGGCCGAGGCCACGGCCGCGGGCGAGACCTACGAGCAGGGTGACGCCGCGCCGGTGGCTCCCTCCACGGACGCTCCCGCGTTCGCGAGCCGCAAGTACACGTTCGAGGCGCAGCGTGAGAGCGCCTCGACCGCATGGCCCAAGGTGCCCTTTACCGAGCAGATGCGTGACGAGGGCTATACCATCCTGTGCCCGCAGATGGCGCCGATCCACTTTGACCTGGTCAAAGAGGTATTCCGCGGTGCCGGCTACAATTTGGAGCTGCTGCCCTCGACCGATCACGATGCCGTCGAGGCCGGCCTGCGCTATGTGAACAATGACATTTGCTACCCGTCGATTCTGGTAACGGGTCAGATTATGGAGGCCATCGAAAGCGGCCGGTACGACCTGTCCAAGACGGCCGTGGTTATCAGCCAGACTGGCGGTGGCTGCCGTGCCACCAACTACATCGCACTCATCCGCAAGGCCCTGCGCGAGAGCGGCCACCCCGAGATCCCGGTAATCTCGCTTTCGGCTGTGGCGCTCGGCGAGGACAACCCCGGCTTTAAGATTACGCCGGCGCTGCTTAAGCAGGCAGTCTACGCGGTGCTCTTTGGCGACGTGATGATGCAGATGCTCTACCGCTGCCGCCCGTACGAGGCCACGCCCGGTGCCGCCAACGCACTCTATGAGGAGTACATGGCGCGCGCCCGCAAGCTGGCGCCTAAGTTTAACCGCCACAACTACACCAAGCTGTGCCGCGAGGCCATCCGCGCGTTCGACACCATGCCGCTCGTGGGCGAGGGCACCAAGCCGCGCGTGGGCGTGGTTGGCGAGATCCTGGTCAAGTTCCACCCCACGGCAAACAACCACGTGGTCGACGTTATCGAGCGCGAGGGCTGCGAGGCCGTGGTGCCGGGCCTGCTCGACTTCTTCCTGTACTCCATGAGCAACGCCGAGCTGCAGAAGGATGAGCTGGGTAGCTCTGCTACCACGCGCGCTGGTATGCAGGCGCTCATCAAACTCGTGGACTGGATGCGTACGCCGGTGGAGGAGATGCTCGAAAAGTCCCGCCGCTTTGAGGCGCCCGAGCGCATCGGCACCATGGCCGACAAGGCCCGCACGGTGCTTTCGGTGTGCAACAACATGGGCGAGGGCTGGCTGCTCACGGCCGAGATGCTCGACCTGATCGACCACGGCGCGCCCAACATCATATGCACGCAGCCCTTCGCGTGCCTGCCCAACCATGTGGTGGGCAAGGCCGTGATTAAGGAGCTGCGCCGCCAGCACCCCGAGAGCAACATCGTTGCGGTGGACTACGACCCCGGTGCGTCCGAGGTCAACCAGCTCAACCGTATTAAGCTCATGATCAGCGTGGCCAAGGAAAACATGCGCGCCGGCAAGGGCTTTAAGCTCGAGAAGGTGGCGCCGCTCGCGATGGACGAGGTCACCGGCCAGATGCGTGCCCACGACGGCTGCGTGAGCTGCGGCTCGGTCGATGAGAGCGCCGTGGCGTCGGTCGCTGAGCGCCTGGGACGCGGCATTAAGAAGTAGACGGCCCGCTTTGGGCTAGATGCGAGGCAAACGGGTGGTAGCCGTACCGGCTGCCACCCGTTTTGCTGGACATATGTTGCGTAAATCGTTTTGTCGCAGCCTTCTGCGCACTCGAATTTCGGAAGTGCGGGGAAAAACGCGAACCTCCCGAGCACACCGCCTTTTTAGACTCTCGCGACCTGCGGTTTTGTTGTAAAAAAAGCCGGTCTGGTCGGCGAAACCCGATTTTTCCCCGCACTTCCGAAAACAGCGGTTCAGCAGCGCCAAAAAATACCCTCAAAATCGAGAGTTAATGAACAGGTGTAGCCGTTCGCCGCAAATTACCGTCCGTTTATAGAACCCACCCCCAGCGTGCAGTCCCCTTACGGTTGAATAAATACACATCTATGGAATTACGTAAGAGAGGACCGTCCCTATGAGCTACAAGACCGTTTGTGTTGCCGGTGGCGGCGTATTGGGAAGCCAGATTGCCTTTCAGGCTGCCTACTGCGGCTTTGATGTGACGATCTGGCTGCGCAGCGAGGGCAGCATCGGCCGCACCCAGCCCAAGATCGATCATGTGCGCGAGGAGTACATCGCGGCAATCGAGGGTATGGCGGACGGTACGGGCGAGTGGTGTGCCGGCATCGCCGATAGCGACCAGCCCTTCGACAGGGAGGCGGCGCTCGCCGCCGTTGAGCGTGCCTACTCCACACTCAAGCTGGAGCTCGACCTCGCCAAGGCAGTGGCCGACGCCGACCTGGTCATCGAGTCTATGGCCGAGGACACCCAGGCAAAGATCGACTTCTACAAGAAGCTCGCCCCGGTTCTCCCACAAAAGACCGTCATCGTCACCAACTCTTCCACGCTGCTGCCGAGCACCTTTGCCAAGTACACCGGCCGTCCCGAGAAGTACCTGTCGCTGCACTTTGCCAACTCCATCTGGAAGAACAACATGACCGAGGTCATGGCCCAGGACCAGACCGACAAGCGCTACTTCGACGAGCTCGTCGACTTCGCCAACGACATCCGCATGCTGGCGCTTCCCGTCAACAAGGAAAAGAACGGCTACCTGCTCAACTCCATGTTGGTGCCGTGGCTGCTTTCGGGCCTGGACCTGTACGTCTCGGGCGTCAGCGACCCCAAGAGCATCGACCTCGCATGGACGCGCGGCACCGGCGCGCCCAAAGGTCCGTTCCGCGTGTTCGACACGGTGGGCATCCAGACGGCCTACAACATCGTCATGCAGTATCAGAAGGTCCCGGGCCTGGTGAGCCCGCTGCTCAAGAAGATGATGATGCCCTACAACTTTAAGGCCATGGCCTCCGTCCTCAGGCAGATGCTCGACGAAGGCAAGCTGGGCGAAAGTTCGGGCGAGGGCTTCTTCAAGTACTAAAAATGATCCCTCGGGGACGGAGGAAAACGGATCATTTTCGGCCGCCAACAGTGAGAAGATGGACCCAGAAATAGAAAGGAGTGGCAATGAGCCGGTTCGGGCTTTGAGGACAAGCTGCTGCAGGCCCAGGGCGATTTTTCGCTCAACGCGGGTCAACACAGTGTGACCTATCTGCCGAGTTCTGACACGGGAACGACCGGTCGCTACCAAGTGCTGTTATACGACAACAACTTTGGTGCGGCCGAAAGCTATCCCAAGTTCGACTGGGGCCAGCTGGGCGCCGCGGTGGTGACTGACTACAACAAGGGCACGCATTCGTTTGGGCGCATCTTTACAGTGGACGAGACGGCGCGCACCTACGAGCTCGAAGACCAGATCGCGGTGCCGTTCTCGCGCTACGTTAGCAGTGCGCAGCGCGTCGGCGATTCGAATAGTATGCTCGTGGCATCGGGCCGGGCCAAGACCTTTGCCGAGTACGATCGCTATGGACTGCCCATCGCCGCCTACGAGATGGAAGCCGAGAAGTACATCTACCGCGTGTACAAGTACGAGCTGTAGCGCTGCGCTTAGGTTTGACCAATGGAGTATGAAAACACGCCGTTCGCCGATGCCCCCTCCGCGAGTGGCAGCCATATGGTTTGATGTTAGAAACATATAGTTGTCGCCAGCCTGCTGGCGACGTTCCCCCTAATATCGGAGGTTCCAGGTATGTTTCACGCTCCGTTAAACAACTATCGGTTGGGCTAACATGGGTCGCCGTGCTATTTCGATAACCCTTGCAGTGGTCTGCCTGACTGTGCTCCTGGGCGCTACAGGGCTGTTTGCTATAAGCCGAGAAACATCCTATATGCAGGAATGCGCTTCCGAAGGGTTTGCCATTGACGGTTACTATCGGGACGACAAGACGAGTCTGGAAACCCTGGCCTTTCTTGAAGAGGATAACCATCGGTGGCAACTGGTCGACAAAGAAGGCAGCTGCGTTGACGGGCAGTTTAAGCGTACGGACGATCCCAATATCCTGGTATTAAAGAAGGAAAACGGCGAAGAATTCGGCACGGTTCACGTTGCATATATATCGCGTCGACGCAATCAAGGGCAGATTTACCTAATTAGAAATACTAAGGTGACCCGATTTTATCTTGTGAGCACCGATCCGGCGTTTACGGTGGAGTCTGGCGAGGTCGATTCGGACAGTTGATTCACGGCAATAAAAAAGCGAGCGGGGCGCGGGTGTGAACTGCACCCCGCTATTTGCTCGTGTCCGTATCGCGCCTGCGCCTCGTCGTAACTTGCGTCCGTGCGAGCATTCGTCCCGCGCCGGCATCACTTCACGTCAAATTCCACGCGATCGAGCTCGGGCACATTGAGGTCGATGAGTTTGCGGGCGACACGGCGGTCGTGCGCCCCAAGCGCCTCGCCTGTCGTCACATGGGCGACAATCTCGCGCTCTACGATGCCTTCTTCGTCCCCTTCGGTGGCCGAGGTCTCGACGGCGACGGTGTAATCCTTAAAGCCCGGCAGCACCGCGGCAAGCTCGCGTGTGGTCTCGGTGACGCCGTAGCCGTCCTGCACGCCGGCCTGCGCCGAGCCAATGGAACCCGCCGTCATAACAATGCAGGGGATGGCAAAAATCACCGTGCCCACAATGATGCGGCGGCGCACCTTGCGCGACAGCTCGTCGACCTCGGCGTCTTCTTTGGCGGTCACAATGCCGTCGCCGTTGAGGTCGCGCTTGAGCGGCACACGCAAAAGAAGCAGCACGGCTTCGGCGGCCAGTGCGATAAAGACCACGTTGATGCCAAACTCGTAGAGCGCCGAGAGAAACAGCGACCCGCTTGCGATGGCGATGCCATAGCCCGCCGCGCACAGGGGCGGCATGAGCGCGGTCGCCACGGCCACGCCGGCGATGAGCGTGGCGGGTTCCTGATCGCGCGAGTTGCCCAGCCCGCCCGCAAAGCCGCCCGCGAGCGCGACGGCAAGGTCCCACACAGTTGGTGTCGAATTGTCGATGATGGCCGCCGTGGTGGTGCCAAGGGGCGAGAGCTTAAAGTACAGCGTGGACGTGACCAGGCAAAAGACCATCTGCAGCGCGAGGCTGGCAATGGCCTCGACGGTAATCTCGCGGTCGAGCGTTGCAATACCGTATGCCATGGCAAGGACCGAGCCCATAAGCGGGCAGATGAGCATGGCGCCCACGATGGCAATGTCCGAATCGATATCGAGGCCGATGCTTGCGATGAGCATGGCGATGATGAGGATGCACAGGTGAGAGCCGGTCAGGCGCGCCCCGTTTACAAAGCGCTTGCGGATTACGTGATAGGGCGCGCGACCTTCGCGAATGTTGAATGCGCGCTTGAGGAAGCGGGTGATGTTTTCCATGGCTTCGCTATGAGCAGGGCGGATGCCGTGGCGCCGGTGATGGCGTTCGCGTAGTCGCTTGATCTGTTGTTTGTCGAGTTCCATGTCCACCTCGTTCCAGCGCGGTCCGCGCAACGCGCCCGTTGTCCTAACTCTACACCGTGGCGGGCGGGGTGTCTGTTGGATGCGGAATCCGATAGGGCGGATGACGCGGGAGCAAATGCAAATCACAGGCTCAATTCCATCCCGCGAGAATATGATGCACCAGCTCCTTCAAATGTGACGAAACTGTGAAGCACGAGAGCGTGAATTTCAAAAAATACGCTGGTCGCCAATGTTGCGCAACAGAATTCAAAAATCGACAGCTACCGTTTGATACGTATGGATACATCCGTGTCAAAGGGAGAAAGCCATGGCAAACTACAGTCCACAACACTTTGAGCCTCGGGCCAAGACTGTCAACGTCAAGGGCGTTGCTAACCGCGCCGTCGCAACCGTTTTGACGGCGGGCCTCATCGCTCAGCCGCTCATGTCGCCGCTGGCGGCAATCGCCGCACCGTCAACCGGTAACGGCGATTCTGTTCAGGGGGGGGGTAGTTCTGTAGAGAATACCGTTACCGCCGGTAACCAAGCGGTCGTAAAGACGGCTGCCCAGCTGGCCGAGGAGTCGGCAAAGCAGCTCAAGGACGCTCAGGCCGCCTACGATGCCGCCCAGAAGAAGGCCGACGCGGCGGGCCAGTCTCAAAAGCAGGCGCAGCAGCAAAAGAATCAGGCCTCGCAGGCTGTGAGCGACAACGAAATCGAGCAGAACGCAGCAGAAGTCGCCGCGCTCCAGGAGAAGATTGACGAGCTCAAAGCCGCCGTCGAAAAGACCGAGCAGCAGCAGAAGAAGCTGGGCGACCTGAACGATCAGCTCGATCAAGCCAACAAGAGTGTCGAGGATAAGACCCAGGCGCTCAAGGACGCCAAGGCAAAGCAGGATGAGGCCAAGAAGGCCCTCGATGATGCCCAGGCCAAGCTCGAGGCCATGGGTATGGACGAGTACGAGGCCGCCAAGAAGGCCGTCGAGGACGCGCAGACAAAGCTCGATGACGCCAATAAGGCCGTTACTACTGCACAGGCCAATCTGGACCAGGCCAAGGCTGCCGAGGCCAGCGCCCAGCAGGAAAAGCAGAATAACGAGGCAGCTTTGACGACTGCCCAGGCCAAGAAGCAGGAGACTGCCGCTGCGCTCGCAGCCGCAACCACCGCGCGCGATAACGCCCAGCAGAAGTTCAACCAGGCGCAGGCCGCGCTCGATGCTGCCGTCTCGGGTACGGGTGTCGACCTGAGTGCGCTTGAGGCCGCCAAGATCGCTGCTGCTGGTGAGCTCAAGACCGCGCAGGCGGAGCTCAATGCCGCGACGGATGCCGACGCCACCGCACAGACAAATCTGCAGGCCGCCCAGGCTGCCGTCGCTGCCGCGCAGGAGAAGGCCAACGCCGCCAACGCTGCTGTGGCATCTGCCCAGTCTGCATACGATGCGGCAAACAAGGAGTACAAGGACGCGGCCAGTAAGCGTGACGCCGCGAAGACGGCATACGAGCAGGCCCAGCAGACCGAGGCCGACAAGAAGGCTGAGTACGATAAGCTTGTCGAAGTTCGCAAGCAGAAGCGCAGCGAGTGGGAGGCAGCCTGCGCCGCTTCGAACGCCGCGGAAAAGGCTTATGACGCTGCTAATGCCCAGGTTGAGGCTCTTGAGCAGCAGATTGCAGACCTAAAGTCCAACATGACCGTTGACCAGGAAGTCATCAGTCAGGGTATGTTCGGCTTCATGAACTACATCATCGGCGGCAGCCAGTTCACAGCCACGCAGAAAAAGAACGCCCAGGACGCCGTATCGATGCTGACCGGCGCCGATGACAAGGCCGAATGGTATGACAAGTACGTCGATCAGGACATGTCCCGCGACACCAACCCGCTCTCCTTGGAGCAGATGCGCAACGCCCTGACATATCTCGACACCCAGAACAATCTCCGCAAGGCGAACGGTCAGTCGGCGCTCAGCGTCAGCCTCCGCATGACTGCGGCAGCCGCACTTAATACATCGTATTCATCGAACATCTGGGGACACTCGAACTGCTACTTCGACAACGGCGAAAATCTTGCCGGCGGCGGCGGCGCATATACCGGCGGCGAGACCGAGGATACGCTTGGCTGGCCATATACCGGTCTCTACACTCAGGAAAAAGAGGCATTCGATAAGTACGTCGAAAAGAATGGTGACCTTGGAAACCATCGATATGATTCCTACTATATCTACCAGCACTACAGCAGCATCTACCATGAGTGCGGGCACTATCTCAACATCATCGATGCCGGTGCGAAGGCTATCGGCATCGCGACCGGTAGCGGTAAGAACACCGATTCCGAGGTAACAATCTTCGATTACAGCTCTTTTGACAGTGAGGCTGATTTCACTGTCTCCGAGTTCAAGAAGCTCCTGAACGACTACATCGATTCCGCATACAACGCAGGCGGCACGCAGGAGCAGAAGGAGCAGCTGAAGCAGCTTCAGAATAAGCTGGCGGAAGCGCAGAAGACCTTCGGTACTACCAAGGAAGCTTATTTCGCAGCAGTAAATAAGCAGGATGCGGCGCATGACGCCTATACCGCGGCAGACACGAACGTGAACACCGCCAAGGGCGAGTACGAGAAGGCTAAGTCCGGCACCACCGCCGCGAAGACGGTATACGACGCCGCGAAGGACGCGCTCGGCGGAATCGACATCGAGTCCCTTAAGCAGAACCTCGATGCTGCCAAGAGCAAGGCCGCTACTGCCCAGGCAGCTCTCGATAAGGCAAACGCCACGCTTGCTGACAGCAAGACGAAGGCAGCCGACGCCGCTGCTCACAAGGCGAAGGCTCGCAGCGCTCGCGATGCCGCCAAGGCAAAGTCCGAACAGGCCAATGAGGCGTATGACAACGCTACCGCTTCGGTCAAGGACCTTACCGCCAAGCGCGATGCCGCCCAGGCGGACCTTGCGAATAAGCAGGTCTCGCTTGACGAGGCAAAGAAGGCCGACGATGCCGCCCAGGCTGGTGTAGACAAGGCCCAGGCCGCAGATGTCCAGGCCGCGACTGCTCTTTCGGACGCCAAGCAGGCGGTTGCCGCCAAGGCGCAGGCTGTGTCCGACGCGCAGGCCAAGGCCAAGGCTGCCGAGGGCGAACTGGCCACCGCGAACAAGGCCTTCGAGCGCTTCGCCGGCGCCCAGAAGGCGGTCGACGACGCCAAGGTCGCCTATGACGCCGCCGCCGCCGGCGTCGCCGATGCCCAGAAGCAGCTCGAGGCCGCCAACGAAGCCGTCGTCGATGCGAACTTCGAGATCGTCAAGGCCAAGGCCGAGCTTGCCAGCGATGAGGCACTCAAGGCCGATCTTGAGGCTGTCGACCACAAGGCATCCCTTACCGCGGGCACGACGGGCAACGAGAAGCTGGTCAAGCTGAACGCTGCCTACGCTCGCTATAAGACCGCCGTCGATGCCGCTGCTGGTCTCAAGGCTGCTCTGAGCGATGCCGATGCCAAACTGTCCGATGCCAACGACGCCTATGCCGCCGCGCTTGCCGAGCTTAACGATGCTAAGGATGCCCTGGCTGCCGCACAGGCCGAGTACGACAAGTATCATCCCAAGGCTGAGCCGCAGGCCAAGCCTCAGGTTGCGCAGGCTGCTGCAAAGGCTCCTGTCGCCAAGAAGAAGGCCACGGACGGTGCGCTTGCCCAGACGGGTGATAGCTCCGCGCTTGCAGGTGAGGTCTTCGTCATCGGCGGCATAACGCTCGTGGTCGCAGGCGTGACGCTGGGTGATCGTCGTCGCAAGCACATGTAGTGATTCGGGCGTCGGCTCTGCAATGAACTCCAATTCATAGCGGGACCGTCTCGTTAGCCAAACGATAAGGCCGGCGCGCTGTTAAACGCAGCGCGCCGGCCTTTCTTTGTCTCGATATCAAAAAGCCCGGTCGGCAGCCGCGAAAGCTACCGACCGGGCAAGCCGTAGGCAATATGGTTGCTGTCGAGCAGCTGCTCGACTTAGCCCAGCAGGCTCAAGCCCACGGAGACAAACGCCAGGATAACGCCGACGATGGACTCACCGCCGAGCAGGCCGCTGGCAACGACCAGACCCTGTTCCTGGAAGGCGGCGTCCTTGACAGCCCTCTCCTCGTCAGAAAGACCAGCGGTGGCGTCGCGGTGGGCGGACCACTTGTCGTAGGCGAGTTTGACGCAGGAGCCCAGGAATGCCGTGAGTGACATGTAGAACGGCAGGTACACGCCCAGGCCGATCATCATGGCCGGAATGCCGAGCCAGTACATGACGATGCCGGCGATAAAGCCGCCCACGAACCACGGCACGCTCGGGATGCCCGAGACCATGGTGGCGACGACGCTTGCCTGCGCGGCAACGAAGCTCTTGTCGGGGCCGAAGGCGTCCGGACCATAGGCGGTGACGAGCGCGACCATGACGGCGGCAGCGACCAGGGCGCCCACGATGCCGCCGATGGCCTGGCCGACCCACTGTGCACGCGGGTTGGTGCCCAGCACGGCGCCGGCCTTAAAGTCGTTCATGACGTCGCCCGCAAGGCCGCACGCTACGGCCACGATGCCGGCGATAAAGAACAGTTTAACCTGCGCGAGCTGCGCGAAGGCAGCCACGATGAGCATAACGATGAGGCCAAAGATCTCCATGGGGTCGATGCCCGTCTGGCCGCAGCTCTGTGCGCTCATGATGGTGGTGACAAAGGTGAACAGCGTCACGATGACGGCCGGGACGGGACCAAGGTCAAGCACGATGGCGACGATCACGGCGATGGCGGCAGCGCCCAGGCCGATGATGCCGGCGTCGAGCTTAAGGGAGCCCGAGATGAGCGACTGCTCGTCGGTGTCGGTGGAGCTATCGGCGGCAAGACCGCGGACGATACCGGCGACCTGCGGCAGGATGTCCTTGAGGACGACGGCGACGCCAAAGCCCATCATGAGGCCCATGCCCAGGGACTTGACGATGCCCTGCGCAGTCACAATGTCGAACAGACCGGCAGCGGTGCCGCCCACGATGATGCCAAAGTTGCCCAGCAGGGCGCCGGCAAACCAGAAGGCGACCGGGGCGAAGCCCACAAGGAAGCCGACGGAGAGCAGCATGGGCGAGTTGTAGATGGCAAAGGTCACGCCGGGGATGTTGAGCGTGCACAGCATGCTGGGCACCACGCCCAGGGCGTCGCGAAGCACGCTGTAGATGCCTGCGATGGCCATGGAGCCAAAGAGCTGCTTGCCGGTTTTGCCGCCGGCCTCGGTCGCGCGCAGGGTCTGAGCTGCGGCGTTGCCAGTGGGGAACTCAAGCGCGGCGTCCACGATAAAGTGACGGTGGATGAGTGCCGTGGCCAGCAGGCCCAGGATGGTGCCGGCGAGCGCCACGATAAACATGTCAAGCCAGCTGATCTGGTCGGCATAGCCCAGCATCCAGGCGCCCGGGATGGTAAACGCCAGGCCGCCGGCGACCATGGCGCCTGCGGACATGATGGTGTGGGTGACGTTGGCCTCGTTGAGACTGGCGTTGCCCATGAGCTTAAGGAAGAACAGCGAGATGACGGCAGCGAAGACAATCGGCCAGGGGAGTGCGCCCATCTTGAGGGCGGTGTAGGCCGAGCTTGCCGTGATGATCACGCAGCCAAGGACGCCGATGACGACGCCGCGCAGCGTGAGTTGCCCGCGCATCGAAGCGCGGTTCGAGGGATTGCTCATATAGAACTCCTTTGCGTATATCCGCTTCCCCCGGGAGCGCCGCTACGGATACGGCGCGGGAAGTCGGGTTACCAAGGGCCGCCGCGTGAGCTCGCGCACGACCGCGCACCAGTATAGCCGCAAGCTAGTCATTTTGGGATGACTGGTTTAGGTAGGCGATATACTGCTGGGCAGACGAAAGGAGCGCCGACGATGCTTAATGGGTGCGCATATATATTGACGGTCGACGTGGGCAACACGTTCATTCGCTTTGGCCTGTTTGCCGAGGATTCGGCCGCGGCGCAGGAATGCCCGCTTGCAACGTGCGAGATCACGACACCGTCGAGCATTACGGCCGACGAAGCGCGCATGAGGCTCGCGCAGGTCATGGGCGCACTGGCAGCCGATGCGGGTGTGCCCGGGGTGCTCGTACCCGCCGCGGCCGTGCTGAGCTGTGTGGTCCCGGCGCTCGAGCGCCCATGGAAGGCAGCACTTTCCCGTACCTGCACGGGGCGCGTGCTCACCGTGGGGCCGGGCCTCAAGACCGGCATGCCCGTGCACTACGATGACCCGGCCGAGATCGGTCCCGACCGCATCGCCGACGCCGTGGCTGCCCGCGCTGTCTACGGCTCGCCGTGCATTGTGATTGACCTGGGCACCACGACCAATATCGAGGTCATCGACGCGCACGGCACCTTTGTCGGCGGCGTTATCGCGCCGGGGCTGGCGCTCGGTGCCCGTTCGCTCTCTGCCGCTGCGGCGCGCCTGCCTCAGGTTGAGCCCTCGGCGCCGACGCATGTCATCGGCCGCAACACGCGCGAGGCCATGCGCTCGGGCGTGGTCTTGGGCGAGGTGGCCCGCATCGACGGCATGCTCGACATGGTGCTCGCCGAGATGCGCGCGACCAAGGCCGCGGGGGAAGGCGACGTGCCCATCGTCATCACCGGCGACGATGCCGAGGCACTCGCGGCGTTGGTCGGCCACAGCCTGACGGTAGACGACGCGCTGACGCTGCGGGGTCTCGCCGAGCTCTACCGCATCAACCAAAAGCCCCGCCGCGTGTAAAAGTGAGGGCGCCGGTGGGACAAACGCCTCCACCTTTCACCTGCTACAATGGGTCAAACTATTGCGATTACGGAGGTGTCTGCCATGTCGGACGATCTTCATCAAACTTCGTCAGGCAAGCGCCTGGACGTCATTAGCTGGGACGAGTTCTTTATGAGCGTGGCCATCGCCGCGCAGCGCCGCAGCAAGGACCCCAACACGCAGGTGGGTGCGTGCATCGCCAACACCAACCACCGCATCCTTTCGGTGGGCTACAATGGTACACCCTCGGCGCTCAACGACGACTTTTTCCCGTGGGGTACGAGCGACGACCCGCTGCAGGACAAGCACAACTACGTGGTCCATGCCGAGGCCAACGCCGTGCTCAACTACCGTGGCTCGCTCAAGGACCTCGAGGGTTCCACGGTCTACGTCACGCTGTTCCCGTGCCACGATTGCGCCAAGATTTTGGCTCAGGTGGGCGTGGGCGAGGTTGTCTACCTGGACAACAAGTACGCCGACACCGATGATGGACGCATCAGCCGCCGCATCCTCGACTCCTGTGGCATCAGCTACCGCCAGGTTATCGTCGATGTTCACATCGGCACCGAGGGGCGGGCTCAGCAGTAGCGCGTGGCAACGCCAGCTGGCAACAAAAGGCAGCCAAAAGAGCCCCGTCCCAAATTGACTACTCGTGAAAGTCGCGTCTGCGCGCATGGACGGCTCGTGAGCGGGTACACGGCTGTAGTAACATAGCTTCTGTCCGCGGGCGCGCCCGCGTAATTGTGAGAAAGGAGCCCCTGTGGCTGTTAACGAAGAGCTGCTTAAGAAGGTTCTTGAAGAGATTCGCCCCAACCTGCAGGCCGATGGCGGCGATATGGAGTATGTGGGCGTTGACGACGAGGGCGTCGTCAAACTGGAGCTGCAGGGCGCTTGCGCCGGCTGCCCCATGAGCTCGCTGACCCTGTCCATGGGTATTGAGCGCATCCTGAAGGAGCATGTGCCCGGCGTTACCCGAGTTGAGCAGGTCAATGCCTCCGGCGAGGCCGAGGACCTGTACGACGAGTACGCGCCGTTCTAAGCTGCGAAAGCTGCGGACGGCATACTCCGCATAGACGTTACGCCCAAATATGCGGCTGCGAGCGCAAGGCCCGCGGCCGCATTTGTATGTAGGGAGTAGGAGGGTCGACATGCTCAACGACTTCTACCATATGCTTGATCCCGTCGCGATCTCGGCGGGCCCCATCACCATCTACTGGTACGGCCTAGCCTACGTGGTCGGCGCCCTGCTCACGGCGGTCGTCATGTACCGCACGCAGCGTCGCTGGGGCTTTAACATCACGATTGACGACCTGACGAGTGTCGTGGTCGGCGTGGTCTTTGGCCTCATTATCGGTGCGCGCCTGTTCTACGTCGTCTTTTACGGTGATGGCTACTACTGGGCGCACCCGCTCGAGATCTTTGCCACCAACGAGGGCGGCATGAGCTTCCATGGCGGCCTGGTGGGCGGCATCATCGGCGGCGTGCTCGTGTGCCGCATGTACAAGCTCGACGCCTGGACCATCGCCGACCTTGCCGTTATCGGTGCTCCGCTGGCCTTATGTCTGGGACGCTGCGCCAACTTTGTCAACGGCGAGCTGTGGGGCAAGCCGACCGATCTGCCCTGGGGCGTGGTCTTCGGTGGCACCGCGGGCGATATGCCGCGTCACCCCTCCCAGCTTTATGAGGCATTCCTCGAGGGTATTGTGCTCTTTTGCATTCTGCAGGTGCTCAGCCGCAAAAAGCCGCTACTGCCCCAAGGCACGTTTATGGGCGTGTTTGTGATGGGTTACGGCATCGTTCGCTTTTTGATTGAGTTTGTGCGTGTGCCCGATGCGCAGCTGGGCTATCTGCTGGGCGGCGTCATCACCATGGGTCAGCTGCTGAGCCTGCCGCTCGTAATCGCGGGCCTGGCGCTCATCATCTTTGCTCGTCGCCGCAACCAACCCCAGCGCGTCTACCTGGACGCCTAGCCACCAAAACCACCACAAAGGGGACAGGCGCCTTTGTGGTGGTTCGCTGGGCAACGATGACAGAACCGTAACGTTTCCCCAGATAAAACCTGCCAAAATAAACCTGTCCCTTTTTGGCAGGTTTCTAGAAAGGCTCTTTGGACTGTGAAGGATTCCGACCTCTCCACAACGGCTGCGCGCGACGCTGCCCGCATCGTCTGGTTTAAGCGCTACCCCGCCAAGCAGACGCTCATCGCATTTTTGCTCGCGCTGTTGGCGACCACGGCGTTTTCCATCGATCCCTCCCCGGTGTCGAGCAACGCAGTCTTGGCGATTGACCCCAACGCCTCGGGCATGCTGTACGTGTGCTACGAGGTGCTCCTCTCGTTTGCCGGCCATACCGACGCGGTCATGCTGCTTGCGCTTGCCTGCCTGCTCACTCTGCCGTTTCGCTACGTGTTCTTTGGCCGTGGCGACACCTGGCGTCCATCGATCATTCTGCCGTCGCTGTTCTTCGCCATCTGCATGGTGTTCGGCCGCAGCTACGATCTCACCGACTCGGCCGAGATTGTCCTTGGCGACAAAGCCCGCATCATCTGCGCCTGGATTGGCGGCGCGGGCTGGATGCTCCTAGCGATCGTTGCCTTCTACCTTGCCTTTGAGTGTCTAGATTGGCTGAGCTCTCGGCGCATTCCGTTTTCGGAAGCGCACTTTGGCCGCGTATGGCGTGTGGCTCACGCCGTGCTCTCGGTCCATCCTTTTGCCGGGCCCTTCCTGGTGCTTATGATCGCCTGGGCGCCCACGCTCATCGCTTCGCTGCCTGGCCTTTTTATGGGAGATACGGGCGCGCAGATTCGCCAGTGGTTCAACTATCCCAACGGCACGAGCGACTACCTGCGCCTACTCAACCCCAACGTGCTGCTCAACGGGCATCATCCCGTAGTGCACACGGCCATTATCGGCTCGTGCGTTCAGCTGGGGCTTTCGCTGTTCAACAGCGCCAACGCAGGTCTTGCCATCTACACCTGTGCTCAGTTCGTCATCACGGCCGCCTGCATGGCCTATTCCATTTCGTCGCTGCGCAAACTGGGCGTGAGCCTGCCGGTTCGCGGTGCGATCCTGCTGTTCTTCGCGTTTATGCCGATGTTTTCTAACTACGCGGCGTTGCTCACCAAAGATGTGCTCTTTGCCGACGCGTTCTTGGTGCTGCTGGTACAGACCGTCAAGCTCGTGGCATGTGGCTTGCCCCGTCGTGATGCCAATGTCGAGCGAGCGGGCGAGAAAGCCCCCGTGCTCTTTGCTCGCCACGACTGGCTGCTGCTCGCTCTGGGCGCCATGGGTTCCACGTTTCTGCGCAACGGCGGCCTGGTGTTTCCCCTAGCGGCATGCGTAATCGCGGCGGCGTTTTGCGCATGGGACGTGCATGTGGCTCGTCGTGCAGCCAAGCAGACTGGTGCTGCGCCTTCGGGCGCCATCCCGCGTTTCCGCTGGGTTGGCATTCTCGCGGTGCTCGCGCTCTGCCTTGCCTCTAATATGTACTTCACCAAGGTCTTTATGCCGGCGCACGATATCACGCCTGGTTCCAAGCGCGAAATCCTCTCGATTCCGTTCCAGCAGACGGCTCGTTTCGTCCAAAAGCACGACGGCCTCAACTCGGGCGTCAACCCCGCGGTTAAGGAGGACGGCACCATCGTGGAGGCTCCTTGCGACGGCTTGGTGACCGATGAGGAGCGTGCCGTGATCGACCGCGTGCTCAAGTACGAGAACCTGGGTCGCCGCTACAACCCCGACAAGTCCGATGCCGTCAAGAATTGCTTTAACGAGTACGCCTCGCAGGAGGATATCGATGCCTATTTTGAGGTATGGGCCCAGATGTTTAAGAAGGATCCCGAGTGCTATATCTCGGCGCTTATCAATAACTACTATGGTTATTTTTATCCGAGCGCGCGCGATGCATGGGTCTACAGCACGGCACGCAGTGCCGAGATCATGGCTAAGCCCGATAACCTCAAGTACTTTGACTTCCATCCGGTCGATAGCAAGGTCGTGCGCTGGTGCGACCACCTGATTAACCTGTACCGCGTGGCGGTCCAGCGCATTCCGTTTATCTCGCTCACCATGAGCTCGGCCACCTACGTGTGGATCATGATCGCCGTGGTGGTCTACCTGTTGCGCCGCCATTCGTGGCGTGCGCTGGCCATCTGGATACCGCTGCTGGGTGTGCTCGCCGTGTGCCTGATCGGTCCATGTAACGGATCGACCTACATGCGCTACCTGTACCCAGTCATTGCATGCATGCCTTTTGCCATCGGTGCCACGATCACCCGCAGCGACCTTCTGTGGACCTAACCAAAGATTGGTGCATTGGGGTCAGGCTGCTTTGTGCCAAGGGGCTGCATCATCACGACGCCTTCATTTTGGGGTTTATCTTGCAGGCCGGTAGGTATATCATAACGACGTTTGTTTATATTGCCCGAGCATCCACGCTGGGCTTTAGGTCGAAACCGATAGGAGACACGTATGTCCGGACACTCTAAGTGGGCCACAACCAAGCATCGTAAGGGCGCGCAGGACGCCAAGCGTTCCGCCCTCTTCTCCAAGCTCAGCCGCAACATCACCGTTGCTGCCCGTCTCGGCGGTGACCCGCTGCCCGAGAACAACGCCAGCCTCGCCGCTGCCGTCGCTAAGGCCAAGGCTCAGTCCATGCCTAAGGACAAGATCAAGTCCGCTATCGATAAGGCCTTTGGTTCGGGTGCCGACGCCGCCGTCTACGAGAACATCGTGTACGAGGGCTACGGTCCCGCCGGTGTCGCCGTCTACGTCGACTGCCTGACCGACAACCGCAACCGCACCGCTGCCGACGTCCGTTCCGCCTTTTCCCACGCTGGTGGCAACCTGGGCACCTCCGGCTCCGTCGCCTTCCAGTTTGAGCGCAAGGGCCAGATCGTCGTCGCCAAGGAGATCCTGGACGAGAACGCCAAGAAGGAGACCATGATCGCCAACGGTGCTGCCGGTGACGAGGATGAGTTCATGATGGCCATCGCCGAGGCCGGTGGCGAGGACTACGAGGACGCCGGCGAGGAGTGGATCGTCTGGACTACTGCCAACGAGGTCATGGCTGTCTCCAAGGCGCTCGAGGAGCAGGGCGTCCAGGTCAAGGGCTCCGAGACCACCATGGTCCCGACCACCCCGACCGAGGTCTCCGGTGCCGACGCCAAGAAGGTTCAGCGCCTCATCGACCGTCTTGAGGAGCTCGACGACGTCCAGGACGTCTACAGCACCATGGACATGACCGACGAGGTCATCGCTGCCCTCGAGGAGGAGTAGCGCCCGCACGGATTGAGCCGTGCATATCTGGGCATAATGAAGCGAGCATGCAAGCCTCGTGGAATAGATGAGCCGGATCCGCGTGCAATGAGGCACCGGACCCGGCTCTTTTATAATGATGCGAATCGTTTTGCATTCCTTGGATCGAGATTTGAAGGGAGCGCCGCATGCGCGTACTCAAACGAGCCCTAGCGATCGTGTATCTTGCCGCCGCCATCGTGGCGCTGGGTACGCTTGTCTGCCAGTTTTGGGGGCCGTATACGTATCGCTTTATGCTGCTGATGCGCGACCCCATGCCGCGCATTGTCGTGACGGCATGCGGCGGAGTTGTGGCGATTGGCGTGCTGGTAAGCTTCTTTCGCCTGATGTTTGCTCGTCGCGAGCCTTCCTGCGTGCATCCGGCGGGGGAGCGTAATATCGAGGTCACGCTCGCGGCGCTTTCTTCGTGCGCCAGGGCTGCTGCAGAGCGCGACGATCGCGTGATGATCGAGCATGTCGAGGCCCGCGTCCAAGGTTCCGACGATTCGCACGTCCGATTTAAGGTCGAGGCTATCGCGCTTGACGATAAGGACGTGGCATCTCTGGCTACTGCGATGCAGCGGCGCATCGAGGAAGCTTGCGACACCATGCTTGGCACGCCGGGCACGACCGCACGCGTTCGTTTTTTGCCGTCCAAGACTACCGTCCAGACCGTGGAGGTTTCCGGTGAGTGATACCAATCAAGACAAGACCGCTCGTACGCCGCGCCTGACGATTGACCAGAGCGCCACGCCGGCGAACGAACCTGTTGATTCCAAAGCAGAGGCAACCGAGTTACAAGACGCGGCAGCCGCGGATTTTGACGAGGCTATGGGTCTCATCAAGGGTACGGGCGCTGCCATCTGGAGCTATGCCGTGCGTCATCCCAACACCACGCTTGGCGCCGTCGCTGGCTTTATCCTCGCCGTGTTGGTGCTCACGTTGGGCCTGTGGGACACGCTCGTCATTGCATTCTTCGTGCTGATCGGCGCTGTGATCGGCCAAATTCGCGACGGCGAGAACGGGATCGTCAACTTCTTCGGCCGTCTGTTTAGCGGCCGCTAATAGGCCGCTAATATGTATTCGACTGTCGCATCTGCGGCAGGCATAAGGAGGAACCATGGCTTTTAACACGAAGGTCGATGTAGCCGATACCGAGCTCGAGGAGAACGAGGCGGTCGTCGCCGAAGCCGAGGATGTGACGCTCGAGGACGAGGCTCTTGTCGAGGTCGAGTCCGATGAGGATGAGGACGACGAGGAGGCGGACGAGTCCGAGGACTCGCTGACCTATTCCAACGGTGTGATCGAGAAGATCGTTGCCATGGCCACCCGCGAGGTTCCGCACGTTCTGGGCATGAAGGGTAACCTCATGCACTTTGTGCAGGAGCAGTTTGGTGCCGAGAATCTGACCAAGGGCGTGACGGTCGAGGTCACCGATGACAATCGCGTGGTCGTCAACATCTCCGTCATTATCGAGTACGGTGCCTATGCGCCCGCGATCTTCGACGATGTCAAGGCACGCGTCACCGAGCGCCTTGCCGCGATGACGGGCCTTGAGGTGGCGGGCGTCAACCTGCGCATCGAGGACGTCATCACCCCCGAGGAGTACGAGCACCGCACCAGCCAGCACGAATAACCTTCCAAAAAGGGACAGGTTTGTTTTGGCAGGTTTTATCTGCGAAAACGTTAAACGGCCGACCGCGCAAGCAAAAGCGTGGCCGGCCGTTATTTGTATGCCCCCCGATGTAGGCATACCGCTCGTCTAACTAGGGGTTGCAATCGTCGCGTTCCGCGTTACCCTAATGGACGCATTGTTTCCAAATTGTTAACGAGGGGTTGCCGTAATGGCCGACGAGCACGAAACAGAAAGCAAGGCATGGGCGATTGAGGCCGCCGCGGCAGAGGCGGCATCGCGTGCTGCCGAGGAGATGCATCGTCCTCCCGTGGTGCCGATGGAGCGCGTGGTTGATCGCACCGATATCGAGCGCGGCGAGCGTGCCGGTCAAAAGCGCAGCCAGGAGCCGGGCTTTCCGCGCTTTTTTGCCGAGCTAAATCTGGGCCTGATTCTTACGGCCTTTGCCATCGTTGCGTTTAAAACCCCTAATCACTTTGCTTTTGGCGGCACCTCGGGCGTGTCGGTCATTCTGTCCACGCTGTTCCCGACCCTGCCCGTCGGCGTCTTTATGTGGATTATTAACGCGGTTCTCGTCGTTTTGGGCTTTATCTTTTTGGAGCGCAAGGCAATCCTGTGGAGCGTCTTCGCCTCGTTTGCGCTGTCCGCCTATGTTTCGCTGTTTGAGCTCTTTATTCCGACCGATGTCTCTCTGACGGGCGATATGTGGCTCGATCTGTGCTTTGCTGTGATTCTGCCGGCGCTCGGCAGTGCCATCGTCTTTGATATTGGCGCCTCGACAGGTGGCACGGACATTCTTGCCATGATCCTCAAGCGCCGCACCACGCTCGAGATTGGCCGCGCCCTGCTCCTGGTCGATATCGGCATCGTGACCATCGCGGCCTTCTTGTATGGCCCGCGTGTCGGTCTGTATTGCGTGCTCGGCCTGTTTGCCAAGACGCTTGTGGTCGACAAAGCCATCGAGAGCATCCATCTTCGTAAGGTCTGCACGGTCATTTGCTCCGAACCCCTTAAGGTCGAGGAGTTTATCGTCAAGCATCTCAACCGCACGGCGACCATCAGCCGCGGCTACGGTGCCTTCTCGGGCAAGTGCGTGACGGTGATCATGAGCGTGCTGAGCCGTCGCGAGGCCGTGCAGCTGCGCCGTTATGCGCGCGAGGTCGATCCAGGTGCCTTTATCACGATTGTCGACAGCTCCGAGATTGTCGGCAAGGGCTTCCGCGGAACGAACTAGCACAGACACACTCATCAAACAATCGAAAAGCGCCTCGCGCGTTGCAAATACGTCATCTAAGAGTATTTGTCCTCACATTGGGTGATAATGATGCCAAAGACATCGTTTGCGATCTAGGTGATTCGCTCTAGATACGAAGGGATGATTTCGATGTTCTGTTCGCAGTGTGGCGCTCCTATGGGCGATAACGACAAGTTCTGCGGTGTGTGCGGTGCTCCTAATGCCGGTGCTGCAGCTTCCGCCCCTCAGGGTCAGCCTCAGCCTCAGCAGTTTGTTCCTCAACCTGTCGCGAACGCGTCCAAGGGCTGCACGGCTCAGGCGTTTGAGGATATGACCAAGACTCCGGGCGTGCTGCAGCGCGTGTGCCAGATTGCCTTTTTGCCGGCGCTTATCTGTGTCGTGTCGGTACTCGTGTTGTTTATTCCCGTTATTGGCGGCATTGCGGCTACCATCGGCTTTTTGGCAGCTTGCATTGCGAGCGTGTGCGGTTCGGGCTTTGGCATCGAGTGGGGTCGCGACCTGTCGCTTAAGATCGATGACGGCATGGGTCGTCCGTTGATGCGTTCCACGTCGTTTGGTCTCGGAATCTTTTCGAGCGTTATTTCGGTCGTGCTCGAGGTTATCGCTGCCATTCCCATTATCGGTGTAGTGCTTTCGCTGGTGGAGGGCGTGGTAATTGGCGCCGCGGGCTCGTATTCTTATTACGGCTCTTATGCGCTCGAGGCTGCGCTGTTTGGCTCGCTTGGCCTGCTTGTCCTGGCTATGATTGCCACGGCGGTCCTGGGGGTCTTCTTTAAGATGTTCGCCGACATTGCCGTGATGCACTTTGCGGTGACCGGTCGCGTCGAGAGCGCGTTTTCGCTCGATAAGGTTTGGGCAGCCTTTAAGAACAATAAGACCAAGCTGTTCTGCGCTTCGTTCCTTCCCGAGTTTTTGACGGGTCTGGTCGCCAACGTTGTCACATGGATCTTGACGGTCGTCTTTGGCGCCGTTGCCTCTGTCGGTATGTATAGCTACTACTATCGTCCTACGGGTATTGAGGCGATTGTTGCCGGCGGTGGCATCACACTCGTGCTGTTCCTGGTGCTGGTCGCTTTTGTCACCGTGTTTCTTACAGTCTTTGGCAAGATGCTCAAGCACCGTGCCGTTGGCTATTGGGTCGCGCGTTATGCAAGCGAATGGGCCGATGAGGACAAGGACGACGTTTTGACTTTTGTGCTCCCGGGTGAGAAGAAGCCTGCTCCTGCGGGATTCAATCCCACGGCAGCCACTGGTGCTGCGCCTGCCCCGGCGCCCGCGCCTGCACCTGCCCCGGCACCCGCGCCTGCCCCTGCCCCGGCACCTGCTCCTGTCCCCGCACCGGCGTCCGAGGCGACGCCTGCGGAGCCCGATTGGGATGCCGTTGCCACGCCGGCGGATGAGCCGGGCGATAATCCTGCTGCCGAAAACAATCAAACCGAATAGCCGGTCGAGGCGCCCTGGGCAACTGAGCCCGGGGTGCCTTTTTCTACTGCGAAAGCAAGAAAATGCCTGGGAAAACGGTTGCAGCAAAATTTCTCGGAAATTGGTCAATGTTGCGCAACAACGTCGCGGCTATTGTTGAGAACGTAGACGTGTAAGGTTTGAAGGCGTGCGACGCCTTAGGAAAAGGAGAGGCTCATGTTCTGTCCCACTTGTGGTTCTCCCATTTCGGATGATGCCAAATTCTGCCCTGTTTGCGGATCCGCCGTTGGTGCCGCTTCTGCCGCTGCGGCCCCGCAGCCCCAGCCCGCTCCGGCCCAGGCTATTCAGCCCGCGCCCCAGCCTCAGCAGCAGTACACCGGTCAATACGCCCAACAGTCCGCATCCGCTCCGATGGGCTATGACCCCATTAAGGCTGACCGCAGCCTGATCGGCTGGCTGCTGCTCTCTCTTGTGACCTGCGGTATCTATTCGTTCTACTTCCTGTATTGCTTGGCACGCGACGTCAACACGTTGTGTCAGGATGACGGCGATTACACGCCGGGTCTGGCGGAATTCATCCTTCTATCGTTTGTGACCTGCGGCTTCTACGCGTACTACTGGTATTACAAGATTGGCAACCGCCTGCAGGCCAACGCTCCTCGCTACGGCCTGGTGTTCCAGGAAAACGGCACCACCGTTCTTCTGTGGCAGATCTTCGGCGCGCTCCTGTGCGGCCTTGGTCCCATCTTCGCTATGAACATCGTCATCAATAATACCAATGCCATGGCAACGGCTTACAACACTCGCCTTGGCGCTCGTGCCTAACAATAAGGGCGGCGTGAACAGCTTCCAGGGACATAGGGGCACGGCAGAGCTCCTTCGCCGCGCCCTTTTTTGCACCGGCGCGCTCTTTGTCGCCTGGCTCGCGCTCTACCTGCTCGACATTGGCTGCATTTTTCGATTGATGACGGGCATTCCTTGTCCGGGATGCGGCATGACGAGGGCGTGGCTGGCGGCGCTGCGCCTCGATTATGCGGCTGCCTTTGCCTACCATCCGCTGTTTTGGGTGGTGCCGATTGCGTTTGTGCTCGCGTTCGTGCGCGAGGAGGTGGCATCGAGCAAGCTAAAGCGTGGTATCGACATTGCGGTCACCGTGTTGTGCGTGCTGGTCGTCGTCGTATGGATCGTGCGCCTCGTCAATCCGGCAGATGCCGGTCTGCTCTTTGGCGGCTATGCGCCCGCCGGAGTTCCCGACGATATCATCCACCTCGAACCCCCACGCTGGCTCACCATCCTTCGCTCTTACCTGGCGTGACGGAGGACGCGCTAGAAAAACGGTCGACACATAAGCGGGGGCGAACGTTGAGATAACGTCCGCCCCCGCTTTGCTTTAGCCAGGCTGTTATGGATGGGCGTGACGGCTACTCGTCGCGCTTTTCCTCGTGGCGAGCGGCAGCCCGCGCATCGTGGATGCCCTTGATTGCAGCATGGCGGGCGGTGCGAGCATCGTGCATGGCGTCGCGCGCCTCAGCGGCCGTGGCCTTGGCAGAGCGCAGCTTGGCGGCCAAGTCGGGGTTGGTCTCGGCAACCGCGGCGATCGTGGGGCCGTCGAGCTCCTCTTGCGTGGGCTCGGCCAAAAAGTCGATGGCATACTGGGCTGCAACCATGGAGCCCTTGGCCAGCACGCTCTCGTCAATCTTGTAAAAGCAGGAATGTTGGGCGTACGTGGCGCCAATCTTGGGGTTGCGCGTACCTACAAAGGCGAGCACGCCCGGTACGCGGCGCAGGTACTCCGAAAAATCCTCGCCCGAGAGCGTGCCGCGATAATGGCCTTGGCCGGCGGGGCCCAGGCACTTGATTACAGCCTGACGGCAGCGCTCGCTCGAGGCGGCGTCGTTTTCGACCTTGTAGTTGGCGATGGTGTAGTCGGTGAGCTCTGCCTCGGCGCCCAAGGCGGCCGCGGTATGCTCCACGATGCGGCGCATGAGCTCCGGCATTTCCTCGTGGGTCGAATCGCCGTAGGTGCGCACCGTGCCGGCGAGGTAGGCCGTGCCGGCGATAACGTTGCGTGCGGTGCCGCCGTGCAGCTCGCCGACGGTGATGACAGCCGGCTCGTAGGGGCTGATCTCGCGCGAGACGATGGTCTGCAGGGCGTTGACGATCTCTGCGGCCACCATAACGGCGTCGTGACCGCGCTGGGGCATGGCGCCGTGGCACGAGGTGCCGCGTACGTCGATACGGAACCAGTCGGTATTGGCCATGCGCGGTCCGGGCTCGCAGCTCACGGTGCCGGCGTCGACCTCGCTCCAGATGTGCGCGGCGTAGGCGCCATCGACGCCGTCGAGCACACCCGTGCCGATCATGAGCTTGGCGCCCTGGCCGTTTTCCTCGCTGGGCTGGAAGACGATGCGGACCTCGCCGTGGATGTCGTCGGTCATATGGCGCAGGATTTGCAGCGTTCCGAGCATCATGGCGATATGGCAGTCGTGGCCGCAGGCGTGCATGCAGCCCTCGTTGACGCTGGCGAACTCCTCGCCGGTCTGCTCGGTGACGGGCAGGGCGTCGATGTCGGCGCGCAGCAGGATGCGGCGGCGTGGCGTGCCGTCCTCGCGGTAGGCATCCGGCGCGGTACCGCGAAGCGTTGCCACCAAGCCGGTCTTGAGCGGACGCTCGTAGGGGATATTCATGGCGTCGAGCTGGTTGGCGATGTCGGAGGTCGTGCGCTCCTCGGCAAGGCTCAGCTCCGGGTGCTTATGGAAGTGCCGGCGCTGCTTGATGATATATGGTTCAAACTCGGTAGCGATATCTTTGATGGCTGCGGTGACGTCGTCAGCCGCGCGAGCCTCGGTCGCCGCCATAATCTGCTGTGCCTTGGTCTTCGTCATGGTCGATTTGCTCCTTGCTGGGTTGATCGCAAAATCGTACAGGCTCTCTCCAGTATGCCACCTGCCGCTAGGGCTGGTAAAGTTGCCGTTTGCCGCTTGGGGTTTTGTTACAAGGGCGGGGGAGTACACTCGGGGGTGTTGAATTTCCTGCCAGAGATGGGGATGCCCATGCAACATATCGATCGGATTATCCGCTCCAAGAACGTCTTTACCGCGCAAGACGGCATCGATACCGCCCGCGAGCTGGCGATTGCCATCGCAGGCGACCGTATCGTCGCAGTCGGTGCGCCGGATGACGTGATTGCCGCCGCGCCTGCCGCCACGCCGGTTATCGACTACGGCGAGCAGTTTGTCTGCCCCGGTTTCCATGACGCTCATCTGCACTTCTTCCATACCTCGGTCGGTTCCTCGCCGTACATGCTCATGGATATGGGCACGTCCGAGGCGGCGCTGGTGCAACATGCGCTCGAGTTTTCCCAGGATCTGCCTAGTGACGCTTGGGTTGTGACGCAGGGCTGGCGCGATTACCGTTGGGATCCGCCCGAGCATCCTACCAAGGCGTCGCTCGATGCGGCATTCCCCGATCGTCCCTGCGTTATGTATTCGGGCGACGGGCACACGCTTTGGCTCAACAGCCGCGCACTCGAGGCGCTCGGCGTCACGCGCGACAGCGAGCCGCCAGCGGGCGGCAGTTACGACAAGGATGCAAACGGCGAACTCACGGGCATTGCTCACGAGGCGGCTGCCATGCAGCTGCTACCGCGCTGCCTTGAGTGGCTGGGGGAGGATCGCATCGCAAGCGCTTACGCCAATCAAATGAGGCGTATGGCCGAGCAGGGCATCACCTCGATCTGCGATATGTCGCTCATGCCCATGCCGGGCTGCGATTTTATCCGCGACGACGTCTACGACAAACTGCAGGCAGCCGGCAAGCTGGGCATCCGAGCCCATCTGTTCCCCACGCTGCTGGATGACCAGTCGCGCTTGGAAGAGCTGCAGACCCGCTACGCGAACAACGCGCTGCTCTCGGCGCCTGGTTTTAAGCAGTTTTTCGACGGCGTGTCGAGCGAACACACGGCCTATCTCACCGAGCCCTATACCAACCCGCGCTTCCCGGGCGATCAAGGTCGCCTGACGGTTCCTGCCGAGCGTATGCGCAAGCTGGTCCTCGCTGCCGCGGAGCGCGGTCACACCGTGCGCATCCACGTCATCGGCGACGGTGCCATCCATGCCGCGCTCGATATCTTTGAGGAGGCCGCGGAACTGTACGGCCTGCCCCAGCACGGTCATAACACGCTCGAGCATCTGGAGAACCTCTTGCCCGAGGACATTGACCGCCTGCGCAAGCTTAACGTGGTTGCTTCGAGCCAGCCTTGCCACATTACACTCGACCCGGGCGGCCCCGAGCGCGACCTGGGCCTGGAGCGCAGCCGCATCATGTGGCCGTTTGCGACCTATAGGCAGCGTGGCATTCGCCAAGCCTTCGGTACCGACAGCCCTATCACGCCCGTTACCAGCATGAACGTGCTCTACACGGCTATTACGCGCCAGGACCCCAAAAGCCACTGGCCCGAGGACGGCTGGTTACCGAGCGAGCGCATCGATGCGGCAACGGCCCTGCGCAACTACACGCTTGGCAGCGCGTACGCAGCTGGCGACGAGCAAAACCTCGGCAGCTTGGAGCCCGGCAAGTATGCCGACCTGGTAGTCCTGGACCAAAACCCGCTCACCATCGACCCCCAAGAACTCCAAGCCACCAAGGTTCAGGCGACCTACCTGGCAGGCAACTTAATCTACGAGCGCTAACCCCATACCCCACCCATAAGGGGCACGTTTCAGCAACGTGCCCCTTTCTTGTTCGCACCATCTGCATCGCCATTTTGCTGCACTGACTTTTCTGAATGCCGGGCCCGAATTAGTTAACCTGGCTCCCGTGTGGCTCCGGAGGGGCGGGGCATAAGGTTTATCGCGAGTTC
>OCPS01000444.1_pt1 | contig 46074 bp, 35 predicted proteins | sample 1538651 | NCBI WGS metagenome assembly OCPS01 (sample SAMN04571715, study PRJEB22368) | human gut metagenome | biome: human gut; material: stool | host: Homo sapiens | place: Luxembourg | collected 2012-09-21 | reverse complement strand
TATAGATGGCGGATTTGGGGCTTTGCGGAAAGGTATTTCGCTTATAGATGGCGGGCGCTAGACGAGAATAGGCGGTTCGGGGGTATGATTTATACCCCCGAACTGGCAAATGGGGCGAACCACCCGCCATCTATAAGCTAGATAGCATTTGGCGGGCGGGCGGTGCGCGCGGCGGACGAGAACCGGGGGTTGGCCGCCTCGCAAACGCGACCGACCCCCTTAATGTCGTGAAACGTGCTATATGTGGCAGATTCGCCCTTCACAAGAAAACGATTTGCGTTATGTGTGGCAGGTTCCTTGAGCAAATCCAGACCTAGGGGGGGTAGGAATCATGCCCCCTAGGCCGGTTTCCCCGAAGAAACCTGCCACAGATAGCGGAAATCACATTCTTCAACCTCCGGTCACAATGGCTCACTAGGCTCGACGGTATGACGCAAGAGCTTGTTTCCCTGACCATCATCATGGCGGTGGCGGCCGTCAGCCCGATTGTGGCGCAGCTGATTCCGGGAAGATTCATTCCACAAACCGTACTGCTGCTCGCCGCCGGAGCCACGCTCGGCCCGTACGGACTGGGCATAATCGAAGTGAACGACGCCGTGAAACTCTTGAGCGAACTCGGCATGGCGTTCCTATTCCTGCTCGCCGGCTATGAAATCGACCCGAAACGACTCGCCGGGCATCAAGGCAAAGTTGGACTGCTTACATGGGGAATCACGCTAGGCCTCGCCTGGCTGGTTGTGACATTCCTTCCGTTCTTCACCAAGCAAGGCATCAACGGCGTGGCCACGGTAATCGCACTCACCACCACCGCGCTCGGCACGCTCATGCCGATTCTCAAGGAACGCAACCTCGAAGGCACCCCCATCGGCGACGCCATCATCTCGTACGGAACGTGGGGCGAACTTGGCCCAATCCTTGCCATGGCCATCCTGCTATCCACCCGAACCGGCTGGCAGACCATGCTCGTGCTCGGCGCGTTCCTTGCCATCTGCCTACTGTGCGCAAAGCTACCCACGAAAGCACTGAAAACCGGCCATCGCCTGTACCGTTTCCTTACGGAAAATGCGAACACGTCATCGCAAACGCTCATGCGACTGACCACATTCCTGCTCATCTTCCTTGTCACCATTTCTGCACTGTTCGAACTTGACGCGGTGCTCGGCGCGTTCGCCGCAGGCTTCATCCTGCGCTACATCATCCCCGACGGCAGCAAGTCGCTGGAAATGAAGTTGGAAGGCGTCGGCTATGGCTTCCTCATTCCTGTATTTTTTGTGGTGTCAGGCGCCGCGATCAACGTGCGCGCCGTGGCAGGCCGGCCCGCGCTGCTCGTCGCGTTCATCGTCATGCTCATGCTGATTCGCGCGGTGCCCGTATATGTTGCGCTATCGCTCGACAAACGCGAGAATCCGCTGTCATCGCATCACCGCGTCACCGTAGCGCTGTATTGCACGACCGCGCTGCCGATCATCGTCGCCGTCACGTCGCTGGCGGTGAAGGTCGGCACCATGCAAAGCGACACCGCGTCGACACTGGTCGCAGCCGGCGCGATTACAGTGTTCCTGATGCCGCTGCTTGGCTCGATCACATATCAGGTGGCCGACGTACATCCGGTCACCGCGGTTCGGGAGATTGCGCACACGCCATCCGATTGGCGGACGATCGTACGCGAACATGCGCAGGTGCGTGCGCTGCTGCACCATCAGGACCGGCTCAAGCGTTTGGCGGAGACGTTGGAATCGCTGGAAAAGCAGGAGGGGCTGAACGGTTTGGACAGCCGTCGCGCCGAACTTGTGGAACGTGCGCGCCTCGAAATCGACCGCCAACTCAAGGAACTCGGCCTGGACCCGCAGCTCACCACCCAACTCCCCCACAACTACCGCTACCCGAAGAACTGAGAGGGCTTCGGAGGGGCGCTACTCCACGGACTTGAGGGAGCTGATGGGGTCGATGCGGTCGAGGACGGGGTTGACGAACAGCTGCACGAGCAGCGCGAAGGCCATGGTCGCCACGGCCGCGATCACGTAGCTCAGCGGCTTGACCTCCACCTCGAAATACAACGAGGGCATGTTGAGCGCCATCGTCAGCATGCCGCCGACGAGCCGGCCGAGCGGCAGACCCAGTATCACACCCATGACGGTGAGGATCATCATCTCACGGTTCACGTAATGGTGCACTTCGCGGTCGAAGAAGCCAAGCACCTTGAGCGTGGCCATCTCGCGCACGCGTTCCGACACGTTCGTATTGGCGAGCGTGAACAGCACCACCAGTGCCAGACCGCCGGCAAGCGCCACGATCAGCGCCACCACCGCGCCCATGAGGTCGAATTTGAAGCTGTCGGCCATGTGCGCGCAGCTTACGGCCTTCATCACCGAACTGTCCTCTTCGAGCGATTCCGCATAGTCGGTTTGCGAAGTGTCGGAGCCGGAAAGCTTGGCGAGCATGGCGTTCCACGTCAGAGCCTCGGAATCCTCGGAACTCTTGGAATTCTTGGTGTTCTTCGCATCTTTCGAGTCGAAAAGCTTGGCGTAGTAGGTTTCGCTTACATACACATCCGAGCCGATGAGGTTGCGATTCACCGCGCTCACCTTCGCCGTCGCCTGCACGCCGTCGCCGTTGGTCAGTCGCACCTTGGAACCGGCCTTGACGCCCAACGCGCTTGCCGCCGACTGCGCGACGATCACGCCATCGTCATCGAGTTTCAGCGAACCGGTTTTGCCGACGCCGGACGTGCCCAGTATGCCGGACGAGACCGGCTGCAACGTGACCATTTCGCCCAAATCGGACAGATGCTTTTCCGGCACCGCGACCAGCTGGATGCTTTCGCTGCCGCTGCTGCCGGCCTTGCCGCTGTCACCGTCGCCACTGCCCGCAACCGTCAAATCGCCCGACTCTATGCGCACGTCAAGCGATGACGTGACGCGCCCGTCTGACGCGACTTTCGTGCGCATCGCCGACGCGTCCGAATCGTCGGAAACCACCATCAGGTCGTACTGGTAGATGTCGCGGTATTGCTTGATGCCGAGGTCTGCGACGGTGTCGTTGATGGCCAGGCCGCAGACGATCAGCGCGGTGCAGCCGGCCACGCCGCCGACCGTCATGATGAGGCGCGACTTGAAGCGGAAGATGTTGCGCGCGGTCACTTTGCTGAGGAAGCCCATGCGATTCCAGACCGGCCGAATCCGTTCCAGCAGAATGCGCGAGCCGGCGCGCGGCGCTTTCGGACGCAGCAGCGCGGCGGGCGTCTGCCTCATTTCCTGCACGCACGCGTAGATGGTGGCGGCGAGCACGCCGACCACGAACAGCGCGATGCCGAGCGAGCCGTACAGCCAGTCGTATTCCAGCCGCAGACCGGGCATCACATACATGCCTTGCAATACGACCAGCAGGAACGCCGGAATGCCAAGGAAGCCGGCGATCAGGCCGAGGCCGCCGCCGATGAGGCAGGCGAGCAGCGCGAACAGCAGGTAGCGCGACGCGACCGCCAGCCGCCCGTAACCGAGCCCCACGTACGTGCCGATGAGCGAGCGGTCCTCTTCGACCATGCGCGCCATGGCGGTCAGGCTCATCATCACGGCCACCAGCAGGAACACAATCGGGAACGCGTTGCCGAGCGACTGGATGGAGTCGAGGTCGGATTTGAGCGCGCTGAACCCGCCGAGCGACTGCCGGTCCTGCACATACCAGCGCACTTGCGGAATGCTGGTTTTCAGCTCGTTTTCCTTGGTTTTCAGCGTTTGTTCGGTACTTGCCTTCTGCTCGTTCAATTGCGATTGCGCCTGGTCGAGCTGCTGCTTGGCTTGCGTCAGTTCGGGACTAGCGGCGATGATGGTTTCACGCATTGTTTCACGCGTGGTTTCGTCAAGTTGGGGGGTAGTTGCACCTGCGGCCGCCGCCGCACCTGCGTTCGCGCCGTTTGCCGCAGCTCCCGCAGCTGCCGCGCCCGCCTGCATGCTGACAATCTGGTCGACCTGCTGGTTGAATTGCTGCCGATTCGCGTCGATTTGCGACTGCGCGTCCGCGAACTTCTTGTCGGCTTCCGCACGCGCGTCGGCGATCTTCTTGTTGCCCGCGTCGAGCAGTTCCTGCCGACGGGCCTTCTGGCGGTCGGTTTTCACGGTGCCGTCGATGCGGTCGGTCACCTGCTTGACGGTGTTTTCGTACGATTCGTCGAACGTGCTTTCGGCGGCCGCACCCTTGACGAGCAGCGTGGCGGACGTGTAGAGGGTGCCGGTCACGCCATCGGACGGCGCGAAGAACGTGTAGTCGGTGGTGGCGGTGGAACGGAACGAGGTCATGGCGGAGTAGCCGTCCGGGTTGCTCAGGTTCTGCGGATCGAGCACCACGCCCACGATGGTGAGCTTGGTCGGGAAGCTCGGCGCCTCGTCCGTGCCGTTCGTTTCATTCGTGCCGTCCGCACCGTTCGTATCGTTCGTATCGGAAGTATCGGAGGAAGCCGATTCGGGGGTTACGGTGAGGCGGCTGCCGATACGCTTGCCCGAATCGCGAATAAATTTCCTGGTTACCGCGATTTCGCCGGCTTTCTTCGGCATGCGCCCTTCCTGCAAGTATGGCTGGTCAATGCCGTTCGTGCCGATTTCCTGCATGGTCGCCGACTTGCGGCCGTCCAAATCGAACGTCACTTCCTGCGACCGTTCCGCCTGCACTTTCGCAACACCGTTCACCTTGCGCAACGCGGCGATATCGCCGTTCGACAGGCCCGCAGTGGACAGCACCTGGACGTCGTGCAGGCCCTGCGCGTCGAAAAAGCGATCGGTGCTGCGGAACGCGTCACGGCAGCCCGCGTAAATGCCGGTGAGCACGGCCACACCGAGCAACGTGATCATGGCGATGGAAATGAATCTTTTCCACGAATGCGCCCACATTCGCAGCATGTCCTTGACGAATGCCATGTCGACCTCCGTTCGTAGCCCCTCATTCCATTGAACACCATGAAGCTTGGAAAGACGCGCCAAACCGCACATCCGCAACACGTGTCCAAATCGCGCGTTCGAATCGCACAGCAATCGCGCGAATCGAACTTCTAAACCAAACAACCCGTTAAGCAAACCAGACATTCCGGAACGAACAAACCAACACTTTGCCCGCCGCTTCCCGCTACAATCGGGAATGTTCCCTCACAAAGGGCGAATCGCAAAAAAGCAAGCAAAACAAGCACATGCAAGCGTGCAACAGCACGCAACGCAAGCAGCGAGCGCAACGCACAACGCACAATCGCAAGGAAACAGAGAAGAGGAAATCTCCATGAGCGACGTCACCGCCGCAAAGAAGCCGCGTGGAACCGACGATGTACCGGTTCCGCCGACGCTCCGTAAATCGTTGAAAAACCGCCATATCCAGCTCATCGCGCTGGGTGGCGCCATCGGCACCGGCCTGTTCTACGGCTCCAGCGAATCCATCCAGCTGGCCGGCCCGTCCATTCTGCTCGCCTACCTCGTCGGCGGTCTCGCGATCTTCATGATCGTGCGCGCTCTGAGCGAGATGGCGGTCGAGGATCCGAAGGCTGGCGCGTTCAGCTACTACGCGACGCGCTACTGGTCACGGCGAGCGGGCTTCATTTCCGGCTGGAACTACTGGTTCAACTACGTGCTGGTGGCCATGGTGGAGCTTGCCGTGGTCGGCTCGTTCGTGAACTACTGGTTCCCGAACATTCCGAAGTGGGTGTCGGCGGCGGTGTTCCTCGTGGCCATCGCGGCGCTGAATCTCATGGGCGTGAACAAGTTCGGCGAATTCGAATTCTGGTTCGCCATCATCAAGATCGTGGCCGTGCTGGCCATGATTCTCGGCGGCCTGTATGTGATCATCGCCAATGTGCCGACCGCTTCGGGCATTCGCGCGAGCTTCGCCAACTGGTTCACCGTGGACGGCGGATTCCTGCCGCACGGCCTGATGACCCGCAACGCCGACGGCACGTGGACCGGCCTGCTGATGGCGCTCGTCGTGGTGATGTTCAGCTTCGGCGGCACCGAACTCATCGGCATCACCGCCGGCGAAACCGAGAATCCGCGCACCACCATTCCGAAGGCCACGAACGGCATCATCTGGCGTATTCTCGTCTTCTACATCTGCGCGCTCGGCGTGATTATGGCGGTGATTCCGTGGAGCAAAATCGACGGCGATTCCAGCCCGTTCGTGCAGATCTTCGATTCCGTCGGCGTGCACGCGGCCGCCGGCATCCTCAATTTCGTGTGCCTGACCGCCGTGATGAGCGTCTACAATTCCGGCCTGTACGCCAACTCCCGCATGCTGTATTCGCTGGCAAAGCAGGGCAACGCGCCGGCTTACCTGGGTAAGCTCAGCAAGAAAGGCGTGCCGGTCGGGGGTGTTATCACTTCCGCGATAATTATTGCGATTGCCGTTGTCGTCGTGTTCGTATGGCCGGAATTCGCGTTCAATTATCTGATGTCGATCGCCACGATCGCGGCTGCGATCAACTGGATCATGATCATGGTTACGGAGATTAAGTTCCGTCGCATGGTTGCGGCTGGCGATGGCCCGGCCGAACTTAAGGGGCTGAAGGGCAAGGAAGCGCTCGACAAGATCGCGTTCAAGCTGCCGTTCGCCAACGTGACGCCGTACGTGGTGATCGCGTTCATGCTGCTGGTTGTGGTGCTCATGTGCTTCTCCGCAAGCTATCGCATCGCCGTGATCGCCGGCGTCATCTGGCTGGCGGTGCTGTTCGCCGCCGCCCAGCTTGCGCTTGGCAAGTCCGGCAGCGAACGTGGCGAGGACGCGGCGGTGATTGTCGACGCGGCTGCCGCAACCACTGAGTAATCGCACGAAACACAAAACGGCCTCCTCTTCCGGCTTTTGTTACCCGAATCGGCTGGTTACGGTAACAAAAGCCGGATGGGAATGCCGTTTTTGCGATTAGACGGGGCGATTAGACCGGCGCGACCAGACCGACGGCCTCAGTCAGCGGTGCCGTCGGGGGTGACGGGCTCGGCGGACTCGACGGGGGCGGTATGGTCGGTCAGGTCCAGACGGAACGGCTGCGCGGGCAGGCCGTCGTCGTTGAACAGCGGAGCCGGACCCCAACTGCGCCAGGCGTATCGCATCGCCACCGGCTCCGGCACATCCGGAGTCGCCAGCGTGATCGTGCCGATGCTGCGGCTGTTAATCGGAATGCCGAATTCCGTGGCGTTGTAATCGACCACGTTCACTCTGGAATTGACGAGATCATCGATGTCGCAATCCACGAAAATCGCGGCGGTCGCCGGGTGGAACATACCGTCGGAACCGGCCAGTTCGAAGCCGGAACATTCCGGCACGCGCACCAAAGTCGGCAGCTGGCCATCGAAATCATCGCCGCCGCCGGGCGTGGTGCCTTCGAAATGCAAACCGTGCGCATAGCGGAAGAACAGGCGTACGCGGCCGTTCGGGTCGCATCGGAAGCCCAGCACCGTCGGGCCGTGCACCGGAACGCGATCCATGCCGTAGATTTGCCGCAGCGCGCAATTGGCAAGGCGTTCGCCGGGCGTGCGCTTGTCCAGCGGGTGGATGTTGTCGTATTCGCCGCAGTCAATCGTGCAGATGGCGTACACGTTGTCTATGGACTGCGCGGCGTCCCATTGGGCCTCACGCAGCACCGGCCAGCGCATCGGATCGTTGCCGTCCGCAGCCGTCTTGCCGTTGATCCATTGCGGCAACTGCACGATGAGGAACGGCAGATTTTCGCTCCACAGCGCACGCCATTCGCCGATCATCATGCCGAGCAGCTCGCGGTAGGAACCGCTGTATTGCTCGTCTTCCTCACCCTGATACCACAGGAAACCGGCCAGCGAGTAGGGCATGATACGTTCCAGCATGGCGTGGAAGGGGCCACACGGACGCCATTGCGATGTAGGGGTGAGCGGCGGCGGCCACGGGCAGGTGCCGCACTGTTCGCTCAACTCGCTGCTCGTTGCGTTCGGATTGGTCTGACGCACCGTTTCCACAGCCGCGTTCCATGCGTCCATCTGCGACTGCCATTCGCTGGTTTCCAGCTCGAACTGCTGTTGCGTCTTGCCTGCGATCGCACGCTGGTAGCGCGTCAGATAGTCGCGGCCGGCATCGCTGGAATTGAGTGCGTCCTCGCTCATCCAGCAGCTGATCGACGTGCCGCCGATATAGCAGTCGACAATGCCGACCGGCAGATCGGGGTCGAGTTCGGAGCGCAGCTTGCGTGCGAAATAGTAGGCGACGGCACTCATCACACCACTGTTTTCCGGCGACGATTCCTGCCAGCTCGACGTATTTTCCGCATTGCGATTGATTACACCGGTTTTGGGCACATTGTAGAAACGCAGCAGCGGATCGGCGCAATCCTCAAGTGCTTCGTCGGCATGCTCGCTGTTACGCAACTCAAGTTCCATATTGCTTTGGCCGCCGGCGAGCCACACTTCGCCGATAAGCACGTCGTCGAATTCGATGGCATCATTGCCCGCGACGATACGAAGCGTGTACGGACCGCCTTCCGGTTGCGCGGGCAGCATCACGCGCCACTGCGAAAAGCCGTTGACCACGTTCTGCGAAGAATAAGCATGTTCCTGCGCGATCAGGGAGCCGTCAAAGTCGTGTATTTCCGCCACAACCTCCATACCGGCGCAATCGGCAGCCAATGCGCCGAACACCGCAATGGGCTTGTTGCGTTGCAATACCATGTGCGAGGCGAAAATCGAGGCGATATGCAGCACGCCCGAGACATTACGCTCCTCCACCTGCTCCATCTGCGCCGTCATTTCGGAACCAGGCGCAATCCCCATCGCAGTGACCATTGCTTCAGCTTCCTCATCAAACAATCCTACGTGCCTATCCTAAGCCACTTTCCTACCAAAATGCATGAAGCGTCACCTAAATAAGCACATGCTTGCCCACACAAACGTCATTTTCAGCGATCGAAACGTCGCTTCGGTAGGGGCTTAATCGCAATTCTCAACGGAAACAACATTCCAACGGCCCGAAACGTCGCTTCCGTAGGGGTTTCGCAGGAAAGGTATCACGATTGCGCCGCGACGAATTTTTTACGATTTCGCGGCTCACTTTGTGGACTGGATACGTACCAAAACGGCCGCTCCGGTAGGATGGACCCCAGTTTGCAGGACAAAATCCATGCACGAAACCACGAATTTCATCTGCGAATGGTAGAAACCCGAACGCTTTCCAAGCGTTCACCCCACTACACAAAAGGAGTGCCAAGTACAATGGCTGCACAAATCTGGTATGAGAACGACGGCGATCTTTCCGTCCTCGAAGGCAAGAAAGTCGCAATCATCGGCTACGGCTCCCAGGGCCACGCCCACGCGCTGAACCTGCGCGATTCCGGCGTCGACGTCGTCGTCGGCCTGCGTCCGACCTCCAAGTCTGTCGAGCACGCCAAGGAGCAGGGTCTGGAAGTCAAGTCCGTTCCGGAAGCCGCCGCCGAGGCCGACATCATCATGATTCTGGCTCCCGATCAGTACCAGCGCACCATCTGGGCCAACGACATCGAACCGAACATCAAGCCGGGCGCCGCCGTCGCCTTCGCTCATGGCTTCAACATCCACTACGGCTACATCAAGCCGTCCGAGGACCACCCGGTCTTCATGGTCGCCCCGAAGGGCCCGGGCCACATCGTGCGTCGTGAGTACGCCGCTGGTCGTGGCGTCCCGGTCGTCGTGGCTGTCGAGCAGGATCCGGATGGCAAGACCTGGCCGCTGTGCCTGGCTTACGCCAAGGCTCTGGGCGCTCTGCGTGCAGGCGCCATCAAGACCACCTTCACCGAGGAGACCGAGACCGATCTGTTCGGCGAGCAGAACGTGCTCATGGGCGGCGTGAACAAGCTCGTTGAAATGGGCTTCGAGGTCCTCACTGACGCTGGCTACCAGCCGGAGATCGCTTACTTCGAGGTCTGCCACGAGCTGAAGATGCTCGTCGACCTCATGAACGAGGGTGGTCTGAACAAGGCTCGTTGGTCCTGCTCCGACACCGCCCAGTACGGCGACTACACCAACACCGTCATCAACGAGGATTGCCGCAAGCGCATGGAATACCACCTGCAGCGCATCCAGGACGGCTCCTTCGCCAAGGAGTTCATCGACGATCAGGACGCCGGCGCTCCGAAGTTCAAGAAGCTGCAGGAAGAATATGGCAACGTGCGTATCGAGAGCGTTGGCCCGAAGCTGCGCGCCATGTTCTCCTGGAACAACGGCAAGGATGACGACGCCGACATGGCCACCTTCACCGGCAAGATCGCTCGCGCCCAGGTGCAGTGATTCTTCCTTGGCTCCCCTCGGGTGAGGTGCGAACGGACAGCGAGCCGGCAATCGCAGCCTTCATGCTGTCCGTGTTTGCAGGACGCTGGCGCGTAAGCGCCTGAGGGGGAGTCCCCCAGTGCATACCAAAAGGCCGCCGCTCCGATTCATTCGGAACGGCGGCCTTTCGCTTATTCCAAGGGATTTACTTGATAACCCACGCAGAAGTGTCGGTGGGGAGCTGGCCGTCGGGGGTCATCGGGCCGGACGTCAGCACGACGGAGCCTCCAGGCAGCTCCACCGGCTCGGTGCCGAAGTTGGTGATCGAGGTGAACGTGCGGCCACCAACCGCCGCGCGGGTGTAGGCCACCACGTCCGGCCCCATATCCACCTGCTCAGCGGTGGTGTCACGCGTGGCGGTCAGCGACTCCTGACGAATCGCCAACGCCGCATGATACAGCGCGAGCATTGAATCCGAGTCGGCCTGCTCCACATCCACCGCGTAATCCTTGAACCACGACGGCTGCGGCAGGCCGTAGCGGGAGGGGCTGCGCGGCACATCGTGATTGTTCATCACCCACGTGGTGGTGGAGCCGCCGGTTTCGGCGGCGGCCGAGCGGGAAATGGAGTAGTCGAGCTTCTCGGCGGCGGCCATTACCTTGTCGCGGGTTTCGGGGAGCACCAGGTCCGGCTTGGCGAACGTGCGGGACACTGTGGATACGGAAACGCCGGCCTCCTTGGCCACCGCCTGAATGCTTGCTTTGGTCATATCGAATACCCCCGTTATTGTTGCGCCGTTGTGATGATGACGCGATGTTGCGGCATCGTGTTTGCGCCGTCGATGCACATGATTCATATCGTCATTGCTGTGACAACGGTATCATGCATTGATCTGTCGTTGAATAACGCCGGTGAAGATCCTCTCGTGATGAAGACGATTTACAGTGCGGTAAGAGTCTATAAGTGGAAACGTTTGCATATTGCTCCGGTCAAATGTGCCGCGATTGTCTGTCTGATGCGATTTAGCTCCGAAAAGTGATCTTTGACATTCACTATTGCATGGGTTTGCAATAATGCATACCTTCTTAGCAAAGAGTAAACGCTTCGACACTCCGTGCTGATTTGGCTTGATGCCAAGGGGCAATGCTGCAGTATTGTGCGAAAAAATGAGATATGGCCGGCAGGCTTTACTGATGTCGACTTGCAAGAATGACAACCTTTATAGTATGATGGCGCCCAAGCGAGAGAAGCGATGCGTGTCAGAATCAGTAAGTGGTTAGGGGCTATTTTTATCGATTCTGCGCAGGCCAAAAGCTAACGCGTGCAAAGCTGATCCGCTAATGAAACAGGCATGCTCCGCCGAAGCTGCACGCCTATTCCACGACCTACAACTGCACAACAAATGAGTCGCGGCGATACGTCATACCGATGCACCCACCGACGGCTCTCCGGAGATGAGGAAAGCATGATGATAGCGAGAAGTTTCGGGGGGGGGAGGGCAGCGAAATTCAAGGCTGCCGCCGCTGCCCTGCTTGCCGCTGCCGTGCTGGTGACGTCAACTGGCTCACTCGCATTTTCCAATAACAAACTTGCCTATGCCGCCGATCTGAGCGACGGCGCATTATGCACTCCGACCAGCCAGTCGATGGGCACTGAAGCAAATCCCGCAACTGAGAGGGATTCCGGCGTTGCCACTTGGGTTGGCGGCGATATGTATGTCGGTAAGAAGTCCGACAACCTGACCAATGCTGGCGGTCCTGATGCTTCATATTCCGTAGAAGCCGAAGGCTTGACTGTGGTCAACGGCAAGCTCATGCTGCATCCTCAGAAGAATTCGTGGAACGGCAAGGGCTTTCGTTTCGGCATTGCCGGCTTCGGTACGCAGTATCGTCCCGCCGAAGGCAGCACCGCATTGGTAGTTGGCGGCAATACCGAAACCGTAATGGATAGTGCCACTTCCACCGCTGATGTGAAAGCGTGGAATAAGCCTGGTTTTATTGATGGACATTCGCACGTCGGCTCACTCTCCGGTAGCCAGTCGGATGTATGGGGCAGGGACGGCATGTCGTCGATTGGCAGCTATAACGGTGCTTCCGTCAACTGGCAGAAGGACAAGTCCGGGAATACTCAGAACCAAGACGCCGGCAATCTGACCAAAGTTTCAGTCAAGGCTACCGATGGCGGTGCCGCCACTGACAAAGCTTTTTCGAAGGATACGTTCTATCAAGGGTATGTGGTCGACGATATCGTTAGCCCGCTGGCCAAGCAAAATAATACCGGTACAGTGAGTTCAAGCATCTCCACGTTGTCTGAGCTTCCTCGCCATAAGTACAACTACGCCGCTAGCGGCATATCTTACACTTTCAAATACAACGACGACACCAAGTCCGGTACCGACCACGGCATTGCTTCCACAACGTCGTACATCAATCGCGAAAAGCTCATCACGTTCACCGGCACGAACAATGCCAGCATGGAGGTATTCAATCTAAATGCCAGCATGCTCAGCGACACCGATGAGCATGGCACCCTCTACCGTGGCGTAGGTTTCGCCTTTACGAACATCGCCGACACTGCATCTGTCGTAATCAATGTGACCGGCAACGCCAGTGATATCTCGTTCCACAACGGTTGGCAGTTCTGGTGGAACGGTGCGGAAATCTCCGATGGCTACTCCGACTACAACAACACCGACGAGTTGAAGAAGAAGTCGGCTGCATACGACAAAGCCTCCCAGAAGATTCTATGGAACTTCAGCAATACCGATAACCTCACCATCTACGGTGGCGTGGCCAATGAGGACGGTACGAACACCAATGCCAATAAAATTACCCAGGATGATGCCGCCGCCGCGATGATGGGCAGCATTATCGTCAGGGGCAACTTCGAATCGCATGTTTCCACCAACGGCCGTGTGTACACGGGTGGCGACTTCTCCATGTACAATCCGTACAGGGCATGGACGTTCAATCAAGCCGGTGCGAACGATGGTGATTCCGCCTCTGTGCTCGACATGGATCAGGAGCGTCACAACTTCCCGTGGAACGGTTCGTACACCGAGTCCTGTTCCGCTATCGCGTGGCAGAAGGCCGATGAAAGCGGCACCCTGCTCGGTGGCACGACGTGGGCTGTGTACGGTAAGTACGATGATGCCGCAAGCGGAAAGAACGCACTGCTTACCGTGCAGGATAACGCGTTCTACGACAAGGACTCTGTCGATGGCCGGTTCACTGTGGAAGGTCTGAAGCCCAACGCAACCTACTACATCAAGGAAGTCTCCGCCGGCAACAATTACCAGCTGAATACGAACGTCTATTACGTAGCGACTGGGGACTCATCGGCAACGCCGGTCAATGACGCGTACTCGGTGACAAAGACGGACGGTACTTATACGTACGGCAAAGCCGACATGACCGATGATGGCAAGATCGTCAACAAAAAGAACGGCCATGAGGTTTCTTGGTCGAAGGTCGATGCCGACACTAACAAGGAGCTTGCTGGCTCTCAGTGGCAGATTCAGCAGGTGAAAGATGGTGCGGCCACTAAGAGCTGGAACGTCACAGACAACACCAGCAAAGCAACCGGCGTAACGGTCAATCCGACCTCAGCCATGTTGGATTCTACCAATGGGTGGAAGACCGATTTGACCGCAGCCGTCGATCCGAAGGATGCCTTGCAAGAGGTTGCATGGACGTTCACCGATAAAGATGGCAATGCTGTCGATTCGTCCACTGTTGCGGTATTGACCCGTACGGGTAATCTGAAAACCACCGTCATCGGTATCAGCAGCATTGATACCACTGTGTATGTGAAGGCATGCTCGGTCTCCAATCCTGAGGTGTGCAGCGCCCCGGTCACCATCAAGGTGAAAGCTATGAACGTCAAGGATTTCACCGTCAAGGATTCCTCGAACCGGACTGTTGAGAACAATTCCACCATCACCGCCGATGACCCGCAGCCCAGTGATGCTGACGGTGTTGCCGAAAACGCTATTGACGATGGTGCAAAGGCCATTTCCTGCACGGCAGCCGACGGCGAGAACGGTCAGCCCGGCGTGAAGTGCGATATGGACACCGCGGCTGGCAAATTCAAGGTCGGTGGTCTGGATGCCGGCACGTACTGGCTCCATGAGACCACGGCTCCGTACGGATACACGATCAATAAGACCCTGTACCAATTCACGATTGATGCCAATGGTAACACGTGGAACGGCGGTTGGGCCAGCGGCGAGGCGACTGGCGCCATCGATGAAAAGCTGAAGCCCGGTAACAACAACGCAATCTCGGACACCCCTACCGAAGTGACCTGGAACAAGGTCGACACCAAGGGCGGCAAACTTGCCGGTTCCCAGTGGAAGATCGTTGGTCCAAGCCCTGCAACGGACGTGTACTGCGTGGCCGACAACGTGACGGTTGATGCCAATGGCGCCACCACGCCGGCAGGCATCGAGTTCACAGGCTGCACTGGTGAAAAGCTGTCCGATGCCGCGAACACCGCAGACGAGGCCGGCGTCATCACGGTCAGGGGCCTGCCGGTCGGCACGTACACGCTAACCGAGACTAAGGCTCCAGACGGCTACGTGGCAACAACCACGGTCTACACGCTTACCATCTCTGACACCAAAGCTTCCACCGTTGTGGCTCAGACCGCGACCGATAGGCCCACGACCCGTTCTGGCGGCAATCGCGAAGCTGCGGCCAATGTCCCCAACGCTTCGGCTCCGGTGAACATCCAAATCCCGGTAAAGAAGAGCGTGAAATACACGTCGTGGCCAAAGGACAGCAACGGCAACTACGTCAACTTCAACTTCAAGATTGAAGCGACCAAGTCGACTGTGGACGCGAACCCCGCCGCGCCGATGCCTGCCGAATGCAGTAGCAGCGACGCGACCAAGAATGACTGCACCATCTCCTTGGCTCCGAAGTCTGACGCTGATGATCTGTCCAACGTCATAGCCAAGTTCGGCAAGATGACGTTCACCGACGCGAACCTCGCGGCGGCAGCTGGCGACGCCAGCAACTACGCCAAGACCTACACCTACAAGATCACCGAGATTGTGCCAGATTCCGCCGACGCGGTGGAAAACCTGCGCTACTCGAAGGCGGAGTACCAAGTCGTAGTCACGGTCAAGCAAGCCAAGGATTCCAGCGGAAAGCTGTCCGGCTTGTCCGTCTCCGCCACGATGACACGCATCAAGGATGACTCCGGCAATGCCGAAGCTGGCGGCGGAAAGGTGATCGGCACATGGTCATCAACGTCCACCGGCAGCAGCGCCGGAACCGCCGTCGAAGCAACCTTCGTGAACACCAAGGTGCTCACCGGCCTGCCCACCACGGGCGCCGACTGGACCGGACGCCTAGTGCTTCTGGTCGGCGACGGATTCATACTTGCTGGCGTTCTCATCGCCGGCGGATATCAACTGGCCAAACGTCGACGGGAGGAGGACTCCGACTGATTTTTCTCCCTAGGCCACTCGATTGGCCACCTACCAACACTCATAACTGAATAACCAATATTCAACACAATCTTCTTCTTCATTTCAGAGAAAGGAAAAGAGAAATGAACACCATATTCAAGAGGGTGATCTCCGGAGCCGCCGCTCTGGGCATCGCCGTCAGCGGTCTAGCCATAGGCGTCTCCACCGCGTATGCTGCGGATCCGGCCACCGGCAGCATCACCATCAACAAGTCAGACGCTGGTCAGGTGGATCACAGCTTCGATGGCTGGCACCTGGCATCGTTGACCAACGTCACCAAGGATAGTGCTGGCAAGATCAACGGCTTCCTCATCGATACCGATGACCATATGGTCGGAACCATTGTCGCCGCGATGACTAGCAATCAAAAGGCTGCATACGAGGAAAACGCCAACTACTACAACACCGACAACGCCGTCGCCAACCCGATGGGGTACTTGGTCGAGAAGGTATTTAAGGATGAATCTGGCAAGGCGCTGAGCGAGCTGACCAGCCCGTGGGGCGGCGATAGCTCCGCGCTGCGTGCGTTCGCCGAGTCGCTGTCCAAGGAACTTGCCAAGACCAGTGCTCCCACTGCCGATAAGACCGGTGACAGCGCACTGAAGACCGGTGAGAACAAGGAACTCAAACAGGGCCTGTGGTTCCTCAAGGATGTCACGCCCACGGATGACACCAAGGGTACCAACTCCATCCCGATCATCACGCCGACCACCTTCGATGGCGCCGACAGCTGGGGCACGGTGACGCTGAAGAACACCACCCCGACCATCGACAAGAAACTGGTTGATTCCAAGGACGACGGCACCTACACGCCGAACACTCAGCCGGATTACGCAGTTGGCGATGATGTCTACTATGAGCTGACCTCCACCGTGCCGGTCTACACCGGCTACGACATCGATCCGACGATGAAAGACGCAGCCAAGACCCGTATCTTCAAGATTAATGACACCGCCAGCAAGGCGCTGACCGTGTCCACCGGCACCGTCATCGAATCTGTCAAGCTGACTCCTGCTCAGGGTACGGCCGTCACTCTGGTCAAGGACAATGACTACACCGTTACCGTCACTGACTATGGCGATGTGAACACTCCTGACACCGATGCCTACAAGGGCGGACACGTGACCACTATCGACCTTGGTAAGTACGTCAACAAGGCCAAGGGCTCTAAGTCCGCTACTGACGGCATCCTCGAAGGCGCCACCGTCACCGTGATCGTCAAGGCTAAGCTCAACAAGGATGCGCTGATTTCCGAGCCCGGCAATCTGCAGAAGAACCCGAACAAGGTCGACCTCGAATACTCCAACCACCCGGAAGAAGTGAACCACGCCCATAAGGTTCCTGGCCCGGAAGTGCCCGTGTATGCCTATAAGTTCGACATCTTGAAGACCGATAAGGCTGGTACCACTAAGCTGCCCGGCGCTAAGTTCACGATCGAGGCAGTCTCCGGTACCAGCAAGCACGACGGCAAGTACCTCGGTTCTTATGGCAAGGATGGCTGGAACTACCTCGATAACAAGCCGGCGGTCGCTGATACCGATGGTGTGTTCACCACTGGCACAGACGGTAAGATCAACGTCTCCGGCCTCGATGCCGGCACCTACGAGGTCCATGAGATTGCGCCACCGGACGGCTACACCGCGATTAGTCTGCCGAAGTTCCAGTTCACCATCACGCCGACCGTCAGCAATGAGGTCGCCGGACGCAAGACCATCACCGTCGTGGCGCTGAGCCTCGCGAAGGGCGCCGACGTGCGTGCCTCGCTGTCCCAGGACGGCAAGACGCTGAACATCTGGAACGCCAAGAACATCACCGAGCTGCCGAAGACCGGTGGCGCTGGTCTGGCCATGATTGTGGCCGTCGGCGCACTGTTCATCGCGGCCTCCGGTATCTTCGCCCTCCGCGCTCGCCGCAAGGCCTGAGCGGACACGCCTAGATAGCTAAGGAACGGCGGCCAGCGCACCACACTTACCCCTCGCAAACCGCCGTTCCTGCTCCGTCTCCGGCCGCATCGTCTTGTTCCCGATCGATGCGCCCGGAGACTTTTTCCATATTTCTTTATTTTTGCTGATTCTGGAGAACCGAATGATGCAAACAATTATCATGAAGTCCCGTATCCGCAGGGTTTTCTTAGCTCTTGGGGTAGTGTCGTTTATTGCAGGCGTAGGCATAACAATTGGTGGCATTCTTTATGAGAATGCAGCTGTGGCGATGGCCGGCTATATCGTGATGCTCGTCAGCACGATTCTATTTTCTATTGCCGGTTTCATAGATTCAAAGCATAGAAAAGATGGGAAATTCGCGATTGGTGGCGTATTCCCAATCATGGATGCGGTTTGGGGCTTACTGATCATAATATTGGGCGTTCTCTATGGCGTTCATAAGAGTGATGCAATTGAGTGGGATACGGCTGCCATAATCATCGCCGTAGGTGCCTCTGAATTGCTGTTGCCAGCTCTCATCGGAATTAAGACATTACGCAAATACTACGTGGGTAATGATTCAGAGTTAATTGGTGACTTGGCAAAATGCTTTGTATCTCTGGTCTCCTGGATATCTGCTGCTGTTCTTCTGTACTTTGGCGCTATGGATAGAGCGGGAAGCGTTGTGACGTCTACGCTTTTCTTGGGGCACATATATTTCTTTGCAGAGTCACTCTTTAAAATGTTGATGACACGTCCTGAGAAGGGAAACGAAGCAGGCAAGCAGGAGCCGGCTTGAAAACAATGATTTTGTGAGCTGGATTGTGAATATCGATATTTCTATGTCTGTTTAATTGAGCGGAGATGAGTCCATCCAATGCGAAGCAGCACCGGAGCAAAACAAAGTGGTACGCGCACACAGTCGCGCGTGTTTACTGTGCTGTCGGTGCTGTTTTTGCTGATCGGGTTTGCCATCATCACCACGCCGTTCGTCATGCGCGCCATCAGCGAATACCAGCAGAACGCCACCGTGCAGCAGACGCAGCGCGAGGTGGATGGCTGGCCGTACCCACAGGCGGAGAACCAGCTCAAAACCGCCCGCGAGTACAACAAGAAACTCGCGGCTGGCGGCCAGGCCGCCATCGGCGAGGTCAAAGATCCTTTTGCCAGCAATGCCGGCCAGTCCACCACTTCCGGAGCGGATGATTCGATGGCCGCCAAAGATCAAGAATATCAGAGTCTGCTCGACGCCGGCCAAGGCGTGATGGGCTCCATCCGCATTCCTAAAATCGACGTCAACCTGCCCATATACCACGGCACCAGCGAAGATGCGCTCGCCGTGGGCGCGGGACACCTTTATGGCACTTCATTGCCGGTCGGCGGCAAATCCACACACTCTGTAATCACCGGCCATCGCGGTTTGCCGAACTCGTTGCTGTTCACTCGCCTTGATGAGATGAAGAAGGGTGATTCCTTCTACATCGATGTCATGGGCAAGACACTCGGCTACAAGGTCGATCGCATTACCGTGATCAAGCCCGACGATTCCAGCAAACTGCGCATCACCAAAGGCGAGGATCGCGTAACCCTCATGACCTGTACGCCTTATGGTGTCAATTCTCATCGCCTACTGGTCTCCGGCGTGCGTGCCGAAATCCCGGAGGAAGTGCCTGACCCGGACGATGTGCATGGCATCAACACCACATGGCTGGCACTGGGAGCCATAGTGCTTTTGGCCGTGCTGCTCGCTTTCATCGTCATATTGATGCGACGTAAGCAAAAGCGCGATCGGGAATTTGCCGGCCTCGCCCGGCATGCCGCACGTCCGACAAAATAAGCGCCCCGCGCGTCTGCGATTCCGCGTTGGGAATATGAACGGTTTCGGGTGCCGGACTATTCAAAAAGCGGCCAGATTGTCGTAACTCGATTTCGAGGGGCTGATTGGGCTTGATCCGGACATCTACTTTCACTTCGAGGGGCTGGTGCCAAAGTAGACACAGCTACAAAATGGCAGAATGACGTTGATGCAAAGCCGTTTCTACTTCCGTTTCAACGGATGAGGAGCCCCTTGAAGTGGAAGTAGACCTCCGGCAAACACGAAATCAGCCCCTCGAAGTTGATTTAGGCAGTCTTTCTGCCATCAGGAAGCGTTTCGGCGCTTCTCGCGGCGCATTACGGCGGACAGGGACTGCACGCGCGGCAGGTCGAAGACCTCGTCGGTGTGCACTACGTGCCCTTCGCCATCTGCCAGCGGCACTCGCCAGTTGGAATACTCGCTGGACGTGCCCGGCTGATTCTGCGAGCGGCATTCGCCCACGCCGTCCACCAGCGCAGCCTGCAACAACAGCGACGGCGTATCAGTGAGCATGGCGTGCATGGCTTCAACGATCTCCTGCACATGACCTTCCACGTCATCGGCCACAGCCTGCGTGATATAACCGCCCTCCACCAGTCGGTTCATCATCGCGGTGCGCTCGGCCATGGCCGAAGCGGCAAACACCTCCACCGGCTCGCTGAGCAAATGCAGCTCCTCGCGCAGTTTCACATGCTCGAAGTTCAGATAGCCGGCGGTTGGCGGCAGATCGTGTGTGGTGACCGATGCCAGTGCCTGCTTGCGGTACTCCTGCGGCGCGCGGTAGGGATCGCCGGCGTTCGGCGAATCGTCCACACGGTTGAACCATTCCACATCGGTGCCAAGCACGCCATGATCGGCCAGAATGCGGCGCACATAATCCGGCACGGTGCCCAAATCCTCGCCGATCACCATGCCGCCAGCGCGCGTGGCCTCGATGGCCAGTACGCCGAGCATCGCCTCGTGGTTGTACATCACGTAGGCGCCATTGCGGGCGCCAAGTCCCTGCGGAATCCACCACAGGCGGAACAGTCCCAGCACGTGATCGATACGCACCGCGCCCGCATGCTCATACATGGAATGCACCATTTCGCGGTACACCTGGTAGCCGGTGGCTTCCAGATAACGCGGGTTGAACGGTGGCTGTCCCCAATCCTGGCCCTGCTGGTTGTAGAAGTCCGGCGGGCAGCCGACCGTGACGCCACCGGAGGCGAAACGCTCCGGGTTGGCCCACGCGTCAGCGCCGAGCCCGTGCACGCCAACGGCCATATCCTGCATAAGGCCAAGTGTCATGCCATGATCCAAGGCCGTGTGCTGAGCGTCGTTCACCTGCTCGGCGGCGATCCACTGCAGCCAGCGGTTGAACTCGAACAGATCATGATGGTCCTTGACCAGCGTCTGCACGGTCGGGTCGTCGATGGTCTTCTCGAAGAACCAGCGGTTCTCGCCCCAAGGTGCGCCCCACACTTCGAAGCACAGGCACCAGGTGGCGAAGGAATTGAGGTCCGGGCCGGCCGTGGCCTTAAAATACTCGAACTCCAGCTCGCGCTTGTTGTTGCGGCCCGCATCGAAGATCAGGCGCAGGGCCGGGCGCTTGGCCTCCCACGCCGCGTTGATATCCATCGGCGTGGATTCATCATTGCATGCGGCCACCGAGGCATGCAGTGCATCCACCTGGGCGCGCACGTCATCCGGCAGGGTGGCGTATTCGGGAATGTCTTGTGGGCGAATGTACGTCACGTTGAGGAACCGGCGCGATTCCGGCAGATACGGCGAAGGCTCGAGCGGCGGAATCCTGACTGTGCTGGTCATTATCGCGGGCCTGCTGTGGGATTTGCTGCTGCATGTGGGCGTGGATCAGCGCGTGCTGTACACGGGCGTGCTCACGCTGTCGTTCGTGATGGTGTTCTACTTCCTCAACGCACGCGAGAATTCGATGATGTTCACCGCCGGGCTGCTGGGCGCGGTGATGTGCATCACGCCCGCCATCGGCGTGGCCTTCCTGCACTACCGCAACGGCGAGCAGGGTTTCAAGCAACCATGGACCAAGTGGGCGTTCTATGTGATCTACCCGGTACTGCTGGTGTTTGGCGCGTTGGTGGCGGCGTAGTCTCGGAATCGGCCAGGGGCCGATTCCGTTGGCCGATTCCTCCCCTACGCCATCTCCCCAAACGGCATATCGGTGCTGCGCGGCACGAGTTGCGCCTCGATCACCTCGTGCGGGGTGTCCGGCGTCTCGCCGGCGATGAGCTTGAGCGCTTTTTCGGCCGCCGTGCGGCCCATCGCATACGGGTCCTGCCTCATAGTGGTCAGATTGATGGTGTCGGCGTACGGGCTGTCGTCGAAGCCGACGATCAAGTAGTCGCGTGGCGTGCGGTGCCCGTACCGCTCCAGCTTGAGCACCAGCGGAATCGCCATCATATCCATCTGGCAGCAGATGGCGTCCGGGAACTTGTCCAACGCCAGCAGCGCGGACAGCGCAGAGTCGGCGAAGGCCGGGCCGCGCGGCACCGAAAGCACCTGCCAGTTGATGTCGTGGCGGCCCTCGGCGTCCTCGCAGGCGCGGATGAAGCCGCGGGCGCGCGCGTCGATCGAGGAATCAAGCCCGGCCGCCTCGGAGCAGGGGTAGACGATGTGCCGGTGCCCGAGGTTGATGAGATGCTGCGTGGCCGTGTACATGCCTTTTTCGTCGTCGATGCTGATGGTGGCGTCAAAGCCCTCGGAAGACGGCGTATTGATGCCGATGATCGGCACATGGATGCGCTGCAGCTGCTCCACCTCGTGCGGGTCGATGGCAAACGAGGCCACGAACACGGCGTCCACATTGCGCCGGATGGGCAGCTCGGTGAAGAACTCATGTCGGTTGGCCGCGGTGTCGATGTGCTGGAACAGGGAGATGTCATAGCCGGCCGGGTGCATCACCGATTCGATGCCGGCGAACGTCTGGGTGTTGAACCAGCTGGTGATCTCCTCGTTCATCAGCATCGCCACGCGGTAGGTCTGGCCGGACTTCAGTGCCGTGGCGGAGCGGGAGATGTTGAAATCGAGCTTGTCGGCCACTTCCAGCACCTTGTGCCGCGTCTTCTGGGAGACGAGCTCGGGGCGGGTGAACGCGCGCGACACCGTGGAAATGGATACGCCGGCCGCCTTCGCCACCTGATAGATGTCTGCCTTGCCCATGTGTCCTCCTCGCATGAATCGTCGGGTGGAGTGCTGCCAGTCCCCAGTGCCTGGCGATATTACTGGCCCTTCGCATTTGGGTGTGTATGGGCCGTGCGGTTTTATTCGGTGTGTGATCGAAAAAGTGAAGAAAACCGCGCAGCTTGGTTCCGAGTCTAGCGCGTTCGACGGCCGGGTGCTGCTCGGTCTGGACAGGCTCGGGTTGAACCCGGTCTCGCAACGCCACGTCACGTCGGGCTCGCGTGCCGGCGTGTGGCTGATCGGCTGCGATCCGACGGACGAGACCGCCCGGTACTGGATTGGCAACGGTGTGTTGGACTGTTTCTAGAGGGTTTCCCCTTGTCTGGTGAACTCCACGGGACTCAGGTGTATTCGAGGTGGTGACATTTTTTTGGACTCCCCGACCGGGAGGAGAACCCTTTTATGGTGAGGTACGGCAAGGAGCAGCGCGACGGGGCCGTGGGCCTGTACATCAGATACGAGCGCTGCGCCGTGGCCGTGATACACGAACTCGGCTATCCCGGCAGGGGGATGCTGCCGGTGCTCGCCGGGTCCAAGGAGGCGCACGTGACGGAGACATCTGGAGAGAAGCCCCCGACGGCCGGGGAGGGGGAACCGGCACGGAGCTCGTGCGCGAGGCGTTCGAGAACGGCAGACGCCGCTGCGGGTACAAGCGCGTCCATCTGGAGCTGGAAAGCATGGGCGTCAGGGTATCCGCCAGACGGGTCATGCGGCTGATGACCCCGCATGGTCCGGCGCCGCCGTTCAAGAGCGCGAAGCGGTACGGCTCGTACAAGGGCGAGCTCGCCAAGGCCCCGAAGAACCCGGTGGACCGCGACTTCCACGCCAAGGCGCCGAACCGGCTGTGGGTCACGGACCTGACCGAGTTCTCGATTCCCGCGGGCAAGGCGTACCTGTCGCCGGTCATCGACCGCCACGACGGCATGCCGGTCGCGTGGTCGTCGGCCTGCGTCCGACCTCCAAGTCCGTGGAGTATGCCAAGGAGCAGGGCCTCGAGGTCAAGCCTGTTGCCGAAGCCGACGTGGTGATGATCCTGCTGCCTGACCAGTACCAGGCCGCCGTGTACAAGAAGGACGTCGAGCCGAACCTGAAGCCGGGCGCTGCTCTGGCCTTCGCTCACGGCTTGATGTTGGGCTCGATGTCGTTGGCCCAGATGGTGCGCTGGTACTGATCGGGAGCCAGAATCATGATGATGTCGGCCTCGGCGGCGGCTTCCGGAACGGACTTGACTTCCAGACCCTGCTCCTTGGCGTGCTCGACAGACTTGGAGGTCGGACGCAGGCCGACGACGACGTCGACGCCGGAATCGCGCAGGTTCAGCGCGTGGGCGTGGCCCTGGGAGCCGTAGCCGATGATTGCGACTTTCTTGCCTTCGAGGACGGAAAGATCGCCGTCGTTCTCATACCAGATTTGTGCAGCCATTGTACTTGGCACTCCTTTTCAGTAGTGGGGTGTGGCGCCGCTGGGCGCCGGGGTATCTACGGTGTGCAGATAAGTCCTGTGTTGCGAGGATTGTGTCCTTCAAACCGAAATCAATCCTACCGAGAACGCCGTCGCAGCCCGCTGGAGTCCACAACGTGAGCTAGGTCACTATTGGAGTATGGACAGCCGTGTGCAGAGAACGATTCTCGATAACAACTCTGCACCCTTTTGAACAGAATCGCACAATCCCACATATGGGGAAAGGCTGAGATATCAACGATCTTGCATATTCGGTGTTCGTTTGCCTACAAGAAATCAGCGCATAGTTGTTATTGAGAATGATTCGCTGCGCGCAACAACACAAAACCGCCGCTCCCGTATGGGCGGGAACGGCGGTTTGCTAGCTTAAATCCCCCTCAGGGGCGGCAATCACTGAACCTGGGTACGAGCGATCTTGCCGTTGAAGGACTCGGCCATATCGGCATCGGCGTCCACCTGGTTGTTCCAGGAGAACATGGCGCGCAGCTTCGGGCCAACGGTCTCCAGGTGCGGGTGGCTGTACTCTTCCTGCAGCTTCTTGAACTTCGGAGCGCCAGCGGCCTGGTCATCCATGAACTCCTTGGCGAAGGAGCCGTCCTGGATGCGCTTGAGCTGGTACTGCATGCGCTTCTTGGTCTCCTCGGTGATGACCGTGGAGGTGTAGTCGCCGTACTGGGCGGTGTCGGAGCAGGACCAACGGGCCTTGTTCAGGCCACCCTCGTTGGCCAGGTCGACCAGCATCTTCAGCTCGTGGAACACCTCGAAGTAGGCGATCTCCGGCTGGTAGCCAGCCTCGGTCAGCACATCGAAGCCCATATCGCACAGGTGGTTGATGCCACCCATGAGGACGTCCTGCTCGCCGAACAGATCGGTCTCGGTCTCCTCGGTGAAGGTGGTCTTGATGGCGCCTGCACGCAGAGCGCCCAGAGCCTTGGCGTAAGCCAGGCACAGCGGCCAGGTCTTGCCATCCGGATCCTGCTCGACAGCCACGACGACCGGGACGCCACGACCAGCGGCGTACTCACGACGCACGATGTGGCCCGGGCCCTTCGGGGCGACCATGAAGACCGGATGGTCCTCGGACGGCTTGATGTAGCCATAGTGGATGTTGAAGCCGTGAGCGAAGGCCAGAGCAGCGCCCGGCTTCAGGTTCGGCTCGACGTCCTTCTTGTACACGGCGGCCTGGTACTGGTCAGGCAGCAGGATCATCACCACGTCGGCTTCGGCAACGGCGTCAGCAACGGACTTGACCTCGAGGCCCTGCTCCTTGGCATACTCCACGGACTTGGAGGTAGGACGCAGGCCGACGACGACGTCGACGCCGGAATCGCGCAGGTTCAGCGCATGAGCGTGGCCCTGGGAACCGTAACCCAGGATGGCCACCTTCTTGCCATCGAACACGGACAGATCGGCGTCCTTTTCGTACCAGATAGTTGCTGCCATAATTGGCGCTCCTTTATTGTTTTTTGCGATTCGGAACTTGCTTTTTCCGAACAAACTCGCTATTTTCTATTCTTTTTTCGGTTGTTATCACGGCGAGTGATTCCTAGGATGTTGCTCCCCCCGGATTGTGTCCGAGGAACCACTCCGCCTCTCCTGCGGAACTGTTCTAGTACCGCTTTCTTTATGATGTCTGTTGGCGTTCACATAGTGGCTATATTCACGTCAAACGTTTTTTTCTAAGGCTCCGAGCCACCCCAAGCGAAGCAGCCCGGCAAGCCGGTCGGCGTCACTTGGTGAAGTCGACGTTCTTCGTTTCCTTGCAGCTCAACACCGCGATGAGGCAGCACAAGGCCATCACACCGAGGTACAGGCCCACGGAATGCACGCCCCAATGATGGGACAGCCAAGTGGCGATGGTCGGCACGAAGGCCGCGCCGACGATGGCAGCCAGGTTGTAGCCGATGCCGGAGCCGGAGTAACGCACGTTCGCGTCGAACAGTTCCGGCAGGAAGGCGCCGATCGGACCGAACGCGGTACCCATCAGAGCGAAGCCGATGCACAGGAACAGCAGGTTGGTGGCGAAGTTGCGCTGACCGACGACCGCCGGATCAAGCAGGAACGGGAACAGCAGGGCGAAGGCGATGAGGCAGCAGGAGGAGATGATGATCACGCGCTTGCGGCCGAACTTGTCGGCGTTCACGCAGGAGATCACGATGAACGCGGCGAACACGCAGACGGCGATCATCAGCATCAGCAGATACTCCTGGTTGGTGAAGCCCAGGTTGCCACCACCCTGCTCGACGGTCTTGGTGCCCCAAGCGAGGGACCAGGTTGCCAGCGTGTAGAACAGCGTGTAGGTGACGGCCACCAGGAACGTGGCCTGGATGACTTCCTTCCAGCTCTTCTTGAACACTTCGGTAAGCGGGGACTTGACGACCTTCTTCTGCTCCTGGGCCATACGGAAGATCGGGGTCTCCTCCATCTGGACGCGGACGACGAGGCCGACGATCACGAGGATGGAGGACAGCAGGAACGGCACGCGCCAGCCCCAGGCAAGCATCGCGTCATTGTCGTTGAAGGTCTCCAGCAGGAAGTAGGTGCCGTTCGACAGGAAGAAGCCGATCGGGGCGCCCAGCTCCGGGAAGGAGCCGTACAGCGCGCGCTTGTCTTCCGGAGCGTTCTCGGTGGCCACCAACGCGGCGCCGGACCATTCGCCGCCAAGGCCGATGCCCTGCACGAAGCGGCACAGGCACAGCACGGCGACGGCCGCGACACCCCATTGGTTGTAGGTCGGCAGGCAGCCGATCAGGAAGGTGGCAATGCCCATGGTGAGCAGGGAGACCACCAGCGTGGTCTTGCGGCCCATACGGTCGCCGAAGTGGCCGAACACCAACGAGCCCAGCGGACGGGCGATGAACGCGATGGCGAAGGTCAGCAGGCTGGCCAGCAGCGCGACGGTCGGATTGGCGGTGTCTCCGAAGAACACCTTCGGGAAATAATTCGCAGCGGCGGTGCCGTATGCGTAAAAGTCGTAGAACTCGATGGCGGTGCCGACCATGGATGCTGCGATCACGGTTTTGACCGAATCGCGGACCATCGCCTGCGCTTTGCCAGCGGCCGCTTCGACTGTACTCATTGATGTACTCCCTGTACGTCCTGTTACCGGCTCCCAGCTTCCGCCGATAACGATGTTGTTTGTAGTTTTTCTGTTTTCTGTTGTGCGCTATGCCGGCCGGCTTCAAAAGGTTTTCGCTGCGTCTGCCTTGTGGGCTGCAACAAAAATGGCCCCGCATTATGCAGGGCCATCAACGTGTATTCCATGCGCGCCTCAAACCCTGCCTTCGTTGGCGAGGGATTGAAGCCGCAATGCTCGAATCAGTCCGCCAACGAAAGCGGAATAATAATTCGTGCGGACAGCAGTACGTGTGCGACCATTCCGTTCATCGTGGCGAACCTCCTTTCGCAAAGTCATTTCCCCGGGCGGGATTTCCGCTCGAACTAAGCCGTAAACATAGGCGCGTCCATCTCCCCTATCCACTAAAGGTTCACTATGTGGACGCGCCGTTTCGCTTTATTTTCCAATCATTGGCGATCTAGCACCGTCATAGTCGCCGTCATTGTTGCGATTTCAACCGCAATGTCAGCAGACCCGCCAACAGCATCGAAACAGTGGCGACAGCGAAGATCAGCACGGTGGCACCGGTCGCCACAATCACCGCGGCGCAGGCAGCGACGCCCAGTATCGTGCCGAACGTATTGGCCAGACTATAAGCGGCAAGCGATCGGCCCACGGAACGCACATCCGGCAGCATCGCAAGATCCAAGCTTTGGCTGGCGCCGTCGAACACCACGTATGCGAAGCCGGCAAGCAGGGCGTACAGCGCAACCGCCAGGAAACCGTCGTCCATCAGCAACGGCAGCAGCGCAGCGACCATGAACAACACGGCGGACGCGACGGCCGGAATACGCAGATCGCCAAACAGGCTGACGATGCGGCCAAGCAGCAACGCCGCAATCAAAGCACCGACAAACGTGCAGATGGCCATGACCACAACCACCGATCCGGCACCGGCAATGCCGAACAAACCGGCCTCATCGGTATTGCCGACGATATTCGGCGCCAGATACCACTGATATACGGCGATTCCGGCTGTGGCCGCAACGGCGAACATGCGGGCCGCGAATGCCACAGAAAACTTCGGCGCGTTCTGCGGCGGACGGTATTGCGAGAAGAAATCGCCTTTCTCAACATCCCTACGCGGCAGGTAGCTGCTGGCCCCTTCGAACGGCAATATCAACAGCGTAACGACGGCCGCGACGACAAGCCAACCCGCGAATACCAGCATCGCGAAACCCGTAGTGCCATCCCAACCTTCACCACCGGCATGCGGCGTCAGCGCAACAGCCACGGCGACGCCGACCAGCTGGCCAAGCGCCAGCCCCTTGCCGTGCCAGGAATCGGCGCGGTCGCGGAACTTGTCAGGCACACGTTCGCCGAACGCGGCGGCGAACGGTATGGCCGCCATCGCATACGCGGCCTGCGTGGCCAGCCAGAAGAACACGGCCCACGGGAGAAAATCGCATGCGGAAAGAATCGCCATGCAGATAGCCGCCAATACGCTGCCGCTGACGATCCATGGCGTACGGCGCCCGAACCGGCAGTAGGAATGGTCGGAACCGACGGCGATGCATGCGTTCAGCAGGAACGTCATGATGGCACCTGCGATGACGAGCATCGCCAAATCCGTGACGCGGTTGATTCCCGACAAACGGCTGACGGTTTGCGGAATGAGCACCGTGTTGAACGCCGCCATCGGAGCGGACAGCAGCATTGAGCCAAGCGCAAAACCCGCAACGAGCCGGTTGGCCTGCATTGCGGTCGGCCTGGTGCCGTCCGGAGCGGTCATCGGGTCGCGCAGGTCGAGGAAGGACGATTCGAGGTTCGGCACAGCCACGTCAAGATGCGCGGCCGCGGTTAGGGGCGCTCCACCTTCCGATGCGATGCGCGCGGCCTGGGTTTCCGGACGCTCGTTGGACGCTTCCGGAATACGCGGATGCTGCTGCACCGACAGCCGGCGCATGGCCGCCTTCGCTTCGGGAGTCAGGGTCTTCTCATAATCGGGGCGATCGTCGATGCCCGGGCGGATGAACACCTGGCCGGGCAGCGGCTGCGGTTTGAATTCGTTATTCTGATTGTCTTCGGTCATATCTGCTGTTTTCTTGGCTTATCGCGTTTTCTGCTTGTCGCGTTTCATATGCTTCGATACTCCACGCATGCGCCCGCCCGCTACGAGCGACACATACGAAAATCGCCCGGACGCATTGCTTCAGCGCATTCGGGCGATTCTTCAACGCAACTTACGATACCAACACGTGCGGCCACTGCCGTCCGCCCGACGGACCGGGTGCGACGGACCGGGTGCGCGACCGCAAGATGGAACGCAATCGCAAGGCCGTACGTAATCGCAAGAAAATACGTAATCGCAAGAAATTTTCCGTCAGGCGACGACAGGCGGATTGGCGATCAGATCATCCGAACGGTGGTCTCCCGCGGAATCCTCCCATTCCAACATGGCGACCGGCGTAGTGTTGTCCACACCGAGACCGCGCTTCGGCTCGAACGTCAGCGTGGCCTGGCTGGTTTCGCCGCGCCAGGTGAAGCTGATGGACGTGTCGTCATCGGTGGTGTACGAGAACGTGCCGTCGAACGCGTCGAGCTCGTTGCGGAACTTGGCGAGCGCGTTCAGGGCCTTAACGACCGGACGCTTGAGATTCTCGTCGATTTCCGCGGTGGAGTAGTAATGGCGATTGATGTCGCGGCCGTTATTCGTCTTACGCAGCAGCTCCATGTCGTTCTTGCCGGCGAGCGCGCCGACATAGTAGACCTGCGGCACGCCGGGCAGGAAGAACTGCACCGCGCGGGCGGCGATGTAGTGCTGGTCGTTGCACCCGAGCGCCGAATAGTAGGTGCTGTTGACCTGGTAGAGGTCGAGATTGGATGCGGCGGCGCCAGTGGCTGCCTGGGATTCGCCGTGGGTGTTGGCGTGGATGGTGTTGACGAGGTTGTCCACATCCTCATCCGGCACCAGACCCTTGAGCGAGCGGTCAAGCTGGTCGGAGCCGATGTCGATCACGCCGATGCCGTCGTGCGTGTCGAGCACGGTGACGGCGTTGTTCGGGCGGATGTCGGTCCAGTGGGCGACGGGCTCGACATGGCCGGTGAACAGCGAGTGCAGCAGCAGCGGAGGCAGGGCGAAATCGTACACGCGGTCGACTTTGGATGCGATTTCGACCTGCTTCTTGTAGTAGGAGTGCACTTCGATGAGGATCTCCAGGCCGCGCTTGACGCCTTCCTCACGCAGACGGGAGATCAGCTTGAAGGTCTTCGGGGTCATGAAGCAGCTGGTGCCGGCTTCCTTGGCGCCATAGCCGACGGCGTCGAGGCGGATGTAGCTGACGTGAGAGGCGGCCATCTGGTCGAAAATCGACATGAGGTATTCCCAACCCTTGTCGGAATCGGTGTCGATGTCCACCTGCTGCGGGGTGAAGCTCACCCAGACCAAGCGCGTCTTGCCGGCGAACTTGTAGTGGGTGAACGGCAGGCCCGGGCGCGGACGGTAGATGCCGGCCAGATCCTCTTCGGTGGCGCCGTTCGGGAAGACGGAGCTCATGGTCAGAAACATCGGGTAATACTCGGATTCCTCACCTTTTTCAAGCACGTCTTGGAACTGCTTGGATTCCCAGCTCATGTGGTTGACGATGGCGTCGACCATGATGTTGTGGGTCTTGGAGAGTTCTGCGACGTCGTCCCAGCTGCCGAGACGTTCGTCGACCTTGGTGTGGTCGATCGGGTCGAAGCCTGCGTCGGCGCCGTCGAACGGGGTGAAGAACGGCAGGATGTGAACGCCGTCGTACACGCCATCGAAGCGAGTGCGCAGAATGTCGGTCATCGACTTGAGCGTGCCGTCGCCAAGGCGGTCGGCGTAGGTGATGAGCTGCACCTTGTTTTTCATGGAGCCTCCTTCGGTTCCAAAAAGTCGTTGCGAGATTCTTTGCGGGAGTCCTTACGGCCATTCCCACGGTTGTGTCGAACCGGTTCGATATTACCGCAAAATGGGGCTCGACACCAAAACCGCAACCGGTGTTCGGGCGTGTCGAACCGGCTTTCGGCCAAATCGCGGCACATGCCTCGACACCCGATTCGGAAGCGACGGACATGCAGGGGCAGTCGCGAGCGCAGGGCCTTCAGCCTTGGGCACAGGATTCCAGCTGCGGGCGCAGGACTTCAGCTGCGGGCGCAGTCCGTAAGCTGGCCGACCTGCTTAAAGTAGCGGTCGGGTTCGAGGCCGTCGACGGTCGCCACGTTCGTCATATGCACGCCGTCGAGGCCGCCGTATTCGACGATCTGGTACATCACGTCCGCCTTGAGTTCGTCGGGGGACTCGTCCACATAGCGGCGCCCGAATCCGGCCAGGTCGCGGTACGCCACATGCGCCCCGACCATTACCCCCGCGACGCCGCGTATGACAACGTTCTCAGCATGACGGACGGGTCGCCCGCATGGAAGCCGCACGCCACGTTCGCGCTGGAAACCACGTCGAGCAGCGCCTCGTCGTCGCCGAGCGTCCAACGACCGAAGCTTTCGCCCATATCGCTGTTCATATCGATTCGCATAGCCGTCTGCTTTCCGTCTGTTTCCTGCACAGCCATCGTTTCCATTCCTTCCGTCGCCTTTCCGTCGTTCTACCGTCGCAGCGTTCTTCAGCCGCGACGTCCCTTCTGCCGCAGTCGCCGCAGCACGCATCTCATGCCGCGCCCCGCAACCTGCCGCTCGGCCTCACACCATGTATTCCAAATCGCGTTTGCTGGTGATGAACATGTGCCCCGGCGCGTGCGTGATTGCGAATTCCGGTTTGGACGCCATCACCGCGGCCTGCGGGGTCACGCCGCACGCCCAGAACACCGGCACATCGCCCGGCTCCAACACGGAGGCATCGCCATAGTCGGGATGCATGATGTCGTCGATGCCGATCGCGGACGGGTCGCCCACACATACGGGGGCACCGTGCACGGACGGGTAATAGCCGGAAATCCGGCATGCGTCGGCCACCTGCGTAGACGGAATGCCGCGCATCGACACGACCATCGTCGAATGGAACGCGCCGGCCGAACGGCACTCGATCGACGTGTCGTACATCGGCACGTTGCGGCCTGCCGTGATGTGCCGCACCGGCACGCCCGGCTCCATCACTTCCAGCAGCGGGCAGGGTTTGGGATTGCGCTGCGCGAACAGCAGAAAATCGAATGCCTGCTCCTTGGGCAGAATCATCAGATTCGCCTGCGCGTAGCCTTGCGCGATGCCGCAGGTCGGGCGGACCAGGCCGTCACGGAACGCGGCGCGCGCCTGTTCGGGCGTGCTCGCCGCGCCAAGTTCGGTTGTTCCCATATCGGACATCCCATCCACCATTGCGCTCACCTTTCCCGTCGGCCGCCGTCCGGCCTTTTCCGAACGAACTGCCGACGAACCCCGAAATCAGATTCCGCAGAAACGGACGTTCAGAGTCGCTTTCCCTCACCTTGGTCGCCGAACGTTACGGGAGCCGCGCGATTCATGACGCGTATGTTTCCGCATTGCAAATTGGCGGTGCCAAGTGGAAACAAACCATGGTTAGGTTGGACGCCGAAGACGCACGCGAACGCTGACGCAACACAACAGCGCAACAGCAATAAAGCGGCAATCAAAAGACGCGGAGCGCGGAAGAGAGGTTCCCATGAGTTCGATCGTTCTGGCAGTCGGTAACGGCAAGACGCTATTCGGAGGCTCAGGCGTGGCGCCCGACTCGGATCTGGTTCGTTTCGTCGATCCGGAAAGCCCCATCATCAACGCGTTCGATTTGTGCGCGCTGCGTGGCGACGGCATTTTCGAAGCGACCACGGTATGGAAGGGTTTCCCGGTTTCGTTGGAGAACCATCTGAAGCGTCTCGCCAATTCCGCCCGCCTGGTGGACATGCCCGAGCCGAACATTCCCGCGCTCACCCGCGCGGTCCAGCTGGTCATCGACCAGTATGACGATCCGGAACCCGGTCCGATGCTGCGCATCATCGTCTCCCGTGGTCTCGATCCGGACACCGGCGTGGGCAAGGCGGCCGACCGCACGCCGACCGTCTACATCTTCCTTGACGCGAAGGGCACGCTGCATTCGCTGGAGCCGATCACCATGGCTTCGATGACGCGCGGCTACCCGTCGGACATCACCGCACGCGCCCCGTGGCTGCTCAACGGCGCGAAGACGCTGAGCTACGCGTTCAACTGCGCCGTGCACCGCGAATGCGCCCGCCGTGGCGTCGGCGACGCGATTCTGTTCACGGAGGACGGCTACACGATGGAATGCCCGAATTCGTCGATTGTGGCACGCTATGGCGATACGTTCGTCACGCCCGACCCGCGCATCGGTATTCTGAATGGCACATCACAGCGCGAAATGTTCGCCTGGGCGCTTGAAGAAGGCAAGAAGGCGGAGTACAGGAAGCTGCCGATCGCCGAGCTGCGCGAAGCGGACAGCCTGTACATGACGCACGGCGGATGGTCGATTCCGATCAGCGCGATCGACGGGCGCGCACTTGCCGTGGATGCGGCGGAGATCCAGGCGATCAACGATGCGATCCATTCGGGCCGCACGCACGAGGACGCGTTGAAGATCGGTCCGACCGGCGATTACGAATAAGGCGAAACGACCCGCTTAGCAGGTAAAACGTCCCGTCCAATGATGGGCGATACGGCCCGCTTAGCGGGTGGTATCGCCCAGTTTGAGCGTCACGGGAATCAGCACGTCCGGCTCGTACGGCTTGCGTCCCGTGGCGCTTGTCGTATCTGCCTTGGCATCCCCTTCCTTGGCGATCGCACGAACGATATTGCCGACCGCGACCTGCGCGATTTTGTCGAAATTCTGCGCCACCGCGGTCATTTTCATACCGGCCAGGTCGGTCAGATACGTGCCGTCGTAGGCGATGATCTGCAGGTCGCGCGGAATCGAAATATGCCTCCGCATCGCTTCGCGCACGCAAAGCGCGGCACCGATATCGGAGCTGACCACGGCATCGACGCCGTCCACCGGCATACTGTTGAGCACAGCATTCACCGCGTTCTTATACCCTTGGAAATCCTCCACATTGCCGGCTTCGACGTACTCGTACCGCACGCCGGCCGCTTTCAGCTCCTGCTCCAGCGCAAGGTAGTAGCGGACGGTCGGGAACGTTGTCTTGTGCAGGTCGAAATCGTCCGGGCTGTCTCCATTGCGCGCCGCCAAATCGAAGAACTGGTCGCGCGGGCCGCCGATCATCACCACGTGGTGCGCGCCGGTGTTGACCAGCATGTGCGCCATGAGCCGGCCGCCCTGCTCATGGTCGGAGCCGATCGACGCGATGCCGCCGCCCAGCACACGGTCGAAGGCGACGATCGGGCGGTGGATGGACGTCCAGTAATCGTTCGGATGGGTGGTGTGCGAGCAGACGATGATGCCGTCCATCATGTGACGGCGCAGCATGTCCACGTATTCAACCTCGCCGTTTTCCGCGTCGGCGGTGGAGCACAGCATGGTGCGCAGTCCTTGCGCGGCCAGCTCGCGTTGCAGATGCGCGGTAAGGGTGGCAAAGAAGGGGTGGCGGATGGTCGGCACGATCACGCCGACCAGGTTCGTGCGGTTCTTGTACAGGTTGCGTGCCAGCTCGTTGGGCACGTAATTGAGCTCTTTCATGGCGGCTTCGACGCGCGCGCGCATGTCGTCGGACACGTAGCCCGTCTTGTTGACCACTAGCGAAACCGTGCTCAGCGAAACCCCGGCCTCTTTCGCCACGTCACGCATGCCGACCATTGCCCAACACCTCTCCCCCGCATCGTCGGGATGTTTCCTTACAAATCGCGATATTATGTGTTATTTTACATGCATCTGTAACGTTTCTTTGCAATCGTTCGCACAATATGAACTATCAATTGACGAAAGACGCCCTCCCCCTCTTCAATTCCCCCGAAAAATCCACTTTTTCACCCGTGAACGACGTATGTTTCACGACGCGTTCCACGCATCTTCCACGCACGCTCCGCATGTACTCCACACGCGTTCCGCCCGCAAAAGGGGCGGTGCGACACTTGCGATCATCTCGCTTGCGTCGCACCGCCCCTTGCGTTGCGTGGCTTGGCCGTCAGCCGTCACGTCCGGCCATCACGTCAGTCCGCACCACGGACGAACCGACCGTCATGCCTTCGGTACGGAACCTTCCTGGGAGTGGTCGAAGACCGGCTTGTTGTCGGCGTCGTACTTATAGACGCCGATGGAAGCCGAGCTCGGATCATGCGCGTCGTTGAACGCGCCGATGGAGGTCTGGCCCTGGTACTGAATCTCCTTGCCGTCCTTCAGCAGAGCGACGCAGGCCTTGTAGGAATCGCACTTCTCACCCTTAGTGGAGCCGGAAACGGCCGCCATGTTGGCTTGGATGGTCTTGCCATCTGCACTACCGCCCTTCTGTGCGGCGAGCGCGGCGAGGATGATGCCATCGTAGGTTTCAGCACCGTAGGTGGTGGTGTTTTTCAGGTCGACGCCGGTGGATTCGAGGCGCTTGACGAAGTCGTCGGACGGATTGATACCCGGGATGGTGCCCTTCGAGCCTTCCAGCAGGCCCGCGTCGAGTTCGCTGGAATAGTCGGAGGTGTTGCCGTCCACGAAGTACAGCTTCTTGGTGTTGACTCCGGCGGAGGCGAGCGCCTTCAGCAGCGGTTTGGTCTGGTCGAAGGCGATGACGAGCGTCGCGTCGGGGTTGGATGCCTTGATGGCGGTGGCGATGGATGAGAAGTTCGTTTCGGTCGGGTCGAACGTGTCCTTTTCGCCATAGATGATGTCGACGCCTGCCGCGGATGCGGTTTTGACGATGGTGTCGCGCAGGCCGGTGCCGTATTCGTCGTTGAAGACCGCGATGGCGAGCTTCTGCACGCCGTCTTGGGCGATCAGGTTGCCCATGACCGCGCCCTGCACGGTATCGGGGGCGACGGTGCGGAAGAAGTAGTCGCTAAGGCCGGAGAAGCCGGCCGAGGTGGCGCCCATCGACAGCATCGGAATGTTTTGCGAGGTGATGGACTTGTAGGTGTTCTTGACCACGGAGCTGGAGGCCGGGCCGATGATGAACGACGGGTTCTTGCTGAGGACGGATTGGGCGGCGGAGGTGTTCTGGTCGGCGTGGTCCGCGTCGGAGGTGTCGGCGTCGACGGTGGTGATTTTGTTGCCGAGCACGCCACCAGCGTCGTTGATGTCTTTGACGGCAAGTTTTTCGGCGGCCAGTTCCGGCGGGGCCAGGTAGGCCAGTGAGCCGGTTTCCGGCCATAGGCCACCAAGCACGAACTTACTGGTTTTGGTGCCGGAGGTGCTTGCCGAACTGCTGGATGAACTGGACGAGTTGGATGAACCGCAGCCGGCGAGCGCCATGACTGCGGCGGCCACCATGGCAGTGGCTGTAATACCGATCTTCCTCATGCTCTTCATATTCTTCTTCATTTGAATCACCGCTTCCTCTCTTGGCTCTGCTTACTGCTGAACCTTTTGGTGACAAATTCTTTGGGATCGATTATCGAGATGTGTTGCTCGACCATCTTGAATCGCACTATAAGTGCCGAGGAAACCGAATGTGTATGCGTGAAGTTAACCGAAGGTGAAGCCCGAAAACTGTTGGAAACACAAGGTTTTGAGCTTGTTTTCAGGCATGCCGAAGCCGCTGTCGGGCAGTGTCCCAACAGCGGTAATCGGAATTGAGAATTTTGAATCATAGGGGGAAATCGCGGAACGCGTGCGGAGACCGCCGTCCGAGCCCGAAGGCGTACGAACGTACGTCGAGCGGCAAGGAAAGGCGGTATACGCTCCGTTCCGCGATTTCCTGGGTCCTACCTTCCTTCCTCTTGAACCTCTTCTTCCAGGTTGCCCAGGTAGAGGGAGACGACTTTCGGATCGTTCATCAGGTCGCGGCCCTTGCCGGAGTAGGCGTTGCGGCCTTGGTCGAGGACGTAGCCGCGGTCGCAGATCTGCAGGCAGCGGCGGGCGTTCTGTTCGACGATGACCACGGATACGCCGGCTTTGTTGACTTGGCGCACGCGGATGAAGGTCTCGTCCTGGAGCATTGGGGACAGGCCTGCGGAGGGCTCGTCGAGCAGGAGGACGGATGGTTTCATCATGAGGGCTCGGGCCATGGCCACCATCTGACGTTCGCCGCCGGAAAGCTGGCCGGCGAGCTGGTTCTTGCGCTGGCCGAGTTTGGGGAAGATGGAGCACACGTAGTCGAAGCGTTCGTTGAACAGTTTCGGTGCTTGGAACGCGCCCATGTGCAGGTTTTCCGCGATGGTCAGGCTGGGGAAGACGTTTTCGGTCTGCGGCACGAAGCCGACGCCACGGGAGACGAGTTTGTCGGCGCGCAGGTTGGTGATGTCCTCGCCTTTCAGCAGCAGCTTGCCGGAGTGGATGTGCACCAGGCCGAACAATGATTTGAGCAGGGTGGATTTGCCTGCGCCGTTCGGGCCGATGATGCCGACGATCTCGCCTTCATGCAGGGTCAGGGATGCGCCGTTCAGGATGTTCACGCCGGGAATGTATCCGGCCACCAAATCGACCGCGTCGAGCAACGGTTCGCCTTCGGGCTCGCCCATGTGGATCTGCGCGCGGGTCAGCGGCTCGTCGGCCACGCTTGCGATGTCGCTCATTTCAGGCCTCCTTCAGGTCTTCCAGCACGGAATCGTCGCCCAGGTCCACGTTCGCGTGGGCGCCCAGATATGCGTCGATCACGGCCGGATCGTTCATCACGCTCTTCGGTTGGCCTTCGGCCACGATCTTGCCTTCCGCCATCACGGTGACCCAGTCGGCGATGTGTCTCACCATGTTGATGTCGTGTTCGACGAACAGCACTGTGGTGCCTTCCTCGCGCAACGCCATGATGTGGTCGAGCAGCGACTGTTTCAGCGCGGGATTCACGCCGGCCATCGGCTCGTCCAGCATGACCAGTTTCGGGTCGGACATCAGCGCTCGTGCCATTTCCAGCAGCTTGCGTTGGCCGCCGGAAAGCGCGCCGGCGTAATCGTCCTTCTTTTTGATCAGCAGGAAGCGTTCCAGCAGCGCCTCGGCTTTTTCGATGTTCGCCTGCTCCTGCTTCCTCCACATGCCGGGGAACAGCGCGCGGAACATGCCTTCGCCCGGCTGCACGGGGGCACCGAGGAGCATGTTGTCGAGCACGGTCAGACGGCTCATCACCTTGGTTAGCTGGAAGGTGCGGACCATGCCCATGCGCGCCACTTTTTCGGGCTGCACGTGGGCCATGTCCTTGCCGTCGAACTGCCAGGTGCCGGTGTTCGGCGTATCGAAGCCGGTCATCAGGTTGAAGAACGTGGTTTTGCCGGCGCCGTTCGGTCCGATCAGCGCGGTGATGCCGTGCCGTTCGATTTCGAAGTGGCTCACGTCCACGGCGGTCATGCCGCCGAATTTGCGGGTCACGTTGTCGGCCACGAGGATCGGGTCGGGCTTGTGCACGCCCGGCTTGTTTTCGACGAATTTCAGATCGTCGGTGACTTTGTCACGATAGGCGGTGGAGATGAGGGTCTCGCCTTCCGGAGCTTTGGTGGCCCATTTGGTGAGGTCCTGAAATGGTACGCCGGGCTGCACACCGGATACGGGTTGCACGCCGGTTGCGGGTTCCGTGGCCGGCTGCACGCCAGTGGTCGGAGAATTCGTTGTATCAGGCATGGAAAGCCAACTCCTTTCGGTCGCCCAACAGGCCTTGTGGTCTGAAGATCACCAGGCACATCAGCGCGACGCCGACGATCACCCAGCCGAGGGCTTCGATCTGGTTGGAAGAGATGAGGGTTTCGGGAACGGTGTTGCGCATGACCTCCTTGACGAAGGTGAGCAGCACCCACAGCACGCAGGAGCCAAGCACCGGGCCGAGAATCGTGGCCGCGCCGCCCAGCAGCAGAATCGTCCACACGTAGAAGGTGACGGTGCGGCCGAGCGAATCGGGCTGTACGGAACGCGGCAGGACGAAGATGATGCCGGCGATCGCGCCGAACAGGCCGCCCAGAATCAGCGATTCCATCTTGTATCGCGTCACCGGCTTGCCGAGCGAACGGATCGCGTTCTCGTCCTCGCGGATGCCTTTGAGCATGCGGCCCCACGGCGAGTGGAACCAGCGCCAGCACAGCAGCGCCGCGATCACCACCAAAACCCATGCCACGATGCGCAGCCACCAGGAGTTGGCGATGTTGTTGCTGTACGTCCACAGCAGGAACGTGGTCGAACCGTCCGGCAGCGGCGAAAGCGATTCGAATTTCTCGGTGAAGTCCTGCGGTGAGATGCCCGCGGAACCGCCGGTGAAGTTCGTCATGGCCGTCGATCTGCCGATGATGCGGATGATTTCCGCGGCGGCCAATGTGACCATGGCCAGATAGTCGGGTCCGAGTTTCAGCGTCGGAATGCCCAGCAGCAGCGCGTAGATGACCGCGAGCGCGAGCGCCGCGCATACGGAGGCGAACAGGTTGCAGCCCATCGACTGCGTGATGGCGAATCCGTATGCGCCGAGGAGCATGAAACCAGCCTGGCCCATGTTCATCAGGCCCGTCATGCCGAAGTGAATGTTCAAACCGATGGCGGCGAGTACGTACGCCGCTGTGGTCGGGGCGATCAGTTCGCCCGCCGCGTTGGAGATGATTGTCATGATGTCCATGGATCAGCCCACCCTTTGCTGCTTGCCGAAGATGCCCTGCGGGCGCACCAGCAGAACGATGATGAGGATTGCCAGCGCGCTGGCGTAACGCATATCGTTGGGGATGACGAGCGAGCTCATGTCCGCCACGATGCCGATGACCAGCGAGCCGATCAACGCGCCATTAGCGGTGCCGAGGCCGCCGAGCGTCACCGCGGCGAACATCAGCAGGATCAGGGTCGCGCCGGTGTTCCAGGAGATGCCGTTCAGGTAGACGCCGAGCAGCACGCCGGACAGGGCTGCCATCGCGCACGAGAGGATCCAGACCACGCGGACCACCTGATCCACGTTGATACCGGATGCCGCGGCGAGCGCCGCGTTGTCGGACACGGCTCGTGTGGCGCGGCCGAGTCGCGTCTTGTAGAGGAACAGGGTGACGCCGACGATCACGCAGATGGCGATCAGCGCGGAGACCAGCGTCGGCATGTCGGTGGTGATCGGTCCGAGCTGGAAACTGTCCGGCACCGATTTGACGATGCCTTTGATGTCGCCACCGAAGAAGAACTGGAACGTGTACTGCAACGCCATGGACAGGCCGATGGTGACGATCATCTGCTGCATGGTGCCGACGTGGCGTCTGCGTAGCGGCCCCCAGACGATTTCGTTTTGGATGAAGCCGGTCAGCGCGCCGATGACGATGGCGAAGATGGCGGAGGCGATGAGCGGCATGTGCAGCATCTGCGTGCCGACGTATGCCATGAGGCCGCCGAGCGTCACCTGTTCGCCGTGTGAGAACGACTGCAGGCCGGTGGTGCCGTAGACGAGGTTCATGCCGACGGACATGAGGCCCAGCATCAGGCCGAAGATAATGCCGGAATACAGTTGCTGCCAGATGCGTTTGCCGACATTGGAGCCGTCTTTTTTGACTGGCGATTGCGTGGCCGCCGTCGATCCGGATGTGCCGGTCGCGCCTTTCGTGCCGTTTGCCGAGCCGGACGATCCGGATGTGCCGGACGTGCCGCTGCCGGCGGAATCGCCCGCCTGGTCGAATCGGACAACGCCGCGCTGCTTGTCGAAGCTGGCTTTCCTGATCGTCACCGTCGCGCTGCTTGCCTTCAGGCCGTGCTCTTTCGCAACGGACGCGTCGATGGTGACGGTGTAATCGCCGTCATCGGCAACGGAGAAGGCCCATTTGCCGTCCGCCGCGGTTTTGGTTTCCGCGGTTGCCTTGCCGGACAGCGTGATGGTGACGTCGGCGATCGGCTTCTTGTCGGCGTCCTGCAGGATGCCGTTGACGCAGCCGTTGCTGGCGGTCGGATTGCATTCATCGACGGCCTGCGCGCCGGAATCGGCGGCGGACGCGATGGCGGGAGGGAGTACGAAAAGCATCGAGAGAACGGCGACAATCGAACAGAGTATGACGATTCCCGGTCGACGATGCCGTGTGAGATACGTTACGGCTGTCATAGGTTTTTCCTCTCTTGTTGCTTTCACAACGTAGGAGAGGAAACAGCTCGCGCGGTTGCACTCAGATTTCCTGAACGTTACCCGATGACCGCCCGTGTAACGTGAAAATTACGCGCGGCTGAGCCGGTGACAGCTATGCGTGGCCGCCCAGCATGGCGATGCCGAATCCGAGCGCCACGCAGGCGAGCGGCACCGCGACCGTGGCAGCGCCATAGCCCAGGGCCATGGCGAAACGGCGTTTGCGAATCAGCGACAGCACCTCGTTGATCGCCGACGAGAATGTTGAGAATCCGCCGAGGAACCCCACAACGAACGTCATTACCGTGCCCATATCAACCGACTGCGCATAGTACGACATCATGGCGATGCCGGCGCACAGGGAGGCGACGCCGTTGATGACGAGCGTGGCCAGGGGGAAGCTGTGGTTGCCGTCACGGTTCCAGCTGCGTTGGATCGACACGTCAAGCACATAACGGGCCATGGCGCCGATGCCGCCGAACAGGCAGATCATCCAGGTCATCAGCGCACCTCCCCTGTGGTCGGGTCGGCGACGAGCGGGATTTCCGCGGTGACCGGCTTGGGTTCGAAGCTGGGCAGAGGTGCGACGGGTTGCGATGACTGCGGCTGCGATTCGATTTTCGGCACCTGCCCGGTCTGCGCGACCTGCTGGGCGACCTGGGCCGCCTGCTGTGCCGCCTGCGCGGCCTCCAACGCGGCCTGCGCGGCCGAATGCGCCGCATCCGCCACCTTCACGTGGCGCACGCCCTGCGCGTCCGGCACGTTGTTCTGCACATTTTGCGCGGCCGGCACGTCCGATTCGCCCGAATCGGCCATGGGGACCGTCTGCGTAACACTCTGCGTAGCCGATACTGCAGTGTCGGTCATCTGGACGTCCTGCACGATGCCGTACGCGTCCGAATCGGACATTGAGGATACGGAAGCCGTGGAGGCATCGGCGATCGCGTTACGGACCCGCTTGCGTGTGCCGCGCGCCAGCAACGCCTGCATCAGCGCCACGCCAACCGCGGCCGCGATCAGACCGCCGGCGAAACTTCCCGCAAGATAGCCGAGCGCGCTGCCGAAACGCTGCTCGCGCATGCCTTCCATGGTTTCCAACATCACGCCGGACATCGTCGACAGTCCGCCAAGCAAACCAAGCCCGACGCCACGGCTGACGACCTGCCGTACCCTGCGGCGCAGCCACGACGCGGTCGCCATGTATTCGGTCAGCATCGCAAACAGGAAGCAGGCGAGCATATTCGACACGAACGTGCCCACCACGAACGGCGAACCGTTCACCGACGGCAGCAGCAGGTCCGTGGCGCGACGGAAACCGACGCCGACGAAGCCGCCGACGAACACCACGAGATACATCAGACCATCGGCAAGAGGGTTGAATCGCGCCTGCATGCGTTTCATCGGCGCGAGCGGAATCTGCGGCGGATGCTTGGATGCGGCGGCACCGGACGGGCGCACATCCGCGCGCGCCACTTCGGCGACGTCGATCGACTGTGTGGCGGGATTCGGCTCATCACCCGCGTTTGGCGAGTCTGCCGCCCGTTGTTCTTGCGATTCCATCACGTTCCCCTTGTACTTGGCTTTCCGCGGACAGCGTCGTTCCACCCCAGCCATACGGCAACGAGCTGGCCGCAGGTGCCGTCTTCCTAACCTTGTACGAGTCTACACGTGCATTGCAACCAAACATCGAACATGTCCGATTCGGTGGATAACTGTGGATAACTTCGGGTGGCCCTAGACGTCTACGAATGGTTATGGAAGACAGTAAGGCCGCGTCAGACGGACACGTCGCACAGCCGCCGCATCGCATGCCGTGCGTCGCTTTCGTCCTCGCCGCTGAACAGCACGACCAGGTAGTCGCCGGCACGCAGCCGCGTATCGCCATGCGGCACGATCTGCCGTTCGCCGCGACGCAGGCCGATCACCAGACAGCCGTACGGCCAGCGCACGTCACGCATCAGCTTGCCGTCCGCGGTCGCGCCCATTTCCACAGGCAGTTCCATGATGCCGTTGTCGATGCGATTGGCGATTGCCGTCGTGCCGCCTTGCGCGCGCATGTACCGTTCCAGCAGCTCGCCGTAGATCGGTTTCGTACGCAGCAGGTCGGAGACGAGCAATGCGATGAACGCGACGGCGGCGACCGGCAGCATGTGCGTCAATGTGCCGGACATTTCCACGGCCAGCAGAATCGACGTGATCGGTGTTTTCACGGACGCGGCGAGCGTGCCCGTCATCACGCATACCGCGAAAATCGCCACGGAATCGGACGGCAGGTTGCCGAACTGGCGCAACGTCTCGCCGCAGATACCGCCGGCGAGCGAACCCACCGCGAGAATCGGCATGAAAATGCCGCCGGGAGCGCCTGAACCGAAGCTGGTGGAGGTGAACAGCACTTTCGCCACGAACAGCACGCACAGCATGCCCAAGCCGACGCGCGCATGCTCGGCCATGGCGATCAGGTTCGAGCCGCCGCCGAGCACGTCAGGCAGCCAAATGCCGATTGGCAGCGCGAGTGCGATCGCGATCAAAGGGCGGCTCCATGCGGGAAGCTTGCCGTACAGCGTTTGGAAGCCGAGCAGCGAACGGTTCATCAGCGAACCAACCAAACCGGCCACCAATCCCAGCGGAATCAGCCACCCGTATTCGCCGAGCGGCAGTTGGCCGATGGTGCCGAAGTCAAGCACCGGACGCAGGCCGAAACAGTATTTCGATACGAAATCGGCGGTCAGGGACGCGGCGGTGGCGCCCATCAGAATCGCGGGCGAAAAACTGCGATGCACCCCTTCCAAAGCGAACATCATGCCGGACAGCGGTGCGCTGAACGCGGCGGACAGGCCGGCCGCGGCACCGGCGGTGACCAGATAATGCTCCTGCACGTCCTCACGTTTCTTGCCGCGCAGCCGGTGCGATAAGAACTGCGCGCCCGATGCGCCGATTTGGATGGACGGTCCTTCGCGGCCGAGCGAGAGGCCGAAGAGCGATCCGAGCAGGCCTCCGATGAAGCGAACCGGCAGAATCGTCTGCCATCGCATTTTCAGGCCGCAGATCACCACGCCGTTGGTTTGCGGAATGCCGCTGCCGCCGGCCATCGGCTCTTTTTTGACCATCCATGCGATGGCGAGCGCGGCTGCGATTGCGGCGACCGCCCACGGTGCGACCAGCCACGGGGTTTCGCGGATGCGCGCGTAGATCCAGCGCGCGGTGTCGGTGCCGTATTCGATGCCGAGACGGTAGAGGACGACGAGGAAGCCGGAAATCAGGCCGACGAGAATGCCGGCAGCGGCCATCTTCCATTTCAGGTGGTCGAATCGCGGGACCAGTTTGCTGAACCTGTCAAACCTGTCGAACCTGTCGTTAGGCGGCATTGCAGTCATCGCACTCCCCTTTTCCGTTCCTCCGCCGCGCACCCCGTCGGTGTGTATGCGGTGTGCGTCATACGCGCACGCCATCGCACGCACCATACGCAAAGTGCCGGCAGGCACAGGCCCACCGGCACTTGTCATTGACGTTCGTTACCGACGTTCATATCGACGAATCAGCCGAATCAGCTTCAGTCGATCAGCGAGTTGATCTGGATGATGTGGTCGCGCTGCGGGCCGGTGCCGATCACGGAAATGCGGCAGCCGGACAGTTCCTCAAGACGCTTGACGTAATCCTGGCAGGTCTTCGGCAGATCGTTGAAGTCATGGACCTGGGAAATGTCCTCGTCCCAACCCGGCATGGACTCGTAAATCGGCTTCGCGGCGGCGAACTCGGCCTGGTCGGTCGGCATATCGTCGCGACGCTCGCCGTTGACATCATAGGCCACGCACAACGGAATCTCCTTCAGGCCGGTGAGCACGTCGAGCTTGGTGAGCACGATGTCGGTCAGGCCGTTGACCTGGGCCGCATAACGATTGACGACCGCATCGAACCAGCCGCAACGACGCGGACGGCCAGTGGTCACGCCATACTCGTGGCCTTGGGCGCGCAGCCATTCACCATCCTCGCCGAACTGCTCGGTCGGGAACGGACCTTCGCCCACGCGGGTCACATACGCCTTGGAAACGCCGATCACGCGGGTGATCTTGGTCGGGCCAACGCCGGTGCCGGTGCAGGCGCCGCCGGCGGTCGGGTTGGAGGAAGTCACGAACGGGTAGGTGCCGTGGTCCACGTCGAGCATGGTGGCCTGGCCGCCTTCAAACAGCACGGTCTTACCCTCGTCGAGCGCCTTGTTGAGCACCAGGGAGGTGTTGGCCACGTACGGCTTCAGGCGTTCGCCGAGCTTGAGCAGCTCGTCGGTGGTCTCGTCCACGTCGATCGGACGACGGTTGTACAGCTTGACGAGCATCTGGTTCTTCTGATGCAGGCTGGCCTCGACCTTGTCATGCAGGTGCTCCGCGTTGAACAGGTCGTGCACACGGATGCCCACGCGGTTGATCTTGTCGGCGTATGCCGGGCCGATGCCACGGCCGGTGGTGCCGATCTTGTGCTTGCCGAGGAAGCGTTCGGTCACCTTGTCGAGCACGCGGTGATACGGGGCGATGATGTGCGCGCTTTCGCTCACCAGCAGTCGGGAGCAGTCCACGCCACGGCTTTCAAGGCCGTCGATCTCCTGGAACAGCACTTCCGGATCGACGACGACGCCATTGCCGATGACGGGGGTCGTCGTCGGACTGATGATGCCGGACGGCAGCAGATGCAGCGCATACGATTCGTCGCCGACCACCACAGTATGGCCAGCGTTATTGCCGCCGTTGAAGCGGGCGACGTAGTCGACCTTCGTGCCGATCAGATCCGTTG